>Ga0208277_1000022_pt1 | contig 84655 bp, 75 predicted proteins | sample ETNtaG_5_FD_185782 | JGI IMG/M metagenome (GOLD analysis project Ga0208277, IMG submission 185782) | Marine microbial and viral communities from oxygen minimum zone, Eastern Pacific Ocean - ETNP201406SV205 (SPAdes) (version 2) | ecosystem: Environmental > Aquatic > Marine > Oceanic ...
CGCATGGAAGACATGGTTGAAGCCCGTGCTGCAGACATGACCATCGAAGAAGCAGAACAGATCTCTGTTGAAACAGAATCCTCTTCCGTTGAAATTGTTGGCGACAATGCCGTAGAAGACCTTCTCGACGATGGGACGCTCAACAATAGCAACGTCGCTCCTGCTGAGGAAGAAGTCGCAGAGCCTGAAGTCGCAGAAGACGAGCCTGCTGAAGAGACTGAAGAGGCTGAAGCCGCTGCAGAAGAAGAAGCTCCAGCCGACTGGTCCAACGGCGAAGACCCTTGGGCAGAGTGAGGCGTTGACATGGCTGGGCTGGCCCATGGTGGCCATGCACCCGTCTTGATCACATTCATGATGGGCGTAAGCTCACTCATCGTGGGCTCACTCATCGATCCTTTGAGTGGACTGATTCCCCTTTTTGGCATTCTTTGCATCATGACCTCAGCATTCTTTGTCAACTTTTGGCGTGATCCAGATCGCCCAATACCGAAGCAGCCAGGTGTTCTTGTTTCTCCTGCGGATGGCCATGTGATGTTCATTCGTCGTGAACGTGCAACAGGTCGCCGACCATCCAAGAAAGAATACGAGACTGGAGAAGTTGAGCATGATGACTTGACAGGTGATTGGGTGCTTGAGCCATGCCAAAACCCTCTCGAATTTACCACAGAACAACGGTTTGAACCAGTCGATAAGGGCGAAGAAACCGACACAGATGTCTACCGTATAGCCGTCTTTATGTCGCCTCTTGACGTTCATGTGAACCGTTCTCCAATAGCGGCCACCATTGAGCGGATGGAACACAGGACTGGCAAGGGAATGAAGCGTGGTCCATTTCGTCCTGCGTACAAAAAAGAAAGCGAATACAACGAGCGAGTTCGAACCGTGTTTGTGGATGAGCAAGGTCTTCGAATCGAAGTCACTCAGATTTCTGGCGCTCTTGCTCGAACAATTGTGCCGTGGCAAGGCATTGGTGATTCGATGCGTAGGGGTCAGCGCTACGGCATGATCCGTCTCGGGTCACGGGTCGATTTACGCGCTCCTGCCGCCTTGTTTGAGCCCGCAGTTGTCAGCGCAGAAATGGCTCAAGAAAAGCATCCTAAGGGCGAATTTGTGCAAGCAGGTTCGAGTGTTCTGTTCAATCCCCGTACCTGAATCGCGTCGGTGGATTCAAACATATTCGGCCAGCCACCGACAACAGGGGGGCTTTGGTGTCAGGGAAAAAATCGCTCACATTGGTCGGTGACGGGGCCAAAGGCTCCCGAATCCATGACTTGGTCAAGGCTCCAGCGAACACGCCATGGGCAAAGGCAAAGCAACAGTCGTGGGACGCGAGTGAGCCCGCCACAGTTTACTACACGCCTGAAACGCTTGCTGATGGAACGCCATGCAGTGCAGTTACCGTTATTTTGAGGACAAAAGGCTGCCACTGGTGGTGGTCGAGCGGATGTACATTCTGCGGATACTTCAATGATACACGAGATGATGTAACCAATGAGGATCTACATGCGCAGTGGGCTTATGCCAAATCAAAGTTTGACGATTTCAAGGATCATGCAATGGTGAAGGTCTACACCAGTGGTTCACTGCTTGAAGATCGAGAAATCCCTGTCGAATTCCAAGAGACCGTCCTACGGGATTGCCAAACCCTTGGGAAAGAACTGATTGTTGAATCACGGTGCGAGCAATTGACAGAAGAAAAATTAGCTTGGGCGACATCGATCAACACAAGTTTTGCAGTTGCGATTGGACTCGAAGCATACGATGATGAGGTTCTTAGGTTCCATGTCAACAAAGGATTCACCACCAAATCATGGGACCGGGCAGTGGCAAATCTCAAGAAATTCAACATTCGGGTTAAGACATATTTGATGTTTAAACCACCGTTCATGAACGAGGCCGATGCACTTCTTCACGGCGTGAAGTGGATTGAGGATGTGGCAGAACAGAGCGATGAGATCTCAGTCAATCCGATGAACATCCAACGAGGGACCATCATTGATCGACTCCACCGCCACAACGAATACCGCCCTCCCTGGTTGTGGTCGTTGGTTGAAATGATTCGCCGTGCCCATCCAACGATTCATCCAAAGAATACAGGGAATGGCGGGGAAGGCCAAGTGAGCCGACTTATTGTTCATCCAACTGCGGGAGGCCGAGTTCGGGGCGCTCATAATTGTGGTTCATGCGATGCTGAAGTTGTTGCAGCGATTGAACGATATGCTGTTTCAGGCGAGCTCGAGGAGTTCGATGGACTCTCCTGCGAATGTGAAAAAGCATGGGCTGAGGAGATCTCACTCGAACATGCTCTCCCGACTCCACTCGGCATCTCCAAGACGCGCAGGGGCAATGTTTTGGACGCCCTTCGTGCCCCGTGATTGGCTTCCAGCAATCCGTCCATTCCCTGTAAGATGGGTGTCAATCTTTATGACCGCTGTACCAGTGGGCGGAATGACCCTATGGGGTCATGTTCGGGTGAATCACATGACAAACACAACCAGTCTTCCTGATGTAACCGTTGGAACCGGTGAACCGGCCTCCAGCAGGATTCTATTGACTCTCTTCTCAGTTGGCGTAATCGGAATGCTAGCCTTGTTTTCCAATGTCTTTGGCTGGGACAACATACCCTTGCTCGGTGAACTTGTTCCTCTGATCGGCAACCTTGGTGGAAGTGGAATCTGGTACTACCTTATCGGCCTCCTCGTTGGCTTGGGTGCGATTGTGGCCTCACTCTTGACAGAGGTTATCGTCGATTAGGAGGTGTGATGTATGGAAATAGTCTTCATTATGTCTGGCCTTTTACTGGCCACAATCTTGCTCACTGCCAACTACCTTGTCAAGGGAATCGGAGGCATGAGCGCCCCCCTACAGCAAATCGGTATGTTCCTGCTCAACAAGGCTCCAGCCGGCATCATCGATCTGTTTAGCGATGAAGCAGGCAGCGGAAGTAAAACTTGGATGCGATTCGGAATGTGTTGGTTCATCCTTGCATCGATTGCAGGTTTCCTCGGTTTGTGGCACAGTTATGATGCCAATGCTTTGAATTCCTTGTCAAGCATTGGCTGGTCCTATGATGACGGTTCAATGCTCACCGACTACACCAATGTGTTCTTCCACACTGCACTCAACTACATGTTGATCGGCGGTGCATTGGTTGCTGTTTCCCGCACTGCGAAAGGACGACTTGCCAGTGAGAAGAGTGCATCCATGGTCGCTCTTTTGCTCACAGCATCCACAGCAGCATACCTTGTGCTTCCGGCGCTTCTTTCCTTCGTGACCCTTGATAATGAGGCTGCACTGATTGAGACCATCACCGATGTTTCCTCGCTCATTGTTGGTTCGTTGCTCCATGCTGCGATCCTCATCAACGTGCTGATTACTGTCGCAAATCGAGCCTCAGATACCATCACACCGACCACTTGGTTCCTCACTCTAGCCTTGGTGGCCAAGATTGTGGCTGGATTGATGGCTTTCGTTGGAGAGTTGGGCGACTCGACTCAAACGGTGTGGATGGCCGAACATGTCCTCACTGGCTGGGTCCCACTCGCTTTGATTTTCGGATTGGCCTACCATATCATCCCATACACCACAGGCACACCGGTTTGGTCGGAAAGCATGCTGAAGGTCAACTTGACCTTGCTCTTCGTGACGGTGCCGCCGTTCTTCATGACTGCAGCAACCAGTGCGGAACTCCTACAAAACGTGGGCGCCATTTTGCTCACTCTAGGCATGCTCCCACTCTTTGCTGGTTCAATCAATTTACTGATCACGGCAAAGGCCAATGCCGCCGCCGTCGTCAAGAGCCCAGGTGCATTTGCAGCAACTGGTGCTATGCTCTTGCTCCCACTCTACACCATTGGTGGATACTTTACCAGCATGGATGTCTTTGTCGGTCTTGGTCATCTTGGAACCATGTCAACAACAGTTGATCAAGGCTTCATGTACACCGTTGGTGGCCTCATGATGCTCGCCAGCATATTCACGGCCTACCCATTGGCAGCAGGTAAGCAACTCGCAAGTGTCTCAAACGCCCAACTCGCAGTTTGGTTCACCATCATCGGCGGCCTTACTTCGACCATCGTTCGACTCATGGGCGACTTTACAACTCAAGCTGTGTCCAACTCGGGCGTTGAAGACGCCGTAGCCTCGACTGGTGGATTCTTACTTGTCTCTTCTGCAATGTTCTACCTTTGTGCTCTTGCAGCAATCATGGCAACCCAAGTCATGATTCGCACCGGCACCCGTGGCAATCCAGATGCTGTTGCGGCTGGCGCTGTAAGCGATATCAACGCCTATACTCTGGTCGAAGGTACGACAACCATCCGAACCCTCATCGGTCGTGGTGTTGGTGTTGATACTCAACTCAACATAGGTCACACTGAAGATGAATCTGGGGCGACCATCATCGCGGTAGGCGCCCACCTTCACAACGACGAAGTGACTGAATTCCCTGACGACGGAAAAGAGACACCTGAAGAATTGGTCATGTTGGCCGATTATCTTGCATCATCAGGACAATCCATCTTCCAATTCTTCCAATCCATCGACCTTGACGATTCCGGAACAGTTGATGCTTATGAGTTCCAAATGGCCCTCAAGAATGCAGACATTGCAAACCTCCCACCTTGGGAAATGGGCGCTTTGGTTGAGGCGGTCGATCTTGACGGCGACGGGAAAATCAACTTGCCAGAACTCGACATCGCCCTCACCACGATTCGAACCAAGCAAGGCTCGAACGAGGAAGAGTGAACCCATCTGGGGATGTGAACAAGGTGCGAATTGGCCTTGTTGGCAAACCTAATGTTGGCAAATCGACCTTCTTTAGCGCAGCCACCTTGGCCAAGGTCGATATTGCAAATTACCCGTTCTGTACCATCGAACCGAACGTTGGTGTAGCCTTTGTTTCAGCACGTTTACAATGCCCCTGCAAAGATATTCGCGACAAACTGGAACAAGAAGGCCGTTTAGAACCAACCTCCCCCGATGACCCCCGCCAAGGCAGCCTCTGTGAGCCAAGGACAGGTTCATGCGTAGGGCACATGCGACTTGTGCCATGTTTTCTTGTCGACATCGCTGGCTTGGTTCCAGGTGCAAGTGAGGGCCGCGGAAGAGGAAATGCATTCCTTGCCGACCTTGCTAATTGCAACGCACTGATCCAAGTGGTCGATGCTGCTGGCAGCACGGACCTCGAGGGCAACCCTCAGGGATTGAATCAATCCCCCGAGATTGCTCGAGCCCGAGTGATCGAGGAGATAGAATTCCTTGCATTGGAACTCGATGCTTGGATTGCAGGCTTACTCATGGACGGGTGGGCGCGAGGTGTTCGTCGTGTTCAAGCAGAGGGGGACAAGGGCCTTGTTTCATTCATTCATGAACGATTAACCGGGCTCGGTGCTACTTTGCAATCCGTCTCCCTTGCCCACGATGCCTTCCGAATGGAGCAACCATCGCTTGGCTCACCTTGGGATTGGGATGGAGCGGTCATTTCATCACTCGCCGTGCACCTCCGGAAGGCGTTGTTCCCGATTCATATCGCAGCGAACAAATTTGATGTTGCTCCTGAGGGCGTGCTGGAAGGTGTCGAGGCCAATGGCTGTATCGTCCCATGCATGGCTGATGTTGAGCTCGGTTTACGCCGTGCAGCAGGTGCAGAATTGATTGAATACACTCCAGGTTTGACGACGTTTTCGTTTAGCGAATCAAACACGCTCAACGACGCGCAAATCAAAGCACTTGCCCACATGAAAGAACGGCTTGAAACCCACAATGGAACAGGTGTTGCCACAATGTTGGACACCGTTTTGTTTGATGAGTTGGAGCACATCGTTGTGTACCCGGTGCAAGACGAGAATCGTTGGACAGATGGCGATGGCAAGGTCCTACCAGATGCGTTCGTGGTTCCATCTGGAATTCAGGCCAAAGCACTGGCCTACAAAGTTCACAGTGATCTTGGAGATGGTTTCATTCGCGGCGTCGATGGCCGCAGCCGAAGAGTTGTTGGTGCAGACCACGAATTGCAAGACGGCGATGTCTTGAAGATTCACGCCAAATCCTGATCAGTGGCCTTCAGGGCGATCGTAGGCTGGGGTTAACCGAGCCATGTCTCCGGAGTATTGTCCGCCTCGATAAATGAACCAAACCGGTGTAATGAGGGTGAGCACGAGCAACAGCAAGAGGAAGTATAGGCCCCACGGCTGAATGTCTTTGATCACCATGATCCATAGTGTCCATAGCAATGGTATGTAGAGAAAGATGCTGTACCTACGGGCCATGATTTGGAGACGAGCGCTTCCCAAACCCCCATCATACATGTTTGCAGCGTCTTCTTTGGAAACCAGTCCCTTTTCCAAGCCGCAGCGAACACAAACCTGTGTCAGAGGCCCATTTCCATGGATGAATTGTTCACGTGGATACGTGCTTGAGCAATGACGGCAGGTCGGCATGGTCTTCCCTCAAAGCGTTCCACACGCTCACGATTCTTCAAGCATCCGCTTTCATTTGAAGGAAATTGCTCAGCATACGGATTCCATTTTCAGAGCCCACAGATTCAGGATGAAATTGAACGCCGAATATTGGTAGGTCTGGATGTCGAACCGCCATCACATCCCCAGTCGCTTCATTCCAAGCAATTTCCTCTAGATTTGTGCTTGTGTTCTTCATCACGATGAGCGAGTTGTACAATGTGAAGGGGTGGGGCGAAGTAAAGCCTTCAAACACCCCTGAACCATCATGTCGAACCTTTCGAGGCGATCCGTGCACTGGGCCAGATGGTACTTGTGCAAGTTTCATTCCTGCCGCCAGCCCTAACGCTTGATGGCCCAAGCATATTCCAAGAAGAGGTCGATTGATTGAACCATTCACTGCCATTGTTGCTGCATGCATGGTTAATGGCGAGTCCTTTGGTTGGCCAGGGCCTGGTCCGAGGACGATGTGGCTGGGTTGAAGTCGTGCGATCAGATCTTGAAGCAGGACTTCTGGAGAAGCAAGAGAAGAAGTATTTCTCGATCGATGGATGATGACATCATGACCCAATCCAGCCATGGCATGAGCAATATTTTGTGTGAAGGAATCAAGGTTATCGATGAGGAGAATCGATGTGTCTAAACTCATTGTTCCGTCATCGATTTTGATGGTGCCTTGCTTGGTTGCTACAGGAGCAGATTCAATCTCCAGTGTGTGAATTTCCAACTGGCCTTGTGGAAGTTCATTTCGCTCTTCCACATGCCAGCCGCAGGCCTTTCGTAGTGCTGAAGCCTTCCATTTCGCTTCTTCAACTTCATCGCGAGGGGAAGACCCAATGGTAATGCCACCACCTGCAGCAATAGCGCCATGCCAATGCTTTCGGTTTTTTCTAGCGATTAATGTTCGAATCAAAATATTCCAAGAACATGCTCCAGACTGAAGATCGATCCAGCCGATTGAACCAGTCCAGAAGGAACGAGGTCGTTGTTCAAGTTCATCGATTGTGGCACAGACCACAGTTCGAGGGCAGCCAGTGATGCTGCCGCCTGGGAAGACCGCCTGCAATGCATCAACTGAATCAAGCCCATCAGAAAGTTCACCAACAACTTGTGATACAAGATGCTGAACATTTGCATAGGCTTCAACATCAAATCGCTCTATGGTTATCTTCCCGGTCCCACTCACTGCGCCGAGGTCATTGCGCATAAGATCGACAAGCATCCGGTGTTCAGCACGTTCCTTTTCGTCATTCAACATCTCATTTCTGAGGCGGAGCTCCTCTTCATGTGTTCTGCCGCGTGGACGGGTGCCCTTGATGGGGGCAGTCCTTACGGTACTGCCATTTGATTGAAGAAGTGATTCTGGTGATGAACTGACAAGAGCAAGTCCGAGATCTTCAGCGCATATGTAGGCAGAAAATGGTGCAGGGTTAGTGACACAAAGTTCCTCGAAGATGGCCGATGGATGGCTATTGAGTTGCCCCTCCCACCAGCGTCCGAGGTTGACTTGGTAGAATTCGCCCGCAGCAATGCCCCGCTTAATCGCCTCAATTCCTTCTTCATGTTCTTGGTCGGTCATGTTGGATGTTTCTGAATGAGGGTTTGCTGATGGAACGCCTCTGGCCGAGGGGGTGTGATTGTCAAATTCCTGCCTTGCTTGTTGGGCCCAATCATCGTCTGGACAGTCGAAGGCGTGAAGGCTTGAATCATTCTTCTGTTCAACCACAAATCGTTCAATGAGCCATAGAACTGCGATGATTTCACCTTGTTCAGGTGGATGCTGTAGAGCGATTGGTTGAGTCCATTGCACAAGGTCATAGGCGAGTGCACCGGCCCAGAAAGCGTGCGTTGGCAACCCTTCAGGTGGACGTGGAGAAAATGAGTCTGCTTTGGATAAAGCCTTCACTTTGTCAAGGAGATCAGCGAGAGTCGTACCGAACACAGAGGTAGCATGGTACCAACAGCCGTGCTTCCATTCTTCCACATGGCCGACCAACTGGCATGATTGCTGAATAAGTTGAATTTCACCTTTACTCGGTTGATGAGATGGGGCATGAGGGATGTCAGGTTGACGAACGACCAACCTCCGCTTTGAGGGGCCACATAGAATCGAATACCTTGAGAGATGTGAAGCGGGACCCCCTGAAATCATGACCATTTGGTCGGGTCCACCGTGGCGAATCGCTTTGTCACCAAGTAATCCAACATCATCGAAATGTTTCATCAAGGGGAGAATCCGTTCATCGATGCTTACGCCCCCACATCACTCCATGCGTTCTTGTTTTCATAGTGTTGGGTTAACAAAGTTTGACATTTTATTGCAAAACCATGATCCTTTCCGATTGCATCACCGTCAATCGACTCTATTTGCGATGCACCAAGCCCACTTCCAACAGCGACCATCTCAAGCGCTCTAGCTACAAGTCGCTCATTCAACCGACCCTTTTGAACCGGGATTCCACTGTCCTCTAAGAGAGGAATTAGGATGGAGGCAGTGATGCTCTCCACGGCCCCCTCCGTGTCACCGCAAACCCAGACTGTGCTGTCCTCATCAAACACCATTGGTGTGGCACGATCGCCATCAACAATGGCGTACTCGTGGACGAGTAAGGCCAGGTCAGTCCCTGCTTGATCTGCTTGATTCATGGCATTGAGGTAGGGTTGCCAATCGCCATGCTTGGTGCCGTTGACCTTAGGAGACCACCGGGGTGCTTCGACGGTAATTGCTTCAATCTGTTCATTGCGAAGTGAGAAAGCACGGGGCTCTATATTCAGTTCACCATTGCGTGTGAGCTCCATGCGCAAGAGTCCGTTTGGTTGGCGTGGCTGGCTTGTAGCATGATGGCCAAGTTGGCTCATGGCTCGTGAGATCAACTCATTCATGTTCTCTGGCCACTGAATTCGCAATCGATGTGCATGACGTTTCATACGCTCAATGTGCGCTTGAAGATCTGCAATACTTGCATTGCCATCCCATACCATGGTTGTGAACACCAAGTCTCTCGGACTCTGCCCACCCGTTTCTGACATCCTATGGCCTCAGAGTAAATCGTCAAGGAACGATGTATCAATGGCTTGTTTTTGTTGTGGAGGGTTCGTTCCAACACCCAATTCATTGAGCAGATCGTTGTTCTGTGCTGGCTGCATCACTGGTTGTTGAGGTTGGTAGGCAGGTCGACCATAGATGTCCTGTGAAGTTGTAGGTTGTGCATACATGTCAGAAGCAGGCGTTGCTGGCTGCGCCGGGGGCGGGGACGGTGGAGAATCGTTCCATGCTTGATCGTCTTGTAGTCCCCATGTTGCCTCTTGAAGTTCCCATGATTTCGCCTTTCTCTGTTGGTTTCCTCGTGTTCGAATGACAGCGATGAATAAGAAAATGGCTGTGATGAAGAGCCCTGCTGCGAGGAGATTTGGCGTCGTCAGCAACGACGAGAAATCAGTGCCTTCATTTGCGGCTTCATCGCCAGAACCAGTGCCTGCGTTCGCCTTGTAGGCATCAAGTTGAATCGGATTCACTGATTGTTTGCTGACCAATTCATCGAATGGAGTCACGGCAATGTACCATGTTGAGGCATTGTTCAAATCAGGGTAGGCGTTTGAGGTGATGAGGAAGGAAGTCGAAGATTGAACTTCACCGACCAATGTCGCACTATCAATTGTGTCGAAGGATTCCTCGGCGATGTAGATTTGGTGGCCGCGAAGAGCATCATCATTCGAAGGCATCCATTCAACGAGGATCTTTGTCTCTTCAATCCACACAGCACTGAGCCCAGCAACATTTGGCAGGTAGGAGCCCGAAGCATCGTATCCATCATCCTCTGATTGGGCGGAGACTGCTGTTAAATCTGAAGTGAAGGCATTGCCGGAGGTGTCTTTCACCACAACAACAGCCCAGATTTCTTGACCTGGAATCACAGGCGTATCGCCTGCAACGATGTCGATGGTGAGTGGCAGGTCGGGCGCACGGTCAAGAACAGCAATCGGGGTACTTGGGCCAAGTGTGCCTGTTCCGACACTGGTGAAGGACCATGTTGCAGCATAGACTTCGTATGAGCCCACATCGCTCGCAGAACTCAATTCAAAATCAAGGAGCAGAGCACTTCCATCATCGAGTGCTCTGTCAGAGAGCGTCAATGCATCGAGTCGAGGTGGCGCTGTGGTGTCAATAGCGTTGTCAATGGGTATTACTGTTGCTTGATTGAGGTTGGTAAGGTAGACATTGCCTGCCAAATCGTGAACCGTTACAACAACATACAGCTCGATGTTTGGTTGGATGGATTGGGGTGTGGTTTGAGTTAAATCCATCATGCCACCAGTGCCACCATACAAAGCCGTTGTGAGGGTGACTTCGAGCGGGCTGAATGACTCATCGACCCATTGTTTGTTCACCTTCAAACAACCGCACTGTGCGGGGTCATCGCCGAACAAGGCCCATGCAGCAGACAAATCAGTGACCGGTTGATCAGCAGCCCAGACGGTGTAATGTGAGAAATCATCAGCATCAGAAATTGACCAAAGCACATCGATGGATGTTCCATCGTCGTTTGGATGGTCAAAGGCCTGGACAAACTCAGTTCGGTCCGGTGGAGTCGGTTGACCGTTTTGATTTCGCAGCGGCGTTACCTCGACCAAATCCACATCGTCTAGGTTTGCGTTCAACCAGTCATCGTAGGCAACAACGCCAACCAAGTACATTTGACCATCTTGGAGAGCGATGCCGTCGATGCTGGTGACAATGGTTGAGTTTTCGCTGCAATCGTTGATGATCTTCGCTTGACTGAATCCACTACCGTCGGCGACAGAAGCCCCAGTAAGTTGTGCACCACTCGATTCGATCGTTCGCATGAAGATGGCATAGAAGGTACAGTCTTCTGCTGGATTTACATCCCACGTGACCGTGATTCTACCGCCATCATCATCCGGGGTGTCAACTGCGGCGACGTTCTCCATCTTTGGTGGAGCAGTGTTGTCATTGAGGCCACCCGTTGGGACAAATGGTCCAACGATGAGGGCGTTCATGATGTCCTCTTGTCCGGCTTCATCCACGCAAGTGAGCCCAAGCCAGTAGGGTTGGCCAGGCGAGAGCGAGAGCACGGTCGAGTTGCCCTCCATCTTCATGACTTCACTTTCGGGAGTAAGTCCTAGGACATCTGTCATCGGTTGAGTCGATGCGTAAATGTTGGTTTGAAGCAGATCAAGGCTTGTGCAGCGCGACCATTCGACATCGAGGTCGCCGTCTTCTCCACCATCATGTGGGCCGGCGTCAGCCCATACAGGTGGCAATGGGACTTCGTCACTTGGTGATGCTGGGCCTAGGACCGCTGAGGGTGTGCCAAGCCGACCATCGTCGTATTCAACAACGACAACAGCATAGTAATCCGTGCCATCGACAAGGTCTACGCCATTTGCAGTCGTGACCTCGCTTGAGAGCCGGCTGTGGAGTGAGATCGCCTTGTCGATGGTTCGCGTTTGAAGGACATCTGCAGTGATACCATTGGCATCCCAAACAGGTCCATCATTGACGTACACAAGGTATCGGGCGAAGTCATCATCGTGAACAAGGCTCCATTCAGCCATCAGAGCACCACCGCCATCATCCGGACGATCGATGAGTTCTGACATCGCAATGGGCGTCTCGGTCTTGACGTAATCATAAATCAGGCGCACATGCATGGATCCATTGAGCGGGGAGCGGAGTGTTAACTGAACATATTGAGTGCCGTTGATGATGATTCCATTGTCCACGGCCATTTGCATGGTCGTTTCAAAATCAGGATTATTGTTGAGCTCAATTGTAGCGTTGTACTTCAGACTCACAGACTTGGCCCATGTCGCTGCATTACTGACGGGTGAGGTAAAGGCAAGTGGAACTGTTTGGAACAAGATTCCATTCGTACCAACCACGCCAATTGTCGGGTCAAGCGTCGCCGTATTCGTTGCGTTGGCAAGAACGATTGGCATGCCGGGGTGAGTCATATCGCTGATGTCGGTGAATGCCAAGTTGAATCCAACATTCAATGGGTTTGCCTTCCGCAATGAAAATCGTTCAATTTCCTTGTACTGTGCATTGTTTTCGTAGCCAAAGAGGCCGATGTCTTCGGTTGTGAGCCAGATGGCATCCGATGTGATTGTGCCTCCAGTCATCCCATTGCCTTGGAACATTTTCAGTGTGGCATGGGTTGGTGTGCGAGCGCTCAAAATCGAAGCACCATTGGCGCCAATCGTGAGCACATGATCGCCATCACTGACCATCTTTTGAATGGGCCATCCAGCAACTTGGAACGATGGAACCCCGTCTTCAAATTGGTTTGACTGACCGTTGTAATGGGTCATCGGCCCAATATCTGTAGCGATGTGAAGGCCCCACCAATCGGCTGCAAGAGCGTCGACAGTGTTCGAAGACAACTGGTCAAATTTGTGCCATTCAACCGCACCATTGTCATCCATGCTTGTGACGCCAGGTCGTTCAGAGCCCGCTCCATCATGTCCAATGAACAGCGTGGTTGAAGTTGATGTTGTGCCGTCGTTGTTTTGAACGGTTTCAATAACGGTGGTCAGCGATTGCGCTGAAGTTGCCATGAGACCGCTTCCGCTGTTGTAGAGGGTTGTAGCGTTGGTCAACGTGTCCATTTTGACAACACCTGCGGTCGTCGCCATCCAAAGGTCAGTTCCAACCATGACCACGTCTTCAACCACATTTGTTGGCAACCCATCGCTGGTTGTGAGTGGGTTTGCCCAGTCGCTCGTGGTGTAGTCCCACCGGCCAATACCGCCATTCGTAGCGATGTAGAGCATGGTTGAAGATTCAGTGAATGCATTGACGTTGTTTGAAGGTAATCCGCCGAGCAGACTTCCATTTCCAAACCCAGTACCGGGTGTGTAAATTTGCACGCCAGCAGCGGATCCAGAACTTCCTTGCAAACCGATAATCAAATCGTTTCCATAAACGAAGAGGCCATCCATATTGCTGTGAAGTCCACCGTTTATGCGGGTTAAGGTTCCTGTAAGGGTGTCAAGTTTGTACAAGCCTGTTGGCGTTGTTGTGATGTAGAGATCGGTTCCAATCAGTTCCGTGTCTTTGACGACAGAATTTGCAGTCATTGTCCAACCCTGTTGCCAATCAACTGTACCATCTGCTTGACGTTCACCTTGAAGCAAACCTGCTCCGGCCGATCCGCCTCCGTTTCCAAAGCCTTGGCTGGCTCCTTGGGTTGCCACCCAAAGGTGAGTGCCATTACCTGCCATACTCGTCACTTGCCCACTGACAAGTCCAGGGAAATCAAGCAATGTGTTTTGTCCGAGTGAACTTACGGTATCGACGTGGCTGTAGCCAGAAGAGCCACCGGCTTGACCTATGAGCCATTCACTTCCAAGCCATTGGAATGAAGTTACAGAGGAACCTTGGCCGTTGAAATTCACTTGAGCAGTCGAGCCACCAGATGTGGCAACAGCGCTGTAGCCGCCACCGATGATGTTGTCACCGCTCGTACCGATTCCATGGCCGAGCACAAGCATGCTGTTGGAATAATCGATGGCGTCCCACCACACTCGGTCGCTCGGTAAATTGTGGTTTGTTGTCGTGATCGGGTTGAGCCAACTGTTTGAGGTATAGCTGTACTTTTTGACATCAGCTTCGTCTTCGTAGAACGCCACGTAGAGGGTGCCTGCACCATCACATGCGACACCAGAAACTTCACCGTAGTCTTCACTCCAATCACTTCGAGTGAAGGTGCCAAGGAACGAGTCGTTGGCCATGTCGAATCGTGCTACCCCACCGTTGTTGGCATAAATTCCGATGTGAAGCACACCGTCACATTCTGTCATGGTGATCGGGTATCCGTTTGGCACGCCGTTTGATCCGGTTTCATAGTTGTTCCACGTTCCGCCATCCCAGTGGGAGATCGCTCCATTTCTGAACTGGCCAAATCCATTGAGTTCGCCACTGCCGACGACCAAGTCGGTACCATCGGTCCACAGTTCGTAAATTTGTTCTCCTGCATCGCTTGGTAGACCAGATCCAGGTGTCCAAGTTGAGGACCAAGTGCCCGTAGATTCATCAAAACGAGCCACACCATCTTCGGTAGCAAACAGAACTTCGCCGTCATATTCTATGATTTCACGGATAGGGAAGTCGAAGTCATCTTCGTCCCATTCTCCGAGCATTGTGCCGTTTGCTGCCATGTACTGGAGTGAATTTTCACCCCACGAGACCCACATATTTCCGCTCGTCGCTTCGTACGCAGTCACGCGGTCAACTTGCCCAATCGGGAGAATGTTATCGGCCCAAGAATTGCTGCTTGTGTTCCATTGTGCGATACCACCTGAGCCATCAACTTGCCACCAGTTTTGGGATGCAACACTGATCATGATGATGTCACCAATAAGACCCATTCCGTTCACGTCGCCATTGTTTTGACCAACTTGAGCCCCTGCATCAAGTGCGGAAAGGGATGTGAAGTTTCGAGCATTAAATCGGTATAGGTTGTCGCTGCTTGCCCCATCGTGGTAGTACATGATATCGCCTTTGAGGATCATGTCAAGTGGGTCGCCGTTTCCGGCAAATAGGCTACTTGACTTTTCGATGTCATACACCTCGTTTCCAGTCGTAGCGTTGAGCAATTGGAATCCGTCAGCGCCTCCAATCCAAATGTAATTTGGATTGACATCCACTGAAAGTGCAGTTGCATCTTCATTGCCATTGTCGAGGTAATTATCGTCTGTCCAAAGGGTAAGCCACTCGTTATTTGTGATGTCATAACGAGCGATGCCAATGCCGTCAAGAGCAATGAATGCAACATCACCGACCACGACCACAGGTGCGTTGTTGGTCTGTTCACCAGCAGTCCACTCTCCAACCACGTCGAATGGTGAAATGGAGATGATGCCAACGCCTGAATTTGTTCCACCAAACAAGTAGGTGTTCGAGACGCCAACACCCACAGAATAGGTTGCCCAATTTGGCATGCCGTCATAGACATTCAAACACTCTTCAATGTCGATGGTTGAGGTTGGGAATTCACAGACACCAATGTTGGTTGCCGCATATACATTTGATCCTACGACGACGAAATCAAAGAATTGTTGTGGCCGCTCATCCCACTGACGCCCGAGCTGGAATGAACTGGAACTGGATGTACTTTCATCCCATTCAATAGCACCATTGTTGGTGCCGATGTAGAGAAGGTTGCCGTTTGCTTCGAGAGCATAGATGTTGTCTGATGGTAAGATCTCAGTTGAACTGCCACCACCGGTACTGGGACTGGATTCGGTAAGTGGAAGAAGAATTTCATTGGTGGAAAGGTCCTTGCGTGCTACGCCATATCCAGGGATACCGAAGTACAAGATATCGCCCACAACGGCGACAGGCACCTCGTTTGCACCGTTGATGCCCGTGGAAATCCAAGGCGTGAGCCAAGTATCGTTCACGATGTCATATCGAAGAAGGCCATCGTTTTGAGTGCCAACATATGCGATTTCGTTGTGGATCGCAGCATCGGTTACCGTCCCCTGACTAAGGGCGAGTGACTCGAACACGACCGGAAGGGAGCCGGTGAGGTTGATGGCCATAAATTCGCCATAGAATTCATTCAGTACGACGACTGTAGAACCATCGGATTGTACAACATCCACTTCATTTCCAGACAAGTCGGTGTTGGAAGTGTCCCATGTTTGGAGGACGGTTCCATTGCTGTGCATTTGATGCGCACCATTGCCTGCAGCGATGTAGACATGGTTTCCGTCCGTGCTGAGCCGAGCGATGTCTGCCCCGATAAACACCGGTTCAATCCAACGCGAGGCTTGCGTATCGAATCGATTGAGATACTGGTCGTCAGTCGCTACGAAGAGCACTCCGTCCAATTCGGTAGCATCAATCATTTGGCCAGACGTAGGGCCACTTCCCAGCAGCAAAACGCCAGTATTGAGTGGCGTCGAGCCAGGGGTGAGTTCAACCAAAGCACCATCGCCATCACTGACCAAAATCAGTTCTGTTGAAGGGGATCTTTCTCCACCGTTTGGCCACGTGAGCAGTCCTTGACCGTTGTTGGCAAGGCCAAAAGCATCGAGGGATTGAGAGCCTGAAAACACATTGCTTGCGGTGTTGTATGTGTGCAATGAGTCGCCGTTCAAGATGTACAGCGTATTGCCAGAGCGGGCAAGTCCTGTGATGTCATTGCTCGCCAGCCAGTTCCCATCGTTCCAAGTCGAGAGCCAGAATCCTGAACTCCAATCATATCGGGCCAATCCCGCATCAGGTGAGGCGAAGAGAAGTTGATTTCCTGAAATTGCAATTTCAACAATTTCATCAGAATGCAAACTGTTCGCAGTGGACCATGTCGAAAGCAACTGGCCACTTGCAAGATCGTATCGGGCCACACCACCATCGTCCATTGACACATACAGAATTCCATTGGCTTCAATCATTGCTAAAGCCGCTCCGTTCATGTCCGCAACATTGGCCCATGAACCACCATTCCACAACATCAGTTCGTCTTGATTCGCTGCATAGACATCGCCAGTGCTGGCCAAGGCGAATTGATTGAATTGAACATAATTGGCATCTGATACGTCCGGAAGCACCGTTTGAGTACTTGAATCGCTGAGTGACATCGCAAAGAAACCATCTTCTTCAGTCAGCATGTGAATGAGGTTATTTGTCAGATCAATCTCCATGTCGATCACATCGCTTTCAAACTCAAGCATGTCAATGATTGGTGGATCGTTATTGTAGTCCAAGACGAGAACGTCGTCAAGGATGGCGATGTACATTCGCCCGTCATATGGGTGGACGGCATGGGTTTGAATGGCCAGATCGATAGGTTCGAAGGAAACTGCAGGGTCGACTGGTGCTAAGGCTTCAATCACTAAATCAGTGATTTCTGCATCCGAGGGGAGGGTCCAAGTCGCTCCAGAATCGCTGTTTGGGGCCAGCCTTCCTTCGTGAGGGTTTGTACCTTCGAATGAATCAGCAGCACCGAGGGTCCCTAGCCCTCGCCAATCGAGGAGGTTGATTCCGATATCGCTCGCAACGAGCATTGGCTCTTCAATCATCAAACCGTCGCTGCCATCAACTCGCACTTGGAATGAAATATTGGACAAATCAGCACCCGGGGCAAATTCGAGGGTCCAATCTGCCGTTGCTTGACCGCCGGTCAAAGGGTTGGCCCCCGTTGCATCCAACTGCACCCAACCGGTGTCGTTGCTGCCCGATTTGGGCCAGATGGTATCATTGGCAGATTCGTGTGCAGATGCACCAGGAATCATCATCATCGGGGCGACTGAAGAACAGAGCATCAAAGCGACCAACAGCACGGCTCTTTTGCCGGCCGAGCCGGGCGAAAACAGAGCAAATACTGGCTTCATGTTTGAGAGGGGCCTTGTGGGGTATTTGAACGCGGCCCTTGGTCGTGTGCTACAATCTTCACTTGAACAGCCCAAAAAACAGAGAATTACAGTGAAAATGGAGGTTTTGAAATCATCATGGTGGAGTCTGAGAGCATTGCTTTTCCTCCTCCTCGGTTCCTCGGACACACAACACTCAAACACCGAACCACATTCGTTGGAATCGATTGCCTATGAATCGGGAGAAGAAGGAGCGCCTGCTCAAGAAGGAAGCTCTCGAATATCACGAGGCCGAACCACAGGGCAAAATCAAGGTCGTTCCTACCAAACCACACAGCACTGCGTATGAATTGAGTTTGGCATACTCACCGGGTGTAGCCTATCCATGTCTTGAGATAGCGGACAAACCAGAAGATGCATACCGCTACACCTCGAAAGGCAACTTAGTGGCCGTTATTTCGAACGGAACCGCCGTTCTTGGATTGGGCAACATCGGGGCGCTCGCAAGCAAGCCCGTGATGGAAGGCAAGGGTCTTCTTCTGAAGACATTCGCAGATATTGACGTGTTTGATATCGAGGTTGATACTGAAGATCCAGAGGCGTTCATAGAAACGGTTGTCAATATTGCCAAGACCTTCGGGGGCATCAATCTCGAAGACATCAAAGCGCCTGAATGCTTTGAAATTGAACGCCGCATTGCTGAGGCCACCGATATTCCAGTGATGCATGATGATCAGCATGGGACTGCAATTATCTCTGCCGCTGCGTTGCTGAACGCAGTTGAACTTCAAGAAAAGAAGCTCTCTGAAATCAACGTGGTGGTCATTGGAGCAGGTGCAAGCGCAATTGCTTGTGCAAATCATTACGTCGCCATCGGCGTCACCAGGTCGAACATCGCGATGGTGGACAGCAAGGGCATTGTCACGAAAGCCAGGCTCGAAGCGGGAGAATTGAATGAATACAAGGCGCCATTTGCCCATGACCGTGAACCCGGCGATTTGTCCGACGCCCTGAATGGGGCCGATGTCATGCTTGGACTTTCGCGTGGTGGATTGGTAAGCAAGGAAATGATCGCCACCATGGCCCCAAACCCAATCATATTCGCTTTGGCAAATCCAACTCCAGAAATCCTCCCCGAAGAAATTCTCGAGGTACGCAACGACGCTATCATTGCGACAGGGCGTTCCGATTATCCAAATCAAGTCAACAATGTCCTTGGTTTCCCTTACATTTTCCGTGGAGCACTCGATGTGCGAGCAACAGATATCACTCAAGGTATGAAAATGGCAGCCACTCGTGCCCTCGCAGCCCTCGCCAAGGAACCAGTTCCCGATTATATCTCGGCAGCTTATGATGGGGCAGTCATGCAATATGGCCCAGAATACATCATCCCAAAACCATTTGATCGCAGAGTCTTGCTATGGGAAGCATCCGCAGTTGCACAAGCAGCGGTCGATGAAGGCATAGCTCGTGTGTCGGCTGATGATTTTTCTATCATCGACTACAGAGAAGAACTCGAGGCACGTTTGGGCCAATCCTACTCCATCATGCGCCATGTCATCAACCAAGTTCGCGGGCGAGGGAAGCGAATTGTGTTCCCTGAAGGCGACAATGAAATGGTCATTCGAGCGGCAGCTCAATTGGCTGAGCAGAAAATCTGTCACCCAATCCTTCTTGGCCCCGAAGACCGCATACATCGTATGGTTGATGAGCTCAGCCTTCAGTTTGAATACGAAGTCTTTGATCCTCGCAAAGACCCACGACGAAAGGGCATCTATTCCCAGTCGATGTTGAACCGTCGTAATCGTAAAGGAATGACCGTCGTCGATGCAGCACGGCTCCTCAAATCCCGGCCATACTTTGCAAGCCAAATGGTCGCCAACGGGGACGCTGATGGCTTTGTAGGCGGCGTTTCTCGAAATTATGCGGATGTTCTGCGTCCAACACTTGAATTGATTGGACCAGCCGATGATGCCCACTGCATTGTTGGATGCTACATGATGAATGTCAAAGGCCGCACCATTTTCCTCGCTGATGCCACCGTGAACGTGTACCCTGACAGTCGCACGCTGGCAGAAATTGCAGTACAAACTGCAAAGGTGGCTCGTAGATTTGGCGTTGATCCTGTTGTTGCCATGCTTTCATTCTCGAACTTTGGCAGCAGCCGAGCACAACGTTCTGAACGAATCGAAGACGCTATTGAATTTGCTCGTGAACTCGACCCCTCACTTGTCATTGATGGGCCAATGCAGGCTGATACTGCCCTGAATGGAGACGTGCAAGGCGAGTACCCCTTCATGGAATTCACCGGGGCTGCCAATGTGTTGGTATTGCCTAACCTTGCGGCTGCCAACATCGCCTACAAGCTCCTCGAAGAATTGGGCGATGCAGAAATGACTGGCCCAATATTGGAGGGTATGGATCAACCGGTCCAACTTGTCGCTCGCCAAGACGGCGTACGCCATATTGTGAACATGGCTGCAATTTGTGCTGCTGATGCAATTCGTCAGGAACCTTACTGGGAAAGCCTGATCGATCCTGTTGAAGAAAACTGACCATCATTCTTCTCGATAGTGTACTGTCGGTCGCCGTGGTCGCCAAAACGCACCGGTCACAAATCCCGCGCAAAGCCCACCAAAGAGCAGGTTGGCCCAACCTGAAACAGCATAATCACTCATGCCTCTCAAGATGGGAATGACAAACGAAGGGATGACGCCTAACACGAAGATGCATACCACTTCGGTGCGAATATTTGCGATCATGTCAGCAGATTCTGGGACTCGTTGAGGTTCATCCTCACGGACTGGGGTGATGACCAATCGGGCTTTCACGCCTTTGATCGGCCGATCAAGGGGGACGCTTGAGAGGGCCGTAATGCCTTCTTTAGAAGGATGGGTTTCGATGGCGGCTCTATGAAATGCCATTGGGCCGATGCCCTCGAATCGTCGAGGTCGCCCATCCATCATGGCACCACGGTAGTTGGAATTGACTGCGTCAGCCAACACTTCGACTTGTTTTTTGTCGAGTCCAAGTCCAATGTTGGACTCGGCACACCTCCACTCTGCTTCAGATGGGCAGCGAATCTCCCACCGTTGATGTTCATCCAATCCCTTGATGCCCGAATCTATGAGCGATTGACCTGCTTTCATGATTGACTTGAGTGCATCAGCAGTGACTTGGAATTCGTCGTTCTGTTCACTCGCCCCTTCATTGAGCATCGAGCCAAAATCAGCAGCGTTGATCGGTTCTTTCATGATGTAAAATGCTGGTAGTCGGACCTCGTGCCGGGGCCTTTGGCTCGTGTAAATCCAACCACCTTTGTTGGTTCCAAGGTACAATGATTGAGCCTCAACACGCTGAAATCTAAGCCCTCCAAGCGTGATGAATTCCAACGCAATCCCTCACTGGAGTGTGCCTTCCATTCGGCGGTACCAAGCCATCCCCTTTTCGTGGTCCTCGAGAAGAGAGAACTGTGGGAATGGTGAAATTGAGCGAGTGTAGCCAAAAACAGCAAAATCGACCAGATCAGGTGATGACCCTCCGAAGAACTCTTCGTCGCCATGTTCGTTGGTAAATTCAGTAAGAAGATCATGCCACAATTTCTTTGGTGTTCGGCCATCATTCTTCACTCGCTTTTTTGCAATAATGCCCCACATGATTGGGAAACCAGCCCATGCATAGAGTCGCTTGGAAATAAAACCAAACTTCTCGAGTTTTGAGATACGAGTTGTCGTTTTGAGTGCTGAGCCCAGGGTTCCGTAAAGGATTGGGACCGTTGCCTTGGAGACCTTTGTGTCCGCCCACTCCAACCACTCTTCTTGCCTTTTTGCATCACCAGATGATGTGAGTTTCCCATCATTGTATACCGCGTCGATGTGTTTCATAATCGGCGTCGAATCGACATGGTGTTGCCCGTTTTCATCACTGAACACAGGAACTTTGCCCCAGTCCCCTGCAAAGGCAACAGACTTCTTAATTTTCATACCATTGACCCCGATGTAATTGACATCCAATCCAATGTGTTCAATGACGCCACGCACCTTCCAACAGAAGGGGCACGTGTAGAGCATGTGTACGGTAGGGGTTTGACCCATGGTTCACCCTACCGCCTTCCCTTCTTCAAGGCTCGTTATCGTTCAAAGAAGCAGGTTTCCAACCAGATTTCCAAAAATCAAGGTTATCCAACCATTGCATCCATTCTTCATCTGAACATGTTAACAATCTGAAGGCTCGAGCTTCAAGCCCTTCTCGATTTGCAGCAGAGAGCATGCCCTGTTCCATCGCATCATGCCACTCGACCTGCATGTGGCGAATTCGTCGCCTTGCTTCTTCGGGTTGCTCAAAGTTCATCTCACAAAGATCTCTCAATTCAGAAATCCATGTTCGAGCATCCTTCAGCAACGGATCCTCGACCCGGGCTCGCTTTGATTTCGGTTTCTTACCAAATGGCCACCAACCCATGAGACGCTGAAGAACAGGTCTTCCTTAACGCCATCTGTTGAAACTGATATAGTTGGTAACAATGTGGAGGCGGCATGGAAGCCGAATTTTGGTTTGATGTTCTTGGTGCTGCTGCCATTGAAGGGATCCTCTTTGGTGCCGTGCTTGGTCTGCTTTGGTCGATGGGCTCGAAAGCGGTACAATGGTTCCTCATCGGTGAATTTATTTTACTCAAATGGCTTGAATCACGGGGCATCCTGATCGTCGACTGGGAGCGCCTCACCCTTGGCATCGTCGAGAACAGCAGCCGTGCCCTCGAGGAAAGCCTCACCGTCGCACAATCGTTTGCTGACCTCGGTGCCTTCGGGGTAAGCACCGCCATCGGCTTTTACCTCGTTCAAAAGATTCGTTCGTGATGCATCTTCATCAACCACACGCCTCACCCACGGGGTATGGGTCGGGTGATTGTCCATCTTCATGGTTCAACAAAACAGAAGGATTTGAACCGTCTGATCGAGATGTATGGGTCACGTCTAAGCAATCGCGGTGTTCGCATTGAAACCCACCCGAGCAAACTTTCTTCCACAGCGTATCTCGATCTCTTATGCGGTCTGCCGGGCGATTTGTATTTGTTGGATGAAGGGGGTCAAATGGAGGATTCCATCGCCTTCGCTCAGCGTTTCAAAGCATGGACCATACAGACACATCCGACGCATCTCGCCATTGGTCCTGCGGAGGGGTGGATTGATGAGCGAAGTCGAGATTGTAAGCGACTTTCTCTTTCACCAATGACCATGCCCCATGAGTTGGCGAGCGTTGTTTTGGTTGAACAACTCTACAGGGCGACCGAAATAGTGCGCGGCAGTGAATACCACAAGGCATGACAAAAGGGTCAAGAAGCACGGATTCTTGGCGAAATTTGGAGGCAAGGGATGCTGCTCTTTGAACAGGAAAGTTTGCGCTGGGGGTTGCTCGGTTTTGAAGCAATCATCGGACTTGTGTTGATCCTCGCTTCCAAAAGCCAACCCTTCCCACTCCCCTCTCGTCGCTTCGGATGGATTGTGCTTTCCGTAGCCCTCATGCTCTCACTTGGGCAACTTGCACCAAACCCTGTTTCCGTCCTCGGCCACCTCGTGATCCTCACTGGTCTTGGCTCATTTGGCCTCCTGATTGGTATTCATCACCTGATACGCACCCGCAGAGAAGTCTTGATCGCACCATTTTCCGGATTTTTGTTTTGCGTCGGGATTGGAGGTTTGATGGTTTCAACATGGCCGGATTTGAACACATTTGAACAATGGTCTGGATTTGGTGCGCTTGTCATGCTCGGCGTCGGTCAAACCTGGCTTGTGTTCCGGGGCCTCCTTATCGGAAGACTCCCCCTCGCATGGAGCCAAGCTGGAATGGTTGCTTTGCAGCGCGGTTTTGTCGATGGAGAGGATGGTGCAATTGCTTGCTTCGAAAAAGGTTGGGATGCAGAAGAAGAGCATCTTAATCCAATGGCGTATGTAGCTCTTCATCGATTGAATTTGTTCATCGGGGACCAAGACAAAGCGACTGAATGGTTGCATGCACTCGAAGATGTCGGTGGGGAAAAGGGTGTAGCTCCAGAATGGATTGAAGCAATTCACGACGCCCTCGCACGGATCAATCCCGAGGCAGCAACCGCCCTTCCATCGTTGCAAACAAGCGAGGAATGATTCCGGTTTACGGAAATATATCTTCGAATAAGGTAAGATTGTTCCATAAAGACGGCTCTATGAGCAAATAATGACTCAACAAAACAAAGTCCTTAATACCATGAAAGTCGATTTATTACTATGGGAACAAGAGATGAACAGCCAGACGGAGTACAGATGAGCACATTGTTGTGGTACGCCATCTTTGTTTGGTTCGCCTCAAGTTTGTTTTCCCAATCATTGTACATGGCCTTCAATGGCGTACCATACGATGCCGTTGCCCTGCTTCAAAACCTCGGACCAATTTACTATCTTGTTTTGGTCATCGAGTTGGTTGTGTGGATCAGTCTGGGCAGTCTTCTGGTCAAGAAGGTGCTCAAGAAAACCTGGGCCAGCCCAAGTCCACAACCCCTCGCTGCATAATGTTCATTTTCACGACCAAGTTTGAGCGTTGGACACTCAAGCATGGTGAGCGAAGAAATCATCGACCCTTAAAATTCATCGAAAACCAAAGGTTACTGCCGATGACTTGAAGGTCCGCCAAGACAAGGAACCCATGTGAGAGAAACTGGCGATGTTCCATTCTTTTCTGGTCGACCAATGGACACATGTTCATTGAAAGACGAAGAAATGGCCATGCGCGTGCTCCCTCGTGGTGCCCGAATCGTAACGATTGAAGAGGCGAGAGAGAATCTTCCAAAAGTAACCCGTTGGCTTGCAGAACTTCAAGCGATGAGTGATGAAGCACACGATCTTACCGAAGAGCTTGAAGTGCTTCTCGAATCATTACAACCCGAGAATGAACATGTTGTGGAAGTAGCAGAGCACCTTGCACAACTTGTGACGCATTGGCAACATACCACCGCAAAGATTGAGGCCACTGGGACTAGAATTGCATGTTTAGAGCCAGGGCGGCTGGAATGGTATGGCGTGGTTGACGAACATCTCGCCCTCTATTCATGGAGCCTTGGGGAAGAAGACATTGAGTGGTATCACCCAATTGATGCCAGTTTCATGGCCCGAAAACCACTCATAGAAGCGTGACGTCCCAAGCATGAGGGGGAGCCATGGTTCGAATCAACCGAGTGTACACCGGCGGCGGCGATGAAGGCGAGACATCTCTTGTTGATGGCTCACGCAGATCAAAAGCGGACCCTCGATTTGAAGTGGTTGGGACTTGCGATGAACTCAATGCTCTTTTTGGGCTGGTCGCCATGGAAGCAAATCGCTTACCACGGCATGAAGACGGTGGCAGTCGAGCAACGGTCGAACGGGTTCAAACCATTCTCTCCATGGTCCTTACTCGTGTCCAAAATGAATTATTTGATCTAGGTGCAGAACTGGCATGTGTGCCGTCTGAACTTCCAGAATACATGGTGCTCATCAACGAGAATCAATGCTCAGTCTTGGTCGAAGAAATGGATGCATGGCTTGAGCACATCGAACCACTCACCAGTTTCATTCTTCCAGCAGGACATGGACCCGAGGCAATGCTCCACCTTGCTCGAACCGTGGCGCGGCGGCTTGAACGTGCTGTTATTCGCCTCAAAGAACACGAAGGCGAAGGTTCGGTAAGGCCGCTCGTTCAAGTCTATCTTAACCGTCTATCGGATTGGCTCTTTGTCCTCGGACGCTGGGTCACTGCTGGACTCGGCCACAACGAAATGCTATGGCAACCTCTCGGGAAACGAGGTCCAGAATCAGGAGTGGCGGACCGAATTCGGCGCCTTCATGCATCGGATGAAGACTTTGAGATGCTCTGATCATTCAAGCCCGAGAGCGCTCATGTGTTGGCGGGCGCTTCTCAACACGCTTTTTGTCTCCTCGTGAGAGAGTTGTTGTTCAGCCATGTCCCAGTCAAGCCACATGTAGCCGCGATGCTCATGCGAAAGTTTGACTGATATTTGTTCAGTTTGTGCGAGATACCAGTACACTTGCTTGACCTTCTTTTTGCCTCGGTGACGGTAGGAGTATTCACTTCGTTCAACAAAATCATCGACGAATTGGATTTGGTCAATGCCTGTTTCTTCTGTTAATTCCCGTTGCGCAGTGCTATGGTGGTCAGCATCATCATCTTCGACGTGCCCCTTTGGGAAATCCCAATGCCCTTGCGGATATTGAAGGAGGAGCACCGTTCCATAATTGACCAAGACGACGCCACAGGAGGTCTCCATGCTTAGAACCGAGGGGCCCACAGTCAAGTCATTTGTGGCGGAAGTAACATCGGCAAATCTTCTTGAAGGCGATTCATTAGCACTCGTTTATGGGTGAGGCACTCAATGTTCTGAAGGAGGCAGGGTTGCCAGAATTCACCACAATTGTGGCCGATTCAGATCTCGATGGGCTTTGTGCTGCAGCCGTTTTGAAAGCGGCCAACCCGGGTGCTACAGTTCATTTTGCTCATGCAGCACTGGTACGTTCGGGAACCATCGACCATCTCATCAACCATCAAACCGCCATGGTTGATCTTCCCTTTCATCCAGATTGCGGGTGGTATCTTGACCATCATCAAACAAATAGGCCAAGTTCAGATGAAGAGGCATCCTTCATCGCAAAGGGCGGAACCTGTCATTGGGAAGCAACACCATCTGCAGCACGCCTTGCCTATGATGTCCTCAGTCCGCACATAGATTTGAGCCATTTAGAAGAGATTATGCCCGTTGTAGATGCCTTAGACTCTGGCCAAATTTCCCGAGAAGATTTCATTGCCGATGGGCCGATCCTCCAACTTGCTCGATCCTTGTCCATGAGAGAAACAGAACATATGCAACTTCTTCTGACCCTTCTTTCCAAAGGCACCCGGTTGGCCGATGTGTTGGCTGATGAGCGCATCCTTCCTCACGTGAATCGAGCGAAAGAGGAGCGAGCAGCGGCACAACGTGTTGTTGAAACTTCGACAACAATCATCGATCGTTTAGCGGTTTGCCGGATGGATGAAAAAGGCGTTCGCTCCAATGGATATCTCGTCACTGCTTGGGCGGGCGACCGGGCAGATGCGTGTTGCATCATCCACGGCTACGCCAACGGTTCAATTGAGACGCCGGAACGCCCCCCTCTTTCTGCAAGTTTCTATGCCAATTCATTTCTTCCAAACGGACAAGGAAGGTTTGACTTGTCTCGCATGGCTACGGCCCTTGATCCAACGGGTGGCGGCCATGCGAATGCATGTGGTTGTCGTGTCCAAGAACCTGGCCTTGACGCCAACCTTGACCACTGGCTTGCGATGTGGGCAGACCGCGAAGTATCCCTCGCAATTCAATGACTATTCAAGCACCATAAACAAGTACAGGAATCCAAGGAAAGCGTGAATGAAAACGAGGACGACAATCAAGTCTGCTGCTCTTCCATGCTTGATGCGGTGGTGGCTAAATTTTTCGCCATCCATACGCGCATCCCTCGCCTTCCGCCCCATGCGGGCAAGCGCATACAGCAAACCAAGCCCAACTGGACCCATAAATCCGTGAAGGCTTTGCGGCATAAGGCTCGAAATCACAGGTTCTCCTGAACGCCAGGCAACGGTAGCCCGGGCCATGAACGCGATGGCAATCACTCCAAAAGATGAGTAAAGCAGACGCTCGCCCATAGTTTCATGTCTGCTACGTGCCTCATTTCTCTGCTCACCTTTGAGTTCGTAGCTTTTTCTTCGCCATGAATACTGCCACCAAATCCAAACCAACAAAAGCGTAGCGAGCACAGGGTGAAGGAGCAAAATGAATGCGTTGATTAAATCCACAACTTACCCCCTATGCTCTGTCGGATGTGCCTCTGCCTCATGGTTGTTATTGGAAACCTTTGTTGAACCTGCTCAGTAGAGGAGTGCCCCATGCCGGTGGGTTGAAGGAGGGTAGGTTGAGCCACTGGATGAGGGGCGAGCATTCTGCAGGAGGAGTATCTGGCTAATTGCCTTCAAGTTGCGTTCAAATCAAACGCAACAAAAGCGCGTCGCCAGTCCCTCGTTGTTCGAACACCAGACTGGCAATTACTTGAGAAATCATGGCGCCCAATTCTTCTCTTAGCGATTGCAGAGACTGAACTTCCAGCCGCAGATGAAGACGAACAACCCTCGCCAATGCGAAAGTCAGTCAACATGCGACGAACAAGAACAAGGCGAGGTGGCCGAGGTTCAACCAGTCCAATGGATCTGATCCCATCAGCAGAGGAAATGCTTGTCCCAAGCGATTATTCTGATGCATATCGCCTTGCAGTTCTCCTTTCTCATAAACTTCTCAACAAAGACGATTGGGATTCTTCTTGGGAGACAACAGAAACCAGCCTTCGCAACTCCTGCCTCGAAAAGGGAGCCCATCCTGTGTGGGGCGAACTTGCTCAACATACCCCGGTGTTTGGTCAATTCGCGGCCTTCCCAGTAGCAAAGCCAAAGAAAAAGTCATCCAAGAAAAAAGTCGACATGTCAGCCGCTTTTATCGACCCCCATTCTTCGGAGGATCTGGCTGCAGCCCTCGATTCTCTTGCGACGACGGTCGATTCGGCCGATGCGCAAGTCGCTTTACGAAACGTGACTTCCCAATTGTCAGCAGGCCGCACCCTGGCGCCCAGTGACGCTCTGCTCAACCTTGAAGGGCAGGCTTCGGTTCTCTCAGCACTGCTTCACATTGCGACCGATGGCGATGCAACAGATGCGCTTGCCCGGGTTGAAAAAGTCGACAAAAATCTTGCTTCTGAACTGAAAGATTTGGTTCAACTGCAAAACGGCCAAGTTGATGACTGGGAGGCAAGTGCAAATGCCAAGGGTGAGCATTCCCTTGCGCTTCGCCGCCGCTTCCTTGCGTGGCACCACCCTCCAGAATCCTCTTCAGAAATGGATGCAGCAAGCCTAACCGAAGGGCTTGAACTTCTTCAGAATGGCGATGCACCAACGCAAGCGATTGAACGAGTGACATGGTGGCGCTTAGCAGCCCTTCACCGTGAAGGAAAGTCAGAGGAAACCATCGAAACATTGACCGCGCTCAAACTTGATGTCCATGCTGAATTATCGCACTTGCTCCCCCTTGTTTCCGATCTTTCGAACAAAGACGTTCAAGCGTGGCTCGAAAGCCAAATCCCCCATCTTGATGACGGTGCTCTTGTTGACATCATCTGTGGCTCTGGCATTCATACAGAGACTCAAGCCTTAGCAGCAAAGCATCTCAGTCCAGAAAATATCGAAGCGTGGGAGCAGGTGCTTCCAGTCGTCATTGACATTTACACGCGTTCGATGAACTTGCGAAGGTTGTCCGAAATCATCGTGAAAAATGATTTGACGCCCCTTTCGCACCCTTATGAAACCCTTCTCGCCGCCCATCTCTTGGCAGCTGGCAAAGACAACGAGTTGTGGCATGCGGTCCGATCAGCTCGTGAAAAGGCATTGGACTCTGTTCACAGCACTGATGCTCCACCTTCGTTTTCTTCAACCAGTGAAGCATTGCTCATGCTGTTTGAAGGCGAGAATGTCGATGACGAAAGGCTCGGCACTTTGCTTGACAAAAATGGGCTCCTCGCCTTCGGTGTCATCCGCCGCGCACTGCGAGAAGGCGGTTCTGGAATTGTCGAGAATAAGGAACTGAATGCCTTGCAAACCAGCATCGCAGAAGCAGATCTGAGTTTGATGGAGGAACACCTCTTTGCAGCCGTCATCGATACTCTAAGGCTGAATCGAGTGGCACTGATGCTCCAACATGGAACTTCGGACGAAGCAACTGTGGAAAGCGTCAACACCTTGCTTAGCAATGAAAATGTCCCGACAGCCATGATTCACTCTGTGCGACATCTCGTTCTCGAACACGACCTTGGACTGCCTTCGTTGGTACGATGGTACCAAACAAACGACCCACTCTCACCCTGGCACACACTCGCACGCGCTTCTGTCTCTGCTTCAAAGAAAGATGAATTGAACGCCGCACGCGATTATCGCAGAGCAGGAGATCATGACGGCTTTGATTACGAGCACAAAGTGGTGCTCTATCGTAAATCACTCATTCACTTGGCATTTGCAGAACAGTGGAAGGAAGCAGTGGAATTACTCGAAGCCCAACCCTCTCTTCGAAGTGCAATCACTAAGAGGTTCCAATTGTACCTCCGTGTATCGTTTACTTCGATGCGAAGTACCAATGAAGCGACCCGTTTGTTGAAGGATTTCGTCCGTTCGACCAAGATTATTTCACAAGAGAATGAATCCGGTGAACTCGAAGAAATCGAAGTTACCTATTTTGCAGAAGACGATCTTGACATGCTCAAGACGTACCCCTTTGAACATCAACGTGTTCTACCAACAGACCCGTTTTGTGGTCGAGTCACAGCAGCGGTGAATTCCCTCCAGAAGAACCGCCGCAGGCAAAGAAACGCATTCGATACACGGTTTACCCAGTTGATGCAGGGCGCTTCGCCTTCGCTTGATGAATTGTATGATTTGGCAACTGAAGCAGCGAAAGAAAAACCAGTCGAAGGCCTCATGTTCCTTGAACGGGCACAAAATCGTGGTCAGTTCAATGTACGAGAAATTAAGCGGCTTGCAGATGCGGAACAAGGCCTGTTTTCCGCTTACAAAGACCAAATTCCAAACGGCTCTCGAAGGTACCTCAGAAACCTCTCGTTATCTCCATTGGTCCTCATTGACACCAATGTTCTTGTTGATGCCCTGATGGATGCGATCAAACAAAAACTCGAGGTTTTCACTGAAGCCAGTCTTGATATTGGTGGGCACGGGCACTTCCACCACGTCCTTCTCAAGCGGGCACAGGAAGGTAAGATCCAACTTTGGCTTCCAAAGATTGTCAAGCAAGAACTCACTGGAATTGCCAGCGATATGAACTTCCTACGCCACAGATTCAGCGATCTCTTGGTGCCACCTCACATGCTTGATACGGTGTTCCAAAAAGACGTCATCAGCGAAATTGTTGACAAAGTGCTTGCGGACTACAGCACCTGGCGTCCAATGGATTTGCAACTCGAAGCAGAGGCGGAAGAAGAAGAAAACAAGTCTGGCGTGACTGAATTCTTCAAAGATTACACAGAAATTTACGAAGAGATTACTGCCATGAAGCGAACACGCGGAGAACCTGCACGAACCGTCATCGATGGGTTGGATGTCTACCCCGAAGCCCCAGATCGCACCATTATGCATCTCGCGATCCATTTGGCAAAGAAATCACTAGGCAATCTTGGAACCATTCTGGTCGCTACCCGAGACAGCGATTTCACATTGGTTTCACGAGCGCTCGAAGAGCGATTCGGATTTGGCGTGGCAAAGAACAGCCGTGCACTCAATAGTTTCCTTCACGGATGAATTGGCTTCACATGTGTGAAATCATAGCATCGCCAAAGTCACTGCACGAGAGCAATGTGGCATTGTCCATCAATCGTTCAAAGTCATAGGTAACTGTTTGGGCAGAAATTGCACCTTCCATTCCCTTGACGATCAAATCTGCTGCTTCAGCCCAGCCCATGTGACGGAGCATCATCTCTGCCGAGAGGATCAACGAGCCTGGGTTGACCTTGTTCTGGCCGGCGTACTTTGGCGCTGTACCATGGGTTGCTTCAAAGATTGAAATTCCAGTGTCGTAGTTGATGTTAGCACCGGGTGCGATGCCGATTCCGCCGACCTGGGCAGCAAGTGCATCAGAGATGTAATCTCCATTGAGGTTCATTGTTGCGAGCACAGAGTATTCGGCAGGTCGAGTGATGATCTGTTGGAGCATAGCGTCGGCAATGACGTCCTTAATCACCATCGTTCGGCCTGTGTTTGGATTTTCCAAGGTGCACCACGGCCCCCCGTCGAGTTCAACTGCGCCATATTCTTGCTTCGCGATTTCATAGCCCCAGTCCCGGAATCCTCCCTCTGTGAACTTCATGATGTTCCCTTTGTGAACCAGCGTCAAGCTCTCCTTATCGTTTGCAATGGCATATTCGATGGCTGCACGAACAATTCGTCCAGTGCCTTCTTGTGAGATTGGCTTAATGCCGATTCCAGAGGTGTTTGGGAATCGAATTTTGTCAACACCCATTTCATTTTGCAAGAAATCAATGACTTTCTTGACGCCCTCTGAGCCAGCTTCCCATTCAATCCCAGCATAGACGTCTTCACTGTTTTCTCGGAAGATGATCATGTCAACATCTCCGGGTGCTTTCACTGGAGAAGGCGTACCATCATACCAGCGCACTGGTCGAACACAAGCGAACAAGTCGAGCTTTTGTCTCAAGGCTACATTGAGGGAGCGAATACCGCCGCCAACGGGTGTTGTCAATGGACCTTTGATCGAAACCAAACCGTTTCGCATAGCATCAAGTGTGGCTTCAGGCAACCATTCACCAGTGGCATTGAAGGCCTTCTCTCCAGCAAGCACTTCTGACCAAACAATCCCGCGGTCACCGCCATAGGCTTTGGCAACAGATGCGTCAACGACCTTGATCATCACCGGTGTGATATCCACGCCAATCCCATCACCTTCGATGTAGTGAATCACTGGGTCGTTTGGGATGTTCAGTTTTCCATTTTCCATAGTGACGGGTGTTCCAGCCATTGCAATCGATACGACGCAGAAGCGTCCCCTTCAAGAATGAACCGCCCGTGGGCTTTCCATGTACGGCCGCGTTGAGTGGACAGGAGGCGACACTGTCGCATGCATAAATGAACGCGGCGACCGCCTTCACTTGGATTGGGAAGAAGGGCCCACGCCAATGCAAGTGACGATGCAAATGATTGGCGCTTGCTCAACGGCAGATCTCGTCCTTGGTCTGAAGGAGCGCTCGTTCAGCGAGGTTTGGGTCGAAATGAATGGCAAGCGAGCCGAAGTTCGTCCAAAGGTCTTCACGGATATTCACATGGTTTACCATGTACGAGGCGATGTCCCTCTCAAGTTAGTCGAGCGAATTGTCAAAAAGAGTCATGAGAAGTATTGCACTGTTTCACAAATGTTTGTCGACGTCAACATCACTCACGCATGTGAAGTGCACGAGTGAGGTTCACTGAGTGACGACTTTGAGTGCTGTTAGCGAATTCATTGCGCTGAGCAACAATTCACGAAGAGCATTGTAAAGCGGATGCCATGTTTTGGCAATCTGTGGCGGTGGTGCAACAGGGAGCGTACCTTGTTCGGTGGACAACACAGTCGCAAATGGTCGAACTTCTCCAGTTCCGACCATATCGATGATGAGTGAGAGGTGGTATGCTTCTTGATCCTTGATCACCTTTGCTGATTCAATTTTAGCCACTGCCTCGGCTGGTAAATCGCTGAGCCAGTCTTCGCCTCGTTCAACTCTGGAATGAAGTTCCTTCTTGACTAGAATTTCGAGAAGTTGTGAAATAACTTCGTTTGAGACAGGAGAATCTTGCTTGAGTTCGGGCGTCATTTGGACAACGTTATGGGCGAGTGTTCCAGAACCGAGGTTTGCCTCAACAGAGGATACAGAGAGTCCGTCGATCAGTGGTTCATCATCATCATCATCCATGAACATTGCAAGTGGGTCTGAATGTACCGCATTCGATTGGACTTGTTGGGGTTGTGCTTGGGGTGCAGAAGGGCGTACTGCGCCTAATTCTGCAAAAATATCAATCTCTTCTTCAATGACCTCTTCAGGTGCAGATTCCCATGGTCCCATCATGCTATCAACCCCGTTTCTTCACTTCATAGTACATCAAAGGATGTTTTTCTCTGCCCATTTTGTTTGACGTCAAAACCAAACGAAGAACCGATAGATTATCATCGAAGAAGTTCCTCTTGGCAGCCAAGTATCAAAGGGGCCGACGGATTCGATTGGGTTGAAGCACATGGCAATCAAATGGGCATCCTCATCAGTTTTCTGGGCGACTTCGCTCATTCTTCTGTTGAGTGCGCCAAGCATCTCGAGCGTCCCCAGCGGGGTTGGTCAAGTTGGAAACGAAGGATGCATTTGCCACGGCGGGGTTTCGGCCGAAACCCTGGTTGAGCTCAAAGGTTTACCAACCGTTTTCGAATCCAATACGACATACAACCTCTCGATCGAAATTGAGAGTGGCATTGACCGGTTGGCTGAACAACATCAAGGTGGGTTTAGGCTGTTCATCAAAGGGGGTGGAACTGTGATGTTTGAGGACATCAATGAAGTTCAATACTTGGAAGAAGGATGGACGCATCGTTCCAATGGCACCTATCAACGCTCTTGGAATCTCACGTGGACATCACCAAGCAATTCCACAGACCCTATGGAATTCACTCTTGTTGGAAACGCTGTCAATGGAAACCAACAATCGAGCGGCGATGCGTGGGGGTTGTTTAGCAAAACCATCGCCCATGTGGATGGACCACCAGTTGAACAAGCCCCAATGAACCAAACTGACATCGATTCATTTGACCACTTGATCTTCGCAATAGGCATCCTTGCCCTTGCTTACTTCTTGCTTAGAACACTCAAGTGAATTCAATTGACGAATTCGATGTGGCGATTTTGAAGCGCTCGCAATTGCCTGTTTTCACTCGCACCATGGATCTGGTCACTCTTCACTCCAGTCAAGACAAGCATGACTCGAATTTCATCGCCTAATTCCTCGCGTACAGCAGCGCCCCAAATGACTTGGGCGTGAGGTGAGATTTGATCGGTGATGATTTTGGCACATTTCTCAGCCTCTCCAAGGGTAAGGCTCGGCCCGCCAACAACATTGATGAGGGCGCCTCGGGCATCGGATGAATCAATATCGAGCAATGGTGAATGCATTGCTTCCTCGGTCGCTGCTTCAACACGGCCAGGGCCGCTCGCCTCTCCAAGGCCAATCATAGCCACGCCACTTCCAAATTGAATGACGGAACGAAGGTCCTCGAAATCGAGGTTCACCATGCCATCGGTGGTGAGCATCTCTGCAACTCCAGTAATTGAACGCACAAGCAGTTCGTCGCCAACTCTGAATGCATCCCCAATAGGAAGATCCTTGACGCCTTCAATTTCGAGCAATCGCTCGTTCGGGATGACCAAAATGGTGTCACAGTGTTCTCGCAAGCGCTCCAATCCCCACTCAGCGTTCTGCTTTCGTAGAGCCCCTTCTGAATTGAAAGGGTATGTGACCACTGCAATTGTCATCGCTCCTTGTTGCTTTGCAAGTCGAGCGATGTGACCAGCAGCACCAGTCCCAGATCCTCCACCCATGCCTGCGGTGATGATTGCGAGTTGTGTATCATTGGTGATTCGGCGTAGTGCAGGTTCGGACTCTAATGCCGCAGCCTCGCCTTTCGTCGGGTCGCCACCGGCGCCTCGCCCTCGTGCCGTTCTTCCAATCAACACCTTTTCTTCGATCGGTGACATCAACAATGCTTGGGCATCTGTGTTGATGGCGTATCCAGTGACGTATGAATTCTTGAACAAGCGTTCATCGAATAATCGGTTGACAGCATTACAGCCAGCGCCACCAACACCGTACACTCGGATCCTTGGTTGAAGGGATTCGAGAAGGGCTTGCAGCTCAACTTCAGAATTTTCATTCATCGGCGGAGCGACGGTATTCGCTGCTGCCTGTTCTGCTTCTGACAGTTCCAAGACCCGTTCAACAAGATGTCGCATGCTGCTTTCCTTGTTGATGTGACCTTGAATGTGCCGCACCTTGAATGGGCCAAAATGGCCTTTTCAACGGGGGTATTCAATCGCGGAGACCTTCTTGTGTGACTTGGTAGACACACTCACCATCTGGCAAATTCGGGGAGTCGACGAGTCGAGCAATCCGACGTCCAGCCTTTGCCTTGCGCAAGTAGAGTCTGAAGGTTGATGCGTGAGCAAGCACGTGGCCACCGATCGGCTTTGTCGGGTCGCCCCACATTGCATCAGGCTTTGAGTGAACTTGGTTGGTGACCAAGACCAATGCGTTGTTGACGTCTGCAAGTTGCTTCAAGTCCTTGAGGTGCCGGTTGAGCTTCTGCTGTCGATTTGCAAGCATTCCTCGTCCGATGTATTCTGCACGGAAATGGCTGGTAAGTGAATCGACAATGATCATCTTGACATTGAGTCCTTTGCTCATGCGCTTGATTTCATCAACAAGAAGCATTTGGTGAGCAGAATTGTATGCTCGTGCAACATGGATTCTCGCCAACACAGCATCGGGGTCAAGCCCGTGACCGCGTGCCATTTGAGTGATACGCTCAGGACGGAATGTGTCTTCAGTGTCGATGTAAAACACATCGCCATCGAATCCACCTTCGCTCATTGGGAGGGTGCAGTTGACGGCCAATTGATGACCAATTTGGGTTTTTCCACTTCCAAAGGCACCGTAGACTTCAACCAGGGCTTGGGTTTCGAATCCACCGCCAAGCAAGTCGTCGATCGATTGAACCTTGGATGAGAGTTTCAAAACCTCACGTCGGCGTTCGAGGAGCGCTCCACCAGAGACGAATCCACCAATGTTGGCCATTTTCTTAGCAGCAGCGATAATTTTTGTAGCCACAGCTTCACCAAGTTCGGCTTGGTCCGCAAGATCACCAGGGGACATCACGGCAAGGGCAAGGAGATCGTCAAATCCAGCTTCGCGCAGTTTCTCAGCGGTCGCAGGTCCGACGCCAGGTAAGTCGTCGATTTTGACCTCAGGGGCCTCCTCTTCGGTCGCCATTACTTTCACTGGCTCCTCTTGAGGGTCTTCATTGTTTTCAATTTCTATCTTCGCTTTTTTCTTCGATTTGGTCGCCATTTCTGTTCACTTCCAACCCCATCTGGGTCGGCGAGTGTATATCAAAGAATGAACGGCGGCGCGAAAAATTAATCGCTTGAAACCATCGTGTTAGCGATTTATTTCAAGGCGCAGTGGCCTCTTTAGTTCACTTTCACTTTAGATTTACAAGTTGTGAAAGTGAATCCGGCTTGCTCAAATTCGCACACATTAGGGTGTGCTTTCATCGGTAGGAAACGGGTTCGTTGCGCTTTCTTCAGCAGCATAGGCAATGGTAACAATGTGTGAGACATCAACATTTTCTTGGTCCTGATTCAATCCTACTTCGAGCGTCCAAACTCCTGCCATAGGGGCGAACTCATTGTGAGCCCAGGTTCCTTCTTGGCCATCAGCAAGTTGCTCAGGCGGCGATTCAGCCGCAGCATCCCCCTCACTGTTGTTGAGGTACCAGGTGACGGTGACTGGCGATCCACCAAATCCACCTAAGTTGGAAGGGTTGGTAACGGTTGAATCTATTTTGATTTGCTCAGGAAGTTGACATTCACAGTCGGGCGTTGCATCGATGTTCATTGTTCGTGGGTCTGTTGTCGTACTATCGGTCCAAGTGATTTCCTTATCGATCCTGATCGTGACGTTCTCGAATCGCTCGTTGCCCTCGGCGTCGATGGCACCAACAGCAGCAGAGAACATACCGTGGGTCAGGTATGTGTAGCTGATTTCACTCGTATCTGCAGCATTGATGGTGACAGGGTTTGATCCATCTCCAGGATCATAGACGAAGGACGAGATGTCACCTTCGCTGGATTTGGTGTATGAATAGTCAAACACAACTTCGACTCCTTGTTCAGAAACCTGTTGATTGTTTTGAATGGTTTCAGTGATGGTTCCCGCTGTCGTTTCGTAGTAGACGACGAGTGAGATTGGCCCAACATCTTCTTCGTCATCAGCGCCACCAAGGCAACCTGAGGCAAACGCCGCAACAAGCACCGCACACATGAGGAGCGGTCGAACAACTTGCGGGCGCATATGTTGTAGACGAGGTCCTCCTTCATGAAATCACCACCTATTTCGAAAATTCATTCATTGAGCCTTCATCGTGGATTTTGACCACACGTTGGCATCGGTGGTTTGAAAGCAGGGAAGGTCGGCGCTTTGGTTAACGAGGTGGGGTAGTCTGGATATCCCGTCGGGCTCATAACCCGGAGATCGGTGGTTCAAATCCATCCCTCGTTACCAATCAACAGACTAACTGTACTCGTAATAGTCATGTTTTGGTGTGAGCGAATCAAGGGCGCTTTGCAAACGTGCATTGGCAGCGGCTTCACCACGCATAATGGCTGCTTTCTCATCCTCAATTCGTTGCGCTTGGGCGGCACATAATGATGAATTTCCAAGCCCATGAGGTACGGCTCCAAGCAACGCTTCAGCCACTTGACCTGCATCAACGGGGGCGCTTCCCACCGGTTCTAGCATGAACGTGCCTCCAGTGTGAATGACTGGACCAGCCGCTTGACAACTGAGGGCTAACCAATCGATTAATTTCGCTTCATAACCAATGTACCTGCAGGCATCAAGTGCTGCAGAGAGGTTGCCAGGTGCCAACTTTTCTGCCTTGGCGTAGGCTTTTCTCGCGGCTCGTTTTTTGCCTCCTGAAGCAAGCACGTTGCCGGCTCGATGTTGATCTTCAGCCTCAGGAGTCATTTGGTCAATCAGGTGTGGCGCTCCACTGCGAAGGATTTTGACAAGTTTCTTTCGTTCTTTTAGAAGAATGTGGACGCTCGCAACAGCGCGAACCCCCTTACCTCTTGCCACAAGAACATCGCAAAGAATCCGAAGTCCTTTGACCAGCATGATTTGGTCGTCAGCAGAGCGTTTTTTCCGAGCGAGAAACATCTCTGTAAACTGCATGGCCATGACTTCGGACATTTCCATTCGCCCGTCGAGGATGTAGCGCTCAAGTTGAATGAGCGTTTGTGCGGGGTCGTTCATTCCAAACATGGCAGCATCTCAGGGGTATGCCTCCCACCTATTGATGCCTTTGTATCGGCGTTTCAGGCCCATTGTCAAGGTGGAAGTAATAACGGACAGGTCATAGCGCAGGCATGGAATCGCCACGAATCTTCGCAGTGACTGGGACGCCGGGCTGTGGCAAAACCACACTTTGTGCTCTGCTTGGCGAACAAGGTTATTCGGTCGAATCGGTGATCGATTTAGCGGCACGCTTCGACTGCCTTGGCGAGGAAGACGTCGGTGATGGGGCGGCTCCTGTCGATGTTCACAAGTTGGCTGACGAATGGTTTGATCAATCAAACGATACGATGTTTGTCGACGGGCATCTGTCCCACTTGCTGGAAATTGATGCCATTGTTTTGATCCGATGCCACCCAGATCATCTCAAGCAGCGACTTGAAGCGCGAGGTTATGATGAGCGTAAAGTGCAATCAAACGTGGAGTGGGAAATGATTGCAGGTACATGGTCTGAAATTCTCGAGTTTGAACTCGATGTACCCATTTTGGAAATTGATGGAAGTGCGACTTCAGATGTTGAACTCATGTCGGAAGTACTTCAGTGGATTGAAGATGGTTGTCCAAGCGACGGTGTCGAAGCAACCGCTGCAGAAGCGATTGATTGGTTGGCTTGACCACCCAAAGAACAAACACCCCCCACCAAAGCAGACCCTTCGATTGCAATGGCATTAGAGAAACTTCGAAGTTCGTGGGAGCGCATGGTTGACCCTGTAGTCGACTCAATTTCTACCTGGAAACCCTCCACCCTGACATGGATTGCCTTACCGATTGGTGTTCTTGGTGGATTATCTGTTTTGATGGCTCCAAATGACGCCTATGGCGCAAATATGTTGTTCGGAGGGGCAATTTTGATCGGATTTGCAATGGTGCTCGATGCGCTTGACGGGCCACTGGCTCGGCGAACGGGCCAAGTCACACGGTGGGGCGATTACCTCGACCATACCTTCGATCGGCTTCTTGACATCATTTGGACGGTGTGCTTAGCAGGTTCTGTGTTTGTAGGCGACTTCACCCTTGGCCTCCTTGCTGCGTTGTTGACCCTGCTCGGCTCCTACATGGGCACGCAAGCCCAAGCGGTTGCCGGAACTCGTAATTACCGAGGGTTTTCTCGTGCAGACCGGACTATTCTTGCTCTTGTTGCGCTTGTCCTGATGGGCGTCTTCATTCATCTTGAAGTCGAAAGTTTTGGAATGTTCCCGGGCGTTCTTGACCACATTGAGCTTAACCCAATCAGCCTTGCTGTCGTCATTTCCGCCTTTGGAGGGCTTTGGACCTTTTTGATTCGGTTTGTACAAGCAAAGCATGAGATCTCCCAAATCGACCGGGATACCCCTCTTCCCCAACCAAATCAAAACGAAGAATCTGAATGATTCCGCCACCCCTACGGGGTGCACCGAACCGCTCAATTGCCTGCTTTAGAGGCGGCATACTCATAACGGTAGCATGCTACAAGAGCATTGATGACAGACCAAACGTTCGGTAAAGGCACTGAAAGGAAAGCAGTTTTCCTCGTGTTGTGTATGGTGCTCGCCATCATGCCACTCTCCAATGTCGCGGCAGAGGACCTTGGCAATCCAAGCAACCTCCAAGCACAAGATATCAGTGCAATGTTTGACCCTTCCAGTGAAACGACAACCATCACATGGCGAAACATCGACTACGATGGTTCAGTGTTGCAGGGGCTCTTCTCCGCCACCTACAACGTCTACCGTTCTGCGAGCCCAATCAACCAGTCTTCAATTGGTTCCCTTACCCCATTTGTTGACGGGATCATCGCATGTTCTTCGGTCGAAGTTCTCAATGATGCGTTCAAGTGCCGCGGTCTCAACGGCACAGTCGACTATCACACCGCCTCATTCTTGGTTCCACCTGGTGTCAATGGTACATTCCATTATGCAGTAACAACAACCCTTGACGATGGGACTGAACTGCTTGATTTGGACATCAACGCCTCGGTCCTTGAAGCACCAGTCCAAGAGACAACAACTCCAATCCGCACACCGTACAACCTTGTGGCAGACTTTGACCCAGAGCGCAGTGTCACGAGTTTGTCATGGGTCAACTACAACGACATCTTCCCAATTCTCCCAGAAACTGGCGATGATGCTTACCAAATTAACATCTGGCGCACAGACTATCCAATCACTCGGGCGAACGGTGCTGATATGCTTTCGACCACCGTGCCCATTGCGACCTACTCGGCCGGTACTTCCTCGGTTGAACTCACCATTCCAGAGAGCACCGATCGGGACGCTTACTATGCAGTGACCTACTTGCTGCCAAATTGGACGGCTCCCGGCGAAGATTACCAAGATGTCCGGTTCCTTTCGAATAACGCTCTTACTTCATCTCTGGTTGAAGATAACATGCCGCCTTCACAAGTCGGAATCATGTATGCAGAATTCGTTCCTAGCCCTAACTCTGGTGGTGGAACGACAACCATCACATGGACCGATGTGCCAGATGAAACTGGTGAATCGTACCGTATTTACATGTCAGGGAATCCGTTTTCCACGATCCTCAGTTCCAGCGTGCAAATGATTGCCACCGTCTCTGAAGGCGTAGGATCCTACCAATATGAAGTCCCAATTGGGCGACTTGGCTATGCAAATTACTGTGTCGTCACCGTCGATCTCTACGGCGTGCTTGATACCAACACAACCGTGAATTCTTGCCAAGAGTCGGTCTTTGAAGATGCATTCACTCCATGGATTGCCGAACCAACACAAGTCCATGCCGAGTTCATCGGGGAACGCACCACTCGGGTCACCTGGCAAGATCAACTCGGAGTTGAGGGCGAGCGGTATCACATTTGGCGGTCCAACTTCCGCGTGACGGGTGCAGAATTCGTTGCCAATCAATCCATGGAATGGCTCGGCTCCGTGAGCGACGGTGTGGGCTTTTTCGATGTGCTTCTTGACGCGGACATTCTTCGAGACAATGCTCACTATTACGTGACAACAGAGGCACTCTATGGCCACATCAATGGCACCTACATGGACACTCGTCTGAATCAAAATCACTACGGCCCAATCTCCGAAGACACCCGTGCTCCGAATCCAGCTCGGATTAAGGAAGCCACATCACTCGGGGCACTGAATCAAATCACCTTGGAATGGTTCAACGAGCCAGACGTCAATGAAGGCTACGAAATCTGGCGCCATTACGGAGCTCCTTTCGGTGAAAATGAAGATCAAATTGGCAACATTGGCGATGATGGCTGGGAATTCGTTCTTGGTGACATCTCCCCTGGTGAAAGCACTGACAGCACTCTTGTTCGCCAACTACCAATCCCTGCTGGCGTCGATCGTGATGTTTGGTATGCGGTCATTATCGAAGACCAATGGAGCAATCAAAACCCTGAGATGTTCAATGGTATTGGTGGTAACGCCGTGAAAATTAACGAGGACACAAAGTTCCCAGTCGCAAGCATGATTTTGCTTGATGAAGATGGATCAGCATTCCAAAGTCCATCCCTGGTTTCAGGCTCCTATGTCGTTCAAATGGAGATTGATGAATACCTCCAAGGCAACCCATCCGTGAACATCACCACCATCGCAGGAGGCGATATCTCTGGTGGAGAAATCGAAATGAACATGATTGCCGACAACAACAACGACCCAGATCGTGGTCCAGTCTATGCCTTCGAGTTCTTCGTTAGCCAGTCCACAATTGCAGGCGACATGGTCATCGAACTGATTATGGAAGATGAATCTGGAAACACCATCAGTCAAACCTGGACCGATCGGGCAGTGGACGCTAAGCGGCCGACTGTGGAAATTTATTCTCCCTCCTCTGGTAATGACGGCTCGAAGTACCTCTACGGAGATTCGATCCAAGTTCTTGCAGGAGCGACCGATGACGTGATGATCACCTCGTTCCAGTACAAGTTCACCTACAACTACGGTACCGGCAATTCTCAAACGACACCTTGGTCAGAATCGACCACAGTTACTGACCTCGACGGTGATAGCCGTTCGATGGTCCTTGACATGGAATTCTCATCAGGAAACTTCGAACCTGGACAACACGCCGTATTTGTCCGGGCGGTTGACTCCGCAGGAAATGAAGTGTCTAAGAGCGTGGTGTTCGTCGTCGATCAGTGTCGAAATCGTTTGGATGGTACAACATCCTGTAATTACGTCGAATCCCTTCAACCGGAGCCAGAACCAATCGTCATTACCCCATCAATGTCGGATCCACCGTATGTGTTGGTCTGGGTTCTTACTGGTGTCTTTGTCATGTCCTTGATCGTCATGGCCCTCATCATTCAAACCAGTATGTCTGGTCCAAAGAAGAAGAAATCGAAGGGCGATGAAGATGGTGAAGATGATGATTGGATGTCTGAATTCATCGGCACAACGCAAGATCTTGACATGGCCGCGGTCACTGATACGAGTGGCGGCGAAAAGAAGGAAGTTCCAGAAGTCGCCGAAGTTGAGGAAGAGGATGATCCGTTTGCAGTTAACGTCGTTCAACGCAAGACACGCAACAAGAAGGCCGCAGTCGAAGAAGAGGACGACGATGACGATGACGATGACATGTTCAACTGGAATGACGATGACGACGATGACGACGAGGAGGAAGAAGAACCTGCTCCAGTCGCGAAGAAGCGAACCGTAGGTCGTCGCGCAGCACCACGTAAGGCACCAGCCCGCCGAAAGGTTGGGCGTGCAAAAAAGGATGATTGACGCTCCAGTTTATGCGGTGACCTCAAGGCCTCTTGCAGGCTGCAATTGAGCATGGGCGATTCCGCAACTTCGAATGAAGCCACCAAAGACGAACTTTCACAACACGCCGAGGTTGCTTTTGACAACCTTCTTGATTCATTCAATCCGATGAAAAATAAACTCAACTGGCTCTTACTTGCTGCTCCAGTTGCTCTCTACATGAACCACCAGCACAACGTACCTCTTGCGTTTGTCTTCTCAATGGTTGCGATCATGCCATTGGCATTCCTTATGGGCAAAGCAACCGAAGAGATTGCGTTGCGAACGGGAGAAGCGATTGGCGGTCTTCTCAACGCCACCTTTGGAAATGCAGTGGAGATGATTATCGCAGGACTTGCTCTTTATGCTGCTTCCAAATCAACGAATGAAGCGACAATCGAAACGATGATTGAAGTAACTCAAGCCTCCTTGATTGGCTCCATTCTTGGAAACCTCTTGCTGGTGCTGGGTCTTGCCATGGTATGGGGGGGCGTCAACCACAAGATTCAGCATTTCAACAAGGATGCTGGCCAGATGAACGGCTCGTTATTGCTGCTGGCTATTTTGGCCCTTATTATCCCAAGTGCTGTGGGCCTGATGGACATCGATACAAGTGATGCGATTCGAGACATCTCCCGCTTTGCTGCGATTATCATTCTCATCATCTACGGACTTGCTCTTCTCTTCCAACTGAGAACCCACGTTGATGTCTTTGCAGCAGAAGCCGGCCACGGTACTCATGAGCACCCAACCATGAGCATCAAGGACGCATGGATCTTACTCATTCTTTCAACGGCTTTTGTTGGCTGGATGGCACACGTCCTCGTCCATAACCTCGAGGGTGCTGTCCATGATTTGGGCGTTCCTGAATTATTTGTAGGCGTGATCTTATTGCCATTCTTCGGCAACGCAGCTGAGCACTTTGCAGCCGTCATCGTTGCTGGCAAAGACAAAATGGATTTGGCGATCGCAATCGCGATTGGTTCGAGCGTCCAAATCGCTCTTTTCGTCGCACCCGTCATGGTTCTCTTGGCCTGGATCCTCAGTGTTGATTTGACGCTTGAATTCGGAGTGTTGGAAACTGCAGCGACCTTCATTTCTGTGCTTGTAGCAAACTCGATTCTTTCCGATGGGAAAACCAACTGGCTCGAAGGCGCCATGCTTCTTGCAAGCTACACCATTCTCGGTGCGGCTTTCTTTTTGATTTGAGGAAGTGAGGGCATGAAAAAGACAGGATTGGCTCTTATTGTTGTCTCCACCCTCTTGCTGCTGGGTGGCACAGTTGGATACACCGTGGAAGGAACCGTTGATGATGTACCGACGCCCAACGTACAAGGCTTGGTGTTCTTCTCTGACGACGCGCTTCCAGGCAACCCCGCTTCCCTCGTCATCAATGCAGATACGAACATCAAATGGGACCGAGATGATGTTTTCCTCGTCATCGCTGATGGTGGCAAAAAGAAGCAATGCGATGACATTGCAGAAAATGGCGGTGTTCTCAGCGGATTTGACACCAACAGCAAGACCTGTACATATGGTGATGAAGGTTACGTGGCCGCTGGTGATGACGAAGTCGAAGGCCTTGATTGGCGAGTTGAATCGGGCGAATTCTTCGCAGGAATTGGAACAAAAGAAGGCGTGCTTCCAGAAGGAACTGAACTCAACCTCGATTATTCAATCAACCTCACCCTAAGCGCAGCAGGTTATCTCTTCCTTATCATCGCAGAAGGAGCAGGCATCCTTCTTCTTCGACAACAGTGAGTTCATTCGAGGCCATCGTAATAGGATTGCACAGCAAGATCTAGTTCGGTCCATGCTTGTCGCTCATCAATCGTAGTGGTGGTTCCATCATACCTGATCGCTTCTCCATCGACCCATAGGTCAAGGCACGTTGCTCCGTTGAACAGGAGGTTGGTGATGTGGCGGTTATTCGAGCGGCCAACAGGACGCATTCGAATGTCATCGATGTCCCAAACAGCCCAATCTTTGCTGCCTTTGGTGGCCATCTGGAATGCATTATGTGCGGTCATCAGCGTTGGGTCCCAGTGGTCATGGCGTTGAACCAGAGCGGCCAATCTCGCCTCAGCCAGCATGTCCAAGCCACTTCCCGATGAGGCTGCACCATCGGTTCCGAGGCGAACATCGACACCCGCTTCATTGTAAGCGGGCAATGAAAGCGTTCCACCACAGGCCAATTTCATATTGGAAGAGGGGCAATGGACGGCTGTAACGCCGTGTTGGGCCAGCGTACGAATTTCGTTTTTCTTGACCCATGAGGCGTGAGCACACACCGTTCCTGGCTTGAAGAAGTCCAAACTGTCGAGGTATTCGACAGGATACATTCCGGTTTTCTCATGGCATTCTGCTACTTCTTTCCTCGTCTCGCTGACATGGATGTGCAAGCGTCCATCACGGCGTTCTGCCAATTCAGATGCTCTTCGCAAGGTGTCTTCGCTGCAAAGATAGACTGAGTGGGTGGCGATGGCGTATTGGATCTTATCAAGCGGAGATTGATTTTTGAGCAGACCATCGAGTTCATCCAGTGCAGACACTGCGTCCTCATGCGACGGCAGTGCTGCATCACTCACGGGCCCTCCAATCAATCCTCGGAGACCTGCATCTTCGAGCACCTTCCCGGTGACTGCGGGATAGAAGTACATGTCCGCCGCAAACGAACTCCCTGTTTTGATCATCTCAGCAGCAGCAGCTTGCGATCCAACACGAACAAATTCAGGCGTGATCTTCGCCTCGGTAGGGAATATTGCTTCGTTCAGCCAACGATGAAGTGGAAAACCATCACTAAAATCTCGTGCATTCAACTGCATGGCCAAGTGTGTGTGCCAGTTTTGTAAACTTCGTGTGATGAGTCGGTTGGTTCCATCCACATCCTGTTTGACATCTTCGTCGCCATTGGATACAGACCACGCCCCGTCGCTGTGCAAAAGCACATCACCGAGATGCTTCTTTCCGCTTTCATCAACAAGCACCGTGTTGCGATACCTCACCGCAGCATCGTCGCCCATGGGAGGTGGTGGTGCCGCCCCCTCATCAACGCTGGCCTCCGAACCGTCTTGCTTATGTCCACGAGCCACCGCCCGTCACATACGCCACTGTGGCTTAGCTGGTATAGCACCTGATTCGTAATCAGGAGGTCGGGAGTTCGAACCTCCCCAGTGGCTCCAAATTACTGATTATTGATCGAAGATTCGGGCTTCATTGAGAAGGCTTTAGCGCTGGCTTCGAGGCTTGCCACAGCAGGTAAACTTCGTCCGGAGATGTAGTCAAGGCAAGCGCCTCCACCAGTCGAGACATGTCCCATTTTCGAGGCAAGGTTTCGCTTCATGATCAGGGTCGCAGTATGGCCGCCGCCAACAACAACGTAGGCGCCAGATTCTGCGCATGCGTTGAGCATCTCAATGGTGCCGAGTGCGAAATCAGGCAATTCAAAGACGCCAGCAGGCCCGTTCAGATGGACGGTACCTGCTGCTTTGATCGCCATCGAGAGGTTTCGAATTGATTGGATTCCCAAATCAAAGATTGGGGCTGAAACCGGCAGTTGCTCAAGGGGCAGGTCCACTCGATTATCTGCGATGTTTGCAGCGACGTCAACAGGAAGTCGGATGCGTTCAGAGAAATCAAGGAGCAATGATTTGGCCTTCTCAACAGTGGGGTTCCACTGCTTACCAAGTTCGCCAACCAAGAAGTCATGGTTGACTAAACCGATGTCGTTGCCGACCAATTCGAGCATGAGGTTCGCCACGCCACCGGTCACCCAGACCTCGTCACAAATGTTGTTTCGAAGCATATTCTCGGCAACAGCAATTGAATCATCGACCTTCACGCCACCAAGCACGGCGATGCACGGGCGAGCAGGATTTTCAAGGGCTCTGTCGAGTTTTCGTATTTCATTCGCCATCAGTTCTCCAGCGACACAAGGGATGAGGTTTGTGAATCCGACACCTGATGGTGTTGCACGGTGGGCGCACGCAAAAGCATCGTAGACATACAGGTCTGCAACGCTTGCCAACTTCTGAACCATTTGTGTTTCAGCCATCACGTCAAAGGTGCCTTTGGTTTTGATTTCTTCATCGTACATTCTGACATTGTTGAGCATGAGGATCTCGCCAATCTCGAGGCTTTCAATGGCAGCCATGGCCTTGTCTCCTGCGAGGTCCTCAACCCACTTCACAGGTCGCCCAAGGATTCGTCCAAGTTCTCTCGAGTGGCCTAAGGTGCTTGTGAAATCTTTCTTCCCGGGCCTTGACTGGTGTGCAAGGAGCACGACCTTAGCCTTTGAAAGACGATTGAGTGTTGGAACAATGGCCTTGATTCTGGTGTCATCCAAGAAGGAGTGGTCCGGGGCCATCGGGGAATTGATGTCCACGCGAACGATGACTGTACGCCCTTCAACATTGACATGTTCGAGGGTCAGAACACTCGCCATTGCACAGTCCAAGTGCCGCCGGTTTTTCATCCCCACGCATCAAATCAAACCTTTGTGGGCATCCATAACCACTTGCAAACCGCGCGTCTTTGGGCGGTCAGTTGTCCGAAAGGTGATATAGCCGCGAACACCGCTTCAGAAGGATGGCGCGCGAAGCACCCGAAAGGGACACATCGCTGGAGGGAGCACGCCGTCGCGCCAGCACGAGCACCTCGTCGTTTGGCGTTTCACGTCGAGAAGGCCACGACGCTTCCACCTATTATGGAAGCAGAGTGAACGAGGGTTTGGTTTCAAGCCGTGAGGTGGGCGAAGAGCAACCCCTACCGCCGACGATGGCCAACAGCATCATCGCTGGAGACTCTCGAAACCTCGACTTGCCGGACAACTGTGTTCACCTTGTTGTGACCTCGCCACCTTACAACGCCAGCAAAGAATACGACGAGGACCTCTCTCTTGGCGAATACCTCGATCTTCTCCACGGCGTGTTCGCAGAATGCTACCGTGTTCTTGCCCCTGGAGGTCGAATGGTCATCAATGTCGCCAACCTTGGCCGCAAGCCGTACATCCCACTTTCAAGTCACATCAACGTCATGATGGGCGAGATTGGATTTTTGATGCGTGGCGAAATTATCTGGGACAAATCAGCAAGCGCTGGTTCTTCTTGTGCTTGGGGTTCATTCCAAAGTGCAAGCAACCCTTGTTTACGTGATGTTCATGAATACCTCTTGGTGTTCTCAAAAGGCGATTACAAACTCAAGCGTGACAAAAAAGAGCGGGCTGAAGGACGCATTGACACAATTCCAAGAGACGATTTCATTAAGCACACCAAATCGATTTGGTCATTTCCAACTGAACGCGCTTCTCGCGTGAACCATCCAGCACCATTCCCCGTTGAACTTCCAAAACGTTGTATCGAGATGTACAGCTTTGTTGGTGATGTCGTGCTTGATCCCTTCAATGGTTCAGGTTCGACGTGTGTAGCAGCAAAAACAACTGGGCGAACGTATGTTGGCGTCGACCTCTCTTCGGATTACTGCGAAATTGCAGAGCAACGAGTTCAATCAGCAGAAGCGTGGGTTGCACCTGAAGTGCAGGTGTGAACCACTTCGCTTCAGAGGTTCTCCCAAGGGTTCTGCGAGGGTTGTTCTGAGATTGGTGGTGTGATTTGAGCAGGTTGCGCTTGCTGAGGTTGCTGAGTAAGTGGCGGGGTGATTTGCTGCATCGGTTGACCATATCCGCTTTGAACGGTCTGACCCATTGGCATTTGAGATTGAACAGGCGCCTGATAGGCCACTTGTCCGGGTTGCATCTGCCCAACTGGCATCATGACATTTTGGGGAGGATCGTCCAATACAAAGGCCAGAATCAGGCCGAGAACCAAGAGAGGAATGGCGCAGCATATGGCTCCAAAACCACCTAAGGCGCCGAAGATACCACCGATCACCGCATCGACACATGCTTCATCGCAGTACTCGCCTCGAATGGTGACCTCAGCATTACTTTCAACGGTATATGTCATACCTGGTGTGTGCCAGATGTCTCCGTAGAGAACCTCTTGACCTTCTTGCATGTCCATGTCAGTCCAAATTTCGCATTCGCCTGCAATGTCGTTTCCTTCAGTGTCTGTGATGGAGAGTTCTAATGTCTCACAATCCGTCGGGTGGATGACATACACCGAAATGGTCCAAGATTCATTGACCTCAGGCGTGAATGTTCCATCTGTGACCGTCGTAAGGTATGTCTCGCTTTCTGCACCAGCATCGGCCACGCTTCCGATGCCGCCAACCAAACCCAATCCTCCGATGACGAGGAAGATGGCGCCGATGACGAGGGTCACTTTACTTGCAATATGCATGTCAAGGCATCAAAGCCCCCACTCTATCAAACTGACTGTTTGTAATCAGTCGCCATTTTCAGGCTGAAGCGATAGGAGTCATTTTGAACAGCCGCCATTCACAGTCAATCGATGACCGGTTGGGACGTGGCAGATTTGTCGGGCCCAGAAGGTCAAGATTGGCGCGTACCTTCTTCTGAACTCGAAGCTCGTCAATCGGAACTTGGGCGATTGCTTCAGGGTGCCGGAATTGCAGGTGCATTGATTCAACACCCCGTCGACTTGTACTATTTTGCAGGTGGTCGGCAAAATGCTTCGCTTTTCATCCCTGCAAAAGGGGCAGGGGGCAGTGTTGAGGCAGGCGGAAACGGGCCAGTCCTGTTTGTCCGACGTTCGCTGCAACGAGCGAAGTTCGAAGGCGGTGGTGATGATTGCCCACACGAAGTTCTTTCTTTTCCCCGGATGAAGGAATTTGCCGAGATCCTTTCACAACGAGGTGCATCAGATGCACCCGGGCTTCAGTTTGGAGAAGTACCTAAGACCTATTCAGACCGATTTGTCAACGCTCTTTCACCGCTTGGCGATTGCCCAGATGTAACAGCCATCATTCACGGCCAGCGTGAGGTCAAATCAGCATGGGAACAAGAACAATTCAATTTGGCCGCTGATGTTCAACTTCGGATGTTTGAGGCGGTACAGGCCGTTGGCGGAGAAGGTGTTACGGAACTCGAATTGGTTGCTGCAGCAGAAGCCGTCAGTCGCTCAGAAGGTTTTGGAGGCCAAGTGCACATGCGTCGCTTCCCACTTTCGTGCGATCGTGGCGTCATTGTCGCTGGAAGGGCAGGAGGTATTCCTTCCTTCTTCGATTCCGCCGTTGGTGGAACAGGAGCCCATCCACTCAACGGGATGGGATCTGGTTTTACACGAATCAAAGCAAATGAGCCCGTCTTGGTTGACCTCGTTCACGCTCACCGAGGTTACATCGTGGACATGACGCGGATGTTTGTCGCAGGCCGTCTTGATGAATCCTGGACTTCACGTTTGGAAGATATGGTTGCCGTCAAGGATACGGTTGTCGATGTCCTTGATCGTGGAGGTTTGTGTAGCGAGGCATGGCATGAAGGGTTCGAATTGGCAAAGGAACTTGGCCACGCCTCTCATTTGATGGGCATGGCGCCGGACCAAAGCAGATTTCTTGGCCATTCTGTCGGTCTCCAACTCGACGAGTCTCCCGTGGTTGCAGCTGGATTTGAGCGACCCTTACCAATCGGAGCCACAATGGCCATCGAACCAAAGGTGGTTCATATCGAAGGCAGCATTGGCACAGAAGACACATGGATTCGAGATGAGGATGGTATGCAACCCCTCACAGCAGACGGCCTTTGGCCAGCCATCACGGAGTGGTGAACATGACAGAACAAGAACAGATTGACAGTGATATTTGCGAGAAACTCGAAGGATGGACCCATGAAGATGTGGGCAAGAGGATTCCAAAACGCAGCACACCAAACGGCACCTACTACAACGAACCCATCGTTGCGGTTTTCTGCCAGTTTTGCGGCTCTGAATTCGTTGGGCCAAGCCGAGAGGCGGGTGGATTCCTCGGGGGCCATGAATGCCTTCATGCTTGGGAAATCTCTCAAGCAATGAGCAGGGAAGATGGGCTTACCGAGTGAATGAGCCATCTCCAGCGACCATAGTGTTCAATATGCTTCTTCCCGAGTAGGGGTCATGGCCAAGCCCTATTCCTCCGGACACATCGGTGCGGTGGCATCAAATTACACGGAAATGCGTCTCGCAGGTGCTGTCAAGCAACGGCTTGTCGAACTCATGTGTGAAGAGATTGAACGCCTCGTCCCAGAGATGGAACAAGCAACACTGGCTCAAGACCCCGAACGCAAAACCCTCGATGATGCCCATCGAACTCGTTTGAATTACAACCGCACCCGTGAACTCATGATCGATCAGTTGGATGCTGTCGAGTCGGTCGGCTCAGCAGCGGTTCAAGCCGGAATTGAACATATTGAACGTCACCTTGCGGCTTTGATTAAACATGCAGAAGCAGCGGCGGAGAAGGACCGAGTGGCCACGATCAAACCACGTCACCTTGAGATTGCAATCCAAGGCATGGGGCTAGAAAACGAAGACGAGGACGGTGAGGCCATTGAATCGGTTCAAACCGAAGACTTCGTCGTCAGCCAAGGCGGCGGCGTACTCACAGAATCTACATTACTGGCTCTTGCGAAGACCCATGCCAAAATGCCCGTGACTCGTGATGCTGTCGAAGAACTACTGGAAACATATTACATGGTGATTGAGCAGCTTGAATCCGATATTCGTAAGCACGCACAACTCGGTGGCAATCCAGTACAATTCATCGAATCCATCGGCCGAATGAAGACCCTGATGTCGCTTGGATGGATGCGAGCAATGCTCAGCAAGGCTGCAGAATCAGCAAGGGAAAGGGGTTACAAGAGAATCGACGTGGAGCAGATTGTTCACATCGATCCGTTTGAGTGAATCTGTGGCCATCAAAGCGATGCAGCGAAAGCAACAACCGCATCGTAATCTGGCTCCACACCAGGGTTCTCTGCAACCCAGCGGTGTTGAACTGTACCTTCTTTGTCAATGATGATGATCACGCGGTTGGCGCTGACGTACCCTTCAATACCGCCAAGTCCGACAAAAGTGGCATCGTAAGCATTCACGACTTTTCTGTCAACGTCCGAGAGCAGAGCGAACTCAAGATTGTATTTTTTGGCGAATTCTGCGTTTGCCCAAGGTGAGTCGACGCTGATGCCAAGCACGACAGCGTTTGCGTCGTTCAATGAACCAAGGTTGTCCTGGAAGGCACACATTTCCTTGTCACACACGCCAGTAAAAGCCCCTGGATAGAAGGCAAGGATCACGTTTTGACCGTGAAAGTCAGCCAAGCTAACGTCGCTCTTGTCGGTGGTTTTCAGGGTAAAGGCAGGGGCTGTGTCTCCAATATTGACCATGCTGAAGCCAACCACCGCCGGCGTTTATCTGTTTCGCCGAGCCAAACAGAGCCATCAAGCAACGTCGAATCGATCAGCGTTCATGACTTTGTTCCAAGCACTGATGAAATCATGGACGAACTTGTCCTTGTTGTCATCTTGAGCATAGACTTCTGCAATGGCTCGCAACTGAGAGTTGCTACCGAACACGAGATCGTAGCGGGTTGCTCGGCGAACAAGTTCTCCCGAAGAGCGGTCATGCGCTTCGTATGAATTGCTACCAGTGGCCTTCCACTTGACGTTCATGTCAAGAAGGGTCGTGAAGAAATCAGAAGAAAGCGTGTTGCCATCACTGAAGATTCCTCGGTCATCAGAACTGACGCCCATTGAGCGTAGGCCGCCAACAAGGACGGTCATTTCAGGTGCGGTCAATCCAAGCAACTGTGCTTTGTCGAGCATCATTTCTTCAGGACTGACGCTGTAATTCTTGAGGAGGAAGTTTCTGAATCCATCAGAAACCGGTTCAAGAACTGCGAACGAGTCAACATCAGTGTGAGCATCGCTTGCATCACCACGGCCAGGTGTGAAGGCGACTTCAACACCGGATGCCATCTCGATTCCGGTGTTTCCGGCAAGCACGATTGTGTCTGCAATGCTTGCACCGTGAGCTTCAGCAAGTGGAGTAAGAGCAGCAAGCACTTTGGCAAGTTGCTCTGGCTTGTTTGCTGCCCAGTCTTTCTGAGGTGCGAGTCGGATTCGAGCACCGTTCGCTCCGCCGCGCATGTCTGAGCCACGGAATGTGGAGGCGCTGGCCCAAGCGGTTTCGACCATCTCGGCAATGGAAAGTCCAGAGCCCTTGATCGCTTCCTTCAAAGATGCGACATCATAAGATGTGCTTCCTGCAGGAACCGGGTCTTGCCAAATGAGATCTTCATCAGGGACGTCAGGACCAAGGTAGCGTGCCTTTGGCCCCATGTCGCGGTGAAGCAGCTTGAACCATGCACGTGCGAAGGCATCGGCAAATTCGTCAGGGTTTTCATGGAATCGCTTCGAAATCTTACGGTATTCTGGGTCTCGAATCATAGCCATGTCTGCGGTGGTCATCATCGTTGGAACCTTGATCGATGCGTCTTCTGCATCGGGGGCGAGGTCCTCAGGATCAGGGTTTGCTGGCGTCCATTGATTGGCACCAGCAGGGCTCTTGACAAGTTTCCAAGAATCTTCATGCTTGAAAAGCAGGTCAAAGTAACCATTGTCCCATTGGGTCGGGTTTGCAGTCCATGCGCCTTCGATTCCACTGGTGATGGTGTCGCGACCTTTTCCAGAGCCGTGTGTGTTTGCCCATCCAAAGCCTTGTTCTTCGATTGACGAGCCTTCAGGTTCTGAACCAACTTGACCAGCGTCACCTGCTCCGTGTGCCTTTCCGAAGGTGTGGCCACCAGCCGTGAGGGCCACAGTTTCAGCGTCGTTCATTGCCATACGAGCAAAAGTCTCGCGGATGTCTTGAGCGCTGAGCAGTGGGTCAGGGTTTGCGTTTGGTCCTTCTGGATTGACGTAAATCAATCCCATTTGAACCGCAGCAAGCGGATTGTCAAGGTCTTGGCGAGTGTCACCGTAGCGATCGTCGCCGAGCCACTCGTCTTCAGCACCCCAGTAAATGTCTTCTTCTGGGTGCCAAATGTCAGGTCGGCCACCGCCGAAACCAAACACAGGTCCGCCCATGGATTCAATGGCGACAATACCTGTCAGAACCAAAAGATCTGCCCAACTGATTTTGTTTCCGTACTTCTGCTTGATTGGCCAAAGCAAACGTCGTGCTTTGTCGAGGTTTCCGTTGTCTGGCCAACTGTTCAAAGGAGCGAATCGCTGAGCACCAGTGCCAGCTCCACCGCGACCGTCGCCGATCCGATAGGTTCCAGCAGCGTGCCAGGTCATTCTGATGAAAAAGGGCCCATAGTGGCCGTAGTCTGCAGGCCACCAATCTTGGCTGTCGGTCATCAGTGCGTGAAGATCTTTCTTCATGGCAGCATAATCCATGCTGTTGAATGCGTCTTTGTAAACGAAGTTCTCACCCATAGGGTTTGACTTCGTGTCGTGTTGATGAAGAATGGCCAAGTTCAATTGATTTGGCCACCAATCATTATTCTTCATTCCAGTGCTTGGTGCGCTGATTACCCCGTGCATGACTGGACATTTTGCATCTGCATTACTATCACCCATTTCTCGCATATTGCTGCCTCAATTGCCGGAGACTCTCATGACATATCAAGGTGTAGTTTCGCCCTTCTAAGAATTGAATTCGCAAACTTCAACGGTGGTAGAGTTGATGTGCCTACGCTCCTGCCTTGAAGCATGGGTCGACCCCCAGGCATAAGAGGCGGGCTTGTTGGTTAGGATCGAACAACTTGATTCTGGCACATGGGCCCCTTTCCTCGAGGCTCCAATCTCCTTGTTGGTGCTTGGAAAAACAGGGTGTGAGGCTTGTAAAATATGGGCAAAAACGCTCTCGAATCAAATGGATGAGATCGCCAGCGAGGTTCGAGTGGGCACGCTCCTCCTCGATGCACCCGGACTCGCTCATTTCAAAATCGCACACCCCTGGATTGCATTGGTGGATGTCCTGCCATTCAACGCCCTCTACATCAACGGTGAACGAGTTGCTGAATGGGCTGGTGGAAGCATTGAACGATTACAAAAGGAACTCAACGGACGTGCATGACCATGCTTGCATCCTCGGTTCTCCTTTCGGCTTTCTTTGCAGGCTTGGTAGCCACTGGCGTCACGCTTGCCATAGAGCGATGGGGTGGGCTTGTTGGTGGTGTGCTTGGCACGGTACCATCCACAATTGTCCCTGCTGCTGCGGGCATGCATCTTTCTGGCAGTCAAGATGAGTTGTTGCAAAGCATGGCCATCGTCCCGTTAGGGATGCTCCTCAACGCCTTATTCCTTGGCGTATGGGTGATGCTCCCGAACCATCTTTCGACCCGCCGGCCGTTGTTGGTGACAACGCTTGTTTCTCTGATTGTTTGGGCCTGTGCGGGAGTGGCACTGCTCGCCGTTATTGGCAAAGCCACAAGCCAAGGGGCCTCTCACTGGACGATTGGCTTCATCGGTTTATTTCTCCTCATCGCTTTGGCTGTGCGCTTTAATCTCCAAGCCCGACCAACCCCAAAGGGATCACGCCAAGTCCAATGGCCGGTTCTCGTTGGCAGAGGAGGGGCTGCAGCGTTTGCCATTGGTTGTGCTGTTTGGCTCTCCAGCCAAGGCCTTCCCTTGCTTGCAGGCTTAGCCGCTGTGTTCCCTGCAATTTTCTTGACAAGTATGGTTGCGCTGTGGCTTGCTCAGGGCGAGACCGTCCCCCAGGGCGCGGCAGGCCCTATGATGCTCGGTGGGGTAAGCGTAGCTGTGTACGCGCTGGTTGTGATGTGGTCAATACCAGCATTAGGTCCCGTTTCAGGCTCTGTCTTAGCATGGTTTGTCGCCGTTGGCGGCTGGTCATACCCAGTCTACCTCATTTTGCGAAGAAGGGACCTTAGCCATTCACTTCGCGAGTCCAGCGCTCTGCAGCCGGAACCCCTTCAATCGTGATTTCAACTCCTGTTACACCCTTCAGGCTTGACACCTTACGATATAACGCTCGAAGGTCCAACAGGCAGCAAGGGCAGTGGGGGCGGTGTGGCGTGATGCGCATTGCAATGATGCCAGTCTCTCCGATCTCAATGCTTCTCATGGCTTCGGTTTTGGTGTAAGGCAGATCAGAATGCGGGTCTTTCCAGCCATTCAACAAGCGAATCACCCGGAGGCTCAGAGCTTTGTGCTTTCGAGGCTTCATGCGTTCTGACTCCCGGCTTCACTCCGAGTCTGGGGTTTCCTGTGCTTGAACTTCGTGTTCGAGATCTTCCAACCGAAGTTCGTTCAAACGACCCTCAGCAGCGATGAGTTCTGCTTGGCAAGTTTTCAGGAGTTCGGCTCCCTCCTCGTAGAGTTTGAGGGTTTCATCCAATCCCATGCCACCCCGTTCAAGTGCGGCCACTATGGCCTCCAGTCGTAGAGCAGCTTCGTTGTATGTAGGTTCTTTTTCAGTCATTGTTCATTCTTCCTTGATGTGAATTTCAGTCACCGCAGCCTCTGCGGTTCCATCGACAAAGTGCAGGTTAAACTGCTGGCCAACGGCAAGCATACCTGTATTGGTGATCACCGTTCCATCCTGTGTTTGGGTCATTGCATATCCTCGTTCGAGCACCCGCTGTGGGTGGATGGAATGGAGGGCTGCTTCCAACCCGCTTAATCGAGTGCGTTCTCGTGCGAAGATGCCTTCTGTAATCCGGTTTAGTTTCGCTTTATGAGCCATCAGCAATCGCTTTTCTGCATTGATGCCGGCAAGCGGGGCCACCTTGAGCCGTGCATGCAAACTGGTCAAACGCACCCTCGCATCACGAAACGTTCTACGCGTGGCATGGTCTAAGCGTTCGTCGAGATCATCCATCCACTGTTCCAATTCCGCACGGATTGGCACGCTTCGCTCAATCGCGTTTGAAGGCGTTGAAGCTCGGACATCGGCTACGAGGTCGGAAACCAACAAATCAGACTCATGACCCACGGCAGAAACAACAGGCACAGGGCTAGCGAGTACGGCGCGAACAACAGGTTCCATGTTGAACGCCCAAAGGTCTTGAGGCGAACCCCCTCCTCGGCCAACAATGACCAAATCCACCGGAGGCTCACCTCGCTGTGTTGCGACTTCTGGTTGGCTTAATCGGCGGGTTAAGGCCAATGCACGGACAATTTCCTCAACAGCTCTGTCACCTTGAACGAGCACACCTATCACCGTCCGACGAAGCCCCGGCCAGCGGTTATCGATCAAGCGCTGCATATCTGCTAATGCGGCTGAACCAGCCCCAGTAACGATGGCAATATGCTTTGGAATGAAGGGCAGGGCCATTCGAGACCTGTCCAATTCACCTTCTTGCCGAAGCCGTTGGATCAATATTCGTTTGGCTTCTTCCATCGCTCCAAGAGTATTGACAGGTTCAATTCGCTCGACGATAAGTTGGATGTTACCTCGTTTCACATAGACGTCTAAACTTGCCGTAACTACGACTTCCGTTCCTTCTTTAATCGAAGGATGAATGGCGCACCGTCCTTTCCAAATCACGGCACTGAGTTGACCATCATCGTCCCTTAGGGTGAAGTAGGTATGGCCCGAAGGATAGGGTTTCCATTGTGACACTTCACCTCGAATCGCCTGTCGTTGGAACATTGGTTCGTGCGCAACTGTACGCTTGATCATGGAGACGAATTGGCCGACGGCAAGCGGGCCTGTGGTGACCTCTGCTCGCTCCGTCATGCTTGGAAACAACCGCCTACGGTTCTTGAATCATATGCGTTCATTTCTCGGCAGGGTCTTTGCTTGCACCTTCACTCTCTGTTCTCTTTTGATGCAGATGGTGCTGTTGCCTCGCCTCGACTTCGTTGAGTTTCCGTTGAATCTTTCGTTGTAGAAACCTTACCACAATGTACACGGCAACGGTGTTGACCAACAGCAGAAGCCATTCAGTGCGCCCCCATTCTTCAAACAGAATTCTTCCTCCATTCAAATCGGTGGCCGTAGGTCAATGTCAACATCACCTGTTGGCAACCCGATGCATCCCAATCGGGCGCCCTCCTCGACCAAAAAATCATCCAAACCTGGAGGCAAGGGGTCGGGCAGAGGCACCTCGCCAAGCATCAATGTGACCATACAGGCGCCACACGTTCCAGACGTGCAATTCGTAGGAATGTCAACACCTGCTTCAATCGCGTGTTCGACGAGGGTTTTCCCCGCAACAAACGGCGTCTGGCCCAACAGGTGTGGGCCCTGCAAAAAGCGAACAACAGGCCGAGTTTGATCGTGACTTGGGTCGAAGTCTAGGGTTGCTGCAACCGCGTTTGCGGACATCACAAGCACCTCATCGCATGTCCTTGTGACGGGTCCAACGTCCAGTTTGCTTGTTGAAGAACAAACCAGCCTTCTTCATCCACTTGTTGAACTTGGTAGCACCAGCTCCTGTTCGGAGAATGAAGTCTTCTCGATCTTCCTGCGCTTGGATGTACTCCTTGGCAGCAAGGGTTTGGTCGATCCAGTCGTTGATGTCCATGAGGCCACCAGTCAAACCACCTTCTTCGACGACCTTTGTCATTTCATCAGCGGTCGCACCAGTTTCTTCCAAGTCCTTTCGAATCAGTTCGTTGACACTGCTGAAGTCCATCGATGCAGGCTTCGGCGGCACAGGATGACGTGGGGGCTTGTCTTCATCGATGACAATTCGAGTCCCGTTGGCCATTCTGGTTTCCACAAGGTCAGCGAGCCCGGAGGTGAAACTTGTCTCACATTCCCAGCACATGAAGGCCCAATCATCGGGTCTGTCTTGATCTCGTGATTGGCGCGGGTCCATTTCATCGCCACAATGAGGGCAGGCATGGAAGATGAGCGCAGGAACGTGCTTGCGACGGAAATCCACGATGTCTTGAGGCGTTCCTTCCAATTCTAGCATTTCATGATCACGTGCGGCTTCGAGTCCACGGGTTTCCAATTGGTCGCGAATCTTGACCTTCTGGTCGTCCTTTCCTTCATCATGAAGGTTGTTTTCGAGTTTGACGATCAGTTCAACAGTTTTACCCAAGCGGTTCATGACCAGCTTTTGGGCTCGAAAAGCCTCGACCTTAGCGATTTTAAGCCGTTCCTTTTGCTCGGCCAGTTCGGTGAGAACGTCCTTTTGCTTGCGTTGAAATTTGATTTCTTCAATCTTCGATTCTTGCTTCTTTTCAGGTGCGAGAACCTTTGACAAATAACGCTCTTTTCCGTGACTTTGTGGGCCAGCAGCGATAATTGAGATGACACCGTCAGCAATGTCTGCTTTCAAGCCGTAATTTTCAATCAGCATGTCCTTGTCGATTTTCTTCAAATCGCCAATTTTCAGGCCAGAATCGGCCAACTGCTGGGCGGTGGTATCGTCAATTCCTCGACGTAGTAAAGCGAGATAGGTGTCTTTCTTAGCCATAGCATCCCCTCCGACAAGTCCATGCGAGGAGGCACCACTAAGAAAAGGCTCTCCCGCATCAGCGTCTTAAAAATACAGATTTCGACGGTATTTGAACTCAACAATCGAGCGTCGAATCAACAAAAGAAACGGCCAGAGAAATCCAGTCGTCAAGCTCAAATTCCTCAGGGCGCGCTTCCATGCGATCATCATCCGCATGAGCGGCATAGGCATCCTTCCAACGAGCATTGTGCCATCCAGCGACCCTGTTGATGCGTTTTGGGGCCCGTTTTAGCGTGGTCCGGAGTTTCTTTCGGCGTTCAGCAAAACACTGGTGAATCATTTGGCGGACAAGACGAACATCACATGGCCACTGTTCGTGATGGGCATCCAGCGTGACATAGCGAGAGTTCACCTTAGGGTTTGGACTGAAATGATGCGGGCCAACTTTGTCCTCGATTTCGCAATCCCAATCGAGGGCCGCCGTCATGCCGAGTGACCCCACATCGCTCTCATATTCCATCACGAGTCGTTCGGCGAATTCTTCCTGAACGAGGAGAACGACATGATTCAATTCACTTGTTCTCGGGTTTCGCAGATAGCGAGTGAGATGTTCGATGAGGGGCGATGAGATCTGATAGGGGATATTGGCAACGACCTTGTCCACATCAGAAGGCCAAGTAACATTCAGCACATCCCCTTCGATCAACGTCAGTTGCCCCGTCTTGATTTCGGGGGCAAAAGCGCCTCGTAGATGCTCGGCTGCGCCGGGGTCAATTTCGATAGCTGTGACCCTGCACCCCACTTCAAGCAAGGCTTCAGTCAGCACGCCAGGGCCAGGGCCTACTTCGAGGACGTGATCTTCTTTTCCAACGTCACCAAGTTCCACAGCGCGTTGAATCAACTCATCATTGATGAGAAAGTGTTGGCCAAGAGATTTGTCAAAGGGCAATTTTGCTCTAAGGCTATCGACCAACCAACGGGCGCCCCTCATGCCTTCACCGGAAGGAGTAGGTCAATCAATCGTGGTTGGATATTTCGGTCTTCCAACTCCGTATGGAAGCGTTTTGCAAGGAGGTCTGCAGCATCGATGTTGCATGCTTCATTGAGCGCAGCCAGTGTTTCAAAGCCACTGGATCCTCGAGCATCAACCATCTGCAAGGCCTTTTTATTGCCAACACCAGGTAGCAGTTCGAACGAATGTTGTTTGAGCGACATGTTCCCTGCTCGATTGAAGAAGGTGTCAATGAAGTGCTTTTCATTCTCTTCAATAAAAATCTGTATGACGAGTGGTAGGTCTGCCTTGACGTGATTTGCAACACGTCCGAGGTTGGTCATGCCAAGCACACGTCCGATGTTGACTCGCTTGGATGCATCCGTGCCGATGTAGACGCGAGAGGTGGTCAACAAGGGGTCGACGCCAGGTTTTGGTTCGAGGCGGCAGAGGAGCATCTTTTCTTCACTGATCGCTACAATGACATTGTCGGTCACGTCATGGTCAATGACACGTGCCCAAGTTTCTTCCATAAGCGGTGATTTTTGTTGGGGCCGGCTATTGCGTTGCCCACCTTGACGGTTGCCACCTTGGCGATTGTTTTGCCTGCGTTGTCCATCTTTGCGGTTGTTGTTTTGCCGAGGTTGAGGTGCAGCCTTCTTTGGTTGAGGCCTTGGTACGGTAGGCCGCCCTTCTGCGGGACGGGAGTAGCCATGGCCTCCACTGGTTGTACGATCGGTTTTGCTGCCGCGTGTTGGCACCTTGATGTTGCGGTCGCGACGAGATCCTGACATGTCGAGTCACCACTGAGGGGGGATTGTGTTCACTCGACGCCAACGTGCTGTCGAACGATATCAAGAATCTCATTAATTTCACTGTCTTCAATACCAAGACGGCGAGAGGCAAGGACTGCTTTCACGTCATCAGGATACATTGGCATCAACTCTGCAAGCTTTGCTGCAAGTTGTGGGTGCGGAGCGAGTTTTTCGGTTGCGGTCAATGCCTCACGAAGTGATTCGAAGACCTCAGGTATGGTTTTGTAGCCGTTGCGATGATCGCTGGCGGCCCATTCTGCGTGCTGGAGTGCGGCTTTTTGCTCATAGGTCAAGTTGTTGCGGCGCTCTTGAGCGTTCAACAGCATCTCTCGAACAGTAGCAAAGTCAACAAATCGCTCTTCATCAGTCATGTGAATTCCTCACTGGAGTGGTCGCAAATGCTCAGGTCGAGCAATCACAGTTTTTGGCATGTTTCCGTCCTTGACCGAAACAACCCACGCAACACCTTGGCGCTTCTGAATGAATCCAGTGCGGCCTTGGAATCGGCGGTGGGGCATACCCATCTGTTGTCCTCCATCGAGGACGATGGCGACGCGGTCGCCTTCTTGATATTCATGCATGACTCGGCTGATGTTCACTCGGCTGCGCTCGTTCTTGCGGCGTCGTAGAACGCTTCGTGTTCCGACTCGCAGGCCCTTGGATCGCTTCATGTTTTTCGCCTCCTATGCGCTCAGATTAGCAGATGTACATCTTCCAAGCAATTCGGCGACCTGCCTTCCCCATATAAGCACCGCGACGGATGCACGAGGGAAGTTACCCATGAAAATCAGTGAAAAACCATCCATTCAGAGTGAGATTTCGCCTTCAATCGGCGTGAATGTCGCCCACATCAAGCCACATCACGTCGCACTTCGCTTTGATCAAAGACGAGAGGCTTGGCTGAGTTCGTCCACCATCGCCGTGTACAGTTTCCTTGACATAGGTTCCCGATTCGCAGCGGAGCGTAAACTCGACTTCTAAAACACCATCTGGCATGGTTTCGATGATTGGTTTGGAGGTTTCAAAGACGGTTCGCTTTCGGATCAAGTCAGCCCGTCGATGAGCCACTCGTTCAGGTGTGCGTTGGAAGAGTTTGACACCAGCCAGTTTGTCGATGGTCTCTTTGATGAAGTCAGCCTTTGGCAAGTCGAACATCACTGGAGCAGGTGGCCCGGCGCTCATGATCCGTTCAATCAAATCGCCCTTTGTTCCAGATTTGACCAGGCCAAGTGCCTCAGCCTTTTCGACCAATTCTGCTTTCTTGAGTGCTTTCAATTCCTCTTCCGAGGGGCCTTCGACGACCTCAATAACAGCAGGAAGTGGTTTTTTGTGGTCGTTTTTACGATCACCTCGCCTGTTGCGTCGTTTTGGATTCTTGCGGCCCTTCCCGCCTCGGTCCTGAACATCAACATGCGTCAAGTCTACCGGTGCAGTCAGCACCGCGTGCTCAGCCTCGCTTAGAGGCATGACACGGAAGCGAATGGTGTATGATTTCTCAGCGGGTGTGTCCTTCACTCGAACCACTTCGCTTCGATTGGAGCTGCGTAGTCCGGTGATCTTGATGCTCCCTTCTGCCAGTTCATTGATCGAATTCATTGCTGCATCGAGATCGACAGTTCGAATCTTCGGCTCCTTCATTTCGATCACGAATGGTCGCCCTTGGCCCAGACAGCGGACATCGATGTCTTCTCGACCCATGCCGTGGAACGCATGCTCCTTTGCCTCAAACAAACCAAGCAATGGGTTGCCAATGAGGTCCTGAACGCTCTTTTTGTACTGCAAACCCGTACCCTCACACTTCTCACACCCTCGCCCCTTACAGGCGCGGCAAGGCCAGCGGGTTTGGGGGATGCCCCGTTCCAATTTTTGGTACCTGCCATAGAGGTAATGTGCACGAATATCGAGTTCCACAGTGAGGGTGAGCACGTCGATGAGAGCCAAAATTTGTGGCTTGTCATTGACCAGTTTCTTTCCATCCAAACGGTCGTTGAGGTTTCTGGCGATTTCGGTGACAAGTCCAGATTTCAAAGCGTCCGAGCCTCCAGCGCCAAGGCGCTTTCGGAGTTCTTCTTCTGCAGCGATCTGATCTTTGGGTATACGGGCGCCCAACTGCAAACGGGTGGCTTCATACGGCTGAATCGCATCATGAATAATGTCGGCGAGAAGGTCCGCTTCCTCGTAGAGATTCTCGCAAAACGGGCACAATGGAATTTCCGTTCGGGCGTTTTCAAGGTGCGAATCCCTTTGAACAACGCTTGCTCGAATTTCCGCTCCAGATTCAGCGATGGTTTGCTCATAGCGCTTTTTGCCACCCAAGCGCCCTAAGCAATGGTCGCACGTGCCTATTCGGACAAGGTGCTTGTGTCCAGCAGGGGATGGGGCGCGGGGGATTTCTTCCATGTGTGTGCCCAATTGATTTGGCGTTGAATTGAGGTCAAAATCGGGCTCTTCTTCAGCCTCATCCTGTTCAGCGGGTTGGTCGTCCCAAAGGGAGTAATCGGTTTCACCAAATCCAGCATTGGCATACTTCATCCAATCTTCATCTTCATCTGGTTTGTCAGGTGTATCATTTGACATCAAAATCACCGCGTTCTCGGGGCCAACCCCAAAGACAGCAGTTGGTCCGGCACCTCTCCTGTTCATGAACGCACCGGTTCACATTTTGTTTGCGATGGGCTGATTGGTCGCAAATGATCAAATGTTGATGAAAAAGAGGGTGCTCAAGAACCCCCCAAAGAGCAGAGCAATGGCGCCAACGATGTAGGACATGACTGCAGACCCTTGCTTTCCGCTATTGCTTTCCCATATTCCGTACCGGAAGGAATACACTGACATCATCCCCAATCCAATGGCATTGCCGTTGCAAAGAAGACAACAAAACATTTCTTCGTCAATGTTGCCAATGCTGTCGAAGAAACCGAAAAAGGAGACAGCAATCGAGCCGATCATGGTTAAAAATCCACCCAACAGAAGGGAGGGTGAAGGTTTGCCGGAGGAGACGACAAGAGGTTGCTGGCCTGGCATTGTTGCCTGCCCGCTGATCATCGGCGCGACCTGTTGTACTTGACCAGAGAAGGTGTTTGTTTGCCGGATCGGATTTGGTTGATTCGCTGGCTGAAGCGTGATTGCTTCAGGCGGCTTGTCTTGAACCATAGTAAGACAAATGTGGCATTTTTATTCAATGCTTTGCCGGCGAGTGTCATCGTTTGCTCATTGACTTCGTCGAATCAACATCGTCACAGCCTTCTTCGCCTGTTCAAACACACCAACTTTTTCGAAACCGTGACGGTTGTGAAATCTCATTGAGCCAGGATTGGGTGGGCGCAGGCTGACTTCAGCGGTCACAGGAACGCCAAGTTGTTCTGCATGGTCGATGACTTTGTTGTACAAATGGGTTCCAATTCTACGGCTTCTGACGTTCTCCGCAACGGCGATTCGATCGACATAGAGAAATTCGTCATAGCGTTGGTTGAACCATGCGTAATTCAAACTACCATAGCTTGTTTTTGGTAAGAGGCAGAGCACAAATCCGTTGAGAACATTGTCATCGTCATATCCGAGAGCAAGTTCACTGAGGCCGAGAAGATCAGCCATTTCAGCTTCTGTAACCTTGCCCGTCCCGGGTAACCCCTGTTCGTTGATGAGCACCATTCGAGGGACATCTTCTGGTGTGAGGGGGCGCAAGGCGTCCATCAAGCCTCCTCCAATGGAGGTGCAGGGTCGGGGTCGAGTGAAGCAATCAAGCCGAGGGCAGCGGTGGTCAGCACAAGGCTGGCTATGAGGGACAAGGCAATCATTGCTGCGGAGAAAATACCGAAATTACTGAACAAGCCCATCGGGGACAGAGCAATCATTGAGAATCCGGCAATGTCGGATGCTGCGCTTCCTACGAGAGCAAGTCCACAGGCGCCTCCAACCCCGATCAAAGCTTCGTGATGGGTTTCCCCATTCTCCCGACCTTCCCTGTACTTCTCGGTAACGTGAATACAATAATCGATGCCCACGCCAAGTGAAATCGTTGCGATGGTGACCGTCACGATGTTGAGTGAGGAACCAGCGACGTACATCAAACCGTAGAGCCAGACCACGACAAGGAGAATTGGAACGAGCGTAACGCTTGCTTGCTTGAAGGACCTGAAGCCCACTGAAAGGGTACCAAAGACAAACAGTGAGCCAAGGATGAGCGATGATTGCATTTCCTCTTGCATGGTGGTTGAAGCGACGAACCGGGTGACTGGTCGACCGGTCGGCATCACCCATGTGAGGGGCTTATCTTCGCTGGCTGGCCCTGCTTCTTCTCGAGTGCCCGTTGAGAGGTTGGTGAACGAGGACAGGTCCCTCCAAACCTCTTCCATTCCACCTGCCATGCCCGGGAAATCTTCGGGCGCGGTCATTCCAAATCGAATCAGCATGTGGTCATATTCTGCATCCTCGCCGTTGATGTCCAACCATGGTTGAGTCGGATCCAGTTCTATGTTTGGAGCGATGTATAGGCTGACAATACTAGGTGGAATATCTGGAATTGGTCCAACACCGGGAACGCCGTTGAGGGAGAGGAATCCATAGAAGAACGCTAGGCAATTGCGGTTCGTCAAATCCATCAAGAGGCCCCCGCCATCTTCAGTGCAACCCATGCCATGGCCGGTTTCATTGACGACCCAACCCGCCTCGACGAAGGGTTCTGGATTGAGCAATAACGAACCTTGAGCGGCGAAAACCATTTCGTCAAGAGCCAAGATATCGATGGTACCATCTGGTTGCCTCGTGATTTTATCGGGTACGCCTTCGGGTAGCAGATCCATGTCTTGCCTGAACACATCAATGGCAGCGAAGACTTCTGGGTCGAGCACATCACCAACAATCAACAAGTTTGCAGGCTCCCCTTCATCGGCAAATCGTTGTGAGATTTCATCGACACCAATGGCAAAATCGGATGACTCATCGAGGAAGTCCTCGACAGCGAAGTCGCCTTCGAGTTGAGCCATACCGTACGCAGCGGGGATCGTGATGAGGACAGCAATGATGGAAATAACGACAGCATTTTTCCATGTCCCTGACGAGGTGGAAATACGCTTGAGCACGTCCTCAGACACAAGATGAGTGGTCCCTTCTTGTGGCATTGTCGAACGGTTTCGAGAAGCCAACCAATCGTCGACGGACAGACGAATCAATGGAACCCATAGGCCGGTGAGGATGAATGCTGAGAGGATGCCAAGTGCCGCCTCAATTCCAAAAGAACGCAGCGCAGCGATGTCACTGAAGAGGTTCGCAGCAAATGCAGCCATGGTCGTGACCGAGGTCAGCATGATGGCCCGACCCACCCTCGACAGGGTAATTTCAGCAGAAGTTTCGGATGACTTCTTCATCGCTCGCTCTTCTTTGTAACGATGCAGGGCATGCAGCGAATCATCGATACCTAAGGCGAGGACAAGAATCGGAAGCAGGTTAGAAAATTGCGATCTTGCTATGAGGCTGAAACCAAACATCGAGGTCAAACTTGAGAAATGCCCAATCATGCCTTGCATCCATAGCAGGGCAGTACCAAGAGCAAACATGACGATGATGACGTCAGACAGTCGGCGCAGACTGACATAGAGGAGCACAACAATGGCCATGCCCATCAGCAAAATCAAGCCTGCACTGGCTTGTAATTCTCGGTTCACTTCAACGTTCACGCCTTGTCCAACCAGCAGGGTAATGGTGGTTCGGTCGTGCGTTCGAAGTTGACCTTCTAGATCCATGTACGACCATTCAGTCGAACAGCCACCGGTTTCTTTCAGAAGCTCGAGGCACATGCTCTGGTTGTATTGGGGCGGGTGAAGAACGAGTGAGTTGTCTGCTATTCTGTAGCCACCAATGCGGGTTCCTTCTTCGGAGAACACGATGCTCTTCTCTGGATGAGCGTCCTTCCAAATCACTTCCCAACCCATCGACTCCAATGTACCTCGGTCGAATTGAACGAGGAGCCATGTCGATGAAGCCGACCAGCGGCCCTTGCCTGTGAAGCCACCTTCCCATGTTCCATCGGTGTTCAGTTGGCCACCGATTGGACCGTCTTGCAGGGCGTTCATGTCAGCAACGAAGCCACGGTCAAGCGATAGCCAACGCAGAAAATTATTGTCAGAAGCCTCCGCCATGCGCGCCGCAGCCAAATCAATGTGCGCCTGCGTCACATTTGCATCGTCGAATTCTAAGCATTCCAACACGCCACAATCATACCAGTTCGTAGGAGGATCTGTGACGATACCTTGTGCAGTCAAGCCCGGTTGAGTGAGGACAGAGGTGTTGTTCATGAAACCTCTAAAGTGGTCGGAGAGGGAAATGGCACCAGGGGCTTGTGAGCCAGTGACGTCGTTCACGAGCGGCTTCATCGCTGGTGCAAGCGGGTGATGTTGAATCATGTCGATTTTCCCGTCGATCTCTTGTAATAACGAGAGGTTGAGGATTCCACCAGTCGGCGCATAGATGCCTTGCCATGGTTCACCGGCTTCCACCATCTCTGTGACGCTCGGTAGATTGGCATAGTCAGGTGCTCCATCGCTCATCAAGGGAACAGGCGTCCATTCATCGATGGGTGGAACATAGTTGGGGTCTCGCGCTGAGACAAGGAAACCAAGAATAATTTCAGAGTTTGCAAACTCCTCATCGATAATCGCTTGGGCTGTGAGCTCAGGCGACTCCATTTCATACGATTCCATATCGATGGGTTGGAGGGCCGTCATGGCCCCGGGGATCATCAATAATGAAAGCAGAAAGATGGCGACGTGGACCTTTTTTCGGTGTGGGATGAGCCACTTCGAAAACGATGCAAAGTCCCTTCCCATAGCGATTGGTTTGGTCATCGCCTTTTCAAGTGATGTTTTTTTTTGATGATACAAAATAGGCATCGCTTGTTTCAAGCACCGGCTTTTCCTGCCGAACATATGGCGATTTTATTGATCCTGAATCAACAGCCCTATGATGGAACAGATGTGACTTGGAACGCGCTGCGTTTGGCGAAGCGCCTCGACGAAGATGGAGCCGAGGTTCGAATCTTTTTGATGAACGACAGCGTTGATTTGGCTCGGGACGGCATTCTGCCACCAGAAGGTGTCGAGGATATGGTGGCGATGCTCAAGGGGCTCATTTCGGCTGGTGTGCCTGTGAAAGTTTGTGGCACGTGCCAACATCGATGTGGTGTTCTCAAGGGCCAGGGCTACTATGAAGGGGCTCAGTTCTCGACGATGGGCGAATGTTCAGAATGGGTCATGAGCAGCGAAAAAGTGCTTACGTTCTGATCACAAATGAAGTTCTGTTGCCAATGCCTCGGCGAGGTAATGGTATTCGTCCACATGATTGTACAGCTGCGCTGAGATTCTGAAGTACCTGCCTTTGGGCGAATTCCACGACCACACAGGAACCTGAATGCCGTACTTCTCTTGCAACACGCTGTGCAACGGATCAGGTTCGTGCAACGGAATACCGCCGCTTGAACCGGGTGGCAGTATCAATGTGGCAATGCAAGCGATCATCGATTCTGGGCACGGGGCGACAAGCCCAAGCCGGTCGCAAAGGATCCTTCGCCCCTGCATGGCAAGATCGTGATTATGCTGCATAATGGCGTCCCAACCACCCTCAACCATATTGGACATGAACGCGATGGTTTCTGGCAATGAGCACCACGCCGAAATGTCCCTCGTTCCAGTCCAGTCAAATTCATGCCTGAAGCGGGTGGTGTCGCCCAATGGGAAGGTCATCCCATGGCTGATGGTCAAGGGATGAATCTTCATTTGGTGGTCCTTTCGAACGTGTAAGAACGCAGAACCCTTTGGTGCACACAACCATTTGTGGCAGTTGCTTGTGGTGTACGAGGCCCCCAATGTGTCAAGGTGAAGAGGCACCATACCGATGCCATGTGCTGCATCAAGAAGCACCGAAACACCTCTGCTTTCGAGCAATTCAACGAGTTCTTCAAACGGCATCCGAAGTCCAGTCGGGCTTGTCACCGTATCGATCATTGCCAACACTGTTCGGTCGCTCACACCAGCCATGATGGCATCGATGGCAACCTGTGGGCCTTCAATCGGGAAAGGAATGTTGACCGTGACAACCTTTGCACCCCAACGCTCAGCCACGAAATCAATGGCGTTCCTACAGGCTTGGTACGCGTGGTCGGGTACGAGGATTTCATCGCCCTGCTCGAAGACGAGGGAACGAAGAACAGTGTTGACGCCAGTGGTCGCATTTTCCACCAAGGCCAAATCATCCGGATCGCATTCAAGCATTGTTGCAAGAGCGCCTCGGGCATGCTCCATGAACCCCATAGCAAGGTCCTCATAGAACCGTACTGGTTCGTCCTCCAGCAGATCCTGCCACTTTTGTTGTTCCTTACGAATGGCAACTGGCGTGGCTCCAAACGAGCCGTGGTTGAGGAAGACACATTGCTCATCGAGCAGCCAATGTTTGGCAAGTTGACTTCGTTGTGGGAGCGCCATAGCCCTTGGTGCACATGCCACTCTTTGAATGTTTGAATGGTTTAGGTTCGATACGAGAAATCACTTCGGCGATGATTTTCAGGATTGTAATATTTGGAAAAAGGAGAAACTCCATGATTTATGACCATCTTCCTTAAGTGACATGCCGGTTTAAGGAAAAATATGAGCCTTGCACCTACTGATTATGACTACGGAGTACCAGCGAATTATACCTTTGCCACAGAAATAACATGCGCGAATGACGAAGCACGTGCAATGTTTGTCGAAGGCTATGGCCACATGTTGAACTACAACCACGAACAAGCCATCGCTTGCTTCAGCAAGGTTGCCGAACTTGATGACACCTGTGCAATGGCATGGTGGGGGATCGCCTACTGCGTTTCATCCAATTACAACTGGGCGCCTGGACTTGGTTCCGGCCACGATTCAATTCAGACAGCAGTTTCCCTCAAGGATGGTTGCACAGAATTGGAACAAGATTTGATTGACGCATTGGCTCAACGCCACTCCGCAGAAGCCCGTGACGCTGCAGACCCAAGCGTCCTCAACATGGGGAACTCCCCTGAACTGAACGTTGCCTTCGCAGAAGCAATGGCGCCATTGTACGAAAAGTACAGTGGGAATTTGGATGTCACTGCAATCTATGTTGAAGCGCTGATGAACCTCAAGGCTTGGCAATTGTGGGACAAAAACACTGCAACCGGAGAAATCACACCTGCTGATGACAACACCCTGTTGCTTGTCAAAATCATGGAAGATGCCTTCGCTAGCAGTGAAGAAGCCAAGGTCCACCCTGCTCTTTGCCACTTGTACTGCCACGCTCTGGAACTCTCACCTTTCCCAGAAAAGGCGCTCCCAGCTGCAGACGTCCTGCGCAATCTGATGCCAGGTCTCGGCCACCTTGTTCACATGCCATCGCACATTGATGCATGGGTTGGTCAATGGAAAGAAGCCGTTGAGTGCAACATTGCAGCGGTTGAAGCCGATGATCGATACGTCGAACTGACCGGTAATGAATCTCAATTCTACAAGTTCTACCGAATGCACAACCACCACTTCATCGTCTGGTGTGCTATGTTCGAAGGTCAATACGAGACGGCACTCAAGTACGCCCGTAAGGCCGTTGACACACTGCCTGCAGGTGACGAAAACTCTGGTGTGCAATTCATGCTTGCCGGCATCATCCCAATGGGTGCCATCTTCCTCGAATCGTATGTGACCATGCCATGGCACGTCATGATTCGATTTGGAAAGTGGGACGAGATTTTGGCTGAGCCAATGTACGACGACAAGGATGTCTTCCCGGCTACAATCGCTACTCAACACTACGCTCGTGGTGTCGCTTACGCTTCCAAGGGCATGGTCCCAGAAGCCGAAGCAGAGCAAGTCTTGTTCAACCAAGCACTCGAGAACCCAGCTCTCGCTGGCCGTGTGCTCCACAACAACCTGATGTACCAAGATCCAAGCGAAGGCCCGTGCATTTTACTCGTCAACGCAGCAGTGCTTGATGGTGAAATCGAATACCGACGCCAGTACCTTGCAAAGGAACGTGGCGAAGCATACGACTTCACCGATGCTTTCGATCACATCCGCCGAGGCGTCGATCTTTCGCTCAACCTTGCTTACAACGAACCATGGGGTCAAATGCAACCTGTACGCCACATCCTCGGTGCTCTGCTCTTTGAGCAGGGTCACGTCGAAGAGGCAGAAGCAGTCTACCGCGAAGACATCAAACTCTGGAAGGACAACATGTGGGGCCTCTTGGGTCTCAAACTCTGCCTTGAAGCACGAGGCGATGCACCTGAGGAACTCGCTCAAGTGACCGCTTTGTTCGAAGAGCGATCGTCCCGAGCAGACATGGTGCCATCGGTGACCTGCTTCTGTGCCCAGGTTGATGACGAGCCAAGTTGCTGCGACTGAGTCCGCTCACATCACAGACCTTGTGGATGCATCTCAAGACGCGAATGTCCCAGTTTTGGACCGCCGCTCGCATAACGATTTTATGGGCGTGAAAAGAGCCAAGGCCATGGATACATCAGAATTCTTGATCTCCAATGCCGAGGACTTCGCCTTGTCAAATTGTCGAGTCGATCCACCAGCAGAATTCGATGAGAAGCAATCGAAGCGGACGCTCAAGCAGAACACCAAGGTCTTGCAGTCCTTGCAAAAATTGATGTGGGCCGAACGCAAGCAACGCGTCTTAGTTGTTCTTCAAGCGATCGATGCAGGAGGAAAAGACGGGACCATTCGTTCAGTCTTCGGCGGCCTTAACCCTCAAGGCGTAAAGGTGCAATCGTTCAAACGCCCGACCAAGCAAGAATTGGCTCATGATTACCTTTGGCGAGTTCACAAGCATGTTCCAGGTAATGGCGAGATTATGGTGTTCAACCGCAGTCATTACGAGGATGTATTGGTGGTAAAGGTGCATGAGTACGCACCACTCGATTTGGTCGAGAAGCGATATGAGCACATCCGTAATTTTGAACAACTTCTCGCAGATGAAGGCACAACCATCATCAAAATCTTCCTCCATATTTCCAAAGACGAGCAGAAGAGACGCTTCGAAGACCGTCTCAATGAGCCGGACAAAAACTGGAAATTCAAGAAAGAAGATCTGAAGGAACGGGCGTTTTGGGATCAGTATCAAGACGCTTTTGAAACGATGATTGAACAAACCAGCACCAAAGACGCACCGTGGTATGTCGTTCCCTCAAACAACAAAAAATACCGCAACGAGATTATTTCCAATCTGTTGATTGAGACCCTGTCTGGCCTGAACATGGAATTCCCTCCTGCTGCAGATGGCCTTGACAACATCGTCATCGATTGATGCGTGGGCAGGATTCTCACCTTTGTTCACACGAGTGAACATGGTTCTCACCTGCGTGATGCAATGAGATGCGGGGGGCAGGATTCGAACCTGCGAACCAATAAGGAATGGGACCTAAACCCACCGCCGTTGACCAAGCTGGGCGACCCCCGCGCAAGTTGGGGGCGGCGCCTATTAGATTTGAAACAAACGCTTCAAGCCGTTGCGTCAAAGCCCACAGATTTGACAGCGTTGATCAGGGTTGAAACGCTGACTTCAGGGGTTGCGAGAATGTTACCGGTGTGGTCTTCATGTGAGACAAGCACTCTGACGACGCCGGGTGTGGCTTGCAGGGCACGTGTGACGCGCCCCGAGCAACATCCGCAAGTCATGCCTGTAATCGAGAGTGTGTGAATCGTTTGGCTCATAGGTTTGGCACTGAACCGACAATCTTCAACCTATCGGAGAAGTTGTTCATGCTCGAGTCCTTTGCAGAAGAGCACCATCGATGGTTCACTCACGAATGGGCTTCCATCCGCGCAAGAGGAGGGAATTTCCGATGACGCTTACAGATGAAAATGACATCGCTGCTGCGGCAAACGAGGGTGGTAGTAGGAAGCCAGTGAAAGGCAACATCATGCCCATGGCCAACGGAATACCAATCAAATTGTAGACGAACGCCCAACCCAAATTGGTTCGAATTCTTCGCATTGTCGCACGGCCTAATTCCAGCGATGAAACAGCATCGATCATGTCGTTCCTCAAGACAATGAAATCAGCAGCTTCGAGGGCAATGTCCGACCCAGCCCCCATGGCAAGTCCAACATGTGCAGCCGACATTGCGGCAGCATCATTGATGCCATCACCGACCATTGCAACGGTACGTCCTTCATCGATGAGGCGACGAATATGTGCTGCTTTTTCATCTGGCTTCACGCCTGCAATCACCGTCCCAATGCCAATTTTTTCAGCAACCGTTTCTGCAGATTCCTTTCGATCCCCAGTGAGCATGATGACGTCGAGGTTCATTTGACGAGCAATTTTCACTGCAGTTTCTGATGAATTTCGAATTCGATCGCTTGCTTCAATCCAGCCAAGCAACCTCAGTCCGTGACTGACAAGCACAATGGTCACCCCTTTGGAAGCCGCTTTAGCAAGTTTTTCTGTAGTCTCTTCGGACAATTCAACGCCAACTTCTCTCATCAAATCGACGTTTCCTACAGCGACAAGCGTACCATTCGAGGTCCCAATTAACCCCATGCCAGCCATGGTTTGAACATCTGTGACTTCGGGGCGATCCTTTGTCACATTGGACCACGAAGTGTGAATGGCTTGAGCCAGTGGGTGAATTGATTCAGCTTCAAGAGAAGAGGCGATGCCAAGAATCTCCTTTACTTCGGTATCCAACAATTCAATGTGAGTTACCCGTGGAGTTCCCGAAGTGATTGTACCTGTTTTATCGACGACAAGTGTGTCGGTCTTGTGGGCCAGTTCCAGTGCTTCGATGCCCTTGATCAGCAACCCATGTCTCGCTCCAACACCAGTACCGACAATAAGCGCTGTAGGTGTTGCAAGGCCAAGTGCACAAGGGCATGCAATCACCAACGTCGAAACAATAACCATCACTGCAAGTTCTCCATCGCTCTCAAATGGATTATGAGTTGCGCCAAAGCCAGAGTACATCCAAAACAAACCAGCAAGGAGTGCTAACACAATGACGGTGGGCACAAAGACACCAGCAATTCGATCCACCAATCGCTGAATTGGAGCTTTGCCCATTTGTGCTTCATGAACAAGTTCCACAATATCATCAAGCAATGTGCTTCCAGCAAGAGCCGTCGTTCTCACAAACACCGTTCCATCAAGCACCACAGTGCCGGCCATCACAGCGTCGCCATCCTTCTTTCTCACTGGATAAGGCTCCCCAGTCATCATCGATTCGTCGATGTTTATACTGCTGCCTTCGACTCGCCCATCAAGAGGAATTGCCTCACCAACGACGACCTTCAACAATGCCCCAACCGGCATGCTGTTGACGCTTCTCTTCTCGGTGTGGCCACGTTCCTCATCGAGGACAATCCGTCCTACCTTTGGTTGCAAAGCCATCAAACCGTGAACTGCATCCGTGGCCTTCATTTTTGCAGAAGCTTCCATCCAATTGCCGAGGAGAACGAATGCGATGATGACGACCACGCCATCGAAGAACACATGTTCAGCTCCAATGAGAAGGCCTGGAGGGTTGGGAAACGTCGGACTAAGGACGACCAGAACAGACCAAAAGAAAGCGACACTGGTCCCCAATGTGATCAAGACATCCATGTTTGCTCGCCCAGATTTGAGCGAAGCAAAAGCACCTTTGTGAATCCCCCATCCAGACCAAATGAAGACCGGTAAACACGCATACATGGCCAACATCTTGCGGACATCGATTCCATATTCTGTGCCCATATCGCCCGCCAACATGGAGAGCCAAAAGGTTGGGATGGCCAACACCAAAGCGACGATGACTTTACGCTGATCGAGCATCAATAGGTGTCGTTCAATTTCCATTTGCTCCTCAGGAGAGATGTTTTTCACAGCGTCAAATCCACCACCTTGAATGGCTGAAATGATGGCTTCAGCAATCGAATCATTTGCTTCACCTTTGATGGTAAAACGTCCTCGTGCCATTGGCAAATTCACGGCCGCGTGCTCCACGCCTTTCACTTTCAAGGCTAAATGTTCCACCGACTGAACACACGAAGCACAGGACATGCCTGTGATGGTTAATGTCAGGTCGTGTTGCATGTGGCCCCCTCAATCACAACATCCATTTTCAGCACAACTGACGAGGCTCCATTCACCTTCATCCATTGTAATTGAGCCACAGCCACAGGTGCACATCCAGCCGATTTGGTCCCAACCTTTGCCGCCCTCAGCTCGTGTGTAGATTCGCTTCATTTTGCAGGAACACCTGCAGACTGGTGCCTTGACACGTGCCATGATCTACGGTTTATTGTAGTCAATATAAACACTTTGTTTTGACTACATTAATTGACAGGAGCCAAATCAAGCAAGCCCGCCCACACATCCAAACCACGCAATCGGCAAGGGAACACCTGGCCAAGTTGAATCACAGGGTGGTGTTCTCCATTATGATCGGGTTCGGCCGGAAGCACTTGCAAGCCGAACTCATCGATCAGCAATCTTCGCTTTCCTCCAAGTTGGCGCACATGCATGCGGCCATGAATCGAGCCATCATCGGCAAGATCTAGGAACACCCAAACACCGCGCAATCCAGTGACTCTGGCCTTGTAAATCGTTACACCCTCGATGGTTGCATCCTCAGTTGATTGTTCGCCGATGGCACCACCACGAAGCAGATGGACGTGGTATGCATTCGCTACCAATTCCCATTCTAGGCGTTTAGCAGCGTGGCCCCGTTCTGAACAATGTGCTGCTAAAGATGCAGTTTCATCTTCATCATGCGACCAAGGTAAGCCATGCAGATGGGCCTTCAGTTGTCGGTGTGCCATCAAGTCGGGGTATCTTCGAATTGGAGAGGTGAAATGGACATACGCATCGAGGTTGAGTCCGAAATGGCCGAGGTTTTCTTCACTGTACTTTGCTCGTTGCATCAATTGGAAGAGGCCTTGGTCCACCACCCTTCGAATAGGTCCGGTCAACTGGGATGCCTTTGTTTGGGCATGTTCAAGAGCATCGAGGATGGATTGGCGAGCTTCGGGGTCGAGCACACTCGAAAGATAGGTTGCGACCTCCTCTGCTGGGTCCGCTTCATTGGAGAGTCCGGATAGATCGACTCCAGCGCCAGCCCATGCCCCCAGGAGGTTGCTTAGTTCATCGGTTTCGCTCTGACCATGTGTCCTTGTTGACGGGCGAGGGAGTACGATGTTGACGCCAAGCGCCTCTAATTTTGCATTCAGTTCCTCAACCTCGGGCGCATCTGGCGGCGTATGGCATCGCCATGGAAGAGGGGCCTCGACCGAACCAAGGAAATGACCAATCGAGGCGTTGGTGGCCACCATAAACGATTCAATCATTCGAGTGGCTTCATTGGGCCATTTCACCTCAACGTGCAGCGCTTCATCTCCGTGTAAGCGTGGGCGCAATTCAGCGTTCTGAATGTTCAAACGTACTTCTTTTTGTTGCCATGCTGCTGCAAGTTCGAACATGGATTTGAATTCAGGTTTTCCAATGGCGTCTTCATAGGCTAAGTTACGTTTCACATTGATGACCGCTTCAAATGCTTCAGTGCTTTCAATCTCATTATGCTCGTTGACATGCATCGCAACGACCATCGAGAACCGATCGACCTCAGCTCTCAAGGAACACAAATCATCGGCAAGTTTCGGCGGTAACATTGGTAGCACTGCATGGGGTAGATACACGGAAGTGGCCCGTTGACGAGCCGCAGCATCCAGCGTCGTACCCGGCCGGACATAGTGCGCCACATCAGCAATCCCCACCCATAATGTACGCTTACCGTCCTCTTCAACGAGGCACACTGCATCATCGAAATCCTTGGCGTCGTGAGGGTCAATGGTCACGAAGGGGAGATGTCGCAGGTCCGTTCTTCCTTCGTTGACGGCGGCGTCACCGTCCACTTCTGGCAAACTGTTTGCTGCATCAATGAGGCGTTCATTGTAGGTTGAAGGAAAGGGATTGAATCCGCCTTCTCGCTTGTGATCTAATCGCAACTCGAGCAGGCTACGGGTGGTAAGGTGCTTGGCTTGAAGCAACAAAAGCGCCATGCTTGGCTCAGCCTCAGGGAAACGCAGACCAGATCTCTGTTTGGCGATGAACCTCGCTTCCTTGACCAGATCGAAGGAACCCCACGATCGCACGACTTCACCCTCGACAAGGGTGAATGATTCTGGATAATCCTCGCCAGCAAGATGGGCCATCCAAACGCGTTCCAAAAGAGCGTACCTTTCTGCATCCGCTTTTGCGACAAAATGCCCCGCTTCTGCATCGATCGCATCGCCTTCTTTCAGCGCAGGATGCCCGGTTAGGGGGGCTGAACCACCCGCTGCGTGCAATGAGGTGAATGCTTGCCACGAGCGTACATTAGCTTCGATGGCTTCAACTTCGGCAGGCGTTCGTAGCAACATTCCCTCTTCGGTTTCAACGAATCGCTGCTTGTTTTTTCTTGCAATGGAAAGGGTTTGATCAAGTTCACTTCGGAACGCCCGTTCTGCTTTCTCATCGAGTTTGAATCGCTGGTTGAGGTGTTCTCTCTCAGTGAGGTAGGTTGCGATTGAATCTCCGTCCCATACCGTTGACCAAAGCGAATGGTCTGTGCCGAAATGGCCACACAACCTTCTCCACAAGCGCTCATCAGCAGGAGTTTGTGGCCCCTTGTTTCGCTTCTGATTGTGGCGGTTCTTCCCCTTCTTGTTTGGTCGAGCCATACCTTACAACCCCTTGTCTCTCAGGGTTTCGAGCGCTTTGATTTGGTCCTTGGTCAAACCTTCGGATTCCGGGAGGACGAATTCGAGTTCTAAATCCCCTCCATCATAGCCAGCACTGGGCACCTTTCGGCGATCACCAACATGAGTTTCGGGGGCGACGCTGAGTTTGATGGTCTTGCCAGAGGGCAACTTTACCTTGACCTTCCCACCCAACATGAGCGTGCTGTATGTAACTTGAACTTCTTGAACAAGTGTAGAGCCATCCCATCGCCTTCCTTCTCCAAATTGAATCCGTACGGTCAACAAGACATCACCAGGATCGCCTTCTGGATGGTCATGTCCTTGGCCGCGAAGGCGGGACACAGTGCCATGCTTCACACCGGGTTTGATCGTGGTTTGCAAGGTCACAGTGGTGGCTTCCATCGTTCCAGCCTGATTTGGTTTCAGACGCTTGAATGTGAACGGGAATTTACCGCCTTGTTCAGCTTGCTCGACTGTAATGTCAAGGCTGACACGGATGTCTGAACCTTTCTGCCTTCGGCGCGGCTGTTGACGTTGTCGTCCGCCCATACCGCCCATGCCGCCCATGCCGCCCAAACCGCCTCCACCAAACATTTGGCGAAGCATGTCATCCATGCCACCGGCGCTCCTGCCGCCCATACCCCCGCCACCAAACATGCTGGACATGCGTTGCTGCTGGTCGTACTCGTTGCGATCTTTCGCCGTACCAATGGTGTCGTACGCCTCTTGAATTTCTTTGAATTTGGCTTCTGCAGTTGCATCATCCGGGTTCCGATCAGGGTGGTATTGGCGGGCCTTTTTTCGGAAGGCACGCTTGATTTCTGCGTCGCCGGCATCCCTGCCAACGCCCAACAGACTGTACGGGTCTTTCTGTGCCATTCGGCCTTGCTTCACCGCCCCTCCCACATCAACCCTCGCCTTGCTTCGGTTTGTTCAAAAACGGTGGATGACGGCGCGGTCAGTCGCGTCGGAGTGGTTATAATGGCCATGTGAGTGGGTTGGACGCCCGAGGTTGTACCATGTCTGGTGAAACTGCTGAAAAACGCTCCTTTGAAGACAAAGTTCAGGACCGCCAAGATTGGATTGAGTCCCAATTCCGCCGTATTTCCCGTGGATCTTGGGCTCGTATTATCCGAATGGCGCGAAAGCCAACCCCTCAAGAGTTCAAGCAAACTTGCATCATCTGTGGTATCGGGATGTTCGTCCTTGGTGGAATCGGCTTTGCTATGCTTGTTCTTATGGACAATTTCCTTCCTTGGATGCTCAACGATGTCATTGGCATTGGAAACTGATTGGAGTGATTTGAAATGGTAAGCGCATTTGTTGCATTTGTACGATTTGAAGAAAAGCTGCTGTTGCTTCGCCGCAACAAGCAAGATGCTGATTTCGCCGGTCTTTGGGACGGTGTTTGGGGCGTTGGTGACACGCCAGAAGAAGTCCTCACCCGTGTCTCCGAATCCACCGGAATTCCAGTCGAATCCCTCCACTACCAAGGTGCTGGTGTTGACCGTGGAATCGACATGGGCCGAAACCTCGTTGATGTGATGCCGGTGCTTGTTGTCGCAGCGACTGATGAAGTCACGCCAATGGGCCGCTACACTGAAGCAAACTGGATTGATCCAGGCACCTTGCAAGACTACAACTGTATCTTCTCAAATCTTGACATGGAAAACAACACGACGCTCTTTGGTGAGATGTACGGGTCCGTTGGTTCGTTCCTTTACATCGTAAAGACAGCCATTGGTTCTGAACAACGTGTGGCCAACGAAATGTATGCTCGCCTGCACGGCAGCGGTTCGTTGACTGCGCTTCAAGGCGACATCATGTCGATCCTCCACCCCACTGGAATGCGTGGCTACCTCTTTGTTGAGTCCAGCGCCCTCCACCACGTGGAGAAGTTGATTGGGCGTTCCGGTGGCCGCGACCCAGCAGCTCGCCGTGGATTGAATCAAACCCCACTCAAGAACGCTAAGGCCGTGCTGCCAGGCACTTCGCCTCTTGCTGCTACTCTCCCCTACCTCGAACCAAAGGCAGTGACCTCTGGAATCGAAGTTGGATGCATCGTCGAAATCGTCACAGGGGCGTTCAAGGGCGAGAAGGCTCGTGTATTGAGCGTTGCAGAATCAAAGGAAGAGGTCAGCATGGAGTTGTACGAACAACCCATTCCAATGACCCTGAACATGCGTGGCGACCACGTTCGTGTCGTGGAGCGTGTGGAGTGATTTTCACCGGCCCAGACGGCCAGCACCCATCGCACAGCGCGATTATATAGGGGTGTTTTGTCGGCTGAATGCCCACTCAGTGAGTAATGGAGATGAAGAGTATGCCAAAACCATGGACATCTGAACTCATCAAGAAGGCTCTAGGCGTTAAGAAGTGCAACGGTAGCATCGAAGCTGCGGTTGAGGATCTTTCGCTCGAGAAGGCAATGGACGTTGCTCGTGATAAGAACGGGCAAGGCCACCTTACTGGTGCTGATTTGAAAGCACAAACAAAAGAAATCATTGGAACCTGTGTTTCAATGCGAGTCAAAATCGACGGTCACTGGGCAAACGACGCCCTCGCCATCATTAACAAAGGAGAATGGGACGAGCGGTTTAATTGAGACTCACGGACCGTGGTAGAGGCGTCGTAGAGCGCTTCGTTGACCACAGGGGTGAACGAAAATGGAAGAAAAAATAACACAAGCAATATCGGATGCACTTGAACATGCACCCAAGCGTAAGTTTGTCGAGTCAGTGGATATCGCATTCACGATCAAAGACGTCGACTTGAAGAACCCAAACAACCGTATCAAGGAAGAAATCCGTCTTCCTTCTGGACGCGGTCGTGAACTCAAAATCGCAATGTTCGCAGCTGGTGAAGCGGCGACCAAAGCAAAGGCCGCTGGCATTCATGTCATCACACCTCAAGAAATCGAAGACCTCGGTGGCAACAAAGGGAGAGCAAAGAAAATCGCAAATGCATACGATTTCTTCCTTTCTGAAGTTCCTCACATGGGTCTCATCGGACGATACCTCGGTGTGGTCCTCGGTCCACGAGGCAAGATGCCTCGTCCAGTGCCTCCAACTCTCGACCCTGCAGTAATCGCTGCTGGATTGCAATCCACTGTCGTTGTCAAGTCTGGTGACAGGATGACCTTCCAAATCTCCTTTGGAACTGCAGCGCAGTCCCAAGAAGAACTCAACGCCAACGCTATGGAAGTCTACAACCGTGTGATTTCTAAGCTTGAGCGTGGTGTTGGCAACATTCGTTCTCTTTACATCAAGACAACGATGGGCCCATCACAAATGGTCGAGGTGATCAATTGATTCCTAAGGTCGTCTCCTGGAAGAAAGATACCGTCAAGGATCTTGTCTCGTTGCTCAACAGCGGCGATACCATCGCAGTCATCGACATTCACGGCGTCCCTGCTGGTGCAATGCTTGGAATGCGTGCCCAACTTCGAACCGACATGAGCATTCAAGTCGCAAAGAAGCGTTTGATGCGCCTTGCTTGGGAGCAAGTTGGCTATGATGCAGAGAACATCGAATCCTTGTTCGAAGGTGCCGTGCAACCAGCACTCGTGTCCTCCTCGAGTTTGAACTCGTTCGAACTCTTCACTGAACTCAAGAAGACTGAAGCTGGCCGTGCCGCTAAAGAAGGCGACATCGCCCCTCACCAAATTGTTGTTGAGAAGATGGACACCGGTATGCCACCAGGTCCAATAGTTGGTGACCTCAACTCGGTCGGAATCCCTGCTAAGATCATGGGTGGTTCTGTCCAAATCCAAAAGCGAACTGTTGTCCTCGAAGAAGGCGATGTGTTCGAAGGCGAGATGGGTATGATGCTCTCTAAGATTGGAATCAACCCAATCGTCACAGGTCTGCGACTTTGCGGTACTCTTGAAGGTGGAACGTTATTCAAGCCAAGCACCCTCGATATCGACTACGAGCAATTCGAGACAGACTTGGTCAGCTATGCTGCTGGCGCATTCAACCTCGCTTGCAACATTACATGGTTCACCAGCCAAACCATGCCAACAATTCTTGCAAAGGCCAGCCGAGAGGCAATGGCCGTTGCATTGGAAGCTGCAATCGCAACTGCAGACACCATGCCACATCTCGTTGGACGAGCCCACAACAGCGCTATGGCTGTTGCTGGACAACTTGACAGCGACGCACTCGATGAAGAACTTGCAACCATGCTGGGCGCAGCAGCATCCGCTGCCGCAACCGCTGCAAGTGCTTCTGAAAGCACTTCTGAGGCACCAACCGAAGCCGAAGAAGAGGAAGAAGAGGAAGAAGAGGAAAGCTTCGGCGGACTCGGAGATCTATTCGGTTGAACCACAAATGAGGTGAAAAAATATGGAATACGTATACGCTGCAATGCTACTGCACGCTGCTGAAAAAGACATTGACGAAAAGACAATCAGCGCCATTTTGAAGGCTGCTGGTGTGACCGCTGACGACGCTCGAGTGAAGGCACTCGTTGCATCGCTTGCTGGTGTCGACATCGCTGATGCAATGACCCAAGCTGTTGCTGCCCCTGCTGCTGCTGCCGCTGCTCCTGCAGCTGGCGGTGCTTCGGAAGCCGCTGCCCCTGAAGAAGAGGAAGAGGAAGAAGAAGAAGCTGGCGGTTTCGACGGTCTTGGATCCCTTTTCGGTTGAAACAGGTATCGAGCGCCGCCGAGCGCACAAGGACGCGCGTCATGCACGCGTAGCCTCGTGATGCGCGGTTGTCCGATTCGGTCCCTCCCGCGGAACACCTCGCCCTTTGGGGCGGGACTGTGGGCTAGCCGTGCACACGCATCACCAAACGGAAACGTTTGATCGAAACAACTCCACACAGCCGATAGGCTGCCTGACGAATTTTGCATCAAAGTGTTGATGTCAAGTTGTCGTCTGGACGAGCCATGGTCCGACGAGCTACCACCGATTTGGAGGTCAGCGTCTCCCCGGTCCATGCCATCAAGACCTTGCGTCTTCTTGCAGAAGAAGCAGGTTGGTCGATGGAACGGCACGAAGGTTCTCGACTCGTCGATCGTTTTGCCATTATCATGCCGATGGCACAATCCACTCGAACCCTTGGGATTCGTCTTCTCGACGGTCCGCTGCGAGGCCTTGAGATGACGGCATGGTCAGAAACTCGCGGTTCAGCGGGGGCGCTCAACATCACCTCCTGGGTCATGCCGGGGGGCATGGAACATGAGCTGAATCTAACGCTCCTCCAACACTGGGTTGCCAGGGTGCCAAGATGCCCATGGCATTGGACTTTTTCTGAACGTTCCAAGGTCGGCTACATGCTCCCAGTTTGGCGTAAAGCAAGGAAGAAATTCCGAGATCTCGGCTTTGATGTCAAGAAAAAGGCTTGGCCGAATGAACCTGATTTGAGTTGGCCACAATCGTGATTTTAACGGAGACCCTATCATAATAGGCTCCACCCTTAGATTTGGGGGGGTGCCTCCCCTAAAGGGGAGGCGGAGTCATTATGAGCATCTTCACCTCCAAATCGTTCAAATCAATATTCTTGGCTGTTTTGATGGTCACCATGTCACTGTCTGCTGGCATCGTCGAACTGCACCGTTCACCGTTGGCAGATGCCAATGATGTGGCGGCAGTCGGGGCAGGTTGTGCGTTCATCACCCGATCCAGCGGCGAGGCAATCTATGTCGATCCGGTCAACGGTTCGGATGCTTGGGATGGCACCTGGTCGTGTCCAAAAGCAACACTTTCTGACGCACTCAACGAATCTTCTTCAAACGATGAAATCGTTCTGTACAGCGGGCGGTATCACGAAAACGTCACTGTCGATGGCAAAGATAACCTGTTGATTCAGGCGGCGAGTGGTGCTCGTGTCGTGTTTGACGGAACGCAAAGCATCGCTGATGACATGGACGCTACATGGTCCACTGCCGATAGCGATGGCATCCAAGAAGTGACCTTGCCGGTTGACGGCTGGCAGTTGTTCTTGGCCTATGACGAACAAGTCCCTGCTCGTTGGCCGAACGCTCAATTTTCAGACGAGAGTGTCTTCAATCGATCGTACTGGGCCGAAGGAACCCTTACCGGTTCAAACAATGCATACACGATTGGCTGGCTTACCGACGCTGGTCCTGAAACAGGGGTTCACACAGGCCTCAATGAAACAATCAACGCCACAGGTCTCAATCCAGTAGGGGCCATTGCGGTCATGAACCTCGGCTCGTTCCGCTCCAATAGCCGTGTCATCACCGACTGGAATTCAGCCAACGGAACGTTTGCCTACGACGGAAACGGCGTAGGTTGGAAAACCAAGCACCACGCTTACTTCCTTGAAGGAAAGCGCGAACTCATCGATGCCGATGGCGAATGGTGGTTCAACAATGCGAACAATCGCCTCCATTACAAAACGCCAAGCGGACAGGATGCGAACAATTTGGATCTCCGAGTCAAGGTCCAACCGTTCGCGATGAGCATCGAAAATTCAGACGGCGTGACCATTCAAGGCCTCGATTTCTTTGGAACGACGGTCAACTTCAACGAATGCGATGGATGCAGTTTCACCAATTCTACCCTCGAATACCCAAGCACCTCGAAGCGGGGATTAGGCATTGCAGGCGAATCCG
>Ga0208277_1000023_pt1 | contig 84057 bp, 62 predicted proteins | sample ETNtaG_5_FD_185782 | JGI IMG/M metagenome (GOLD analysis project Ga0208277, IMG submission 185782) | Marine microbial and viral communities from oxygen minimum zone, Eastern Pacific Ocean - ETNP201406SV205 (SPAdes) (version 2) | ecosystem: Environmental > Aquatic > Marine > Oceanic ...
CGCTTCCACATGGCGCTGAGCAACCACCCGCTCCTCCTTGGCTTGACGGCATCGTGCCATCACGATGGGGTCGGCGAGAAGACGTTCGAAATCAGCACCGTTGGCGAGTAAATCCACCAAATGCAGCATGTATTCGGGGTCTCTTGAGGTGCAGGTACGGGACAATTGCAACAGCGGCCCATCCTCAAGAAAATCTTCTTTCGTGATGCCGCCTGAATCCAAAGCGTCCACCACGGGCATCATTGGCGTGAGGTGGTCCATGTCCGTTATGTTGACGAGCAATTCGTACGCCAAACGGGCGGCGGATGGCGTGGCTTCCCAGTGTTGTGTACCTCCCTCCGCCTCGAAGGATGATGCCTCGGAGGCATTCGGCCGGTTGGTCAAATGATGGTCAACGTACCAACCACAGTCGGGATGAAAGGGTAGGTCCACCAACACGGTTGAGCGGTCCACGTGCTCATCAACCAGCCCGCCACGCAGGGCTGCTGCATGAGAAAACATGACCTCGGCCTCGGGCCGAAACGCTTTCAGCACCGCTGCACCGAACAGACCGTCCATGTCGGAATCCGCTACGATTCGGGTGTAGGCCGGGACCTCGTCCTTACGCAGCGGTACAATGCCCATGGCTCCACTCCGAAGTCCCATGTCCATCAAGGTTGGGTGGTGAACATCCGTTATGACCATCAATGAGAAGCGGCGAGGGCCGTGCATGGAGACGTCTTGCGGTGTCGTGCTGGTCAACTACGGGGCGGTTTTGCTCCTCCAGTACCCGCAAGGGCACTGGGACCTGCCCAAAGGACACGTCGAGGACGATGATGCTGACCGAACCACAACGATGTTGCGGGAACTGGCAGAAGAAACCGGCATTCGAAGGGTATCGGTCCTGAACGGATTTGAGGAACGAACAGAATATTCATTCCGGCACAAAGGGAAGCGGCAGACCAAGGAGGTCTACTGGTACATCGCTGAGACCGAGGAAATGGAAGTAACCCTCTCTCATGAGCATCGGGGCTACCTTTGGCTGGACTGGGCCCAAGCATTGGAAACCATCACGCACGAAGAGACACGGGGCGTGGTGCGGTTGGCTCAACGCTTTGTCGACCTCTACGGAACGCAATAGTTACAAGGCCTGAAAGTCGTCATCGTTGGCTTGCATCTGCTCAACCCGATGAGCAATGCCCTTCTCCGATGGACGTTTGCCTAGAGGAACCCAAAGGGCTTCTTCTTCGTTCAACATCATGCTGACCCAACGGGCCATGACAAAGAGCCAGTCCGACAGTCGGTTGACGTACACCAAAGCGAGGGGGCGAACGGCGTCTTCCCCTTCATGGTCGGTAAGCCAGACCATATCCCGTTCCAGTCGACGAACGACGGTTCGGGTAACGTGCATGCATGAAACTGGCGGTGAACCAGCGGGGAGGATGAAGCTGGTCAACGGAGGAAGAGCCGTCAGCCAGGCGTCCATTTCTTGCATCAACACGTCGGTTTGACCTTGGGAGATGAGGACCATGTATTCCGGTAGCGTTGAGGGAGGGCAAGCCAGTTCGGCCCCGAGGTCAAACAGTTCGTTCTGAACGCGAACAATGGCTTCATTGAGGACGGTTTGAACACGATGGACGTTGGTTCGTTCGCCGCCGTCTTCGTGGTCGGGAAGCCGTTGAAGTTCGGCGAGGACCATGCCCATCCAGCTGTTCACTTCGTCACAGGCTCCAACAACGGTAAATCGGGGGTCGGATTTTTTGCGCCGCGAGCCGTCAACAAGCGATGATTCACCACCATCTCCGCCGCCGGTGTACACGCGATTGATCTTCACCATGCTTGCGCCCTCAGCCTTGGGAGGTCATGCCTCTATGAGGGGTTTACGGGAGGGGAAGCCCTCTTCCATTCGATAGTACCACTCGATGTCAGTCTCGCCAACGGCCCACGAAAACAAGGCCATTCGTCGGTCCACAACGCCGTACCATTCCAAACGCCCCGGGTCCATGGAAACGATTCTGGCACCGATGCTTTCCAGACGGGCCACACTGCCTTGCCACTGGGCCACCATTTGGCCGAGATGTTCGGCCACCTCCATGACGTGCGGATGCGTCATGGCATACTGGTCGAGCAAAAGTTCGAGTTCGTTGGTTAAGTCGTGGGCCTCATCGCTCATGGCTTGCAAAACCATCAGCACGTTTTGGGCTTCAGGAAGCGTTTTCCTCGCTTGTTCAATGGTCACCACAATGGTTCCTTCCGGTAGCGGATAAGGCAGGATTGCCTCTGGAGAAAGTTCGTCCAACTCCATCGGTAGCCCCGAATAGAGAGGTTCGTCAGCAGGTGTAGACACGGCTACTCCTTGTCTTGACGCTTCTTTTAGTCACCGGAGGATAGCGATGAGAAATCGTTGTTTTTTGACCAAAATCAAACATCCGAGTGATCAAACTCCGACAACATGGGCGGCTCCTGTCGAGCGGGTGCGGCGGGCCCGGGCGAACTTGAGATAGCCCATGACGAGGAGCCCTCCCCAAACGATGAGTTCGAGGAGGATTACGACGTAGTAGAACGGGCCGAGCGATTCAAGCATGGACACGGCGTCGTAAGGAAGCCCATGGATGGCGATGTAAGCCGATTGTGAAAGCAGACTGGAAGAAAACCAAACGAGGACAGCAAACCACAGGATGTTCCCCAATGGCCAGTCTTCGGGGGCTTGGTTGAGGTTGTTCATGTTATGAAATCAACCTTGAACCATATAAGGGCTCGTTTGTTTTGACTCAAAATTCGCCGGAAAACGGTAATGTCACTCCGCTTCCGTGACCAATTCCGACGGGAAAAGTCCCGGTTCTGCACCCATGACGACCAATGCCTCGTGAATGGCACCAATCCACTCAGGCGCCACCGATGCGTCACCGCCGGCATCCTCGAACGATTCAAGCCAGCGTTTGGCTTCATCGGGTTGGTCCAAGAACAGATGGATGCGGTGCAGAGCCACATAGGCCATGGGGTTGAGATGTTCTTCATCAGCATCCCAGCCGCGCTCGAAGCAGGAGATCGCCCCGTGCGGCCCGTGCAACTGACGCCGTTGAAGAGCGACCATACCGGCTTGGCTCCAAGCCAATGGCAGACGCCCGATGAGGAGACCTCGGAACACCATCCACGTTTGACCACCTCCCAAGAGGACCAACAACAGGAACCCCGCCCATTGCTCAAGCGTGTTGAGTTCGGGCCACGTGAGCACCATGAGTCCCCCTGCACCAGTACAGAACACAAAACCCGACATGGGGGCGATGAAAACATCTCGGCGAGTGCGAACCATGTGGTGAACGCCTACGAGCACCCCATAACTTCCAAGGATCAACGAGACGATGAGAAGCATCGTCAGCGACATAGGCCGGGGAGCCGTTTCTCCAAGCGCCAACAAGCCCGTAAGACTGGCCAATGTCCAACCAAATTTACCAGATATCTCGGGAAAGGGTTGATGCCGACTTCCGACGATGAGCGAAATTGAAACCACGGCAAGGACGGTCAAAACCAAAACTTTCCCCGAGGATTCGTCGAGAAACATCGTGGCCATTGAATCAACCTCGGCGGCACCCTGCTATCATGCTTTGTGATAACCCGAACCTCGATGAATCTCGGTGGCTCTGTAGAGTTGCTCAACCAGCAAAACGGTGGCGAGCTCATGGGGGAACGTCATGCAGGACAGGGAAAGACGCTGAAGGTTGGCCAACCCGAGATGGTCGGGCCAGCCCTCGGCTGGTCCGATGGCCAAATGCACGCCGTCCGATGCGAGTTGCCAGTGTTCAAACCGCTGAGCAAAGGCGACTGAATCGTCCTGTTCCCCACCTTCGTCCAACAGAATGAGGCTGCCTCGTTTTCCAAGGAGCCGGTCAACATAAGCGCCTGAATCGAGTTTCGCAGGATGAAATTCAATGGAGACCCCCCGGGACTTCATGCGCCGCCCGTACATCTCAATGAGTTCTCTCATGGCCTTCTCCTTTGGAACGCCGTGGGCGTGGACGGTTAAGCGGCCCATGCCATGCACTCCAGAATGTGCTTCTTCAATTCGTTGGCGAATGGACAAGACCATGAACCAGTCCTTCCAACGAAACTCCATGGGGTGGTGGCCGTTTGGAAAGAAGGCAAAAGCCACCTCAAACAGTAACGACCCCATCTTGAAGGACACGAGGACCTGGCTTTCGGAATTGAGGGACGCTTGCGAGATGAATTTCGACCAACCCGAAGAGGCCCGAAGACAAATTCGCTACATGCAAGTTGAATGGAAGGAAGCCATGGACCTTGGCGATATGTCGCCCTCGTTGCGTGAAGGGCTTGAGGGACGGGCCTTTCGTTTGCTGAATTGCACCGACAAAGAATGGCTTGGATGGCTGGACGACCTTGAATTCTGGAAAGCGGGTTGGAAGCCCGGTGTGGGACAAGAGAACGAGCCTTGAAGAGGGCCGGCGGTCTCGGCCTTTCATGGGTCAAACTCCAACACTTCACCTCCTCTACTCATGTCCTTTCTGCTGGAAGGTGCGAGGCCTCCTTGAGCACCTCAACGTTGACGTCAATTACGTCGGTGTGAACGGTATGAAGATCAAGAAAGAGGTGGCGTTTGCAGGAGACTGGGGCAAGGTTCCCGTCTTTACCGACCAACAGGGAGGCCATCACGTGGATTCCACACCCCTCTTGCGGCTCATCGATGCAACCTACAACGACGGAAAAATGGCGGCGCAAGGCGACCCGGACCGGCAAGAAGAGTGGCTGACCTGGGCAGACACGCACCTCTCTAAAGCGACCGTACCCATTCTTTACGGCAGCCTTGGTTCAGCGCTCAAAACCACCACTCGGATTTCAAAAATTGAAAAATTCGGATTCATATCCAAGCGACTCTATGCTTGGGCAGGGTTTCCCATCATGTGGGGATTCATCGCTCGTAAGCGGGTCAAAAGCGACGGGCGCAAGCCGAAACAGCTCTGGCACGACCTCCTGACTGAATTTACAACGGCCCATAATGGAGAGGCGTTTTTTGGTGGTGCCTCGCCCGACCTCGTTGATTTTGCTGCCTTCGGATACATGCGGTCGGTTTCCCCATATCCTCAATTTGAACAACTTACCGACCACGCCAATGGAATGGCGTGGTACCGCCGAATGGAAGCCACGTTAGCTTGAGGGATGGTCGTGAGCATCTCCCTTGGCGGCCTTATGTTTCATCCGGTTGAGGCCGCCACCACCACGATTGGGACCACCAAAGGTGGGTGGGTCTACGCTGGTCAACGCCCGTGCTACGAAGCCAAAACGCCAGCCTTCTACACCATGGCTGCGCCCTTGACCACTCGTGAAGTCCTCGAGGTCATGGGAGGGCCCGATGGAAACGCCGACGAGGGAGCAATGGAGACACTGACCTCGCTTGACCTTACAGAATTGGCCCAGACACTGATGGATGATGAGGCGTTCTCCAAAGCGGTGGAGGCCCTTCCGGGAACCTGGGAGGTGAGGGCACTGACCCATGCCGAATGGTTGGCTGCCCGGGAACAAAAGAAAATCGAACTCGACATGGGGCTCACCGAGCGGTTGGCCGACGCCCCTTCCTCGAATCATCGTGGAGCCATGATGGATGGACGTCCCCGGCCAAACGAACTTCTCGGCCCTGCCTCTTCGCAGATGGCTGCCATTGCAGTCCATCCTCGGAATCCCGAGGTCACCGCCATGGCCAGCGTTCCTCACGACCGGCCGTTGCCCAATGTCGTGGCTCGCTTGGCCTTGACACCGATTCGAATGGACGAAGCCATACGCGTTCCAAACGACACCGATGTTTGGAGAAACGTTCGAACGGAATTGCTGTGGACCACGGTCTTGGGGATCATACCATCGTTCTTGATTCCAATTCTCCGGGGCATGGGGAGTTACGCAACCGAAGGATGGGTGAACCTGTTGTTTGGTGGGCTCTGTGCCGGTTTCTTCACAGGCGCTCTTTGGCGGCCTCGACGGCCGGTGCTTCGCTACGACGAGGTCGTTTCATCGTCGATGAGAGTCTCCCAGTAGTTGTCTTTTCGAATAGCGTCAGCCGTACAAATGGTGGCCATGTTCACAATGTGGCGAACACCGTCTTGGCGAGCGACGAGTTGAACTGGATGGGCCATGCCTTCAAGGATTGGTCCAGTCATTTCAGCATCACCAAGCTCTTCCAGCAACTTGTAGGCAATGTTGGCCGAAGCCAAGTTTGGCAAAACCAAAACGTTCGCTGGCCCGACCAATTTCATGAACGGATAAGCATCTTGGACGGCTGGATTGAGGGCGGTATCGCTTTGCATCGGTCCGTCGATCATCAACGTCGGGTCAAGGGTTCGGGCCATGATGACCGCTTCTTCAATGCGCTCAGACCGTTGAGCCCGAGTGGAACCGAAGTTGGAAAACGAGAGCATGGCCACCCGTGGGACTACACCGAACCGTCGGGCGACCTTGGCGGTCTGAACCGCAATCTCTGCGAGTGTGCGGCTGTCAGGGTACACATTCACCGTGGCGTCGGCCAGGAAAATGGTCCGGCCTTTGACGTTCATCATGTAGCAGCCAATCACGCAATGAGCGTCTTTTGACTTTCCAATCAATTCCAGAGTCGGACGAAGGACGTCGGCGTAGTTTCGACTGACGCCCCCCACAAACCCATCGGCATCTCCGGCATGAACCATCTGAGCCGCAAAATAAGGTCGACTCTTGAGCAAACGTGCTGCATCTGGCCAAGTGGTTCCCTTTCGCTGCCTTCGCTTGAAGAAAGCGTTGGCGTAAACCGTTTTTCTTCGCTCGTCATAGCGCGGGTCGTATGCTTCGTAATCGAAATTCAGCCCAAGTTCCTCCACCATGCGATCGATGCGGTCAACCGGGCCGAGCAGAATCGGGTGGCAAATGTTCTGGTCAACAAGTTGTGCCGCGGCTCGTAGAACCGGCTCTTTGTCGCCCTCTGGGAAGACTATTCGCTTTCCTTTTCCCTTCACCTGATTGATCATCTGACGCATCACGGAATAGGATTCTCCCAAACGGGCTTCGAGTTCCTCGCGATACCGGTTGACATCAAATTCCTCCGCTGAAACGCCGGCTATGCCCTCATCGATGGCGGCTTGAGCGACGGCGGCAGCTTCCCAGATGAGAACGCGGCGGTCGAAGGGTTTCGGGATGATGTATTCTGGGCCGTATTGCATAACCACGCCGTCGTAGGCTGCAGAAATGTAATCCGGGACGGGTTCTTTGGCCAGGGCTGCAAGCGCTTTGGTCGCTGCCATCTTCATGTTCTGCGTGATGTCACGAGCGCGCACATCCAGTGCTCCCCGGAAGATGTAAGGGAAGCCGAGCACGTTGTTCACTTGGTTGGCATAATCCGAACGGCCCGTGGCGATGATGGCATCGGTGCGTACCGAGAGCACTTCTTCGGGAAGGATTTCGGGGGTTGGATTGGCCAAAGCAAAAATGATCGGCTTTTCAGCCATGCTGGCCACCATTTCTTTTGAGACAAGTCCGCCTTTGGAGAGCCCGAGCATGACATCGGCTCCGTTGAGCGCATCAGCCAATTCTCCAGCTGGACGGTCGTGAGCAAAGGGCGCCTTGTATTCGTTCAATTCACCGTTTTCGAGACGAGTTTTGGTCACAATTCCTTGGCTGTCAACCAGGGTGATGTTGGTTTGTTCCACGCCGACGGCCACGTAGTGGTTGGCACAAGCGATGGCCGACGCCCCGGCACCAATCACGACGACTTTGAGGTCGCTGAGCGCTTTTCCTTGGAGTTCGGCAGCATTGAGAAGCGCCGCTGCAGAGATGATGGCTGTACCGTGTTGGTCGTCGTGCATGACCGGTATGTCGGTCGCTTCTGCAATTCGGCGTTCGATTTCAAAGCATTCAGGCGCCTTGATGTCCTCAAGGTTGATGCCACCAAACGTCTTTGAAATGTTCACGACGGTGCTGATGAATTCCTCGGGGTCTTCGGTGTCGACCTCAATGTCAAACACATCGATGCCGGCGAAGGTTTTCAGAAGCAAACCCTTGCCTTCCATGACAGGTTTGCTCGCCAAAGCACCGATGTTGCCAAGGCCCAACACGGCCGTGCCGTTGGAAATCACGGCGACGAGGTTGCCCTTTGAAGTGTAGCGATAGGCATCCTCAGGACGCTCTTCAATCTCCAAGCAGGGGTAAGCCACACCCGGCGAGTAGGCCAAACTGAGTTCGTGGGCCGTGGAGTGCGGTTTGGTCGGCACGACCTTGATTTTACCTTGGGGTTCAGCCTCGTGGTATTCCAGCGCTTCTTTGCGCAACCTCTCTTCTTTCTTGGCGTTGGACATGGACATCCCCGACAAAACGGCCGAGAAGGCAGGGTTTGATTGTTGTGCGGGGATGAGGGCCACTGAAGCGCCTTTGGACGAGGAACAGAAAGGTCGGAGACGCCCTTTGATACAGGAGCATTGTTCGGTCAGCGAAGGCTTTCCTTCAAATAAGTGAAAAATACCCCTCTGCGTATGAAACGGCCCCGTTTGAGTAACCGTGGCGGTGGGCAACGGCAACGGGCCCTTTCCATGGTCCTTCTGATGGTGCTGATGTCCATGGGGCCTCTGCTCACCACCCCCGTGGTTTCGGCTCACGCCGAGCCAAGCGGTGTAACATGGCCACTGGAAGGAAGTAACGACACCGGATGGGTCGTGCTTGATGCGGTTGGTGCCGTTCCAGAAACCGGTCAACGAGCGACCACGCAATGGGATTTATCCTTCGCTCCTGGTGCTGAACTGTCCAACGTCACCCTCGAGATTCGAGCCAGCGGCCAAGATGGCATGGTCATCCAAGAACCTCAGCTCATCGTTGACGGCATGGGCACCTCGCTGTTTGACTGGCGTGGGCTGGGCGTGCTTGGAGAAGCCAACGGTTTCACCACCGGTACGACCTACACGGGGCGACTCAATCCAAACAGCAACTCCGGTGCCGGATGGGACCTTCCATCCGATGCAGAAATCACCGAGATGGTGATTGAAGTCTTGGCCCCAGCCGACCCTCTGGTTTCCCTCACTCCATTCGACTTCGTCATCCGTTCATCGGCCACCAACCCCGACACCGGCGTGCTCTACGTTGCCGTGAACGACCAACTTCTTCTTCTGAGCGCTGCCAACGCCCCAAACGTCATCGATGTCTATGATTTTGAAAATGAAGACGGCGTCGACGACATGGTCATGGACACCAACGGAGGTTTGCTCCATCTCCTTCTGGGCGACGGTACCTTCCGGGCGATTTCCCTCACGGACAGCAGCACTCAAACGCCACTGGCGGACCTTGACGCTGACCGCTTTTTGATGACCAGCGCTGGCGATGTCTTTGCTGCGAACGGTCAGGGGTTGCACCAATGGGACGGTTCGTCATGGAACAGTCTGACATCCAGCATCGGAAGCACCAACAGTGAAGCCTTGTCGATGATCGAAGTCGGCGGAATTGTGTACGCTGCCCTCGAAGGCGTTGGTGTCCTGCGCTACGACACCGCCGCGGGCACCGGGCTTTCTACCTGGAGTTCAGCAAACAACCTGCATTCCGATACCATCACGCACATGGCGGTTTCCGGGAATCAACTTCTCATGGGCTCACCCGACAATGGATTGGGGCGGTTCGACTATGCTGCGGGCTTTTGGTTGTCCACATGGACATCAGCAAACTGGTTGGCTGATGACGCCATCGCCGGCGTTGAACGAATCGGTTCAACCCTCTACATTCTCAACGGCGACTCACTGCACACCTACAACACCACCAACGGGGTCTTCTCGACCACATACGACCTTCAGACACTCGGACTGGACAACTCGGGAGTCTCCCTCCTCACTTGGCCGTCCAGCGGAGGGGCCTCTCCCGCACATGACGCTCTTCTCGTGGACGATGGCAGTGGCAATTTGATTCACCTCTCACCGAACCAAACGCCCTTCGTTGAAGGCAACATCTTGCTCGCCAGCGCCCCAGCTACCGACGACATGACGGCGTTGGTTGAAGTCGATAACGTCCTTTACATCGGCTCTGGAGACAACTCAATGCTCGTACTGCGGTACGACATCAGCAACTCGGTTTGGCTTTCGCCTTGGAACGTCAACGATAACGTCGTTGAAATGACGGCGGCTCCAGCCGCTCAACAGGGCGCCACCTCGTTGTTCATCGCCATGGAGGGCTCCCCCATCGTGGAGGAGATGGACACCTCTGGCACGAATGTTCAAACCTACGACGGGACTTCGGGTTGCTACCCCAATTCGGCCAACATCATCAGCATGGTCGCCGATACGAACAGCGTTGTCATGTCTCTCGACAGTGGCGTTTTCGTTCACTTTGACCGCACCAACGGCGGCTGCACATCCTACGACAGTACCAATGGTTTGCCCACGTCCTTCCTCGGTGATGTTGCCGTGTTCGGCAACACCGCCTATCAGGCCACCGAAGACAAAGGGCTGCTCCGCTACGACATCACCAACGACACCTGGCTTGAACCATGGGGGTCCACCGGAATCAACGGCGTGAACTACGCGCCAGTCGCCATGGTAGGCGACATTCTCCACCTCGGGCTTCAAGGCTACGGAGTCGCCAGAAAAGACGTGAGCACGGGGGAAATCCTCGCACCCCTCACCGCAGGCAACCGTGGCGGATTGCTTCCATCCGACCAAATCTATGCCCTCGACACAGACGGAACCAACCTCTACATCGGCACCCAACAAGGTGCCAGGAAATGGGACGGGAACCAACTGACCAGTTTCGGCCAAGGCTCCTCCTGGCAAACACGCCCCCAGCAATTCTACGACTTCGCCGTGGAGTCAAGTGGAAGTGGAGGAAGCCTCTACGCTGGCACCAACATCGGCGTGTGCGAGTACGACCTCGCAACAATGGGCATCGATGATTGTCAGAACGTCTACGACGGTATGCCCAACTGGGCAACCTACAGTGTCGGCGTGGACAACAACTACGTCTACGGCGGCACCACGTCGGGCGTTGGCCTTATCACCAAATCCAATTTCCAACACGACTACAACTGGGGCCAAGGCACCCAGACGGGCAACGCCGTGGTTGAGATCATGGGCGACATCGCCTACATCGGCACCGAGGGGCTTGGCGTTCTGCGCTACAACATAACCGCCAACCAGTGGTTGACGCCCTTCACCGAAAGCAACGGCGTCCTTGATGGCGGCAACGATGAGGTCACCGGTTTGGTGGCTGACATTCGTGCCAACCTACTTTGGGTGGGTGGCGATGATGGGTTCCAACTCATCAACGTTACAACCGGCGGAGAGGCCTACGACATTGAACGAAACAGCAACCTCTACAACGCCAACAGCGCTCCTCACGACATGCTGATTCACAACAACATTCTGTACTACCACGCCAGCACAGCCAGCGACGAAGTGAGCCGGCTTGACGTGTTCAACGTGACCGCCCTGAGCAATCTGGATGTCGGTGCGCAAGTCGGTGAGAACGGAGGCGATATCGTCAACATGGAAATGTCGGGCGACACGCTGATGGTCAGCGTGGTCTCAGGACAGTGGTGGAACAGCGACGGCTCAGGGGGCATTGCCCGTTGGAACACCACCAACGGTGCGTTCGATGGCAACATTCTCCCCACGGGTTCCATCGACCGAGTGACGGCCTACGAATCCTCTAACGGCAACACGTGGGTCTCATGGGGCGAATTGAAACTCGACCTTTACGACAGCAGTCAAACCCTTGTCAATTCGTGGACAAATTTCGAGTTCCCCATACGAGGAATCGTTGAACACAACGGAGAAACACTGTTCGCTACCGAGGACGGTATCGCTCGCTACAACGAAGTGACCAACACCTGGAATACCACTTGGGAAGCCGGCAATGGATTGCCAAGCAACGCCGGCGACATCTTCTACGAATTGTGGACCGACGGTACACACCTGGTGGTTGGTGGAGCCGATTTCAACCGATTTGGCCAGTTTAACGAAGGCATCATCTCACACCGGAATGGCGCCGGATCCTGGACGGCTTACCCCGCTGATTCAAACAACAACATCCCCGATGGCTATCCAATTTCAATGGAGATGTGCGGTGGCGTGCTCAACATCGCTATGTACAACAACAACGGAGGCATTGCCCGCCTTGATTTGCAAAACGCCACGGTCAATTCAGGCTTTGACAGCAGTCAACTCGACGGAACCGCCCCCGCCTCTGTCACCTGCGATAATCAGGACACGCTTTACATCGGCTACTACAACGATAACCAACCCATCAGTCGCTACAGCTACAGCACCGCTGCCTTCCTTTCGAGTTTGACCACGGCAAGCCACAATCTGCCAAGTGACCGTGTGTGGTACGACGCACTCTCACATTCCGGGTCCCAACTCATCGTCGGCCACGCCGTCGGGAATTCCGGCTCCAACCTCATTGCAGGCGGATACTCAACGCTGGTCGCCAGTGGTGCAACAGCGCTCCAAGCCCAAGTGCAAGGAGCCGGTTCCCCGGTCACCTCGCTCCAATGGCTTAGCGGTTCCTCGGAATGGTTGATTGGACGTGCAGGTGGCTCATCAGGCTACAGTGAAGTCGCCACCCTTTCTTCGTCTGGAAGGCAAACCGTGGTTGACCTGCCCGGTTTGGTGAGCGGCCAAGTGACGTCGGTCGTGGCCAATGCCACCCATCTTTGGGCAACGACGGGGTCCTCGGCCAGTACCGGTAATTTCGGCGGGACAGGGACTGGGCTCCTGCAAGGGACGTTCATGCCCAACGGCACCGTTGAGTGGGAATTCGGATGGACCTTGCCTGGAAACACGGTCGCCAGCGATCTTCACCTTCACGGCACGGACCTGTTCATCGCCTCCAACCCCGGTGGCATGCTCAAATTGGACACTCTCACTCGAACCATCTCCTCCATCGGTGGTTCTCTGCACGGAAAGTTCGACACCATGCACCTCTTCAACAGTCAACTTGTGATTGGCCTCGCTGGCGATGGTGGAAGCCCGCCGGGCGTCCAAATGTTCAATCCATTGACCTCTCAATTCGGCAACGGACGACTCATTGCTGGCCTGCCATCAAACATCGTAAACGGATTTACCGATACGACCGGTGTGCTGTACATCGCCACCAACGGTGGAATCGGTCGCTGGAATTACACAACGAACGATTGGATGGACTCCATTACCGTCGGGAACGGCCTGCCCAGTGACATCGTCGAAGACGTCTTCGCCGTGGGCTCTGACATCTACATGGCCACGCCAGCGGGCCTCTTCGTATGGGACCCGTCAACCCAAAGCGGCACCACCATGACCGTCGCTGACGGCCTCATGGGTCAATCCACTTGGGGTCTTGCCTTGACCACGACCAACACAGGGTCATCGACGGTCATCGTCAGCCACGACGGTCGAGGTTCAGACCGACCCGGAGTGACGTTGGTTGACCCAAGCACGCAACAAGTCGTTTCCACGCATCGATTCGATCAACTTCCATCCAACACCGTCACCGCCCTCACCGCCGACTGGTGGGGCCTTCACATGGCCACCGACGTAGGCTCACTCACCCACTGGAATGCATCAAACGGAGACTTTGAGGACGGAACCTCGTCGTTCCAAATTCAATATCCTGTGGTCCACATGGTCAGTGATGGCACCCACGTGATGACCGTTGGCTCACAAAACAACATCATGCTTTCAGAGGCCCGTACCGGAGGGCACCTTCCGATCGCCTACCTTGGAGCCATGGAGCCGAAAGTTGGAGCCATCGGTGCCAACTACCTATGGGCATTGACAGAAGACGGTCTGAAAGGATGGGAGAAAAACGGCCAATTCACGCCCGTGGAATCAACTTCCATGCGCCGGGCACTTCCATTGACCGTTCGAGCCATGGGCAATGGCGGTGGCCTCAACATCACCGATATGACTCACCTTGGAATGTCCATTGATTTGGTCAGTTCAGACAGCCCCTATGCTTTGGATAGCACACTGGGGACGCCCGGCGTCCACGGGCTGCTGTTCCAAAACGTTCCCGTGGTCATGACCTCACCAACTGCTGGTGCGGCGGTTTGGGCAAAATCGGTCAGCCTTGAGTACGATGTGACCCTCAACTTGAGCGATGACCCAAACCTCCTGAGTATGCTTCAAGACGCCGTGGATAACGGCCAGTTGTACAACAACACCCGCCATGTTTCCTTGCAACTGTTTTCCCCGACCAACGGCTCACTCGAAGCTCGGTTGACCTACGATTATGTTCGCACGGACACACCGGTGGCCATGCAAGGTATGGTTGACCGACCGGACGATGGCGGTGGTGTGCTAACCGCTTCATGGTCCTTGGTTCACGACGAAGACTTCGCACGCTACCTTGTCTTCCTCAACGACGGCCCCTGGGCAACCCCGCCAACCGAACTTGAGTTGCTCGGCCAATCACCGGACAAGGCCATTTCTCTGCACAGCCGACTGACTGCCGACATCGAAACCGCCAATGGCGTGCCCCTGGTTGACGGAACGGATTACTACGCCGTGGTGGTGGCTGAATACACCGACGGTCGCTGGGGGAAGGTCTCAGCGCCGTTTGGACCCGCATCACCCAGCGACGAAGTCCCCGGCGCACCCCTTTGGGCCACGGCCAGCGCCATGGGCAGCAACGGAGACGATGGAGACATTGAACTCGAATGGGCCCGGTGCACTGCCTTGGACCTCGCAACGACCAACGTCTATGTTTCGACCACGCCAATGCTTGACGCCCTTGGACGAACACCGTTCACTTCCTATGCTCCAAACGAAGGCAACCAGTCCACCATCAAACAAACCCCGGGCGTTCCGGTTTGGATTGGATTCACCTGTGTGGACCAAGCCGGTCAAGAAAACCTGTCCAATGTCACCGTGGTCGGGCCGGTCGTACCCACGGGTGAATTGAACGACAACGATGCTCCCGAACCCATTGTTGGAACACAAGTCAACGACGTCCCCGAAGATGAAGGAGGACGGTTGACGGTCTCATGGAACCTCAGCACGGCCGACGATTGTGCCTTCTACACCGTCTTCATGAAGCTCGGCGACCACGTTCCTGAGGACGGAGGTTTGACCAGCGTGGAAGGGTATTCGCAAGCTGCCGTTGTCAACCCTTGCGACGTCAACGAAACCATCGTGTCTTCCCTCGATGGCGTGCCGCTCATCGACGGACAAGAGTACACCGTTGGTGTGGTGGCCTACGACGTTTGGCTCAACGGCAACACCGAAAACGTGCTGCTCGATGCTGCCTCACCTCTGCAAAACATCGTTGGGCAAGGTGGTACACCGCCACGCATCACCTCCTTGATGGCTTACGATCACGCTAACGACGATGGTACGGCCATTGATGTGGTGTGGGAGCCATCCACCATCGAAGACTTCGCCTCGTACACGGTGTGGGTTTCAAACGTGCCCGTTGAAGACCTCTCGCTTGCCTACGCTGCCTTTGGCAACAACCCGGATGCTTGTGGCTGTTTCTCCTTCAACAAGCAATGGATTGACGAGCGAACCAATCCGATTGAGATCACCCTGTCCACTGCGTTGCTCGTCCCGAGCGGTGGTGCGCTTTCCGATGGCGTCCCAGGCTTGATTCAGCCCGATGTGAAGTTGTTCGTCGCTGTGACCGTTCACGACCTGAAAGGGAACGTGCACCTCACGGAATTAACACAAGCAACCGTTACGCCCATTGACAACATCAACGATAACACCGCTCCAGATCGATTGACGGAACTCACGCTGGTCGACCGGCCCAACGACGATGGCAAAGCCCTCTTGTTGTCATTTGAGTTGTCGGAGGCCGACGATGCATGGGAGTACATGGTGTACGCAGAAACCTACAATTTCGAAGGAAAGGTTGGACGTCAAGGGACACAACTTGCCCTCAACCCAATCGCCACCTTGGATCGCTCACCCACCCTCCCGTTGGTCATCGATCTCGTCGCTGGCGACGTGCCCGTCATTCCTGGTCAGGAAATCTGGGTGGCGGTCGTGGTCATGGATTCCTCAGGCAATGCCCATGTTGACACGCTCACGATGGTGTCAGGGGCGGCGACGGACGAAGGGATCACTGACCCAGGCGTTTACCTGCCCGACATCGAAAAAGTGGAAGCCGATTGGTTCGAAGAAACCAGTGTCTTTGTTGAGTGGCAACATTCCGTTGATGCCAACGTGCGAGGCTACCACATCTACATCGGTGAAGACATGTTCACGTCCACTGAAGATGCCACCATGGTCGGCCAAACCGTTTCTGCTAATTCCTTCCTCATCACCAGCGAACTGTTTGACGGCCTTGACAATTCAACAGCCTACTATGTCGCCGTCGTTCCGTACGATGACACCGTGGCCAAGTCCACGGTTGAAGCGGTGAAGGTGAATGCACTGGGTGATGATGGAGGCAGTGAAGGTGAGAGTGACGACGGTGGGCAACTCAGCCTTGAGTCCCTATTGACCACACCCAACCTCATTGCTGCAGGTATGCTGCTCATCGTGGTCCTCCTCCTGGTCATTGTTGTCCGAACTCGAAACAGCACCAGTCGACGCTCCAAGAATTGGGAACTTCAGGAAGCAACCTGGGGCATACAGGACACCAGTTGGGATTCGCCAACTGCTGCGCCTGCGACGGTGGCTGCACCGTCTGCGCCCGCAGCACCACCGGGCATCTCAACCCAGCAGGCCAACGACATTTATGCCGCCGCCAACACCATTCAAACCCCAGATTACGGCCGACCTACCTACCAGGCAGCGCAACCTGTGCTGAGACCCCAAGTCGACCAAAACCTGTTGGACGGATTGCTTGACGAACCAGCTGCTGCACCAAAGATGCCGGAAATTGATACCTCCTTCCTTGACGATTTGCTGTGAGGATGGATGATGGCTTCAACCGGCCCACGTACCGAAGTGTTCACCACCGTTCTGGTGAAGGAAAATGGAGCGGTTGCAGACTGGTCACGCCACCATCAGCGAATGAGGGAACACGCCCAAAGGTTGCGCATCACGCTCCCGTCTGAAACACCACCCGTCAGCCATGAGGGTGAAGAGGATTCATGGCAACTCGCTCGGGTTGCCACCACAGGCCAAGGAACATGGGAGGTGCGTCGACGCCCCATGGCCATTCGAAATGAGGAGATTGACGCAATTTCTGTTCCTGCGCCGCGTTGGAACGAGCGAACTAACGGTACCAAACACGGTGATTGGACGGCCTATGTCGCCGCCATGGAAGCCGCCGAAACGGCAGGTTGCGATGCTGCCTTGCTCGTTCATGAACATGCCATTGTGGACGGAGATCGCGCCACGCCATTGGTGCTTGATGAAGACGGAACGGTATGGATGGCTCCGTCGTCCGAAGGTGGTGTTGATGGTATGACGGCTGCCCTGCTCGAGACCTTGCTTCCAACCGTCGGGCTGCCCGTCGTGAAAGGTAAATTGAATGAACGAACCGTGGCTCGTTGCGCTGAATTCGTGTTGGTTGGCACGGGCATGGGGGTGTGCAGAGTGGGCACATTGGACGGAATTCAACTCGGTTCATCTCAGGCGTTGTCAACGGCCTGTCATCGGTTGCTGTCCCAACATTTTACCGAGGAGAGCACGTGGTCCTTCGTGGGGCCAAACCATGTCTGAGCGCGTGATGGCTGTCGTTGAGGCTTTGGAAACCAACCAACTCACCGGTGACGGTGCCTTTCGTTTCGGAGCACCAGATCGGGTGATGTTGGTCTCCGGTGGGCCTGTTTCTCATCTTGCAAAGTGGTCGCTCGTGGCAGCCCCAGCCGTCAAACGAGTGGTGGTTCGACAGCCATCAAGGCAACATATGCCTGCAGCAGAACCACATGGGCCCCTCGCTGGAGACCTTCGATTGATGGAGAACGAGGCCATCTTGCAAGCAGAGGTGGAGGAGTGGAAGCACGGTTCGTGGTACCACAGTGTCACCCTGAGAGCGAACGATGTCGGAGATTTATTTGTCAAATTACAGGCGGAAACCTCGGACGCCCCCTTTGTTCAAACTCCATCGGTTGGCCTTCCGGCTGGTCCATTTTGGTCCGGTGCTTTGGCCTACGATTTGGTTCAATGGACCCAACCGATTCAACTTCAGAACCCACCGGATGAGGGAGCCCTGCTCGCCGTTCTTTGGCGCATTGATGGAGGTATAGCCGTCGATCATGAAGACGACACGGCCCAAGTGTTTGGAAACAACTCGGACTGGTGCGCTGCGGCGGAAAAGGCCTTGGTATGGGACGGAGTACCGGTTTCAGTAACTCCCGCTCAACCTCATCGCGAAGCTGTTACCCACACCGACGAAACCCACGAAGACAACGTTGAATCTGTCCGTCAAGGCATTGTCAACGGTCAAGTCTACCAAGTGAACATCGGAAAACACTGGCAGGGCGAGATTGACCACCCTTACACCGTTTACCAACGGTTGATGAGAAGCAACCCAGCTCCGTTCTCTGCCTACACTCACGCCCACGATTTGGGGTTCGCACTGGCCAGTTCTAGCCCAGAATCCTTGCTGATGTTTGATGGAACGATTCTTCAGACCTCGCCCATCAAAGGTACATGCCCACAAGGAACCAGCGTGGAAGAGGCATCCCGCTTTCGCGAACAGATGGTCAGCGACCAAAAAGAGCGGGCTGAACATCGAATGCTCGTTGACCTGATGCGCAACGACCTCACGACCGTGGCTCGTTCAGGCAGCGTCAACGTGGAACGCTTTGACGTCGAATCCTATGCCAATGTGCAACATTTGGTCAGCCATATCACGGCGACCATCAAACCAGGCTCGTCCGGTGCCGATGCGGTTCAAGCGATTTTCCCTGGTGGTTCAATCACCGGTTGCCCACGCACCATGGTGTGTGCCGTCATTGACCAGTTGGAAGAGATGCCCAGGTCGTTTTGGACGGGCTCCATCGGTTACATCGATGTCCACTCTGGCCAGTCGGCATGGAACATATTGATTCGGACCCTCGAGGCCCATACAGTTGGCGGAAGATGGCACGCTTCGGTGGGTGCTGGCGGGGGGATAACCATTGCCTCACAACCCAAAAAAGAGGTCGAAGAAGCGGCTTGGAAAGGAGCTGCCCTCCGAATTGCGGCAGGATGGATGGGTGAAGAACACACAACTCTGCCCACTGGAAAACTTGGAATTCATCCCCTCCAGCCACCAAAAGCACCTCAAATGGAAGGGGAATGCGGCCAAATCCGCACCCTCAAGCAAACCATCGAACAAGACGTCAAAGGAAGCGTGCTGTTCATCGACAACCTCGATTCATTTTCCCTGAACATCGCTGATGCCGTGGCACAGACAGGACGGGACGTCACCCTCCTCGAAGGCCGCTCACCGATAAGCGAACGATGGTTCGACCCGGTGGCGCTTCACGACCTTCTCGAACAACTCGCTCCATCGCATTTGATTCTCGGCCCTGGTCCTGGCAACCCCGAGGACGCGCCCCTGACCATGGCCTTGGCCCATCACGCCTTGGCCGGCCAACTCACGATGCCAATTTTGGGCGTGTGCCTTGGACATCAAGCGTTAGCATTGGCCGACGGTCGACATGTCAACCCCTCTCCATTCGGCCCAATCCATGGCGTGCCGGTTGACATTGAACACGACGGCTCCGGGGTGTTTTCTTCCCAACCTTCGCACCTGAAAATGACCCGATACAACTCCCTCGTCGCGGTGGAAAACGGCGAACATCGCTTGATGGTCAACGCCGTAGAGGCGGCTTCAGGCCTCATCATGGGATTGCGGCACCCAAGCATGAACATCCATGGAGTCCAGTTCCACCCCGAGTCCATCGGTTCACGCGACGGGCAGCAACTCATCGCCCAATTTCTTTCCACTCAAGCGGATGGTTGAAGAATCCCTTGCCACTGGCTTAGAACAGGGAGTACCATGCCAATCTGTCGACACTGCGGAAGCACCTACCCTCGTGAGTTCTTTATTCACGGCGTTGGCCCGAAAGCCCAAGTGTGTGTTTCATGCGGTGTTGAAATGGGATTGGTGACCAAAGAGGAAGCCCCTGTTCTCTTTGACAAACAGACCTCAAGTGCTCGATTTTCTGCTGTAGCACGCCGATACAGCATTTTCCTTTACCTCCCGTTCTTGTGGGTCCTTTGGGGCTCAACCCTGTCGGATGTGGAGCCTTGGGGGCTGTTCTTCCTCCTCCTCCTCATCCTGCTCACCTTGGTGGCTCCTGTTCTCTTCATCTATCGAGGCGGACAACACTCTGGCGACATGGCTCGGTTGACACCAGCGTACGACCGCCCCAAGGGCCACTGAGCCTGTGTTTAGGACTTTGCGTGAATCTTCAGCACGTCCCCGTCACTCATCTCATGGTCTGCACCGACCACGCGACGGGTTCGCCCGTCCACACCACGAATAAATCCAGCCTCAAGGTCGGTGTGAACGCGCCCTGCAAGCGCTTTGGCATGGAGGCCGACTGGAACCACCAAGGCATCGGGGAGCACACGTCCATCGCCATCGACCCAGTGGGTTTCATCTTGGACCGGATACACTACGATGTGATTGAGTTGGTCGAAAAGGACCTCGTCCAGCAGCTTGGCCAAGCCTGTACCGTTGGCCGATTGGAGGCGTTCATTCATGTGAGCCAGCGCTTTCTTTTGGGCGTCGTTCAGCGTGGCATCTTTCTGCAATTCAAAGGTTGAACTGCCGCTTTGGTAATCGATGAGGCCTGAAGAAGTCGCACGCCGTAAGGCCAACTCCATATCGGCCATGCAAGCAACCATTGTTCGGTCAGGAAACGAGTCCAGAACGCCAGGGGGGGCAATGTCCATTTTATTCGCCGCGTAGACGATGGGGAAAAGTTGGGTACGCATGCACTTCCCAAGCAAATGCAACGAAGCAGTGTCCCAATCCCAGGGCTGTTGGTCCGATTCATGAACGGCGTTGAAATTCAACATTCCTTGAGCCACGAGAGTTGAAGTGGCTCCTAAACCGCTGAGGCGTTCTTGGATAAAGGAGGTCAAGCCCTTTTCACCCTCGGCCTGCACTCGACGAACACCTCGGTTCCAACCGTCTTCGAGGAGGCCGCCGATCCACGCATCCAACTCATGTTCAAGAAATTCAATTTCTGCACGAACGGACTGCACCGCTTCTTCCGTGGTCGCAGAGGCTCCTCTGAATTGACCCTCGATATCGGTCGAACCTGCGGCATCAACCACCTGAATCAGCACGTCGCAATTGGCTAAATCAGAGAGGAAAGCGTTTCCTCTTCCGCGCCCTTCACTCGCACCGGGGACAAGACCTGCAACGTCCACCAGCGCCACGGGCACCGACCGCCGATGACCAACACAACTTCCGGTTCTAGGCTCGCACAAACTTCCCTGACGCGGGTCGTCATCGGCGGCTGGTTCCAAGCGACCATCGGCCTCCAGTTTTTCCCGCAACTCCTTGCATGGACAAGCGAGGCGTGCTTCGACAAAAGCAACACCCACGTTGGGGTCAATGGTGCAAAATGGATAGTTCGCAATGTCCACCTGAGCCAGAGTGGCTGCGCTGAAGAAGGTGGATTTCCCAACGTTTGGTTTTCCGACGAGACCAATGCGCACACTCTGCACGCCCTATCGTGAGTTCACTCCTCTTCTTCAGAGGCAACGATGTCGTGGTCTCGCTTGATTTGAGCAATGGCGATGTCAAGTTCGGGGAGGTTCAATTCTCCGTCCCCATCAAGGTCCATGCCAGCCACCAATTCACTCGCTTCAATGGAGGAAAGAGCGTCAATGTCTGAGGATTCAAGAGCTGCGAGGAACTCACGGCTGTCGATTTTACCCGAGTCGTCAAGGTCCATGCTACGGAACAATTCAAAGACGGATTGATTGGTATTGGCGAGGTACTGGACGAATTCAATCATGACCGTGCTTGCCGTCGTTGGGAATTCCTTGATCTCGTCATTGTGAAGGGCCGAATCCACGCCGATGATGGTGGAACCGCCTTCGTTGGTTTCGGTTTCGCTGACGACCAATTGAGTATCGACACCAACACCACGACCGATGAGGTCTCGGATGGTTGTGGAGGAGCCCGTTGTGAGCGTGTAGGTTGACACGTCGGACGCTTCGGTGATTTCCAAGGAACGTCCTGTCGAGGAGATCCCCGTTCGAATGACCACCATGGTCGAGAGAATAGCCCCGATTGAGACGAGGTAGAACATGGCCGCTCCGGTCAAGTAGAAGCCCCCGTTGTTGGCCACAACGTCCTCAACCTCCGTGGCTGAAACGGCATTGGCCGTGAATTCACCGATGAGATAAATCAGCGTTGAAGCGACACCGCCAACCATGATCATCCATGTGGCGAGGGTTCCCGTTGAGGGAGTAGCGAGTGGTTTTCCAATGGCGTTGGGGTAGTTGGTGAACACCCCAGCGAGAACCAGCAATCCGCCGACGGTGAACATCATGCCCATGTTCACCACGTGGTCCATGGTACCCAAAGCACCGGTGCCAACGAAGGTGTCCATGGCGGTGAAATAGCCACCAATGGCAAAGAAGGGGAGGGCGAGGAAAGCCATGGTAGCAGCCATGGCTCCGGGCTTTTTCACCACATCACTGAGGCCAGAACCTGCCGTCATCAGGAGGTTGATGGAAGCGGCAAAGATGGGGAGAACGCCGAGCGTCAAGAGGATGGCTCCGAGGTTGGTGACAAAGTTGCTTCCGGATGCATCCGTCATGAAAAACGGAGGGATGGTGATGAACAACAAGAACATGCTAGCGGAGCGCATGGATGCCGACCAAATGGGCTGCTTTGCCGTCATTGGAATGACGTGGTAGCCAACAGAGAACATGAGGGCGAGCGGGACCCAGCCATGAGCCACGCGCTCAGCCAACCACACCATTTGTGTGGCGTCAGCGAGTTCACCCAAGAACATGTAAATCATCGAGAGAATGTATGCGGCAACACCCATGAGAAGGAACCAAACGCTGGTTTGAAGCTCTTTTTCACCACGGTTGTCTGCAGTGATAAGGAGGTTGATGAGCACGGGAACCAACAACAATCCAACCGCCAAAGTCTCGAGGCTGTAGAGCATGGTGGCGACTGCGCCAACCTCCGTATCGATGTCAAGGAATCCAAAGATGAACGGAAGAATGTAGGTGGCGAGCAAAATAACCGAGAGTAAGAGAGCCACCATGGAGGCGTTGGCCTCGCTTGCAAGGCGCCCGTTACCGTTTCGAGCAGTGGCGACCATGCCGCTGCCGACGAGGCCGTAAAGCAGAGCGATGGAAAGGAAATTCAGGGTCGCGTCGCTGAGGGAAGAGCCGTCATCGTACGACCAACCCACGCTCGCAAGCGAATCCAGTGCCGTCGGGTCGTAGGTGTGCCAACCCATCAAGAAACCAAGAAGGGAAGCGAACACAAACCAGAGCATACCAAAGTTCATCCACGTGCGTGAACCACTGCCGTCTTTGTCGTCAAAGATGTCAACCAGGCCGGGTGGGTTCTTTTGGAGAATGAACAGACCAATTTGTTTCAGAGCGCCGCCCACGGAGCCCAAGCCCTTCGCCAAGGACTGTGAAAGGAAGAAGAGAAGAGCGACCATGAGGCCGCCAGAAATGAAGATCGTTTCCATGCATAGCACCTCCATTCACTCGGCGAGTACCTCACCCACAAGCGTGGCGACAATGGCGCCCAATCCAACGAGGAAGCCGATGAGGTAGTACCAGATGCCGCTTCCTCCGAGGTTTTGCACCAACGGGACCAATTCACCAAGCAAGGGAAGGTTGTCCCAACCGAACACGTTGGAGAAGAGCGAATAGAGGCCCAGCAGGCCTACAAAGAACAGCGTCAGGACAATTCGGCTGGCAGTGGGTTCTCCCGTTCCGACCGTTGTGTCGGGCAGGGCTCGTGAGTTTGTCATGCAGTTCACCTCAAAATGACCCCATAGGGGTCAAGCCTCCGACTTAACGGGCGGTGATAAACATTCACCACTCTCAAGGAGCAAAAAACGCGGTGCGTGGCCTAACTCAAGGTGAGCGGAGCCGTTCAATGACGGAGCCCCGCCGAGGCTTTGACAAGCCCAACGGAACGGGGAGACAGCGTTCTAGATTGACCTCTGCCTCCCAAACCTCACGGCAACTGCATTCGAGACCGTCGAATTCCAACAAGCTGCCCGACACCGCATAACGCTCGATGGCGGCGACCACTTCGGCATCGCATGAGCCGCAATTGTGAGAGCCACGGATTTTCCCGCCGGCCGTCGGGTGAACGATAAGCCGTGAAACTTGATCAGGGTCGCCGTTGATGCCATTGTCTGGGTGAATGATGGGGTGGGCGCGTTGAATCATGTCAACCAGTGACCACAGCCACGGTGGACGGTACTCGTTATGTCGGTGAAGGCGATCGATGACCGTTCCTCGTTGGATGTTCATCGGGTTGACGGAAATTTCGTCGGAATGTTCGGCCACCGATTCAATCCATGAGACACAATGGTCCAAGGCGTCGGCCTCACTCATGAATGGGGGTTTGAACATCAGGTAGGTTTTGATGCGGAGGTTGAATTTCTTCAAGTTCGCCACCGCTCTATCCCATGATTTCGTGGTGAAACCTTTGTTCACGTGGAACCGGAGAACTTCGTCATCGTAGGCTTCCAACCCAATGGCGACCGTGAACGTCGGATTGATGGAGGTGGCCCATGCAAGCTTCTCTTCGGTCAGTTGTTCGCATCGGCTCTCGACGATGAGTTCTTTTCCAAGTTCGGCGCAGTCTTTCAACACGGTTTCTTGGAATTCAACCGGAATTTCACGGTCTTCCAGCAAACTTCCGGAGGTGTAGACTTTGACCATTGCTTGGTCTTTGAAGTCGTCAAACTTCTCTTTGGCTGCGGCCCATTGAGCATGAAGGTCCTCGTTGGTAACATCGTCTCGCGTGTCGTTGAAGTAGCCGCAAAAGGTGCACCCGGACGACCACCACCAGTGGCATCCCTTGGTTCTCAAAATGACCGTTACTGCACTGCAGGGCGTTCCGTCCGTGAGAACTTCTGGGGTGGTGTAGACCGTGGCTGGTTCGCTAGCGTCCCAGGATTGTTGTTTGGCCTTGGCCCAAGGCGTGTTGGCCGGGGCTTTGACGAGGTCGTGAATGCGCAGCCCTTTCTCACCGCTTCCCAAGAGAGGCAGGGGGTTGGCATCCGACATGAGGTTCACCGCAAAGCCCCGTCAGCGTCTCCCGTTTCAAACCACCGCATCAAGCCAAACTCTGTTCAAAGAACGAGGTAAGGTGGTCTCGGTAGGCATCGGGCTGGGTGAGCATCAGGGTGACGTGGGAAAGAATGCCCGGCTCACCTTCGTCCGTGTGAGCGACGGAGGAAGGAGCAAACCAACATTCGACATGCCCATCCTCGGCAACGTTGGCTTGTGCAGCATCGCAAAGGGATTGACTGTGATGGAGTTTGATCCGGTAATCCTCTTCAGATTGCGTGATGAACATCGAACGATTACCGATATTTTTTGCCGCACTTAAGGGTTCAAATTTCACGAGGTTGTCGCCACTGGAGACCTTCCCCGCGAAGACCGCTGCGTCTTTCAGGAACACCGGGAACCCGGCAAATTCCAATTCTTCTTTCAGAATGTTGTCCATGGAAGAGTAGGAGGATTCGAGGAACACGGCTTGGATGTCTTGTTCAACGTCAAACGCAATCGCTGCCGTTCCAGCTCCGAGTGACACGCCGTACAGGCCAATGGACGAGGCGTTGGCGCCCTTCTCATCTTGCAACCATGACCAGACAGAAATCACGTCGCGGTATTCTCGCTGACCAGCTGAAACCAGACCATCTTCAATCGTGCTGTTTCCATGATCCCGCATATCAAAGATGACCACGTTGAAATCGGCTTGATGAAGCCATGCTGCGGGAATCAAGACCTCGTGGTTGGCTTTGCACGAACGAATACCGTGCACCAAAATCACCCAAGGCCTCGAGGGTTCGCTTTCCATCACCCAGGCGGCCAGAGTGATGTCTTCGTCGGGGACATCGATGGTGGCGTTGTCCCATGAATCAAACCAAAGATGCGAGAGGTTGCCTGCCAAGGTATCGTTCTTCTCGAACATGGCCTCGTCGATGTCTTCATTCCACAAATCAACGCTGAATTCGTCTGGACTGTTGCGTTCTGAGTGCCCCGAGCACTCTAGGTTGCTTGCAGCAGCCTGCGTATAGACAAGGTTGCCCAATTGGAAATACACCACCGGCATGCTCACCACCAAAAACACCAACACCGCAGGAATTGTTCGTCTCCAACCACTCATTCATCTTCCTCCAATTTTGGTTCAAACACCACACTTGTTCCTGCCATCACGTGCATGCCTTTCGGGTGGTGCTGATGGTTGTCCTCTGCCGTAATGATTGAAGAAGTGTATGCCTCGGCGGGAACCCGAAGGTCCACTCTTGAACCCAAACGAATCATGCCAATGCGCTGACCACGTCGGAGCGCATCGCCCTCATACAGGTAAGGCAGGATGGTTCGAGCGAGCGCCCCTGAAATCTGTGTAACCTCAAGGCGCACCCCATTGGTGAGTTGGTGGACAGAACGGACACGTTCGTTGTGTTCGCTCTCCTTCGTGTAAGCCGGTCGAAACGGACCTCGTCGGAGGCCTTTTCCTGTTCGATGCTCCATTCGCTCGATGATGCCTGCTCCGGGGGCACGGTTGACATGAACATCCAGAGGCGACATGAAAATGGCCAACCTCCACACGTCCGCGGGATGTTCTTCGCCAGGAAGGACTGGTTCGTAGCGCTGTTCGGTTTCAAAGGTGAGTGGGTCGTTGAGCGGTTCAGGAAACCACTCGCCGGTGAGGTCGTCATGTTCGATTTGTCCGCTGGCCACCTGCTCGTTGGTGGGACGCCGCCCAACCGCTCGCTCTCTTCGCAAAAACATGGCATGCCCGTCGGCAGGGGAAACGAGCACGTCGTTGGTTCGAGGAATGGGGCGGTCGGGGTCTCGCCAGAAATACCCAAGAAACACCGCCGTCATGAGGCACCCCATTCCAAACAGCGGAACCAGTCCGGCAATTGGGTCAATGAGTGTACCGATAATCAAGGCGCTGATGCCCATCATGGACATGGTCAACACGGGGCCGTGCCCACCGGGGGCTAACCCGGCCATTCAACCACCTACTCCGAAGCCCAGGGGTCTTGTCCATCGCCCCAATCTTTCTGAGCGGCAGGCTCTTCTGATGATTCCTCAGGAGTGGCGTCTTCAACAGCAGGGGCCTCCTCTTCAGCGGGTTCCTCTGCAGGAGCCTCTTCAACGACTTCAACGGCGGCGGTTGCTTCCTCTGCCTCAACGGCTATGGCTTCTTCTTCGGCCATCTCTTCGGAACGAGCTTGGACCATTTCCTCAACGCGTTCGGTGAAGGCACGGGACATGTGCTGGGATTTGCGTTCGGATTCAACCGCTCGCTCAATCATCTCATAGCGTTCCTTGATGGCCTTGTTGAGGTCTTCGAAGATTTGCATGTGGTCAACATACCAGTCATCTCGTGCTTTCATCTCCGTTACGGCGAGGCGAAGGTCGTTGTCGAGTTCTTCTGCGATGCCGAAGACCTTACCCAGTCGATCCTTTTCTCGGGAATACTTCTCTTCCATTTTCTCGAGTTCGGGCTCAAGGTGCTCAACACGCTTGGAGTTCTTCGTGGCCTTCATTTCCAATTCTCGGACACGAACATCCTTTTCGGCGATGATGGATTCAAGGGATTCTTTCTCAATTTCCCGGTCAATGATTTCCTTTTCAAGAACTTCAATTTCAGCCTTGGAGTCAACCAGTTCTTTTTCTTGAGTCTCGTAAGCAGCGAACAACTTTTGCAAGCGGTCCGTTTCGGTGGCGAGGGCTTCCTCAAGTTGCTTGATTTGGACCTCAGGCGTGATGGTTCCTTCCGTCATGTCGTCACCCGGAGGTAAAGCCTCCATCCAACGCCAGTTCACTCCTCCCTATCAAGCCGACGCTTCAAAGCGCACTGTTTTCATACACCTTGGAGGCGATGGCCCTCAACGAAGAGCGTCGGTGGCGGCGACCAATTCACGAGCGATGCTTACCTCGCCCATCGAATGGCCGGCATCGGCGACCATCACGAGTTGGCTTTGGGGCAACGCCTGATGCAATTCCCACGCACTTCGCGGCGGGCAAACAACGTCGTAGCGACCTTGAACGATGACGGTTGGAATGGTTTGAATGGCATCTACATGGTTGAGAATGTAGGCCTCCTCGACAAAGATGGCGTTGATGAAGTAGTGGCATTCGATGCGGGCGAAGGCGACTGCGAAATCCAAGTCCTCGGCTTTGTCAAGGTATTCGGGGTCGGGAAACAAGCGACTTGTGGCCATTTCCCAACGCGTCCATTCCTTGGCTGCGGCTCGCCGAACCTCAACGTCCTCGCTGGTCAGGCGCGCATAGTACGCTTGGATGAGGTTTCCTTGCTCCTCTTTGGGAATGTGGTCTCGGTAAGGTGCAAAAGCATCCGGGAAGATGTGGCTCGCTCCATCTTGGTAGAACCAATGAAGTTCCGAGGTACGGCACATGAAGATACCACGGAGCACCAAACTCAACACACGCTGTGGATGGTGCTGTGCGTAGATCAACGAAAGCGTCGAGCCCCAAGAACCTCCGAAGACGTGCCATTTATCGACTCCAAAATGCTCTCTTAGGGCTTCCAAATCAGCGACTGAGGCATGGGTGTTGTTGTCTTCAAGGACCGCGTAGGGCGTGGATTTACCACAACCGCGTTGGTCAAATTGGATGATGTTGAAGGCAGCGGGGTCGAAGTATTGTCGATACGATGGTTGGCCTCCTCCACCTGGCCCGCCGTGAATGACAACGACGGGAATGCCGTTTGGATTCCCGCTTTGTTCCCACGCAATGGTGTGGAGTGAAGAGACCTTGAGCATCCCCTCATTATACGGCTCAATGGGTGGATAGAGGACGTCGGTCAGCGTGGTGGTGGTGTCAAGCATGCTCTGTCGAAGGCGAGCATGTGCATCTTCCTTTCGCCATGGACACCTTCAAGAGACGCCGTGGCCGGTTGGAAACCATGGGACTTCGAACCGCCACCGACCTGTTCAGCGAGTGGGCCGATAGTGGACGCGACGAGGGCATGGAACGAGGCCACACGCCAAGCGTTGAAGCCATGCTGTCCCGTTTGCTCGACGGGTGGAATCAGCCGTTTACCGCCATCGACATCGGCTGTGGAAATGGATGGGTCGTACGTCGACTCGGAGCCCATGCACTGTGCCAACACGCCAGTGGGATGGACGGAGCACCCTCCATGATTGCAAAGGCGAGGGAGGTTGACCCAGAAGGCGACTACATTGAAGCGATGTTGCCCGATTGGAAGCCTTCCGAAGCGGTTGATTTGATTCATACCATGGAATGCCTGTATTACCTCGATGACCCGTTGGGATTCCTTCACACGCTTCACAACGATTGGCTGCGCCCAGGGGGACGAATGGTCATCGGCGTGGACCACTACCAAGAGAATCCTTCGAGCCATGACTGGGGCCCTTCACTCAATGTTCACATGGCCCTGCTTTCCATTGAAGAATGGACTGAGGGGTTGGAAAAGGCCGGCTTCGTTGATATTGAAGCGGTTCAGATTGGGGCCAAAGAAGGATGGAGTGGTACGCTGGTCATCACGGCGAACCGTCGGATGGATTGACGAATCCTATCGGCTCACCAAGGGGTGCGCAGCGTCGTAAATCGCCCATGAAATACGCGCATGATTGACACGTCCCGGGGTCCGAAATCCGCTGAGGTGGCGCTTCCAAGTCCGGATTCAAATGCACCGAGGCCCGCCAAGCGAGATGCGTTTCAAGGTCGTCCTTGGCTTGTTTAAACGCCCCTTCTGAAAGTTGAATCATACGCCCGTTAGCACCCAGGAGAAGGGCGGGTGGGAGGATTTGCCGTTGCTGATGGCTCGGCTTACGCGATTCGATGGCTTCCAAGGCAAGCGAATACAGCGCGAGTTGAAGCCGGTGCTCGTGAAGAATGTGCGCTTCTTCATCGCTTTGTGGGACGACGTTCAGCTCGATGGAAGGAACGGACTGCAGAGGATGTCCTCCTGAGGTGGTCGATTCGTTGAACGCACCCAAACAACCCCGTGTTTTGAGGTCAACCACCTGAAGAGCACCTTGTCCATCCTCATTGACCAAGGCGAGGACCAAATCTGCCCGGCCGCTGAAATCCATGTTCACGTGGTCAACCACGGCGCCGTTAAACCCGGGTACAGGATGGTCGCTGAATCCATCTTCACCCAACACCAAGCGGTGCCGATGGAAGAACGGTAATTCGGTGCGAACAGCCTCAACCGTCCAGCCATCGAGTGGCTCACCCTGAACCAAACGACCCAGCCTGCCCTGGTCGATGAGGGAGCCGAGATGCATCAGGCGATCCCGCCACCTCGCTTCGCGTGAGCCATCCGGTTGGTCAGCCCCATGGCCGAACTCGTTCATCACTCGCTCCACCGTTTTCAGAGAGGAGAGGTCGTCATCCCCCTCGTGCATCCACGAAGCATCCAACGGAGGCGCCCCCTCTACAGGAGACCGAGGGTTGCGCAGTCCAATTTCCAAAACACGGTGCATCATCAGCCCAAAGGTGGTCGGTTCCGGCCAGGTCTTGGGCGGCGATGGTTTGACCGCCGTGTTCGGAAGACGGAAGGGTTCGGCTGGCCAACCCTTGACATGTTCAAACCAATAGCTGCGCATGCAGTTGAATGTAGCGTCCAAATTGTGAGCGGCTCCTTTGATGTTCTCAACCAGTCGTAGAGGCGTCAGCGTCTCGGATTGAGGCGTTTCCAAATCCTCGAGGTGGGTGGCCAAAGCACGCGCCCGTTGTTGGGGCGATTGGGTTTGAACCGCATCGAAGCAATCCGGATGGTGATACATTCGGAGGCCGTTGAGTCCATCAACACCAAGAGGCGCGTTGGAGAGAAGGGCGCTCGGATTGAGGGGCGTCTGGAACTTTTGGGAGACAAAACGAGGGAGAACGTCCGCTTCCAAATCCGCTGCTGAAATCCATGGAGCCTCGCTAGCAGCACACCATGTTGCTCGACGGAGCCCTTCCACCAGCATGCGACCCATCGTTCGTGGGTCGGGAGCAAATCGGACGGACAGAGCACCCGTTGTCTCATCAAAGGTCGACTGATTTCCCGGACTTCCTGTGACGATCAAGCGGTCTTTCACGCGAGTCAAAGCAACGTAGAATTTTCGGCGCAATTCAGCCTTGTCTTGGGCCTTGTTCATCTCAGCTGCAAACGCCCACAATCCATCTTCAGGCCGGTCCTTGGCTCGCCATGGCTGAATGCGACCTGCAAGAACTTGCGGCGTCACCAAAATGTTGTCCTGCACCGACATGCTGGCATCTGCTTTTCCGGCGGAGAACAAGCCAGAGACCACAACCACGGGTGCTTGGAGCCCTTTTGACCCATGAATGGTCATGATTTGGATGGCTGATGCATTTGGCTCAGTGATGGCTTGCGGGCCTTGACGGCCGAGTTCTCGAATCTCAACCATGCGACGATAGACCGCCCCTGCATCATGCCCTGTGTCGTTTCCAATGGACTGCACAATGGTGAGCCACCCCTCTGCAAACTGACGTTGAGCGTCGTCAGGGTAGGCCACCAAAAGGTCCGATTCGTCAAGCACAGCATCGAACACATCGTACACTGCACCCCACTGCATCAGCCGTTGAAGGCGGATGAGCAGTTGTTGGACACCCTCTGTGGGGGCGTGTTGAATCAGGTGAGGAATCACGGGTGCGCCTTCGTCAAGGGAAAGGAGTGTGTCGTGAACTTGCCGCTCGGTCATCCCCACCACCGGAGAGCGAGCGAATTCAACCGCTGCCTTTCTCATCGTAGGATGGGCCATGAGCGCCAGGATGGACATCAAGGGTTGAACCACGGGTTGCATGAGGAGCAGCCCTTGACGGTCCGCCATAACGGGGATGTGGCGGGCTCGTAGGCGGTCGACGAGGTCTGGAAGGTGTTTTCTTGAGTTGATGAGGATCATGATGTCTTGTGGTCGAACGCTCGGCCCCTCATCCACAACCGTCGTCCAGGTTGCGTTTGTGCTGTCCCACACTCGCGTGGGCGCTTGATTCAAGAGCGCATGAAGACGGTCGGCCAGAAGCTCATGCTCAAGATGAACAATGGAGGCATTTGGGTCCTCAAAGGTGTTCACGGGGACGTCCAAATCACTCGGGGGCTCGGTCAAGACACCTGGGATAGGGAGGAGCCATTCCAACACGCCAGCATGTTCGGTTTGCCTTGCTGGACGGAGCCGTTGGGCCTCAGCATGCCAGTCACCGGGTAAATCGTGGTAGCGCGGGTCAAACACCTCGTCAAACATGTCGTTCATCGTCTGCATCAAGTCATGGCGTGTACGGTGGTTGGAGGTCAAATCCACATGACCTTCAGAACGGCGTAAGAGGCGGTTTCCAGTGATAGCAGGCAGGCCGTCTTGGTCCTCTTGGTCAAATCGAACAAAAGTGTGGGGTGCCGAAACCTCTCCCGAGTGTTCATTGGAAAATGAACCGGTTTCACCTCCGCCACCCACCGGTCTTGGATCGCGTCCACACCCTGCTTCTCGGAGATGGGTGAGGCGTGTTTCACCCTCCTCGTCGATGTTAAATTGGCGAATGGCCGAGACCGCACGACGCATGACCGACACCTCGGCCTGCCGAAATCGGTAGATGCTCTGTTTCATGTCACCGACGATGCACACCGTAGGGTCCCAGGCTCCAAGCGGGGTTTCGGGGTCATCGGGGTGGTGACGGCGACGGCCCCAAAGGCGGGCGAGAAGACGGTAGTGGGAAGGATTCGTGTCTTGGTATTCATCGATGATGAAGGCCCGGTATTGCCTTCGCAATTCTCCTAAAATGGCAAAGCGCCGATGGAGGTCTTCCTGAAGTTTGGGGCGCTGGTTGAGCAAGGTCAATGCCCGTGAAACGTGTGCGTCATTCCACGGCTCATCCCCCAACGAATCCAACGCGTCAATCACCTCGGGCGGGTAAGTGTGACGACAAATGTCCGGGCATCGAGCCAACAAAAGATCAGCCGCAAACCGTTGCATATCGTCGAAATCATGCATGTTGTCAAGCGACTTCCGGCGGGCAAGAATTTGGTTGCAAGCGGTGTGAATCACCTGAAGGTCGCTCAACACTTGGGTTTGAAGGGACGCTGTGACGTAATTGCCCCGTTCACTGGGCTCAGCCGGAAGAGGGTCTTCGAGCGGTTCAAGACGCAACTTGCTGTCGAGCGGCATTCCGTCAAACCCGTCCATTGGATTGAGCAAAAAGGCCGAACGTGCCAGCAATCGAATGAGGGTCCCGTTGGAGGAATCAAGGAGACCCCGCAAACCGGGAAGATGGCCAATGCCCCGGGCGTAAAGGGCCTCTTTGTCCGCCTTGGACATGCCCTTGACCGCTGATTTGGACAGCAAACCCGACGGCCAACCATCGCCTTTGGGAAGGGCATCACGAGGGAAGAACGTGCACTCTTGTTTGACCAGACTCGAGGCCGTTGCAATCCCAAGAAGGGCCTTCCAGACCCACGAGAGTTGTTCGCCCGGTTGGGTTGGATAGGGTTGTGTGGTAAGGCGAACCAAGTGGTTGAATCGCGTGAGAGCGGTCTCCTCTTCGGCAGGTGCAACGCAGAGGGCATGGTAGGGAAGGAATTCTTGAACCCAGGCCGACAAACGCTGATGGAGACGCTCAATGAAGTCGGCAAGAATGGCTTCGACCGGTTCAGCGATGGTGTTCAACAGCACTTCGGCTGGGGCCGGACCTCGGCCGTTCCAATGCAGCCCCATGTCCTCTGCTCGTTGAATCATTGAACGGTGGGACTGTTCGACAAAGAGCGAACGCCCAAGGAGTCCTTTCAGAACAATTTCGGCCTGGTCCTGACCGCCCAATCGTGTCACTAATCGATTTCGAGCTTCAAGGAACTCTTGATGATGATTCAAGACACCTGCTTCCCTGGCATCATCGATGGAGCGAATGCGCCATACCGCATGGAGTGTATCCTGCACCATCAGTGGTTTTCGTTCCTCTGAAACTTGCTGATTCGAAGGATAGAGGGCGACCAAATCCACGTAGGGCTGAACCAATTGACTGAGAAAGGCGTCAATGGTTGAAATGGGTGCCTCATCCAAACCAGACAACAGCATTTCCACATCTCCTTCGTTGCGAAGACGCGGGTCAAACACACCGTCATGGTCTTCTGGACCCGGTGGGAGGCCTCGAGCAAGAGAAAGCCGATGGCGGATGCGTGCCTTCAATTCAGCAGCGGATTTCCGCGTAAAAGTGATGGCAACAACTTCCGAAGGGAGAAGTCCATTCCATTCTTTCAACCCCGTTCGCTCTCGTTTGGGAGCACGAAGGGCGCCATGACCCGAAAGGGGCGTGCGTGGCCCTCTGGGCGTGACATGCGTCGCCCGTTGGTCGTGGGAGAAGAGGTGTTGCACATAGCGTTCGGCCATGACGGTGGTTTTGCCCGTCCCGGCTCCGGCATCGAGGGCAATGTGCCGGTCGAGGTCCAATCCAAGACGCTGGCTGTTGTTGAACTCAATCATCAAAAATCACCTCCCGTGAAATCGGATACAGCACATGAGTGAGCGATGGTGCAGAAACTGCAGTGCGCCCCGGGTGTTGGGTTGACATGCCCTTGCTGAGCTGTATCGACCACCCGTTGGGCAACGGCCAAACGTTCCGCCATCCATCGACGAAACGGGCTTGTTGCTACGCCGGTTTGCGTCTCGGCGGGAAAGTGGAGTCGGAAGACATCGGTGAGTTCTCCAGCCTCAAGGACCTCTGCTATGGAGCCCAAATCGGAATCAAGTTCAACGTAATGGGTGGTAAATTCCCCAACCTCGCTTCCACCCACACCAACCACGCGATCGTTCGGATGGAGCCGTTCCCAAGCCCGCGCATACAGGGCCAGTTGGAGGTCCTCAAACAGGCAACGCATGTGGCGCAAGCCAACCGACTTTGAGTTGGGACCTTGGACGGTTTTCAAATCACGGATGATGACCAAACGTTGCGCTGGACGCCGTTCGCCGTGGAGCGGAAATGGTGTGTCAAAGGTTGCTTCTCCCAAAACACCCTGCTCTTCGAGCACCTTGCGTTGATGGTCGGGCAAAACCAGAACATCAACACGGTCGACCAGACCAAACAGATGGAAGCCTGCTGAATCGTCATCGGGTACCGTGTCCAAGTGCACGGAACGCTCCTTCTCGGTGCGTGGCGACCATTCTACTGCTACGGGCGCTGCGTGGCGAAGGGCGAGGTCAGCTTCCAGTAAACGAGCCAGTCTGCCTCGTGGTTCGAGTTCAAGTTCCCCTTCTTGATGGGCGGCCCACATCTCAGGCGTGGCATCGATCAAATCCTTGGTTCGATGGACGGAGACGGCGTTATAGCGACCCAACCAATGAACCTCATTTTGAAGGAAATCAAGGATAGCATCCCATCCCGCCCGTCCCTCGCCCATCGGACCGGCGTGCAGTGGGAGGGGGGCAGTACTCACCTCAAGGCCGAGGGGGACTCCATGACCCTGGAGGATGGCTGCCTCAATTTCATGCACCACCTGACCACGTGTGCGGACATCGATGTCTTCGGTCGTGGTGCCTTCGTCATCGTCAGCGTTGAGCGTTTGCTTGATCCATGCTTGGCGAGGGCATTTGAGCCAAGCTTCCAAGCGGCTCGGAGACCAGACCGGTCGCTCAATGGCGGCACCAAGCGCTCCAAAGCGATGGCTTAGTCCAAAGTCGGTTGTGGCGTACGGAGGAAGGGGGCGAGGGTCCACGCTCAAGGAGACCGACTTCTCTTCCCGATGTCCCAAGTGTGGGAAACTGACGGCCGCCATTCCATTCACCTTCAGTGCCGCCCGAGTCGGCCGTAATGTGACGGCGTCAACACTAGCGAGGCGAGCACGGTTTTCCCAGCCAAAGGATTCGTGTTCCCCGATCCACTTTGCCAGTGGCTGACGGCGACGGCGATCCGCTTGGATGGCCCCCTCAAAGGCGTCGAGGAGAACATTCGGATGCTTCAGAACATGACGGCCCTGATAATGAGCGTGCAAATCCAGACCTAACTGCTGCCGTCGGTCTCGCCCGCTGAAACCGTGGCGAACCGAACGCGGGCCTTCCGAATCTTCTACGATGGAATACATGACGGGGGTGAGCCAACTTCCGTGTCCTTCTTCTCGAACCGTCCACGTAAACGGCCGGGCCTGTGCGTCGCCTTCGTAGAGTCTTGAAGGCAGAAATGAAGGGGGCGAACGCATTCCTTCCCATGCCCGACTGCGCCGCACATCAGTGAGCCATTCAGCCAACGGAGCACTTGGGCCACCGCCTTCTTCTGGTGATGAATCAAACACCACCACATGGCGGCCGGCGTTGAGGAGATGGCGGAGGTGATGGCGCCCTCGACGGACCAAACGGTCCGTTTGAAACAGACCGAGGTCCAATTGCGCTTGAGCGTCCAACCAAGGGACGGTTGAGGAGCGCATCGACCATGAATCCACGTCCAAACCCACGAGAAGAATGACATCCGCAGTGCAGCCAAGGGCATCATCAGGAGTGACAACGTTCACTCGGTCGGTTCTGGAGGTTTGATGGGCGATGTCGGTGGATGCTCCTATGTGTTCGAGCAGGTCGATGAAACCGGCTCCGTGGTCGGGAAAGGGGAGACCCAAGGACTGGAGGTGGGATTTTATCGCATTCACGGACTCAACCAGATGTTGCAAAGCGCCAAACCCTGCATCAAACGGTGCTCGACGGTCTTCAAGTTGGGCCACGTCAACGGACCTCAGCAACCATGAAAGCCACGCCATAGCCGATTTAGGCGATTCAGGTGTGGGGAGTGTTGCCCCTGAAGTGCAGCCGATAACCGGTTGACGAAGGAGATGACGATCCTCTGGTGAAAGCAAAGGGGACCAAGCATGAAGCAGACACGCAAGCCACCACTGTGTTTCCTCCAAGGCTTGCGCTTTCTCGGTTGGCCGACGCTCTGCGAACGATGGACTCGCCCCTGCGAGAACACCAAGCCACCGGGCGATGGCTCCCGGACCCCCAAGAACGTGAAAAGTACGAGCGATATCATTCAGGACTTGAGGATCTGGCTGAGGCCGCCACGCTGCTTCGGACGGATGATTCAACGTTGGAAAGAGGTCGCCTTGGAAAGGAACGACCGTGGAAAAAAACGTGCTTTGAAGCGATTCAAGAGACCATGCACTCATCCCTTGGGCCAGAGAAGCGGCACGAAGAATGGCGTGATGCGTCGGTTGTTGATTGATCGCCGTGGAACCAGGGTGCCAGCGTATTCCAATTGAGGCAAGGCCCTTTGACCAGGCCATCGGCCGTTCTCTTACGCCAGCATCAATCACCATCACCCGGCCCTCGTTGGACGCCATGTAAGCTTGAATCATGGCTAACGCCGCGGGAAGCGCATCCCTCCGTTCATCGAGCGTCACCCGGGTAATTTCGGTTTGTTGATGCTGCCCTACAGCGGTTTGCCAACCCGTCTCTTCACCTTTCCAGACCTCATGAGGCGGAACCCAATCGGGTAGGCTTCCCGTGTCACACGGTTGTTCATCGATGAGGTAGGCGCCGTGGTGACCAAGTCTGAACGAGCCAGGGTGCAAAAGTTGGTGGATGGGCGCAAACTTCGCCACGGCGGTCAACAAATCCTGCTCAATTTCGGTAAAGTCTGGGGCGGCGTTGAGGGCGATAACACCGGCGACCTCGCTCAAGTGAAACGGGGGTTCTGTCGTCGCTTGAAGGGCTTCAAGCACATGGAGAGAGACCAAAGAAGGAAGGGTGCCTCCTGCGTCAGCTTCCACCTCCAAACAGAGTTTGTGAAACACTGCCGCACCGGGGTCCCCCTCCCATGCAAAGGGTTGGCGAAGTTGAAGCAATTCGGCGTGAAGGCGCTGAAGACGACGGGTTTTGGTGAGGGTCCATGTGCCAACACCTGGTGTGTAGAGAAAGGGAAGATCGGTGTTTTCGGCTGCAGCGACACATCGGGCATGAAGGGCCATGAACGTGCTCGCCTCGTCGTCAAGGAGCACAGGCAAACGGAGGTCAACATGGAGAAGACGAACCAGACGGTTGAGGGTCAAATGGTATTGAGGTGAAACGACCACTCCCGCCGCATGAAGGCGCTCAAGCAGATGTTGGCGATGCAATTCAGTAGGATGAAGCACCATGAAGGCGCCATGGTCCAAGGGCTGGCAGAGGGCATCGAAAAGCCATGCCGGGCAACCTTCACCCGCTGGCACGTATTCGGAAGATACCCTGCTTTCTATGTCCATCTTCACCCGCCCTGTTGCTGGAAGTGCATCCGACACTTCTTGAAGGTGATTGTCAACAACGGACGCGGAGATAGATTTTGAGCTTCCCATCGCATGGTATTCCTCTCAACTCTCCATCGCTAGATTGGGGGGGGTGAATGGTGAAGATGTGTCGATTTGGGGGTGCGGGGATTCTGGTATTTATTCAAACATGAAGCATTCATGTTTCTGAATTTCTCAACAAGAGGGGGGAACATTTAAATATAAGTTGGTGCTATGATATAGAGTAGGTAAATTAAATGTCAGAGGAGTGCCGGATTGTTGTCGCCCAAATAGCCTCGGTTGTCCAAGCCGCCGTGGTTACGAGGAGCGAAGGTGATTCGCATATGGATTTCAATCCTTTATATACACTGGCAGGAGATGGACCTTGGAGTTGGAAAAGATGAAAACAAAATGCGATGATTGCGGCGGAAACTTGACGATTGACCTAGTTCGAGCAGAGGGCATATGTGATGTATGTTCACTTGTGCACGAGCACATTACTACAGATGCCGACACCAACAGCGGAAGTTCGTTGGGCGAAGGTCGCCACAACGAAGCCGTCAACCGAGATGCTGCTCATGCAGGCGCCCGAATGGGTGGCAGGATGAATCCTTTTGGAGACCGCTTTGATGCTGCAGGCCAACGCCTGAGCCAGCAACAACGCCGAATTGCTCGCCGCATGGCACAACTTGACCGAAGTTCTCAACGCGATACCGACCCCATGTACGTCCAACTCATGTCCACCATTCGCATCATGTTCGGCAAGGATCTTGCTTCCGCTGTTGAGCCAATGGCTCGTGCAGCAGCTCGAAAATTGACCCCTGCGCAAGAGGCAATCCGAAAGACCCTGACCTCTGGTGAACGACGACGACTCAAGTGCCCAAAAACCTCCATCTGCCGAGCAGGTGGTGAGCAGCACCCTGAACTGCGCGGTGGCACCGACCAAGAGAATTTGCAAATCATGTCCCTGGCCATTGCTTCCATCGCTGCAAGGTGGTTCCGCACCGTGAGCATCAACGAAAAGCAACTGATGGAGAACTACGGAATCACTCAAAAACAACTCGGCAACGCTCGAAAAGTCATCAGTCAGCACTACCAAGAGCGAGTGAGGCAACGCTGGGCTGCCAAACCAGACCAACTCAACGCTGCTGCTGCACGTGAAGACGAATTGGACAAGGTTGCTCAGAACCTGAACGACTGTTTGGCCAAGCGCCTCAGCGAACCACAGCTCGAAGCAGTTATGCAGGCCTTCTTTGGTGTGATGAGCCACATCGGTGAGCCAAGCGTGGATGCTCCCACCTCCAACGTAGCCATCTCCATGATTGCAGGGTGCGTCATGTACAACATTCTTACCCGCATGGGCCTCCAGAATGGAAACCTCAACGCCATTGCGAAAGCCGTGCTACGGTCAGGCGCAGGCATCAAGAGTCGCCTCGAGGAACTCAACCTCCGATACCAGAATGGCGAATTCCCAGAAGGAAAGGTCTTGTTTGGTAGCGAGGACAACATCGCTACTGATGCCAGCAAAGATTCCCAAAAGTATCCTTGACGGAAGAAACAACTGCAAGAGGGTTTCATATCCCTGCGGCGGCTCCCGTTAAACATGCGTTGTCGCCATTTGGCCGTTCTCGTAGTTGTCGCTTTGATGATGGGTTGCGGTTCAGCAAGCGCACTGCCCTCGGTTGAAGTTAACAACGGAATGATCTTTGGAGGCCAGTCAACAAAAGCCACCAACGCCAGTACGGTGACCCACAACCTCAGCGATTTGAATGCGGTGGTCGAAGTCTATACGGCGACATGGTGCGACAGCTGCGTGTACGTTGAACATGCCATTGAAGAAGTGCATGAAGAAGGGCACCTCACGCCATACCACATCCACTCAACCTTGAGCGACCCCTTCGGAGAAGAGGTTTTGGAACAACGTTTCAGAGACCGCTACGCGCATTTGACGGATTACTCTCATTCGCCCCCAGGTTCAGTGTTCAACGGCACGGTCAAGAAGCCCGGGAAGAATTCGGTGTTGGATGTTCACGATAACGAACACGACAATCGCGTTGAGGAATACACTGGACTCGCTCAGCGAGACCTTGCTCTGGGCGCCGGCACAACTCTGTTCACATGGACACCGTTAACCAACACATCAGGCTCCATTGGCTGGGCACTTGACATCGAAGAACGGCATCTTGACAACATGACCTTTAGCGTCGCTGCGTGGATTGTGGAGTCATCTGCAGAATACCAAGAAGGCTCAAACGGCCAGGGGACCTATCCGCACATCGTCCGAGACATGGTTAGCCTTGGCAACCAAACCGAAGGTACCGCTACACTCACACTCCCCACGCCCCACGACGGGGATGACTTGGAAATCCATCTTGTTTACGAGATCATGCCAATCGCCCCTGAAACGGTAGACGAGAGTGGGGCAGAAGATGAATCCGAGGAAAACACACCGTTCATTTCGATGGCGTCCACTTTGATGGCCGTCGGTTTGGCGTTTGCCTTCATCCAAAGAGACCGCCGGGATTGAATTCTTCATCGCCGGGACGGTCGGCCTGTATCGGCCGCCTTGCGTCGCGATGGTCGATTTGAAGTTGCCACCGGAAGTGTGGCGCCATGTAAGGCGGAGCGACGACATCAACGTAATTCCACCAGCGTGGAGGGGCCCCTCGTACACGTTGACGCTGCTGGGCGTCTCGAAGCAAGTCGGTCAATTGGAGTCGGGCATTTGGGCGAGGGTGGTCTCGACGGATGAACATTGAATGGGCATCTGAATCGTCATGCTTGACATACCCCAAGACTCGCCCAATGCGCATCAAGAACTGGCGCTCAATGTCCGAACGTACGGTCACTTGCAGGGCCGCGTGCTCAAATGTGATCGGTAAGCCATCTTCAGCTGGGAGACTGAACGTTGCTCCCAGCGGTTGATGAATCAACACCTCCCAGACCCGAGCAAAAACCTCGCACCATCGACGTTCCCCATCTCGGATGTCACCCTCTTCATGGATGTCGTCCATTCGACGATGGGGCATAAGATGATGATAGCGACGGTTGAAGTAACCCTCCTCAAAACGACCAAAGAATTCGCCTTCCATGTGCTTGGGCTCATGGCCGCGGAGGTACGGAGAGACCGTCGTACGCCACTCGGCCACCAACTCATCATGAGGGAAGCGTCCTTCTCGGTCAAAGACAGTGTGGAATCGGGCCACCCATCGTTCGGATGTTCGTGAACGATTTCGTCCATTGAATCGATTTCGCAAAAGGAGTTCATGGAGCCCTTGGCCCTGCCGCCGGGCGGGCTCTTGTTGGATTTCCCGCCGGTACCAACGGAGTTGTTCACCGAGGTAGGGGTGGCCCAGCTGCTGGGAAAGGCCTTCCACATCCAACGCATCCAACCAAGGCCGGGGAATGCTTTGTCTTGGGAATCCAAAAGGGGGCTGTGAGAACAACAGGCTCTCGAGACTGTCGACCTGTTCGGAGGCAACGACATCGTTGACCATCGACAGGACAACCCCTCCCATGGTGTCTCCCAAGGGCAGCGTGTTGGAAAAACGGCCGCTGTGAATACAGATGGGGCGTTTTAGGCTTGGTTCGATGTCAATAACGTGCTGAATGGTGTATGGCGCCCCATGCTGGCCATGACCAACCGCAACTTCGTAGACGTGCCCAAGCCGCCCAATGATCAGGGCCTGCGCATGTTGAAGGAACACTTTTTGGTCCAACCCATTCATGATTTCATGGCAGAATTCCATTGACCGGATGAGGGGTTTGGACGGTTGAGGCACCTCAACATAAGCAACCGCCCAGTTGTGTTGCAAACTCATGAGGAGGGACCCCGCTTCGGAGTTCAAGGGCGAAAGGGAAAGCGATGACAAGAGCGCCCAAAGGGCGGGTTGGCTTGGGACTTTGATCAAACGCAACAAACCCGATTTGGTCCGAATACGGAAACGAAGCGCCTTCGCATTCAAATCGAGTGCCCACTTTTGAGTCTCGGATTGATGGACGTTTGATTCAAGGCTTTGCCACGCTCTCATCCACGGCGAATCATAGACATGAAAAAGCCCAGGAGGGTGGTTGGAGAGGGCTTTTCGAAACATACCTTCCATGTTTCGGGGTTGTCGCTCAAACATACGCGTCTGAATGTCATGAGCCCATGCCATCATGGGCACGCAATCCTCTGGCCGCATGTCGAGGGTGCGATCGACTTGGAGCCGTGTGGAAAGCCAGGTTAACATCGAGGCGAGAGGGCGGTACGGCGGGCGCAAATTCCGCGGTCCGGGCAAATAACGCTGAATCATGGGGGATTGCTGTCGGTGTTCCGGATTCACCGAAGTGACACACAACAACAACGCTGGAATATCCCATCCCTCTCGCTTTTCAGCGTCTCCAAAAAGGGAAAAAGCGACGAAGAGGCTGAGGCCGGGGAGAGGGATACCGTTCAAATTCCATGTTGAATCAAGGTAGCGCAACGTGGATTCATCGTGAAACACGATTCCTTCCCTCAGCATGGCTTCTTGCTGAAGCGAAAGGCCGTCTCCCCGAAGGACAGCGTCTGCCAAGTCCTGGAAAGCATCCCACGAATGGGGGGGTTGAAGGATGGGTTCGGTGGGTTCGGGCAAACGAGCCCATTGGACGTGGCCAAGGTGATACGTGTTGTCAGACAGCGTGTTCCATTTTCGAGCGGAGGTTGCGCTTGGATCCCCGATCAGTGTGATCGCCCGTTCATGTTGTTCGGGAGGAAGGTGGACTTGCCAGCCTTTACGAGGCTGGAAATCAATGATGGATTGGCACCAGTCGCAGACATGTTCAGTCTCATCTGAAGCGGGGTTGTGTTTGCAGAGCGTATCGCGAACGCTAGAGGACATACTGAATTTGTCGGGTAAGCGTATATGAAGAATCAACCAAACAAACGTTGGGATACTTCGGTGAAACGCTGAACATCTTCCTCGGTGATATGAAGATGAACCACAACGCGAAGGCGATGTTCACTCAAGTCAAACATGTCAATGCCGTTGGCCGCATACTGTTCAACCACCTTTGCCGCTGGTTCAGCGGTCTGAGCATAAATCATGTTGGTCTGGACCGTATCCAAATCAACGGTGAACATCGGAAGTTCGTTCATCATCGTTGCAATGCGACGAGCTCGTTCATGGTCTTCGCTCATCCGTTCAACATGATGGTCAAGAGCATACAAGCACGCAGAAGCGAGCATCCCCGCCTGTCGCCAGCCACCACCGAACATTTTGCGCCAGCGGTGGGCCTTGGCGATGAAAGCCGCCGACCCGACCAGCACTGAACCTACGGGAGCGCCGAGGCCTTTGGAAAAACAGATGGAAACCGAGTCGTAATGTTCACACATTCGAGCGACATCCACGCCGGTCGCAATGGAGGCATTGAAGATTCGAGCGCCGTCGATGTGTGTCGCACAACCGAGGTCCTTCGCAACACGAGCGATGTCATCAAACGCCTCTTGGTCATAACAGGAGCCGCCCCCAAGGTTTGATGTGTTCTCAACGCACACCAAAGAACCGTTTGGATAGTGGCTTCCCGAGCCTTCGGCTTTGCGAACAGCCGAACGGACTTGTTCAGGCGTCATGAGGCCACCGACCCCGTCCACGAGTGCGATGGATGCGCCGCACAAAGCGGCATATCCGCCTCCCTCATAGCGATAGATGTGAGCGGTTTTGTCGCATACGATCTCGTCTCCTGGGACGGTGTGGGTCCGCAGAGCAATGGCATTGGACATCGTCCCTGAGGCGACAAATAGGCCCGCTTCTTTTCCGAACAGAGCCGCAACTCTCTCTTGGAGAGCCAGTACGGTCGGATCGTCACCTAGAACATCGTCACCCACCGGCGCTTGGTGCATGGCTTCTCGCATGGCGATGGTGGGTTGCGTGACGGTGTCAGAGCGGAAATCAATTCGCGATGAAGGGTATTCCCGCATGGAATCGGGTTCACGCTCTCCTTCATCAATGCGATGATTACAACAGTTTCAGGTGCCCGGTCAATCCGTCAAGCGCCGATTCATCGTATGGACCCAAGGCGAGCACCGTCAACGAACCCTTCGGAATCTGTGTGTGCCCTGCATCCCGAACCAAATGGAATGGAATTTGCTGTTCTCGTGCTTGGTTCATCAGGGTTTCAAAAGCCGAACCGTCGGGGGTTTTCAAACAGATTTTTTTCTGACCGGAAGCTAACCACGCCTCAACAAAAGCGGGATGGGAAACGCCAGCTTCCAAAAAAGCCTGAACGGATGCATGGCCGACTTGAGCAGCGATCTTCCCCTTGCCCATCTTGAGCGATTGATTGACCACGCACACGAGTTTTACCGGTGCGTGAGCGACCTTGTTGGAGGGGTGGGGCGCCGTAAGACGGTGAAGAAATGAACGAAATCCCACACCCTCACCTCACAATGTTTCCAAATGGCGGACGAGGGTGTCCATGGCTCGACGAGGCCCCAATAGGCCGAGCACAGTGATGGTCCCCGCTGGTATTTCTGTCCGTCCCGCATCGGTCACCAAAGAAGCATAACACCCACTGGGGACCGATGCATGCAATTCCTTCATGCGCTCAAGGTCTTCCACCGCCAACACCACTTTCCTCGAACCACCAGCTCGCCAGCGCTCAAGAAGACGGGTGCGGCGAGCCGCTCGGACCACATCAACCGCAGCGTGAGCGCATTGGGCGGCTATTTTTCCAGTGGTCAGCGACAAGTCTTGCCGGACGACAAGGGCCATGGTCGGTGCGTCATGCATCGAGGCCATGCACGTCACCAACCGCCAAGACTTCCTCTTCGGTGGCGGTCAATCCGCTGAGGAAATGGTGGAGCATGGCTCCAGTCCATACAGCAAAGGCAAGGTTTCCAAGAGCGTGAATGACATCAAATGGCAAACCTTGGCCGAGCAAAACCGTGAACTGTCCGAGCGACATTTCTGAGGAGACCAACGAAAGCGTAGAGATGAGGCCAAACAACGGAGCTGAGATGACGGCAAACATGCACAAGCGTTGCATCTGAAGACGGCCTTCTTCGATCAGTCGGGCGTTGGCTCCCATAACCGCAACCACTGACCATCCGATGGCTTGGAACAGCGTCCACCATCCGTGGCTGATGAGGAGGTTGGACAAAAGCGTGACGAGAATGGCGAAGGCGACCCCTCGCTTTGCTCCAAGATGAGCCCCCACCAACAACGCTGCAACCGTGACCGGTTGGACGTTAGGCAAGGGTTGCATCACGACCCTGAGGGCAGTCGTCGCCAACACCATGGTCAGCAGCATGGCAGCCGTCATACGGTTTGCCCGCGGTGCAGAGAGGAGGAACGCAAAAGCAGCGGAGACCAAAGCGATGTCCAACAGCATCGAGCCGATGGGGGAGAGCTCAGGTCCGTGCACCCCCAACGCTTGGAACATGACCCCTCCGACAAGGACGACAGCCTTGAGGGTTGCCACCCCTTAGGCAAGACTCCAACGCAAGACGAGGGTTGATTCAATGGCGGCGACATCGATTGCATAGTTACCACGTTCCCCATTGATGGCGTATTCCCACCCGCTAGCGCTGGTCCCGTTGATTGAGAGAAGGTAGAGGCCGAGGCTCGTGTCCTCGGTCAGCAAGATGATATCGGATTGGGAGGCGGCATTTTGCGTCAGACTCCAAACCGTGGTGTGGCCCTCAAGGCCGCCTACCGTCACGGTTTCTTCGGGGAGTTCAAACACCACGACTTGGGTGTCCAGCCAAGCCTCTGGCCACGAAAGGTCCCACTCCTCTTCGGGAGGATTGGAGGGTGGTTCGGTGAGCAGGTCGTTCCAAGCATTGGAAACATCGGGCAGCATGAGAAGCGCGACCACCAAAGCCGAAAAAGAAAGAAGGCCCCAAGCCTCGTTCATTCGACTTCGCTTCGCCATGGCAGCGGAACCTGCCAAAACCAAGGAAATGCCGATGACGCCCAGAAGAGCCGCGCCGTCGAAGCCACTCGCTTCAATTTCTGGCTGCATCGTCGTTTCTTCACGTTCAAAGGCCATCAAGACGCCTGCATCGTTTCCGAGGTACAGCATCGACGTGGCTTCGTTTGGTGCCGATGTGCCGTATCCATCGTACGGCGTTGAGAATTGCCCGCTGTTTGCAAATTCACCTGTTTCATTGAGCAGAGCCGTCAGCCACCCACCTTCAAGCGTGTTCACGGGGGCAAAAACCTGGTTTCCAGAAACGATAGCCATTTCCCCGTTTACCCAGGTAGGCAACGAGTCCACAATGAGGCATTGCTGGCCACAACGAACAGTCGTGAGGCCTTGGCTATCACCGAACACGAAGGTTTGGTCGAGCTGCAACGGAACGGCCGGAGAGCCCCCCAACTTGGCGATGCGCTCAAGCGAAGCGGCGGTGGTGTTGTAGACATAGAGGGAACTTGATGCGGCTTCCTGCACGTGAAGTAACAATCGGTGGTCAACCACCAATGGTGCATGGCGCAGGGCTCCTGAAAGATTCACGGATGAGGTGACGGTGCCATTGCTGTGAACACCCCATAGCGTGCCTGTTTCACTTCCCACCCAGTACGTTTCTCCCTGCTTCGCCACACCGTTTCGCCAAGCATCGCTCAATTGAACTTCAAAATTTATCTGACCGTTGGCCAAGCAAAGCTGCATCAAACCATCCCGAGTTGGAACGATTACGTTGTCTGCATCGATCATTGAGGCACCAGTGATCCCCCAGGCCTTCACCGTGGTGTTGACCTGCCAAACCAAAGTGCCATTCGACGGATGAAGCGCTGTAAAATCACCGTTGGCCCAGCCGACCAACAACAGTTCAGGCCATTGGCCGCAGGCTCCATCACCGGCCTCCACAAGAAGGAGAGGAGACATGTCATGTTGGACGGTGGTCGGGCTGACGCGAGTCCATTTTGGCACCCCCTCGTGAGTGAATGCTTTCACTTCTGGCCGCTCTTCACCCGTCCAAAATCCAGAGGTGCGAACATAGACGTGTTCACCATCTGAGACTGGTGAAGTGGTGATGTATCCAGGCCCCACGTCTTGCTCCCAAGCCGGTGACCACGTTGCCGCCGAGGCATAGGGTGTGAAAAAAAAGAGGAAGAGGCCGACAAAGAACAACAGTGAACGCCTCATGCGTCGTTCACTCCAATACGGCCTGAATGGCGGCCCGCAACAAGGCACTCACTTCCTTTCCATCAGCACCGCCGGCCGCCTGCATAACAACTCCCATCAATGGACCCATGGCCCCCATGCCCCGTTCTTGGACAAAGGTTAGGCGTTCATTGACGATGCCTTGAATCACTTCTTCTAAGCCACCAATGTCAGCTGGTGCGAGGTCATGCTCGAGGCAATGTTGGCGAAGGGCCTCAAGTTCGACCTCTCGTCCACGGTGGGCTTCAACCACGCCCTCGACATGGTCTCGAGCAAGAGCGCCTTCCTCACGTAACGTGAGGATGTTGGCAAGCGTCTTCGGGGATTCAGTGTCGTGGTTCAACAAAAGGGCAGCCCAAGCCTTCGATGGCAGTTCTGCAGCGTGGTCACAAAACAGGTCATCGAGTTCTCGCGCTAGCAATTGCTCGGACTGGTCAACCGACATCCCGTAGGTGGACAAACGCTGTGCACGTTGGGCGTCCGACATTGGCAAATCCTTGACCACGCCCTCCCATTTCTCAGAAGTCAAGCGTTGAGGAGGGACATCCGTCTCTGGATACATCCGCGAGCGCCCTGGCAGGGGTCGCATGGGGGAGGTGGTTCCGTCTTCTGGTGCACCTTTCTTCACCACAACGTTTCGAACTTCTTGGGGGATCCGATGCCAAGCAAGGCGGGCGCGATTAAGGGCGGCCTCCAGTGCAAGATTCGCCTGCCATTCTGGCGCACAACACAGAACGAAAGCGTCCTTTTGACCAAGGTTGAGTTGATGACGAACACCTTTCACCTCCTCTTCAGTTATGCCATAGGCTGGAAGTTCATCTGCGTGGAAAATGCCTTTGACGCCGGCCAGTTTTGCAGCACCTGCGAGTTCACGGCCGAGTCGAGGGAGTTGGGCCTCCTCCTCATCGTGGGCTTTTGTTCCAAGGTGTCCAAGGAGGCCTTTGAGCGGCAGTGCCATCATGATCGAACCACTGGAGAGGGCGTCGGACACCATTCCGGACTGTGTGCTTCCAAAGAGTTCTGAAACGTCATGAAGGTCAAGTGGGAGGGATTGGGCTACTGCCTCGGCAACGGCTTGTTCAACGGCCTCATCGTCAAGGTCCCGGTGGGCCGGCAGAGGCGGGAGTTTGGACGCTTTTCTGAGGTCGTTGGCCAGTCGATAAAAGTGGAGCTGTCGAGCCATTTCAAGGCGAATGATTTGGGGGATCCAGTTGAGGTCTTGGCAACCTTTGATTTCAACACGGTCTCCGGCTCCAATGGAGACGTTGAGGTCTTGGCGGATGCTGCCGAGGCCTCGGCGAACGCGCCGTGTACGGCGCAAGACGCGCCCCAGCGCCATAGCGGTGGTTTGAGCATGGTCGGGAGAAACAACGTCGGGCGATGTCGCGATTTCAATCAACGGCAATCCCAACCGGTCAAGGTTGTAAATCACCTGTTGGCCATGAGGGACGCTCACGGTGTCCAACTTCCGGGCGCTGTCTTCCTCAAGGCACACCACATCAATGCCAACCGGGCCTCCCTCGGTTTCAAGAACGCCATCGGTAGCGATGAGTGAAGTTCGCTGAAACCCGCTGGTGTTGGAACCGTCAACGACCGTCTTTCGCATGGTTTGTATGAGCGAAACGGGTTTTGAATTCAGCAAGGCGGCAACGGTCAACGTGATGTCCACGGCGTCTTCGTCCAACGCCAGGGGAGGTTGTTCGTCAAGTTCGATGAGACCGGCATTTGGGGATTGTGCGTAGACGAACGTTCGGTTGCGCTTGGACTCAAACCTTGCCGCTACGTCAACCGCCCCGCCTTCACCCCGGCTCGCTCGCAAGCGGCGTTCAAAACGGGGCCAATCTTCGGGAAGCGTGTCGATGGTGATGTCGTAGAGTTCTCCGCTTTCACGCGAATGAAGTTTGCCCGTCGCCAGTTGCTGATGAACCTCAATCCCACACATGAACCCCATTTGTTCAGGATTCAAGGCCGAGGGACGGTGAACATCACCCTGGGGTTCATCGGCCATGACCTTGCCAAGCGCTCACCCTTCATGAGCACAACCCTTGGTTGAAACTCAAACAACCTGAAGCGTATCGTACCCAGAGGGGCGCATCATGCGTCCATCGCGGCATAACTTGTCGATGATGTCCTCGGCTTTGCCCCTTGGGATGTCCCGCCGTTCCGCTTCCGTGAGGACATCGAGCAAATTTGCCGAGGTGCCTGAGTCGTTTTGCTGGACCGACACAATGTCGATGATCTGTTTCTCTTGGTTGCGAACTTTGCCTTTCTTGCCCGACTCAATGGTGGTCAGGTCAAAGTTCTCGCCCATGAGTTCGTGGCGCCAGGTCTTGGTCAAACGAATGGCTCGTTCGGCATCATCGGCCGTGGCCATGTCGGAGAGGCGAATGCGTGCACTGGCCTCCGCCAAGCGTGAAAGCGCTTCAAGAGAACGCGCCGTGATGGCCACGCTGTCTTCAGAGTCACCTCCGCTCTTCCGGGTTTCGACGTAGTAGGCAACGATCTTCGCTCTTGCTTCGTCATCCAGTTTGGGGTGGAAGGTCCGCTTGGAATAGGCCACGTATTTTCGCAAAAGGTCGCGAGGCAAAATCTCATACTTGCCGTCCACCTTCTTGGCATCTTTTCGTTGAGCCGCAGAGCGCGTTGGGTCGGGAATCGTTCCCTCCTTCACGAGCAATTCGCTGCTGCCTTTGAGTCGGTTTTCGATGATGTGCGAAGCAATCTTTTCGTCACGAGACCCATCGGGTGTATCGGTCATCAACCAGATGATGTCGAATCGAGAAATGAGCGGGGGAGCGAGGTTGATTTGGGACGTGAATGGCGCATCGCTGATCGGTTGAAAGCGCCCGCTGGTCGGGTTGGCCGCTGCCAGGACGGCGCATCGTGTACGCAGGCTTGCGTTGATGCCCGCTTTTGAAATCGAAATGCTCTGCTGCTCCATGGCTTCGTGCATGCTTGACCGGTCTGCCGTGTTCATCTTGTCGAATTCATCAATGGCGGCAAGGCCAAGGTCGGCGAGCACCAGAGCGCCGGCTTCCAACGTCCAACGGCCATCGGCAGCGGCGTCTTGAACCGCGGCGGCGGTCAAACCGGCCGCTGAAGCTGATTGCCCCGAGGCGAACCGGCCACGGGGTGAAATGGTGGACATGTAGTGCAGGAGTTGCGATTTTGCCACACCGGGGTCGCCCATCAAGAGGATGTGAATGTCGCCACGGTTTCGCGTGCCGTCTTCGTTGACCTGGGCTTCGCCTCCGAACAATTGGAGCATGAGAGATTCCTTGATGCGTTCCATGCCGAAAATGGACGGAGCAATGCTACGTGTCAGCAGGTCGTAAACACCGGCATCGCGGGCAATGTCCTTGATTTCATTCTCTTCTTCCTCTGAAATGATGATCTCTTCAAGCGGAATGTTTTGCCGCTCAAGGGAATGGATGCGCAAAAAGATGTCAAAAACAGGCGTATCCTTGCCTCCCTTTCGTTGCGAGCGGATGAAGAGCACGCCATTGGCTTTGACACGGTCACCGGGATTCAAACGGCCTGCCAAATCTTGTTCACCGATGCAGAGAATACGCTCGGGTTGAATGCCGCCTTTCATCTGCTCAGGGAGTTCTTGAAGTTCAACAAACTGGGAATTGATAAGATGCGAGGCCTGTTGTTGGAGAAGGAACCTCGTCTGGCGCTTTGGACGGCCACAGCCTCCGTCGATTTGGATGCATTCCAGCGGCTCGATGAGTTCTTGTTCGTTGGGCTGATTCAGCTCCATGGTGTGGCCACACGCAACGCACTCAAACACGGCAGAATACAAGCGAGGGCGGACCCCGGTGATTTTCGTGGTCACGGCATCAATGGCGATCATACGTCCAATGTCATCCGCACGGAGTTGAGAAACCGTGCGAACTTGGTCGCTTGGGAGGTGAATGATGCGAACGAATGGCATCAGATTGCCTTCACCTGCATCGAGGAGAAATTGACGAAGCGCTTGATTGGCAGCCCTGAAATGATGGTCGGGGTTGCTCAAAATGTCCTGCGCAAACTCATGGTCGTATCCTTCAACCTCTCGGAAAGAGACCTCGAGGGACCCCTCATCTGGCCACATTTTGGCCAAGTTGTGGATGGCTTCGGAGTACTTGTCTTGGAGCAAAGAAGTCCAGCGAGCGGGGAGGTCAAATTCCTGCATCGTCGACATCAATTTCACCTCCGGGACAATGAAGAACATTGGCAAGGGCTAATAACGCTTTTTCGGGATATTGAGTACCCCTTCATTTCCACTGGAACTGTTTCCCTTTGCAGGCCCTCATTTTCTCCCTCTAGACCTGTCGTGTGGAGAACGCCGGGTAGCGAAGAATCCATGTAGCGTGAACGGCGTCTACACATTATGAAGGTCACCTTTGCCCATGGGTTGTGGTCAAGCACGGACAGCAGCAAAGCCGAATGGATGCGCGCTCAAGGGTGGGACGTTTTGACGCTCGATATGCGAAAGTACGGCTGGGATCAGGCTGCTCAAACGCGCGTGGTGCTCGAAGCCATCGATGAGCATGGGCCTTTTGATGTGCTCATCGGTTCTTCATTTGGTGGATTGGCGACCGCCAATGCTGCTGCACAACGCCCGGAGGCCAACCTTCGCCTCGTTCTTCTCGCCCCCGCCTTTGGCTATGACGAGTTGGTTGCCAATACCCTCGGTGATGCAGGTATGAAGGCCTGGCAAGAAAAAGGAGAACACGCATTCCATCCACCGGGGTGGGAAGAACCGGTCGTGATGCCTTGGTCATTTGTCGAGGTCGCTCGCACCCATTCATGGCCCGAGGTCCACCACCCAACCATCATCCTCCACGGGTCTGCGGACGATGTCGTTCCACTGGCCAATAGCGATCAAATGGCTTCCAACTATCCTCATGTCTCGCTCCACATCGTGAACGATGGACACCGGCTTCACGAAAGTTTAGGGGAGCTCATTTCGCTCACTCGCCGCGTGATAGGTGCTTGAAACTCAAGCGATTGCTTCATGAAACGCCAACCGATGGACGAACCATGAGTGAGCCCATGGACTACGCCAGTGCAGGGGTTGACATTGACCTCGAAGGGTCAGCCGTTGCCTCCTTGATTGGTGCCTTGTCAAAGAGCGTTCGGCAACCCGGAACGCCAGGTGCTCCAGTTGACCTTCCCGGTGGCTTCGGGGGACTCATTGAATTTGGCGATAACTTGCTTGCGATGGCCACCGATGGAGTTGGCAGCAAATTGCAAATTGCAACCATGCTCGAACAATGGGGTGGCGTAGGCATTGATTGCATGGCCATGAACGTCAACGATTTGCTCTGCGTTGGAGCCGAACCGATCGCCTTTGTGGATTATGTGGCCGTGCCCAAACCCGACCCTGCTATCCACGCTGCTCTTGGCGCCTCCCTTGCCGAGGCGTGCCGTCGAGCAAGGGTCACGCTTGCCGGCGGTGAGACCGCATCGCTTCCAGGCATTGTCACGGAATTGGACCTCTCAGGAACGGCCCTTGGCTGGCTTCCAAAAGGAGAAGCCATCACCGGTGAACACCTCAAAGACGGCGATGTTCTGATCGGCCTGCCCGCCTCTGGCATCCACTCAAACGGGTATTCACTGGTTCGGAAGATCGTGGCCCATGCAGGCTTGACCTACACGGACGCTGCACCATTTGCGGCTGAACATCCCGGGCGCTCGCTGATGCGCTGGACCGAGGGTGAGCCCACGCTGGGCGAGGTGGTGCTCAACCCCACACGCATCTACTGTGACCCAGTGGTTGACCTCCTCAACGCTGCCCGAGGCAGTGAAGGATTCAAGGTCGCCGACATTCGTGGCATCTGCCACATAACAGGAGGTGGATTGTCCAACCTCCTCCGTCTACACCCAACGCTGGGTTGGGACATCCATACCCCACTTCCCGTTCTTCCAGAGTTCGAGTGGCTTCAAGCCGCTGGAGGCGTTGAAACCAGGGAGATGTACAGGACGTTCAACATGGGGATGGGGATGGTGCTTGCTGTGGATGCAGACCAGGCATCACCCATCTTGGAGTGGTTAACCGAGCGAATGGAGGGCGTGGCCTTGGTCGGCCATGTCCGAGACCACGGACATAAGGTCATTCACGCGATTGAAGGCGTCGAATTCTCTCACTATTGAGGATTTGAAGCATCGGTGCGGTCATGAGGGAGCGTTGACTGGTATGGTCATGGCCGACGGTCCCGCACCGGTAGAGAACGCTGGCCATCTGTGGATGGAAGGCAAAACATTGGTGCATTTGCGAGCCGACCAAGAACGTCCCACGCACATGCCTCGCGGTCCTGCAAAGCGGACTGGGCCTGGCTTTCTCAATCCTGCCATGGCGCCAGCTCGCACCCGTTCTGTGCTTTTGTTGGCCGATGCATTGGAACACGATTGGCTGGTCAAACCGGGCCATGACCTGCGGGCCTTGGACGCCCTATGCGCCACTGGAGTTCGTGTTCGACGATGGCGAAACGAAATCCCAACGGAGCACCAACAACGACTCAGAATTTCAGCCAACGACCTCGACGAAGTAGCGTTGGAGTGGCTGAAAAAAACCCACGAACGTTATCCTCCAGAGGCACAGGTGGGCCATGCCCTGGAAGACGACCGGTATGAGCGTCTTCCAAGCGGGGGCATGCACAACGGCCTCTTCATCATGCAAAACGATGCGAGAATCTCGCTCATGGAGTCTGCCTACCAGTGGGTTGACCTTGACCCGTTTGGCTCTCCGGTCAACTTCTTGGATGCGGCCATTCAGGGGCTCTCAAGGGTCGCTTTCCTTGAAGTTACGGCGACCGATACGGCGGCGCTCACTGGCTCGAGCGCCTCATCTCAGCAACGACGGTATGGGGCGAAAGGAATCGTTGACAGCTACGCACATGATGATGCCGTGCGGGTTTTACTTGGGTTGATTGCCACGACAGCCGCCCGACACGATCGGTGCATTGAGCCTGTGCTCGCCCTTTTCGATGGCCATCATGTTCGGGTGAGCGTCAAAGTACGGCGCAGTCGAGACGGTGCTTCGGAAGTCTTGGCGTCGATGGGTTGGAGGGTCAGACAAGACGATGGGACCTACCGTTTCGTCCAACACCCTGAACCCGAACACCTTGCACGTTCGAGCGGCCCCATGTGGGTGGGCCCTCTCTGGGACGCTGAAATCGCTGGGCGAATGACAGAAACGATGGCTCTGCAAACATGTTTCCCTTCCGAAGAGATGTTAACAGCACATCAAACGATGGGACTTGAATGGAGCGAGGCAGACAGCGAATATGCCCAACGTGAACTGCGCAGAAGTGTCCGATACATCGCAGAAGCAGCGGATTTGATGAGCCGAGAACACACTCTGTACCACATGGACGACCTGCCCAACATGGCGGGTACAGGGCAGGCTCCAAAGATGGAGGCTCTGTTTGAAGCGCTCCAATCGGAAGGGCACGCCGCGGCGAGAGTCCCAGATATTGACCCGTTTTTCGTCACCGATGCGCCCCACGACCAAGTCGTGAGCATCACTCAAACAATGCTTCAGTAATCAACCGAATGAAGGGTCAATGTCCGTGACATCCTGTTCACCTGGAGCAGGAAGCATTTGGGAGGCATTCTCAATGATGTCACGAACGCTGTCCTCAATGGCTCGTGCGTTCTCAAGGAGATCGGTCAATGGAATTTCAAAACCGGTCAGGTCGCCAACGGCTTCAACCGCCAACGCAGCAGCACGAGCGTCGGGGTACATTGGGCTGGCCTCGGAAAGCAAAGCCGTGATGTCGATGCCCAAACGGTCGCCCTCTCCCAACAAGAATCCAGTGATACCGGAGACAATGCCTTGTTGAATCGGTTCAATGTCAAGCCGTTTCAATCGCTCCCTGGCCACGGCGATGGAGCCCACACCGAACAATTCCCCCGTGCTCAGTTCCTTTTCTGGTCGGGTGATGCCATCGATGATGATAAGGCGGTCAAATCCTCCTTTGGTGAACCATTCCAAGACCGTGGAAGCAAACATGATGTCGGTCTCGGTGCCAAATTGAATTTCAGAAGTAAACACGCCAATACCGTCGCCTTGGTAAACGCGGACGGGATGCTTTGGGACCTCGTCGTGAATCAGCGCTACAGCTGGGAAATCTTTGTGCATAACCGTGCCAAGTTGACGCAAGCCAAGCGTCTTGATGATGTGCGAAGCTGAGATGACGCCAACCATTCCTGCGGTGGTAAAGCCACAGACGGCAACACCGCCCGTCCGGGGGTCTGCATCTTGGTGAAGCACCAAAGAATAGGATTGCAGGTTTGCATCCATAGCAGTCGCTCCGATATAATCCCAGTCAAGGTTCTGTAAAAAGTGTCCCGTGTGGTTCAGTCTTCCCAAACAGCCCAGTCTTCCCAGCCGTCCTCACGGTACCACCAGGTTCCTTCCTCGTCTTCCCACCATTCGGTGCCGTTTTCGTCAACCGTGATGCCATCATCTTCCGCAGCGGCTTCCTCCTCCCAGGACTCTTCCTCTTCAGCCTCTTCTTCTTCAGCCTCTTCCACAGCAGCATCCTCTGCCGTGGCACCGAACTCAAAGGCATCGGCTCGACTGCCAAGGCTCGATGAGGCGGCGAGGCCTTCGGGAGCATCGGTGTGAAGGGATTTACCCGATTCCTTGAGTTCATCAAGCGATTTTGAGGCGGTCAGGTCAACGTCCTTGACACGGCTTGTTGAATCGGGTGCGGACAAGGCTTGCTCAAAGTAATCCTCGTCGTCATCGTCATCGTCAAAGAAGTCCAAATCGTCTCGCCCTCGCATGTAGAGAACACCAACAATGGCGGCGATGATAGCGATCACGACCCCGATGCCCACAAGCACTGGCGTCATGGCGTTTGAGGCATCGTCCTCAATGAGCGTATCGTCAACCGTTTGAACGGGCATCTCACCAAGCGTCCACTGGAGTTCTCCCTCGGTGGCCGCCATGTCTTCGGTCATGGAATCGCAGGCGTTGTCTCCGAAGTCAAGACAGGTGAGGTAGACGACATAACCCTCGCCTTGAAGGCCGGGGAACATGCCCTCCGTTGGGCCGTTTCGGACCAATGAGAACGTGAGATCAACGGTACCGTCGGCCTCTGCAGTGAGGGAGCCTGTGTCGCCGTCTGCCTCATTGTGGACCAGTTCAATAGCGGGCGGCGTGCCCGGGACGACCTTCCATGCGAACCCAACCATCACGTCGAAGGGATTCGGGTTTGTGACCGTGCAGGTGATGCCAACATCCGTGGCATTGCTGTCCCATTCATAGGTTGCCGTTCCGCAATCCACGGTTGCAGGAAGGGTGACATCGGGGAACGTCGGTTCCGTGGTTTCGTTCGTGTCGTCGGTATCATTGGTCGTATCGTTGACCGATGGAGCGGATTGCAAGGCGTACGAAGCGGAGAAACCTGGAATGTAGAAGGTGGGGGGCTCATGGTGTAGTGTAAGGGTCAATCGACCATCATAGGCAGCTGTCCCCAAAACGGGGAGTTCGTTGCCGCGCACCTCAGCGGTTCCATTGCTCAACTCTTCGCCGCTTGAATCGGTGGCTAGCCATGCCACGCCCATGTTGGCCAAGTACATGCTCTGAACGCTGTCTTCGGCATCAACGGCGATGATGGTCTCAAAGAAGCCATCCGTTTGAACTGGAATGGGTTCGTCAGCAGTGAGCATGACCAAGACCGTACCAAAGGCCGCTGATGTGGTGGAGATTCCTTCCAGTGGCTGATTCATCTCGTCCCCATCGCTGCCTGCATAGGCGAGCGTGAGGTTCATTTCACCCACCGCATCGATGGGGCCTAGGCTTGAGAGTGAATCAACCGAAAGGGTGGCGTGGCCGGTCGCGTTGGTGGTCATCTCAACATCGTAGGCTTCGTCTGTTCCCGAAATGGTCAGCGTCATCGCGGCATTGGCGATGCCCGTCCCGTTTTGGTGAAGGTGAGCCGAAACATCCAACCCCTTCGTTCGAGCGAGCAAAACCGTTCCATCCAGTTCTCCACCTGTGAAATCGGTGTAACTCACATCGATCACGGTGCTCAAGGCCGAATCATTTCGTGAATAGACTGGTCCGATGGCCGTGACGTTGGTCGAGGCGTTTCCGTAGACGTCCAGGCCGATGGCTGCAACGTAGTAGCCGGTCCCGTCAACAAGCGGATCCCCGTTGCTGTCTTCATGAACAACCAGCGAGGTGGCCGAGGCGTTCGCCGTCAGGGTGGTGTCTTGGCCTGACACATCAGAAAAGTCACTGGGCAGAACGAAAATGCGATGTTCAACGATGGATGCATCTCCAGGGCTCCATGAGATGTTCAACGCTCCACCCTCATCCTCGGGGACATCCGAAGCCGTCAAATTCGGGACAAAGGATTTCGGAATCGGGTAGGGGACCGTTGTCGTGAGCGGCAATGACAGGTTGCTCGTGACGCCAAACCGATGAATGCTCTGAACCCAATACGTCCAAGATTGCCCAGGTTGAACGGCGACATCGATGGTGTTGTTGGCGAGGGTGGTCGTGTAGGGGTTTTGCAAGTCAATGGACTGTCCCGAAGCAGAACGGTAGACGACGAAATCCAGCAAATCATCACCAAAGTCGGTGATGGGTTGCCAATCGATGACAACACGGTCCGGCTCGACATCAACAAAGCCCAGAACGGGCGTGGGAGGCAGAGCGATATTTGGGGCTCCGTCAACGTAGGCTACGCTGGGGTTATACACAACAAAACTGCCGTTGTTGGTCGAATTGAAGTGGAACGGCACCACAAACTGGCCCGAGCCTGCGGTCATCTGCTGATTCAGCACGTTGCTCAAGTTGCCTGATACGCTTGGATTGGCGTTGACCAAGAAGTCGGCCGTGTAGTGGATATCAAGCCCACTTAGGGTAAAGGTCCCCTCGGTTATGGAATGCATGGAGAGATTCACTGGAGACATCTGAATACCGTACCCGTCCGAGGTATAGGGGAGCCCCGGGCTGAGAACGTTCAGGGTTGTTGTGAGTTCGCCCGTGGTGTCTTCAATCATCAACATGGACAATCCGTTGCTACCATTGCCGGCATAGCCTTCACCTTCAACGTCAACCAGTCCGTCTCGGTCAATGTCATAGCCAACCTTGTGATAGGCAGAGATGAACACCCCGTTTTGAGAGCCTTCACCAACCAACACGAGTTGCTCAATGGAACCATCACCGTCCATGTCCCCAAAGTGAACGGCCCGTGGGGAGGTCCATGGGTCAAACACGTCCGTGGCTTGGCTGCTGACGCGATTGTCATAGCGCCACCCACTGGTGATGGAGTAAGCCGATACGTTGCCCGTGGGTGTTGCAGGATTGCCGTCAGGGTTTCCTTGATTCGGGACCAACAAGTGAGCGGCTGCGTCAAGATCGTAATCTAGAATGGAAGCATTGGTCAACGTGAGGATACCGTTGTGATTGTCTCCGTCCCAACCGGATGGCCCGTTGTTCTCGATGGAACGATGGCCGGTAGGACGAGGCGAGAGAATGTCAAGGTCTTGATCGCCATCAAAATCACCAACCACCGAGGTCGAGGAGACGCCCCCAATGGTGCTCGTGCTGATCGCGATGGTGTTGGTCGTCGGTGACCAAAAGGCTTGGTTGGCGGTTCCATCGGATTGGGCGGCGATGAGGCTTGGATTGTTCTGAGGACCGTCAAACGATGCGAACAGCATGTGCGTTAGCGTAACGGCGTTGGTTGAACCCGAAGCAGTTATCGTAGTGCTGTCTCGGTTTGAGAAAGCATTGGTTCGATTGCTGAACTGGTCAACGAAGACTTTTCCGCCGCTACGGATGGACACCATCTCGTCTTGGCCATTACCGGTGAAATCACCAAAGGCCAAATCAATGATGTTCGTAGCATGCGTTACATTCACTTGGGGTTCAAACCCGCCACTGGAGGTGTTGGTAAAGTGGATGCAGAGCTGGTCATCTGCGGGAGCGTAGCCAACCACATCATCATGATTGTCCCCGTTGACATCGGCCATCATAATTCGGGTAGCGTTGGTGCAGGTGGTTTGCCATGACGACATAGTGATGCCCGTGTTGTTTGAGTATGCAACGGTTCGGAAGGCCGTAGCCTGAACGGTGGCAGGCCCAGTTGGGCTGGTTGAATTGATGCTGGCTGTGCGAGAGAGAAGGGCAAAATCGGTGTTACTGTCGTTGTTCAAGTCACCTTTGTCAACGGCATGAATGTACCCTGTTTGGAAATAACCACCGCTCAAGACCGGTGAAAATCCAACATCAAGGGCGGTGCTGGAAACCGAAGCCCCGGTTGGGATGTAGAAAGGAGGAGAATCCGGGTTGGAAACAACCCCTTGGTTGGGGTCAATGGACAACGTCTCACTCGTATTACCCGAGCTGAACAGGGTTTGGTGTCCAAAGCTCCCGTAGCCTGTGTCATTGAAGGCCCATTCAGGGAAGCCATCCTGGTTGACATCCAGTTCGAGACTGCCTGGCGAGGCGCCAGAGACGGTGGGTTTGATGAAAAACGAAGCCGAGGTGACGGTCGTGTTTCGTTCAAGTTCAAAGCCGACGGCTGAATTTTGGCCCGATGACATGGTGACTGTTTCTTCCGCACTCCCTGTTGAAAAGGTCGAGATGGTTCCTCCTTGGGCTTGCGCGAACATGACAGACCAGGCAGGGGCTACGAAGAACATCACGAAGAGAAAACCGAGAATGTGACGGCGGAACATGGAAAGGCCTCATACCGTTGTGTTTCCTGCCCTGTTAAGTTGGTTTCGCTTTGATGAACCGCGAATTTTGCGTAAAAATGTATTTTTTTTCTCAACATAAGGTTATGAATGAACAGAGCCCAATACAATTTGAGGGCGTAGAGAGTGAGACTCACAATTCAGGCTGGCGACGTCGAGATTGACTTGGGCGGCGCAGCTATACAGATTGACGAACAAATGATGCACACAAAGGCAGAACACACCTGGACAGTGCTGCTTGAGCGCATTCGAGAGGCTCGAGAAGCAGCGATGGAAGCGGCGGTAGTTGCCGCACGAGATGCAGGTTTACCAGAGCGTGGCTCTGCCTTTCGAGCCCTGCTGGAAAACTGCGCACTGTCGCGGAAACCCGACCAAGTTCTTGGAGCCATCCACTACCTTCGAAACGTCGAGGGCATTGAAGACAGCCCGCCCCGTGTGGTGAACGAGTTGTTCACTGACTCAGGCATCGAACCACCCGGCAACCTTTCGCTCTACTTGAACCGACTGAAAGAGCGAAACTTCCTGGTCGTCCCAAGCGGCAAGGACGATAAAAACCGATTCGCAATCCTTACACCCGAAGGCCAAGCACACCTCGACAAGCGCTCCAACGCTTGAGGTGAATGCATGGTCATGTCGGGCGGAGGTCAAGGCGATCCGAGAGACGATGAAACGACGGCTGAAGAGGCCGTTGTGGTGGACTATTCCTTTCAAAACCACGCTGACCAAATCCTGCGAAAGGGGCGACATGCCGGCTCGAACTTCCGAAGGACGATTTTCGACCGGGCGGATTTGACAGAAGGAGACTTCACGGATTGTGATTTCCGACGTGCCTCAATGGTCGAGGCAGACCTCATGAAGTCGGCGTTTGACAATTCCGACTTTCGAGGCGCCGACCTACGTAAGGCTCGCCTAAATCTCTCCAACTTTCGAAACTGTCAATTCAAAGGAGCAGACCTTCGTGGCATTCGAGGAAAATACGCCATATGGCAGGGAAGCGATTGGTGGAACGCCACCATGGACGATGACTTGAGGAAGGCCCTCTCAAAGAAGTGGCCTAAGCCGGAATGAGACGTCATTCCTCTTCGTGAGTCAACGCTACCCTTGGGTGAAGGGCCAGCCGCGCCCGGACATTGAGGAGGGGGAGGGCGGCAACTGCCAAGCAAAGACCCATCATGGTCCCGCACAAATAGACCCAGATTTCGTAGGTGAGTTTCATCGCATCCCCGAGGTAGGTTTGAGCAGCGTTGTTGATGGTCATGCTGCCCGCAACACCGCCAACAAGCCCCACCAGAGCTCCAACCGTGCAAAGGCGGGCTCCGTTTCGCTGCAGACGGTAAAGCATGGGCGCGCCAACAAGTAAGCAGATGGAGGCGAGAAGGAGTGAACCGCCGCGCAAAAGGTACCCGTTATTCTCACGAACATCGGCCTCAAAATCACGGTATTGTTCAACGGTGGTTGGCTCGCCAGGTTGGCTGTTGGGAGTGGCGAGGAAGGTTTCGATTTGATCATCGCTCAACCCATCATTGTGCAGTTGCCAATCCTGCCAGCCCATGCCAGCCACAATAAGCGAGCTTAGGAAGAGTAAAATGGCCAGATTTTTGGGTCCCTTTTCGTCAGGACGAACTTCCAAATCGGATGCTTGAATCATGCTGTTCCCTCCGTTTCCAAATGCGCCTTGATACCTTTTCGGAGGTCGTCAGGAATGGGTGTCGGCTCCATGGTGTCCATGTTGACGCACACCGTGGTTTGCGTTGACGTCCAGACAAGTTCTTCGTTTTGATTGAAGAACCGATAACGCCAACCAAGAGAGGTCGTTCCCAGACGGGTAAACGAGATGTGGGCCACAATGGTATCGCCGTATCGAAGGGGATGGTGAAAGGCCGATTCAACGTTGACCACGGGGAATCCAAGTCGGCGTTCATTGATGAGGTGGGGATAAGATTGACCACAAAGATCGTTCCAAACCGATTCAAAAAAACGGTGAGCGAGGTCGAAGATGCGAGGATAGTACGCGATGTTGGCCAAATCAACCATTGAGAATTCCACAGAACGCTCAGCTACCAAGACCATGTTTAGCCCAAACCAACAACGCCCATGAACCCTTGTGCAGGAAGCGGGAAGAGGCACCCTCGCGCTTATATTGGGGTGGCCGGTGGGGCGAAGTGGCCCTATAGTGTAGCTTGGATATCACAGAGGCTTGCGGAGCCTCGAACCCGTGTTCAAATCGCGGTGGGGCCGCTCAACCATGCTTTCTTGTGCTTTGCTTAGCACATCTGGAGGGTTCAAGCATGAGCCCGCTGGAGGACGAGTTCGTCCAACTTTTTGACAAGGTCTTGATGCTTCTCTTCCAATGGTTCATCGTAGAATGTGTAAATGTTGGAAGGGTCGTAATCATCGTTTGTTAACCGTTCAGCGAGAATTTTGGCAACGGCAGGATAATCGCTGGCCACCTTTCGAAGAAGAATGGGGTCGGTAGCCCAGTCGTTGACGTCCCTGAGCAAGCGAGGGCATTGTGAAAGGTGTTCCACGGTTTCAAAGAAACCAGAGATGGTGTAATGGCCTGTTGATTCGGTTTCATGGTCGTCAAACAAGAGGTTCCACCATGTCTGTCGCGGTTTCTGATATTCAATTTTGAACCCTTTGGCCAAGGGTTGGCCAAAGTGCAGGCGCCACTTCCAACCGTTGGTGCCGCTGAACACGAAACGGTCCTTTTTGAAATCAAAAGAGCCGTTTACGGTGTCTGCAAAATGCTGCTCCATGCTCGGGGAAAGAGGTGAACGGGCAAGCCCGTAAATTTGGAACAGGGTTCGTCGCAGTGGACTCAAACTCTCCTGGAGCCAAGTCACCTCATCGTTGAGCAAGCCAAGGATGTATCCAGCAAACAAATCGTAAGCGGGCATGTCCTTTTGTGGCTGCACCTGAACGCATGCTGTTTGGGGTTCCTTCACCAATCCACTTTTCGGATGCACTTCGACGACATCAAAGGAATTGTAGTCGAAAGGATTGGCGAATTTGGCCATGAACGAACCAAGGTCAACGCGATAAATTCCAAGATTGCCGACGATGATAAGCTGGCCGTTTTCATCCAGTTGCATTCGGTCTTCGTTCTGCTCGACGATGTTCATGACAAGATGACTGGCCCGTTCGGCGGCTCGGGCGACTCCCATCATGCGTTTGTACATCCGTCCTCGTCGAATTTCTTGAACGGTACCAAATTGAAAGCTGTCATCAAATAATTCGTTCAAAGTTAGAGGCTCGTCCATGGCATCCATGGGATTTAACCCTACATAAACTCATGAAGCCCAGTCCACAATCTCCCACTCCTCCGATTGAGCGTGTCGGCGGAGAGGGCCTTCGGGACTGACAGCAACGGCATGACCACAGAGGGACATAAACCACGAATCGGCCAAGGTGTTGCCGTAGCCATAGCATTGCGAAAGATCGTGCCCGTGGGCTTCAGCATCAGCCTTCACGACGGGAACCTTGCCTTTGCGACGAGGGACACTCCATCCCCGTTCCGACCCCGACAGGAGGCCGGTTCGGACTGGAGGGCCACACCCATACACTTCGTCCATGTCAAGCACCTTGGCCATCGCCTCAGCCATGGGGGCTACGGTGGCCGTCACCAGCACCAAACGGTGGCCTTGCTCGCGATGCCACGCTAATTTTTCCCATGCTTGGGGGGGAACATTCGCCTTGAGGCGATGTTCAGCGAGCTGGCTGGAATAACGCTCCAGGACTTCCCACGAAGCCAAGGAGAGATGCCCGCGGTTGCGAGCGGCATCGTAAACCGCCCGCCCACGCAAGAGATTGGTGAGAAATCCCGCGGTCCAGGCCGCTGCGCCCCAAGGAATTCGCCATGGCCGGCGGCGAGCGAGGTGGGCCGTGAGCGTCTTTTCACTGGAGGCGTTGAGAAGGGTCCCGTCAAGGTCAAAATAGGCAGCGACCGAACCCCCCATGGTTCATCGACATCAATGAACCTACATGAGCGAACCGCTCCGCAGAGAGGGAACCCTCAAGATTTCTGTCCGTTGTTGGACGAGGGGCCATACACGCGGCGTCCTGCGCGGTGGTCCTACCACCAGGTCAGTGATTGTCGAAGGTTTCGCGTGATGAAGAATCCTACTTTTCGCGGGGTTAAACCGTGATTGCGCATTTTTTGGTCGTGGTTCAAACTCGCCACAATGGCTTGTGCGGAACAACCGGGGTTGGCATACACAAACTTGCGAACTTCGTTGGCTAGACGTTCAAAACGTGCCTGTTTTTGACTTCCTTTTCCAGGGGGGTGAGGCATAAACCAACAAAACGGCTTGAACCATTATGAAAGATTCGTTGGGGGTTCACTCGAATTGGACCGGCTGGGTCGTCTTCCAGTTGGCCGTGGCGAGTTTCTTCGCCTTGCCGTCTGCAATGATGGGGTGGATGTCCTTGAGGCGCCCATGCATCCCGTGGACTTGGAATTTCACACGAAGTTCGGCCAATCGGTCGCGTTGAAGGGCCTCATCTTGCTCGTCGTCCAGTTCAGCGGTGGCCAGCACGCTACCCTTGTTGGCACACGTGATGGTTAAGGTCGTTCCAGCATAACTCAACAAAGGACGAAAATCCCAATCATCGGGATGATTCATCCAAACTGAAAGGTCCAACGAAAGTGTGTCTCGAAGTGTAATGCGCCCGATTTCTACCGTATCCACCATCGTAACCACTCCTTGCCAAACGGCCCCGCTTCATACCCCTTTCGCTATTGCTCGCTGGTCGTACCAAGAGCAACCTCGGTCAGTGAGGGGCGCATGACGACGACTTCCACCGTCAACGTCCAATCATTCCCGGGGTCGGGATCGATTTCACCGATGAACGCATCTGGATCGGATTGTTGGGCGACAACCGTCCAAACCCAGGGGCCTTGCCCGTTGCCGCTTTCCTTTGAGTTCAGCAACAATCGAAGCAATTCTTCGGCTGAATCCGAAGTGTACATGCCGTCTTCGCCCCGCATGTTCATGCCTTCTTCGGACATCTCTGCTCGTGCAGGTTCGTTGGTTGAATAATTGCCTGCCTCGGTAGCCACACGCCGGTTGTAATTGTCTTCAACAATGTTCACGGCCAGGGTGAAGTTGTCGTGGGGAGGTGCCACGTCCTGGTCGAGTTCCAAGATGGCATTGAACGACATGACCCTTCCAATGTCGCCGGGCGTCATGTTGCCCGACCACGAGTCGCCTTGTTCGAGGTATTCGTCCCATGAAACCTCATATGTTTCAGTGATCCATGTCACCTGAAACGTTCGAGTAGTGACATTGATTTCAAACGTTTCAACAGCAAACGCTCCAGCCCCATCGTCAACCCGCAGGGAGCCATAGATGAATCCCGATGTTGAGGTGTCGAGCAAGACGGTTGGCGTGGTTTCATCCGCATCGTTACTCGGATTTCCATCGCCATCGCTGTCCTCAAGGGTGTTCAAGTCCCACTGGTACGAGAGTTCATTGCCCTCCGGGTCGAAGGAGGCAGAGGCATCAAGGAGAGCTGCATCTCCAGCACGAACAGTGGAGGGCATTGAGATGTTGACGCTTGGAGCGCCGTTGACGATGATGGTAGCGAGGGCGTCATCGGTGCCCCCTTGGTCATTGGTAACGGTGATGCGCACGGTGTACTGTCCGTAGGACAAATAACTGTGCGAAGTAAAACCGACCACCGTCTCAGCCGTGGTGCCGTCGCCGAAGTCCCATGCATAATTGGTGATGACGCCTTCAACCGGTGAAGAATCTCGGGCGTCCAACGTGACCATTTCTCCTTCCTGAATGAGGGTCGGATACGCTTCAAGCGTCGCCCGTGGGTCAACCGTGGTGTCAAGCGCCCCAATACAGCCGGCGACGAGGCTTAGAAGCATGACATGGGCGGCGAGCATAGCGAAGATTCGCTCCGAACGCATGCCCACCATGGGTGAAAGGCTCACCTCTCCCTTTCTAATGGTTCGGGATGATGGATTAAACAGACCGCCCTTTTTCTGCGTCGTCAAAGACCACCGTTTCAGGTACATCTCCCTCTACAATGGCCGAAAGGTATGGGTCTTCGAGTTCCCCAACGTCATCGATTTCAAGTTCATCGGCGTTCGTGAAACTTTCACTCCCTTCGGTAAACAACTCGTCAGTATCAGCCTCGCTTGCATCGTATGGCGCCACGACCGGGCGGTCAGCGATTGGAAGAGGGTCGTCCTCGTCAAACAAGGACAAGGCTTCGGTAGCTTTCGCCGCCCGAACTTTGGCAAAGGCTTCCTTGTCATCGACCAAGGCCTCAGCAGACGAAGTGGAATCTGCTTGAACGACCGGTTGAGATGGTTTTGATGTGAACCAATCCCGCAGACCCATGGCAAACCGAGAAAGTCATGATGTTTGAGAGTGATGTTCAAAGGGGGTGCCCTGCGTTTGTTGTTCATGGCACAGGACCTTTTCGAGGGAGAGAAGGTGCTAGCCTTCGACCTTGAAACCACAGGGACCTCAACCAACAACGACCGAATCGTCCAGTACGCCCTCATCGGCACCTTGGCTGACGGAACCGCGGTGAACGTGGAGCAGATCGTCAAACCCCCTGTTCGTATTCCTCTTGAGGCAAGCAACATCCACGGCATCTACAACGAAGATGTTCGGGATAAGCCGGCCCTGTCTGAAGTCGCTGAAGAACTGGCCGAACTCATTGATGGAGCCATCTTGGTTGGCCACAACGTTCGCAGTTTTGATTACGCCATGTTGAAGACGGAATTCCTTCGAATGGGACGCTTGGCCCCCCAGCCAAAAGCCATCATGGACACGTTGGAGCTCGTTCGTCGCCTGAAGTTGCCTAGGCCGCATCGGCTCGGAGCGATGTGTCAGCGCTATGGCATCCGACTTGAGGCCGCCCATACTGCGGCGGCTGATGCTGCCGCCACCATGTTGCTCTTTTGGCGGCTGAGTGTGGAGCACGCAGGTGCCTTCCGGCGACCGCTCCCTGAACTGGAGCGATGGATTGCTCACGGCGACGGTGCAAAAGATGCATCAGAGTTAGGCCGTGGATTGGAGGATTTAGTGCCCGTTGATTCCATGGGGAAGGTCAGGCAAGACGGCGATGAATTGGTGCTTGCTTTCGGCCGTCATCGTGGACGCTATGTCCGCGAAATCCAAGCCAATGACCCTTCATATATCGGATGGTTGTTGTCGCCAAAGGGCCTTGATTGCCCAGACACACAAGCGCGAATCAAGGAACACCTGCGCTCATGAGTCGGGTCGTTCGTAAGGCTCGCCATCTGGAAACGGTGACCAAGGAAGGACATCGCACCAAGGACCGATTCGCCAAGACCCTCGTCCGGTCATCACAGAACCAAGGAACATCGGCCCTTGATGGCCACTTTGTTGAAGGGTTTCGAGAGCGTCTTTGCCCCGGCCATCGAATCGGGCGGATACCTGATGGCCTGTAGGAATGGCCCGGCCTGTCTCGTCCAAAGGCTCGCACAACTCCAGTACAGCCGCTCCCGACGTGGCCTCGTACCGATGGAGAAGAACCACCGCATCGCAAAAATCGCCCTGGTGCAAGGTGCCTGAGTCTTGGCGCCATGTCCACCAGTGTGGGCACCAAGCCTTCCAATCACAAAACCCTCCACAACTGTCGGGGCCAGGAGTTGGGTCCATGGGCATGGTTGTGGGCTGGGTCGCTTCCCAAGCGGCATAGGCTTGCTCCAGAACGCTTCCACCTTCTGCGGTCCACTTTGAGGCGGTTTTCGTGTACCACCCTTCCGTTCGCACGGGTGGTGCAGAGGGGTTGTTTGCCAGCAAGATATCACGGTACATTCGCAATTGTCGATTCACTTCGGGTTTCAGTTCCTCGGTGGGCGCACGACCGGTCTTCAAGTCAGCCACCAGCCAACCCTGCAGTTGACCAGCATCGTCAACATCGGCAAAGAGCAGATCAAGCCTCCCCATGAGGCGCCCGTCGCTGGTCACGAGTTCACCCTCCACCGCAATGGTGAGTGATTGGAGGTGTTGCCAAAGAGCTACCGTGACCTGTTCGTGTCCAAGATGTTTGGCGCCAATATGGTCCAGCAGAAGCACAATGCCTCCTTTTTGCTGCTTCTTTGCCTCGCTCCATTTGGCCTCCTTCCAATCTGGCCGACGAGGCGTGGCCATGAAAACGGACTTTTCCTCGTCCCAACGGGTCTTGAGGACCCTTTCTGCAGCCATCGGAAGCCAGTTGGTTTCCTTTCCATCCCGGCCCTTGAGATCCATGTTGAGGAGGTCTTCGATGGAAGCATGGACGGCGGTTCCCAACGAAGCGGCCATGCCAGCCTTGCGAGGGAGGCGTTGGCGGCTTAGCCAATACATCCTCGGACAGGTTTCGTAGCGGTTCCACGCCGAGGGAGAGAGTTTGTGAGCCCTTGGAGGCTGGGCCTGACTCTGCTCCATACCTCACAGGTGAGCATCGTTCATGATGAAGGTTTGGTGCCCGGATGGGGAAAGTGTTGAAGGGTATCGGACCCCACCCAAGGGTATGGATGCCCCCAGTCTACGCATCAACGCGACCATTGAACACGAAAATGCCATGGTCATTGCCTGCTTTCCAAGCGTTGGCATGGTCTCAAGCATCGTAGCGCACTACCTCATTGATCACCTCGATTTGGAGTTCGTCGGTGGTTTGGTCGACGACCGTCTTCCGGCACTCGCCATGATCAACCAAGGCGTTCCCCTTCCTCCCATTCGAGCCTATGCTGGAAAACCAAAGTGCAGCATTGAAGGGTGCGATCAGGTCATTCTCCTGATGAGTGAAATGGTGGTCCCCGAATCCTTGGTTCACAAAATTGTCTGGGCCCTCTTTGAGTGGTCAAAAGAACACCAATTGCTAGCAGGTGTCGTGGTGGATGCGTTTTCCAAAGGCGGCATGAAAAGCGGCATGGATGGTGTTGAGCCGGTCGTGGAATACGAAGACACCGAAGACATCGACGTCGTAGGTATCGGGTGCAATGAAACCGTTCGCTCGATGCTGAAAGAGATGAACATCCCGCTCCTGGAAACCGGTGTGATTCGTGGCATGAACGCCGGCATTCTCAGCGAAGCCAGCCGCCGTGGGCTCGGGACGATGTCCATCATGGTGGAGGCGGACCCTCGCTTCCCAGACGCCCGTGCCGCTGCGGCGCTGATTGAGAAACTCAACACCCTCTTGCCCTCGATTGACCTTCCACAGGAGCCGTTGTTGGCCGAAGCCGAGATGCTTGAGGCCCAGATTTCTGCCCTGATGGAATCGGCCGGAGGCTCTGACAAGGGAAGCCCGTCGTCCAATGCCATGCTCTACGGTTGAGACCTTACGAGAAATCGGAAAGCGAGGATTGTCCTTCGGTCTGAGACGGATTTTTCTCCACGGGCTCACGCTCAGAAGATATCCGCTCATTCAGGTCATCCTCCGACCAAACATCAACGCCGAGGTTGGTGGCTTTGGTCAACTTGGAGCCCGCTTTTTCACCGGCGACGAGCACGCTGAGTTTTGCTGAGACGCTTCCAACGATTTTCCCGCCAGCGTCGATGATGCGTTGCTGAATCTCTTTGCGAGGCGCAGAAAGAGTCCCAGTGACACAGAACGTCATGCCCACAAAGGGCCCTTCTGCCGTTTTCACCGCTTCTTGTTCAATGGTTAGCAAACCGATGAGGTCCTCAACAAGGGAGCGGCGCAATGCTAAGCCGTCTCGAAATTGCAACGCCACAATCTCGCCAACGCCGTCAATGTCGAGCATGGCTCGTATGGCTTGGTTGTGCACATGTGGCTTGCCGTTCTCACCCATTTCTGGGCCATAGGCAGCGTCTCCTACAGAGGCATGCGCCGCATCGAGCCACTCCAAAAGACCGGGAGCGTCTCCCAAAGTAGAGGCAAGCGCTGTTGCCAATTCCGGACCAATACCTGGAAGTCCAAGCGCATGGAGGAACTTTCCAAGACTCATGGTTCGGGATTTGGCTACCTCGACGAGAACGTTGTTGGCCGATTTCTCCCCCATGCGTTCCAATTCAAGCAGGCCATCCAGCGTAAGGCGATACAAGTCAGCGCAGGACGTGATGAGTTGAGCGTCGAGCAACTGGTCGACCAATTTTTCACCCACGCCATCAAGTTCCAAAGCACGGCACCAGTAGAGAACTGAGCGACTTGTTCGTGCGACACAAAAGAGGTTCACGCACTTGAGAAAAGCTCCCTCTAACTCCACTTGGCCGTCACAAGCCGGGCAGGCGCTGGGAGCAGGGATGGGGGTGTGAATGGGGAGTTGTCCGGTGAAAGGTTCGCCAGAGGCGTGGAATCGTCCATCGAGATCGCTCGGGCTTGCCGGACCGAGCGCTTGTTCAATCTTGGGAATCACATCGCCACGGCGCACGATAAGCACCTTATCTCCAATGTTGATGCCAAGACGTTCGACTTCGCCAACGTTGTGCAACGTCGTGTTCTCAACGGTTACACCGCCCACACGTTGTGGAGCAATTCGTGCCACGGGAGTGATGTTTCCTGTTCGACCGGTTTGCCATTCAACACCAAGAAGCACGGAGAATGCTTCCTCGGGAGGGAATTTCCAAGCGAGTGCCCAGCGCGGGTGATGCGCCGTCATACCCAGCCGTTCTCGTTGTTGAAGGTGGTCAAGTTTGAACACCACGCCGTCGATTTCGTAGGCATAGTCACTCCTCTTTTGCGTCCATGATTGGGTTGACTCGTCCATAAGTGAGGCCGTTAGAGCGGGGGATTCCCCTTCATGCACTTCCCAAGGAGCCGGAACAATTCCCAGGACATCTTCCATCCAAACGAGCAGGTCGGTGTCGTTTTCCATCGGCGGCGCATGCTCACTGTCGGGATGGCGAGCCTCTCCAAGCGGTAGTTTGGCATCGTAGGCTTGGAAGACCAAATCCGAGGCGTCTGCTTTGCCATCAGCGTGTTTTTGACGAAGCGCTCCCGCCGCAAGGTTTCGAGGATTTGGAGAGATGTCCTTGTACTTGGCCTCAAACACCGCCAACGGCATCACGACTTCGCCTCGGACGTGGACGTCCACGGCCACTGGAAGCGTGTGGGGGACGTTGGCAATTTTTCGAGCGTTGCGGGTCACGTCCTCACCGCGCTCACCGCTCCCTCTGGTCGCCGCTCGAACAAGTCGCCCCATTCGGTATTCCAAGGAAAGGGCTGAACCGTCCAATTTTGGTTGCGAAAGGAAACGGGTCGCGCCCGAGGTGGTTATGTTCACGAAATGGTTCAATTCCTCGGCCGTTGTTGCTTTATCGAGGCTGCGCATGGGGAACAAGTGGTCCACTTTGACGCTCCCTGGAGCGGCATCGGCACCAACGCGGTTCAACTGTGGATGGTGTGGATCCAGCTGCTTGAGTTCGTCCCAAAGCCGGTCAAATTCTGCGTCGCTGATCTCGGGTTGTGCGAGGTTGTAGTAGAGGTGTGAATGGTGGGCGATTTGTTCGGCCAGCGAGGCAATTTGAGCGTCAGCGCCACCGGGTGGAGAGGCTTCTTCGCTCATGAGTCAAAGAGGCACGGCACAGGATATGAAGCATCGCTTCTTCAACCGTCAATTGAATTTGAGCGCAACGAATTCGCTGTTCTCAAGCGGGCATCGTGTCATGATGGCTTGGCTCAAAATCCGAAGGTGAATCTCGGCCACCACGTGAACCACGGCGGAAAACATGTGACCGGCGTGTGGATTGAGGTCATCGTCTGAGAAGGTGGCGTGGATGTGGGTGAAGGCTTCACCGGTTTCTCGGCGAGCAAGGTTGCCCTGCAGGGTTACGAGTTCGCTTCCGCCCTCAAGGGTCACACGATGGTAGACGTGGCTGTCGTCCATATAGCCATAGACACTGTTTCGGGTTCGTCCTATCCCGCTGGTAATGGCGGCCGCATCAAAGCCAACCTCGTCTGCAAGCGCTTGGAGTGAGGCGTGAATTTCCTCACCGGGGTCCAGTCGAACAAAGAGGTCGTCGCCGCTACGTGTCCATTCCATAACGGAGGGTTGGCACGGAAGGTCAAGAGGTTGCCGTTCACTCGCTTTGCCGTTCAACGGAGGGTTCCCGTCGCGCTTGCTCCATGGCCTTGATGTATTCACGGGCCACACCCAAAGAATCAGGCGCACCACCGAGAGGTAATGGTCCAAACGGACCCCATCCATTGCGCAACAGCATGATGCGTCGCTTTGGCTGTCGCTTCGCCAAACGGAGCCGTTTCCAAGGATAGCGTTGGCCATCAGCGAACAGATGGGTTGAGGTGATAGCGTAGCGTTTCGGAATTAACAGGGAGATCAAATGGAGACCGAGGAACAGGTCCCACAGAATGGCATAGATGACCGGAGTGTTGCTGGCTTCAAGCAGGGCCCACGGGAGCACCATCATGGCCGCCATGGAACCAAGGTTGCCCCATTGGCGAACCATCTCGTGCACGCCTTCACTTTCCCAAGCAAATCCTCCTCCTGGGAGTTGGCCCAACTCCGGCACATCTCGGCGTTGTTTGGTTAACCAATAGGCGTCCCAAGCCACGATTCCTGCAAGAACGGCAACGGCGAGCGTTGCGACATTCTCTGCCGAGGGGAGGTCTACCATCCTTTCACGCTCACAAATGCTTCTGGTCAAGTGATGTCAAATCGCCTGGCCCGCCACGGCGAAGGCGAGCGAAGAAGAGCAACACAACGACGGCAAAGAGAGCGAAGACAACCATGAGTCCGTTCACGTTCACATCGTCGCCGCTGGAATCAACGCCTTCTAGCACATCAGGAGTGCCGTCGCCGTCGTCGTCCATGTCCTCAGTGAGCCAGCTGGTGTATCCTTCAGGGCAATCAAGGTCGTCCGGTTGTGTGTCCCCGTCCGTATCGATTTGTGCACATGGGTCAAGTGGGAAAGCATCCTTTGAATCGCTGAAGCCATCGTTGTCGTCGTCCTCGTCGTAGATGTTCGGGCCACACGACTTGCCCGTGTTCGGGTCAAACCACGTGGTGGCTGAGCACGAAGTCGACCAGTCGTTATCCGTGTCCAACAGCGTGTATTCAAAGTCCATTGAAGCGGTTCCGGCCAGACCAAATGAGTCGGTGACGGTTACTTCAACGATGTAGAAACCTGCCGTCAAATCCGTTATGTTGTACACCGGTTCATCGCCTCCTTGGAGTACCGTGTTTCCTTGCATGTCGTAAATGCGCCAAGAGAGCACAAGGTCCGCCGCTGCATCCATGTCATCGGTGTATGATGCGGAGGCTCGAAGGGAGTCGCCTTCCATCACTCGCTGCCCAGCGTACGGCTCCAAAAGTTCGGCCTCAGGAGCTTGATTCACGAGGACGTTGATGACCAAAACAGAAGGCGATGTGGTTGGAGCGTCAACCACCAATTCCGCTACTGGAGAGCCTGCGGCCGTCGCTTGGACCGTCCATTGATTGGCAACGCCTTCCGAATTTTCAGTTATGGTTCGCAAGAGCAGTTCAACGTCAACGGTTGTGCCTTCAACCGAGAACGGTGAAAGCAGGTCGTCCCCGTAACTCACAGAGAACATGGCGGACACCGGCAACCCGCTCCTTCTCGCGTCCAATGTGACCGTCCGATAAGCGGAATATTCACCCGCTTCACCGACCGTAACCGTCCCCACTTGTCCGTCCACGGCCTGCACGGTGGTTTGAGCGACGTCCAGCGTTCCGATGAGTTGACTTGATTCCAATCGCACCGGGTAAGATTCCGTGGCCAACGCGCTTGAAACCATGATGTGTGCTTCTCGCAAAATAAGCGGGGCGCTGATCTCACCAAGGTCGGAGTGAAGAGAAACCCCCACGCTGTAGCCTGAGACATTGAGGCGCTCAACCACAAGACTGTCTGCAGAACGCCCGTGGTGCGTGAGGAACCCCGTGCCAACGCCGTCCCCATTGAGGGTGATATCAGAAAAGAGTCCCGAGGTGCGGTCCACATCGATGCCGGGTGCTCCGTTCAGAACAATACGTTCGAGCGTGACCCCTTCGTTGTTTTCTCCAACAATACCGGCCTGGCCAGTCACCTCTCCCTCGATATCGCTCAAAACGAAACCTGGATCGAGGCTGTTGAGGGATACAATGGCCCCCGTGCCATCAAAGGCCGTAGCATCAATGCCGCTCACCGAACCCGAGACGCCGGTCAATTCCATCCCCCAGTCCGTGCCTTCAGCCAAGGTAATGCCGTTGAATTGGAGAGGAACTTGTTGAGCCCAGATACCCTGCCCTTCGCAGTCGGCAAAGGATACATTGCTCAAGGTGATGAGGCCGTCGGACGGGTAGAGGTGGGCACAACCGCTGCCATTTTGCAAGTGGCTGTTTCGAAGAACCAATTCGGCTGAATTTCCTGTCTCAACCACCACCAAGGGATCGCTAGCAGAACGGGCCATAAACACGCCATCGGCTTGAACCGAACCAAGACCAGAAACGGTCAATGCGGGGGCGGCCTCGATGAGTTGTGTCCCAGAGAGTTCAATGACGGCAGCGGTGGATGACCCGAGCATCAACCCGCCCCAACGAGCACCAAAGCCCGTCGAAGAGAGGGTGGCCTCGCCGGCATCAAACACACCGTTCACCGTAAGGGTAGCACCTTCGGATATGCGGAGTGAAACCCCGTCTTGAACCGTCATGGTAGAAGAGCTCTGTAGAACGAGGGAATTGTCCAGCGTGTATGGGCTCCATTGCCGTTCAAGTACAAGCCATCCAGAAACGTCCCCACTTGGCACCGTAGAGGCCATGAAGGTGTGTGTGAGCGAACGGTTGGTGTCCCATGTAACGAAGTCGGAGAAGTTGTTGCGTTGGAGGGTGACCGTCTTGATGCCGCCCCATGTTTCTCCAGCGTCGGTGACCCGTTGAGCAACGGTTTGTGTTGACAATTGACCGTTCTCATCGGTCATGGCCACCGAACCTTCGATGGAAATGAGGGCATCTTCGACCGGCTCACCTTTGTCCAAGACCAAGAGGTCGAGGGTGGAGGAGCTGGTGAATTCGGCTCCAGTCATGGCTAGGACGGTTCCTTCCACGGCACCTCCAGTTATGTCGATTTGACAGCCCGGCTGAACCGTAAGGTCGCCAGCGATGTTGAGGTGCTGAACGTTGCGTGTGCTCATGCACCCCCATTGCACATTGCCTTCAACCGTCAGGGAACCAGATTCCACTCCGGTGAGCAGGCTTTGGCCGCTGGCCTGAACGCTGTCAGCCATAATTGAGGATTCTTCACCAATGAGTTGGCCTGTTCCTTGAACCGTGATGCTGTGGCCTTGCGAAAGGACAACATCCGTGGAGACAAGGGTCAGAACGCCGTTGTTGTCCACGGTGAGATCGCCTGAGATTTGGTGCGGTTGACCATCTGGACGTGGTCCGAGAACAACGTCTTGGCCCGAGGCGATGGTCCAGTCGCCTTCGGGAATGACTGGAAGTTGAACGGATTGCCCCGTTTGACCACCGTACAACGTGACCCGTGTTCCAGCACCATCCAACGTGACATCAACCACTGAGCCGCTGCTGACCAGTGGGAGGGTAAGGGCACCGTTACTGTTGCTCATCAAATCAAAGTCGTGAACGGAAACATGGGCTTCAACAGGCTGACCCGCCAAATCGGTGATGGTTATGTCAGTCTCGAGGAGCCGATAGGCGGTGGAAGTGCTGATGGTTGGATTGTAGGTTGAGCCGTAATACAAGGTTCCGTCCCCCAAAGCATCCGCTGAGGATTGGGCCGTGTTCAACGGAGAGAAGCTTCGCACGGTGGCGATGCTTTCCGTGGAAAGCATCAGCGGTGTTTCGTGAAGTTGAGCCGTCCATGACGAAAGATGGAGGGACGTGCTTCCTTCCATCAACACCCCTCGGTCCTGGGCAACCGTGGTTAGGTCAGTTCCAAACAAAGAAGAATCGATGAGATGGAGGCCTGCCAGGCTACCAATGTTGGCTTCGACGCTTTGGATGACGGCTGTGCTGTCCTCCAGAACCATGCCGGTTGAGACATTGCGCGAAGTGAACTGGTCAAGGGTGAGGTCGCTGTACCATGCGTTCATGCCAATGGAGGTTTGGTCGGTGGAGGTGAAGGCCTTTTCCACCACGACATTGGACCAGTCGTGCTGACCCCCAAGCAGGTCAATTCCAATGGCTTGGTTGGCCGTCAGTTCAACGTGTACATCGGTCAACGAACTGGTGGGCGTCTGCACCGAAAGACCGGTGGTGGAGGCATTGACCGTGAGGTTGGTCCACACCGCATGGCCTGAACCTGAAGTTTCAACCGCTTGTTCAAGGGCGTAAACCGAGACATTGTCCATGAAGGAGGTTCCCGAACCGGACCATGAAACCCCGACCGTTGGTGAATGGATGTCGGTGTGCTCCAAGGTGCATTGACCTTCACAGCGAACGTCCACCATCGGTCGCATTTCATCGGCTGAGGTGGAAAAGAATTCAACGTCTGAAACATGCACCTGAGAAGTGCCTTGGCCGACCATAAATCGCTCACCGTAGAGGGTTCCGGAGGCAAGAGTGAATTCATCGGCGTCCCCTGCATCAATGACCAGAGGCATCCCCTGGCCGTTGAACTGGGACACCGTGGAGGAGGCTCCTGAGACCGTAGCGATGCCCACGCTGGCATTCTCAACCAAGTAGCCGTCAAGTGTGAGGGTTCCACCGAGAGCTTGTACCCCAACGCCGGCTTCCTTGACGACAAAATCATCGACATGGGAGGTGCCGTGATTGGCCAAACCTACGGCCACTTCATCGGCCAAGCCGTCGGATAAATTCAGCGAACCACTTTCGACGTATGCGGCCTCGTAATCCATTCGGTTGGCTTCAAATCCGTCGACGGTGGCGGTTCCGCCCATCACTGAGAGGCCACGGTAAGCGTCGTTGAACACGACTTCAGAGGCACTGAGCGCCCCTCGAACAAGAACGCCTGCCGATGCATTGGCCACCGTGACATCGGTAAGGGTGGCCTCCCCGCCCGCTTCAATGACGATTCCCGGCCACAAACCTTGACCGTGGGAACCTTGCGTTTCTGGAACGATTGATGAGTAAAAGATGGATTGGTCGGCCTCCAACACGCCTTCGACGATGAGGCTGTATTCCTTCGCATCCACGCTGGTGCCCGGTTCGACGGTTAAGGTGGCTCCATTGGCCACCGTTACGTTGCCTGAGAGAACCATGCTCCCAGACCACGTGGTGTTTACTGAAACCGTGCTGTCGACGGCCGTTGCCATTGGCAAGAGTAAGACGGTTAGAAGGAGTGAAATCATCCCATACGCACGTCGTTGTCCCATGGTGTTGCGTTGAAGTGGCGCCATATCAACCCCAAGGCTTCGGGTCATGAAAAGTGTCCACACGGGTCAAAAGAATGGTGGGCCCGCCCGGATTTGAACCGGGGTCTGACGGCCCCCAGCCGCCAAGTATAGGCCAAGCTAACCCACGGGCCCGAGGAAATCCTCAGCTGCGCGCTGCACTGAACGGTGCGACCTCTTCAATGAGATCGAGGTGTCCAACGTACATACGGCGGCAACAATAGCGCTTCAGGCCAACGGCGTCCATGGCTTCGGATTCCGTCTTTCCATCAGCAACCAATTGCTTGTATTCTTCCCACTTGTGGGCAATCACAGAGCCACAACTGAAACATCGTACTGGAATAATCATCATCTCACCTCATCGGTACGACTTTTGCTTCTTGCGGCGAGCACCACGGCCGAGTTGGTGCTTTGGCTCCTTTCGGCGTGGGTCGTTCACAAGCAGGCTGCGGTCGAAGCGCAGATACTCATCTCGAAGTTCTTCATCAACGCCCTCGGCGCCACCGTTGTAGTGGACCAAGCCACGGGCGATGGCGGTTCGGATAGCGTCGGTCTGTCCCATGATGCCGCCCCCATTGGTGGTGACGGAAATGTCGACCTTGCTGAGGCGATTCATGGCGTCGGCGATGACCAAGGGTTCCATTGATTTGCGACGAGCCAAGGATGGCTGCAAGATTTCAATGGGTTCGGAGTTCACACGAACACGGCCTTTTCCGGCCTTGACGCTCGCACGAGCGACGGCGGTCTTGCGCTTTCCAGAGGATTCAACGGACTTCTTCTTACGTGCCATCACTGGTCACCTCCCGTCCATCGGTGAGCGGGTGCTCCCAAGTTTGCACTGACATCACCCAATCGGATGTAGCGGTCAGGCAAATCACGGCGGAATTTGCTGTCGTCTCCTTGCTGGTGGCCTTCAGGCAAATCACCGGAGAGGTGGTTTGGGCAACCGATTTCAACACGAAGGTTTCGAAGGGCTCGACGGCCGCTGCTCTTCTTTTGGTAAGGCAGCATACCACGAACTGCTCGCTTGAGAATCATGTCGGGCATACGAGGGAAGAACGGCCCCTTTCGGGCGTGGTTCAACTCGTACTTCTTGTGGTAGTTGTCAAGGACGGATTGTCGGCTCCCTGAAATGATGGCTTTCTCAGCGTTGACGATGATGACTTTGTCATCGCGGTCTTCGCGGGCGGCCTTCAACAAGAGGTCGGCGGAGGCGGAAGCTAAGCGGCCAAGAATAAGGCCGTCAGCGTCGAACACGTAGGTGGTTGGATCAGCCAAGGATAACAACCCCCGTTCCTGTTGGGTTTTCGTTCATCAGCTCGCCGTAGGTCATGATTCGACCTCCAGCGGCCTCAATCTTCTCACGGGCACCGGTGCTGACACTGTAGGCGGCGATGGTATGGCCGTTGGTCAACTCACCAGAGCCGAGCAGCTTGCCTGGAACGAGGATGGTGGCACCCTCGGGGGCGTAGCGGCTTACACGGCTGAGGTTGGGTTGGGCCCAATTCTTGCGGCTCTTTGAAAGTCGCAAGGCCACATCTCGCCAAACTGCAGCTCCGGTGTCGCGAGACTGGGCTTTCAGTTGGTTGATCATATCAACCAACTGGGCGTTTGTCTTACGTTCTGGGTTGCTCATTTGACTCCCTCGATGCTTTGAAGCAACCTGCCGACCGTCCATCCCGTTATGAAGGCACCGACGCGGAATGAACTCGTATCGCGCCGGAGGGGGCCGGTTTTAACCCAAATCGAGGCGCTTTAATCGAGAAGAATTTCGCCTTTGGCATCAAGCAACTCAACGGTCAATCCAGCGGCACGGGCTTGGACGATGATCTCGTCGTGAAGCATGTCTGAAAAGTCATCAAGAGCGCCGAGGGCCGTGATACCAGCCACATCGGTCAATCGGTCGATGAGGTGATTGAGAATGCAACTGACACCGTAGGCTTGCCCAGCACGGAAGGCATGGTCCGGACCGCCGACTTCGGGGTCTTCGGCTTTCATTCGAAGCATGACGGTTTGGGAGTAGGCCACCAAAGCACCGTAAAGCGCTTCGATGATGGCCGCAGCTTCCACATCGCCCAGCAACATTTGCGAGTCAGCCAACGCCGCACGCACTGCGCTTTCGTAGATGCCATGTGCACCAATGGTGTCCGTCGTTTCGATTTGCATGGCTTGGTCAATGAGTGCCTTCCAGTCGTCCATGAACCTCTACACTACCCTCCACCCTTTGAAGGTTAAGGAGGCCAAAGGTCTGGCTTACGCTCACTGTGCCTTGCCTCGTTGAGGCTGTGAACCACTTCAAATCTTGAAGTCAGTGTTCTCGCCTTCGACGATACCAGCCTGTCGAACCGATCCATCAGCGGCGACAAATTCGCCGGCCTTGGTCAGGTTATCGTAGATGCTAGAAGCGTCGATTCGCTTGACGACGGCCTCTTCACCAAGGGACATCGTCAACGAATTGGTAATGGCCCCGAGGGTCTGCATGGCACGATCTCGATGGGTTGCATCAATGGTGTGCTCGGAGTAGCGAGCTTCCTCAAAGATAGAGAGGAAGTCATCAAGTTGGTCCGTTGGCACCATGTTGAAGGCGGTGCGAACCGCAGCCTCAAACTCACGTGCTGTCTCGTATACCTTCTTCATGAAGCCGTACTTTCGGAAGTGCTTGACGAGGCTCTTGTAGCAGTCAAAGATGGCAGCGATGTATTCGTTGCTGGCTTCGAGTTGCATCATGGCGTCGGTCAAAATACCCCGGAGAGCTTGCACCTGGCGTTGTTGTTGCACACGCTGGTAATAGATGGCTCCAGCGATGAGGAGGGCCATCAGAATGATGGCGAACCCGATGAGGTTACCCGGAGACAGCAAGCCACCTGAGCCACCCAAGGCTTCAGCCTTCTTGTACGTGATTTCGTGCGTGATGTTATCCTGCGACGCCGCAAAGTAGGTCGAGCCGGGGTAGTACGCCGTGATTCGCCAAAGGCCACTGCACGGGTTGCCATCGCAGCTCTGTCCAACGAAGGACCACTCAAATCCAGCAACACCTTGCTCATTGGTTCGGGTCTTGTTGTTCAGGTCTGAGACTTCCCACTGACCGGTTTCGTCGTTGAAGAATTCGTAAGCAAAGATGACCTCTTCGTTTTCAACAGCCAAATCAAGACGGTCTCGCAAAAGGGCGATTTGTCCAAAGATCAAATCTCCTTCATCAGCACCGTTTGCACCGCTGTTGCTCCAAGTTTGCTTCACTTGCAGGTCGACACGGGAGCGAACCAACACTTCAATGTCCATCGCTGAACCGTTCAGGGCGTTGCTGCTGTCCTTATCACAGCCACCAGGGATGTTTCGGTCCGGTTCAAACGCAACACGGAGGGTGCGGAAACCTTCCAGTTTGCCGCCGGTGGTCTCCACGCCTCGGAGGGTTGGGTTCTGAATCGGATCGCCGCTGAACCATTCCACGCTTCCGTCGATGTCGCTGGTTCGAACCGTAGCAAGAGGCCGAACGTTCTCATCGGGGTCAAGGTAGATGTTCAGACACTTTCCGCCGACAGCTTGTCCGTTGGATTGGGCGAGGAACGCATCAATGTGGAAGGATTCCTTGAGGTAAAGCACAGGATACCTTGAGCCATTTTGTGCGACAAATTGGTCCACGCTGGACTTGAACGGACCAACTTCAGTAATCTGCAACGTTGAGTTGGAGAAGACGTCAAACTCGGTCTGAACAGTCTTGTTCTCATAGCGGTAGGCATCGTTGTTGTCGTAAGCGGAGTAAGACACCGAGACACGGGCCTTACCAGCCATCACGTCAGAAAGTGGACAGGTGATGGAGAAGAAACCATCCATGTTGGTGGTACCAGATTGACAAGCGACTGGGCCGGTCTGACCGTTGACCATTTCGTAGTTCACACGGATGCTTCGATCGGTCAGGTTAACGCCCAATTCGTCGCTGAGTTGGCCAGTGACAATCATTGGCTTGGGCACAACCTCTCCCGTCATTGGATCAATTTCGCTGGTGTAGACAATTTGGTCATCCACGGTCATGATCGTACGTCCAATGAGGTTGAATCCATTGGCGTTGTTCGTCAGGGTGAGACGGAAATGGTCGTTTCCTGGTACGGATGTACATGGGTCCCATGCGCCCTGGATGCCCAGATAACTGACGTCAAGCGGCTGACAGCCCTCGTTGGGCAGCGTCTCTTGGAATCGCAAAATCACGTTCACGGGACCAAATCCGTCGGGGAGGAAGGATTCAGGGTCAGCGCGAAGCAGAGAGGGGTTCAGTGGAGAGATGTTGGACTTCAAACATCCAATGGTCTCCTCAACTTCCAATCCATCGCCGTCAAGGTCGCGGTCGGGGATGTTGTCACCATTGCCGTCGTAGAAACAAAGATGTGAGCCATCAGGTTCGACTTCGGGCAAAGAGATGACCCCTGCATTTGGAGCGAGGGTTGCGACAACTTGCCGATGCAATGTTCCTTGGAAGTCTGTTCCTTCAAAGATGACGTCCACAAGTCCACCATAGGGTGTTTCACCGCCGGATAAGGCTGTTCCACCTGAATCCCGTATGCTGGTCTTGTTGTCATCGGAAACCTGAGCTGTAAAGTCCCATTTGTCACCGTTGCGCCGGAGATTTTCTTCGGTGCTGATGACCTGCATGTAGGTGCGAGAAACCACCCAAACCGATTGAGACACCGTCGTTCCCTTGAGCAGCGAAGTACCGGAATACTCGAATTGCAAGGTGAAATTACCGAGCGAATCGGAGGCAGAAACATTGAACGGGATTTCGAAGAAACCGTTGCTGTCGGTGAAGTTCACGCCAGTGCGTCCGTCAAACGACCAGGTGTAGTTCACTGGTGCATTTCGAACCGGTTGCAGTGAATTGTCAACCAACTTGGCCTGAATGGTCGTGTTGGTGTTTCGATACAAGCGGGGCAACGATGTCGTCTGGAAGTCGGTCGTACCGACGACAGTGACGTTGATGTAAGCGCCCGTTGGAGCGAGGGTCGACGAATTGCCGGTGAAGTAGTAGGCGGAATTGGTGAAGTCAACTCGGAGACCATAGGTGCCTGAGCCGTATTGGCTGAACCACGACCAGTTGTAATCGTAGGCAGCGTCGCCGTCCTTCATGATCGGTCGCTGGGTGTAAGCGGTCTCGCCGGCGCCAAGGAATTGTCCATTCTTGTCAACGTCTACCTGCAAGGCGATGGGGTCTTGGTCCCACGGGTCGTTGGTTCGGTTGGTCACCTTACCCACGACTTGGAGGGATTCGCCTGTGTTCATCTCTGGAACGATTTCACAGCGAACAGCGCTGTTTGGATCCGTGCGGTCAACCGGGCCACAAGGAGGCAAATTGCTGTCGCCACCGTTCACCAATGCGATGAACCAGTGCGTGCCGTTGCCATCAAGGAAAGGTCGCAACGCTGCTGCTTGTCCAGTCAATCCCGTAGGGGTGCCGTCCCATGACTTCGGGTAAGGCTTGAACGCTGAGACATCGTTGTAATTCACGCCTGCATTGTCCAAGGCGGGTTGGTGGAAGAGGGTCGACCAGTCGCCGAAGGTTCCATCACCGTTGTTGACGGTTGAGTCATAGTAGTAAATGGGGCTCAATCCATCAAGAATCAGCGTTCCTTCAATGTTCATTCGATGCATGATGCGAACAGAGAACGGTTCAGCTTCATCGCCGTTTAGATACGGGAATGGCCATTCAGTGGCCAATTCTGGCGAGACTCGGGCAATGATTTCGATGTCGCCGGCTGGAAGGCTTGTATTGGTGTAATTGTACCGCAACGTATCGCCATTGCTATCCAACACCACGTCGTGTTGCTTGGTCAAGTCGTTCCAAGCAATTTCTTCATAGCCACCAGGTATCTGTCCAACGCCGTTATCGGCGGTGGAGTTCCACTGCACCTGCTTCCAGGTGCCGCTGATGCCCAAATCTTGGACGAAGGTCAGTGAAGCCCATCCTGAAGCATCGGTTCGGTAGCCGTTGTTACCCAAACCGGTGAAGTTGGTTGGTGCAGTCAGGTTACCAAACAAGCCACCGAAGATGGAGAAGGAGATCGGTGAATTCTTGATCCGGTTGTCGAACAAGCCGCGGTCCCAATCAGCAGCGTAGTGGGCCTTGAAGTCAAGCCAGAACGGTTGCTCATCGCTGCGGAAGTAGGTCCAAGCCGAATAGTCAACGGTCATGTTTGCTTCAGCACCAACGAAGTAGGATTGAGATTGGCTACCGTCGAACACGAACATCTCCGTGACTTCAGCATACACTCGGTATGTGGTGTTATCACCCACCGTCAAATCCTCTGGATAGAGGAATTGCCCGACGCTGAAGTTTCCAGCAGCATTGGTCAAAACATCGATGGTTTCGATGGCGGTGGTGTTGTTCGCTGTCCATTCAATGTGAACCTGTACAGGCATTTGAGGGGCTGCTTCGTAAATGAGAGTGACGGGGTTCAACCAGTCAACGTGGCCTGCAAAGATGGTTGGGCTCTGCGCATCCAACCATAGGTTGTCAGGTAGATTGAGTGTGATGTAGGTTGGCGCTTTGTCGTCGGCATCAAGGATGCCGTCGTTATCGTGGTCCCAATCCGAGGTCAGTTCTGTGTTTTCGATTTGGTCGAAGTCCGGATCTGTACGGGTGTCGTTATCGTCATCGTTGTCAATGGCGTCGGGCCCTGTGGACAAATCGGAGGGGTTGGCGATACCTTC
>Ga0208277_1000025_pt1 | contig 79967 bp, 66 predicted proteins | sample ETNtaG_5_FD_185782 | JGI IMG/M metagenome (GOLD analysis project Ga0208277, IMG submission 185782) | Marine microbial and viral communities from oxygen minimum zone, Eastern Pacific Ocean - ETNP201406SV205 (SPAdes) (version 2) | ecosystem: Environmental > Aquatic > Marine > Oceanic ...
GTACCATCTGTATGTGTGTTACCGTTGTCAGTATCTACATCAAATACGCTGACACCAGCATCAGTTTGTATATCAAATTTCTTATTGTCTGCTCTGATAGTAAGGTTGTCAGTGATCTCAGTTGCTAATTGAATATCAACTGTACCTTGTATGACTGTATTACCATTATCATAATCTACAGTAAACTTATCTACACCTGCGTTAGTCTGTATATTAAATGACTTATTATCTGCTCTAAAGATTACATTGTTATTAATTTCTGATTGACCTGCAATGGTAGTAGTGCCACCAATGTGGACATTCTCACTTACACCTACACCACCTGTTACGACCAGAGTCCCCGAAGTGGTCGAGGTAGACCCTGTATTAGTTGTGAGCCTGAGGTTACCAGCGATGATAGCAGCATCAGTACCAGCATATACTTCAGACGTGTTGGTCGCATTGTAGATGAACCTATAACCACCAGTGCCCGACCACAGGTTAGCATCAGCATAATCTTCGTCCCAACCGAAGAATCCGAATCTTTCTTGCGAATCATAATATCTAAATTCTATACCACGATCCTTATTATCGTCAACTGTTAGAGTATCTTCTCCACCTAGTGTAATAATTGGGTCTTGGATAGTAGTTGTTACAGAGTTAACAGTAGTAGTTGTACCATCTACCTGTAAGTCACCACGAATTTGGACTAGACCTGTAACATCATCGTCATCATTAGGGTCTAATACCAACGTAGCATTAGTGGTTGACAGGGTATTATCCTGGAACCAATAGTCTTCTACATGGACTCTGTTGGAAACATTAGTAGCAGAAATAGTGATATCATTATCAGCAGTAATGCTTAAAGTAGCATCACCAGCACCACTATTAGTAGATGCAATTCCTAGATTCCTTGCAAGTCCAGCATTTTGAGTAAGATTGAAATTGAGATTACCATCACCAGTCTTATCAAGAGTCTGGTCAACAGTACCATCAAGTGTGATATCTGGGTCAGATATATAAGTCCTTACATTAATATCAACTTCACCAGCACCACCATCACCAGTATTATTAGCACCGAAGAGAAGGTTGCCTGAAGTGTCGTTAATCTTCGCATAGTTTAAGTAATTAAAACCTCTATAACCAGTAACAGCAGTCAGCTCCTGGTCTAATTCAAAGTCTTCTTTGGTGTTACCATCTGCAAAGGAGACACGATTGTTTTGAAGTTGTAGATTATCTACACCTCTCTCTGCGATGGACACATGTCCACCTTCTATATTATTACCTGCGTCCCATAGAGATACATCAAAATCTTCCTGACTGAATGAAGCAATACCTTTCTGTGGTGCAAGAGCACTACTTAGGTATCTCCACGAACCAGTGTCAGATGTGTCTGTATGGGAAGGTTCCCCGCCACCAGCTGAAATATCAGCAATTGCTTCATAGAGTTTATCCGCAGCGTTTTTAACTTTTGAGTACCTAGGATAAGTCGCTGCGTTATCATAAACAGCAACTGTGGTACCTTGTTTAGCAGTAGCAATAGCAGAGGTCTGAGCATATGTCAGACGACCATATCTATCTACTGTAAAGTTTGTTGTGTTGACAGTCTCATCACCAGTAGTTGCAGAGATGAGAGGTGTATCTAGGTTACCTACGGGGTTATAGGTACCTACAACAACTGTAGTATCAGCAAGGTCGATGAATGGATTCTGTGATGCACCATCACCATACTGTACAATAATTCTTTGACTACCACCCGTGATAGTTCTTGATACAATAGTACCTTCTGCTTGACGTGAAATCAAACCGAAGGAGGTCATTGAAGCTAGTGATGTTAGATCACTATCCAGTGGTTGTGCATCAGTAATACCATAAGCACCTAAGCTTGTAGGGTTTGTTGCATCAATAATACGACCACGAGAGTCAACTGTAACCTGACTGTATGTGCCTTGTGCATCTAGATCATTAGGATCGTAATGAGGTAGAGCAACAACATAATTCAACTCAGCAGTAATGGTTAAGTTAGCGGATCCATCGAACGTACCACTACCCGACATATCACCACCTAAGGCAATCTGTCGAGCATTTGCTAGTCTTGTTGCTGTAGCACTGTTACCAATAACCGATGCAGTAATGGCACCTGCTTCAAAGTTACCGTCAGCGTCTCTCTTTACTAGGGTGTTTGCAGTGTTTGATTCAGTTTCGAGTGGTCTTTCATACTTGAGTGAGTTCCAAGCGGTTACACCATCTCCTATCTTCAAGCGAGAAGTATCGATTTCGATACCTAATTCTCCTTGAGCTAGAATCGGGTTGACGTTTGCCCACTGCTGAGCTCCATCACGTCTTAATTGTATTCTATTTGCCATTGCTTATAAGGATCCGAGCACTGCATACAGTATTACTGATTTATTTATGCGTTGTCGTCAGTGCTTGGTTCCTCAGTTTTCTCTTCGGGGGGCTTCAGATACTCCAGAGTTTCGATAGCACCAAGCAGTTTCAACGCTTGTGATTCATTATCTTTAATCTTTTTAGCGAGTTGCTGATTCTCACTAATCAAGTTTTGATATCTTTCACGGAATTGACCAAGCAGTTCTTCTTGATCCATAGTTTCTTTCACGTCAGCTGGCATTGTTTTTTTCTCCAATTGCTAATTTAAGTAGTTCCTTGATGTCACTTATATCTGATTTTAACTCAGAAACCTCACTTTGTAAAGTGTCGAACTTCGCTTGCTGTTTTTCACGCTTCGCATATGAAGCCATATATTGGTCATATTGCGTTTGGTTACAATTAACAATAGCGTTCGAATCAGGGTCCCTATACCAACCTTCCTTGCCATCGACAGGGATTAGGTCTTCTTTAAAGGGTTGGATGTTGTCTTCAGGTTTTGACATACTTGACAAAGGGAATAATAATAATTATAATCAACCATGTAGGGTTGCATGAGGGTTCTCTATGAAGCTAACGCTATAGCCCTCAGGTCAGCAATCAATGGTATTCTTGCTTGACTCCAAGACCTCATAACAATTTTAATCTGGAAAGCATTAAAAGTTAACCCTCGCTTCTCATAAGAAATATCTTTCCATAGAGGCTCATCAGTAGCAGTATCATCATACTGTGCTGCATTAGTCTTCACGGGGTCACCTATCAATGCCCAGTCAGTAGTTGATGGGTCAGCATTATCACCTGTCTTAAATGTGCGGAAATAAACTCGCACTTCAGTAGATGGGTGTCTAGTGATTTGATAATCAACTTTCAACGTCCTTGATTCAGAACCGAGGCGAGCGAGTCGAGTCACATAGACTGCATCATTTTGGTCACCCTGAGGTAGGGTGGATACATCCATAGTCCTGTCAATCTGAGATTGTTGTCCATAAGGAGCAGGACCACCAGGCCACCAGTTGATTCTATTGGTGGTTGTAATTAATGATAATCTATCAAGGTCGATACATGGAGATACCGTATCCTTTTCAGTAGTCATATCTAATGACATTGTTAATGACTTGTTACCATCCAATTTATTCTGCTCATTAATCTTCGAGCAAATCAAATTAGGAATACTAAAGGTATTCAATTCATTAAGAACAACGTCTACATATTGACCATTGTTAATAAAGGAATTACTATCACGTGGTTGTGATGCACCTTCTCCACCACCCGATCCAACGGATGTACCTGATGTAGTATTAACACGAGCAATAATCTCTGTCTCAGGTAATACCATTGTAGAAATGGTAGGTGTTAGTGTTTCAAACTGTACGTTTTGTGATGCCCATACATCTGTACCACCACCTCTAATGCCATTAGTAGCAGCGAAGTCAGTTGATAGCATGTAACTATCAATCCAAGGACACTCAAGTTTAGTATGTACTTTATTAATTTCTGTTAGTGGGATGCCATCAAGGTTGTAACATTCAACTACAGTACCAGATGCATGCTCTACATCAGCAGTAGCATTTGCTCCTCTACCAGATGTGGCAACAGTAATTACCTGACCACTTGCAGAGATTGCTGAGTATTTAATAATCTCCTCTCCAATCTTAAGGTATCCTGGATTCAAGTTACCAATAGATGTGCCACCAATGATAGCATGGAATTGAGAAGCATCTTGTAATTGAATAGAAGTTGCACCAGCAGACAGTGTTGATGTCAATGTAGTGCTTGGTACTTCTGATATTACACCAGTGATTTCAACGTTATTAGCACGTTGATGCATACCGTGGTTTCTCTGGAATATCACAATCTCCTTATCATCTTCTGGGAAAGAAGGTGCTTGAGTAGGATATGCAGTATATGAGTCACCACTATATCCGACGCTAGTAATAGTTGCTGATGTGCCACCTGGCTCAGACAACGTATCAGATACGTCAAATGCTTTTGTAATATAATTAAGAGTCAGTGTCTGTGTACCTACATTATATGAAGTCACAGTACCTTGTGCAGCAGAAGTAGATCCTGTTACAACATCACCAGCTTCAAACGTCCCGTTGTAGATAGCAGACAATACAATCGTTGCTACAGACTGGGATGAAGCAAGACCTTGGAATGGGTCATTGTTAGCATCTAGGAAACCTGCTGCAAACTGGCCATCGATGTCAGTAACCGTTATTTTTTCTGGGTCTGACACTGCATCAAACTCCTTAATGGTAGCAGATGCACCTGATGGACTCTGTGTTATTCTTGCACCTATAGTGAAGTTAAAATTCTGTCCCACAGGTAGAAGTAGAGTCTGTTTTGGTTTCAATGTTAGGACTGGATTCTCAATCAAGTTGTGAATTCCACCATTACCACGTCCTAATTCTGCGTTATTAAGTATCGCAGTACCACTCATCTGAGTAAACTTAGCACGGTAAACCGTAAACTTCATATCCTCAAACTGGTCTGCTGTCCATGTAGATGCGTTTTGTGATTTGAATAACACACCTGCATATGGCTGCTCAGATATAGTCCTTGTTCCTGAGACATCGATGTCACCCATTCGGGATATCCATACGTTATACTCGTTGGAGTCAGACAATAATACAAAGCAATATTCTACAGAAGACTTGATGTATACTGGAGACCTAAATGTAAATCTTGATGGGATAGCAGCGTTGTCTGATAATTCTATTTGATCTGGATTGATGGTTGTATCAGAGAAAGGTAGAATATCCTTAGTAGGATAACCATTCTCCATAGTCCTTATCTGCATAGAGATAGGAATGTTAGCATCCTTACTCTTGAAGAATACATCAATACCAGTTAGGAATACACCACCTTCCTCATCAACAATAAAGGATTGAGCAAGAGGGTCATACCAACCAATCTGTCTAACCTCTGACCTAGTAGTAATAACAGTCCTTTCATCAGAAACTGTATCTCTTACTAACTCAGCATTTCTAACAGCAAGGATATTTTCTCTAATAGTCCTCAGTGTACCTTGTGCTGTGTATGTGCCATCAGCAGATGATGTAACAGCACCTGGTGCCTTACTATTATCTTCTGCTGTTGTGAATCTAACTGTCCTAGTACCAGTTGCCCAACGTGGGTTGGAATCATTACCTGGGTTAGGAATAAAGAAACTACCTTGGACGTTACCAATATTATCAGTAAGAATACGACGGTCTTTAACCTTTCCACGAGCACCAGATGTTTGACCAACCAATACTTCACCGACGTTTACATTACCATAGTAGTTTGGATTGACACTCTCAGCAGCAACTGTAGTATCAATATTAATATATCCAGTTTGTGATGCATAAGACTCTGCTAGAGTTGAAGTACCTGTCCCGTATGGGTCAGTTGCATACCCGTCATTTGCAGGAGCAATCTTAAGACGACATCCTGATACTTCTCCGATAACTGTCTCACCAACAACGAAAGGTGTCTCGTTAGTTTGTGGGTCAGCAGTAGAAGATTTGATTAATTCAACAACTTTAGGAGTAATGTAATTAGATACATTAACACCATCGAAGAAGACATAGAATCTTGTGCGAGGCTTAAGTCTTTCAACGTTAAAGGAAACGTTACGAGACCTAATCCAAGGAATTACACTACGTGACAATTCAGTATCACCTAATGACTTACGGTCAATCTTAGGTACGACACGAGTCCTTACACCTTGACGTGCTTGGTTATTAACAACCCTCCAAGTCCTTCTTTCATGTACGAAGAGTGGTTGTCTTCCTTGTCCGTGACCCAATCTACCGAGTCTACGACCACCTGCACTGAATGAACCTGACCTATTTCTCCATCTACTTGTAGATTGTAGTGATTCACCTGTCCAGTTAGTCCTCCATGAACCCCACTGAATAGGAGCGAATCCATTTTGGTCAACCTGTAGGTCTCTACTTACAGCAGAGAAGTCACCTTCTACGTTTTCTACACGAGCTGGCAATCTCTTAATATCAACCCAGTCATCTGATGCTGGAGTTAAATCAATACGACCAATGAAAGTAAACACGTTAAATGGGTTTACATTCTCTGTCCTAGATGCATATGGTTGTGTAATGATTGCCAAATCTTCATAAGGAAGAATGACCATATTACCAGGAGTCTTAACTATATTACTTGAAGCAGATTCGTTAAGCTCAAGAGGGACATTGGTAGTATAATGTGATGGACGTAAGTGACCCATTCTGAAGTCCATAGAGCACTTGTAGTCAACACTGAGCACGTCACCAAGTGTGTGGTCAGTAAAGTCGTCTACAACATATCCATTCTTCAGACGGTCGAAACCGTTGTCATCATATGTCTTAGTGTTTTCTGCTTGTACTTCAAGTAGAGATAGGGAAGTATAATACTCAACGTGAGATAGACGTGTCTCTAAGTCACCAATATCTTTCATCGTATAACGACGAATAATCTCAGGTGTAATTAGAATATCTCTTTCTACATCATAGGTATAAGGTCTATACTCAATAGTTGCAAGAAGCATAGCATTTTGAATACCATCTGGAGGTGGTAGATCCTCTGAGGATACACCATTAACAATTTTCAGTTGGTTATCATGCGTTAAGAATAGTTTGTCTGCACGTGGGAGATAGTATGAATAGTCCATACGAATCTCAGTTGCTACCTTAGGAATATCAAAGATAGTGGATCCACCTACACCACCAGACGTATCGAATACTCTGGCCGCAAAGTCGAGCGAGGCACAATTTACATAGAAGGGAGCACTTATGGTACCAGTACCACTTGCTAACTCACCGACACCTGGACGGAAGTCCACCTGATCCCTGAGATAGTTAATAGATCCATCAAGTTTATACTTAGGAATTTCCTTATATCCAATACCTGTGTATGACTGTGCTGAGAAGTAATCTCCAGATGATTCATGCACAAAGTAATCAAAAATGATCAGGAGCTTTCTAATAGGAGGAGTAAACGCTGGAAGTCTCTGTAAACGACACACATCATAGTAGTGTGCCTTCTGTCCTGCATCAAGCTCATACTGGGATGTGACTACTTTACTACCTTTGGCCACTGACCCTTCAGCGTCGTCGATAATTGCAGTCAATGGGTTACCATCATCATCAACTCCATCTACACTTTCACCAGGAATGAAAGGTATCTCATTCAACTGGACAAAATGGAGTCTCAAAGTTGAGTTAATAAACTGTATAACCCTACCTCTAGCACCTGATGTCTTACCTATTACAACTGACCCACTATCAAAGAAGGTCGCTTCGGTAAGCACACAGTAAGGTGCAAATGCTTCGCTATCGTCTTCAGATTCAAATACAGCATGAATCTTATAGACATCATTCAATGCGAATGAAATATCTTCGTCTTCAATACGTGTGCCATACAAGTTACCATAGGCAAGACCGTATTTTTGGACATCATTATTCTCACGAGTTCTGATGACCTTCAATGCCCTCATCTTGGCAGCAGTCTTAATCTTCTTGGTAACAATATTCTTAGATACCAATGCAGTTAGTTTGACAGTAGATACGTTTGCTAAACCGTCAATAGTAACTGACTGTCTGTCAGCACCAAAGGTTACAGTCAAAGTGCCTAAGTCATTCAATGCATCTATGTTGAGGTTATCACCAACACTCCATGCACTTCCAGATTCTGCTACGATTGTAAGGATATAGTTTTCATCATCTAGTGTTGCAAACTGCTCAGACTCAGGTAGAGATACAGTAACACCACCAGATACAACAGTCTTATTAGCGAATGTCCTATAGACAAAGAATGACTCGTCACTGATAGACTTCATAGAAGTACGTGGACAGTCAATAGACAATTCACCATTCTGGTAGTCCTTCTGGAATATAAAAGGACGCATCCTAATCACTGAGCTGTATTCGCTCGGAGCACCAGTTATACTACCCTTAGTCAGAGAATGATCAACTCTGGCCGTTTGGGTAAGGTAGTCGAAAATATTATACGATGATCCTGCATGTGAGTTACCAGGATATACCTTGATGTATTGTGGGTCTACTCTCTCAATACGAGTCGAGTTTTCACCCTCTCCAGAAGTGTTAGTATGGGTAATAACATCACCTGGACGTAGGTCTTCAGCATATTTACTACGGAAACCTACTAAGGTCTTAGTACCTGAAGTAACGTCTAAGGTGTGTGTTGACCCTTCTAATTCTTTAAGGTCGTTAAGTACCCAGTTAGCACCAAAGATAATAGTGTTACCTGCGTTTCTACCACGACATGACCTAGTGTCAGTAAGGTTGAAAGTATGTGCAGCATCAAGTGTACCAACTACACGACCATCTCTTTCAATAACTTCACCAGGAATAAATGTACCTGATACTTGCTCTAGTGAGCAATAGTTACCAGCACCAGCATCTGCAACAAATCCCTTTGCATTAGATGTCCTACCTTTGAGTAAATCACCAACTTGTACAGTAGTATTACCTGCTACAAAGTTAATAGCAGTCCACATCTGTGCATCAAAGATCCACATATCCCATGTGTCTGTGGTATCTTCTTGTAACTGGACAGTCCTACAACGACCAATCTGTCTACCTACAACAGAGTTAGTAGTGTTTAGTGTCCAATCATCATACAACTCAAGTGTTTGATATGCTTCTGATACACCCTCACCAGTTAGGTCGGGCCATCCATATACATCATATACCTTTACAAACTGTCCTAGACGGAATGCTAGGATAGCGTTATTTACTGATTCAAAATCTCTTGGTTTCTTAGCATCAACATATTGTGGTACTAAAAACTCAGTCCTATAACCCTTAACATATGCTCTACCTGGGCTAATTTCAAATGAAATTAAATCATCTGATGCAATGTTACCACCTGAGGTAGTTTGACCTGCACGGTAGACACCATTGTTGAAACCATCATCTAAATTTTCTCTTGCTGTGACGCTGAAGGTGTCGATAACGTAGTCGCCTGACTCTTCATATGTCCTTCTTGCGAGACTCTTCTCAAGCTCTGAATATGCTGTGTGAGTAACAAACTGCTCAACTTTTGAATTGTTGATACGGAGTAACTCAATGAAGTTCTTATCTGTTTCATCTGCGATTGGCTTTTTAGTGAGAGAAGTCTTAATTCTAAACCTGTGACCGCCTGGAGCAGAATAGTTAGATGTGCCAGCTGCGTTGTCATTAAGAGACGGATCATCCTCTGGCGTAACAATAGACTCGCTGACTTCCAATCCGACCCTGTAGGAAGGATTGTTTGAATACTGTTCAAGGATAAGGTGAGACGACGGGACATCTACAAAGTGACCTCTGATAAAATATACACCCTGATTGATATATGCAGTAGAAGCAACAGCAGTTGCATCAACAGGAAGTAATTGTGCAAATGGGGATCCAACCTCAATCAGTGTAGTTCCGAAAGTAATCTCATTTTCGGCCAATAACTGCTCATTGGGTTGAAATGTTTTGACGGTTGTGTCACTGGTAGTATCACCTGACTCAACATACTTAACATACAGAGTGACATAGCCACGTGAAGACTCTGATGATGGAATTGAGTAAAGGACTTTTGCTTTAATACCAGTTGTAATACCTTCAATAAGTTGACCTGTGAGTTGATTTCTATAGGTCTCGATGTCTACACCAAGGAAAGATTGTTGTAATACAATCGCTTGCACCTGTAGGTCGTAACCAACCTGACCAGGAATAACCATAGCACCTTCTTTAAAGAAGTGCTGACCAACAGACTCCAATTGATTCTGGAGAATCGACTGCATCGTGGTGAGTTCACGTGCTTGGATAGGGTATCCAGGTCGGAATAGCACCCTATAAAAGTTTTTATCCTTATCAAAGTCGTCAAAATAAGGACTAATGTTTAAATTAGTATTCTGTGGCATGTCTTAGAACTCGATTACGATTTTGATGTCTTCGATTTGGTCTCCTGCACGAGTAATCGCTCCTCGGTTATCTATGTAGATAACTTCGCCAGAGTTGGGGTCAACTTCTGCCTTAGCATAACCGTTGGTAAATGCCATACCCAAATCATATTCAGCATTGTTAATAACCCTTGTAGAGGATCCAGAAACAATAGGGAAGTTGATATCAGGGTCAGCAGATGCACCTGAGGTTGAACCCACAACTGGGTTACCACCTTCAAACTCAATAAGGTTACCAGTGAATTCAGGGAACACACCGTCAATCCTATTTTGATAATACTTAAGCACCTTAGTGGTACTATTCCATGAAATAACCCGACCTCTAGCAGTCACTTGCTGACCACCAACAGTACGGGATTGAGTTACAATCTCATCAGTTTGGAAATTACCTGTAAACGTAGGAGGGAAAATAACTGCCTTCGTTGCAGATAACGTAAGCTCAGAAGTTAACTCCTGAGTGCCATACTTATTTGGGTTAATGACTAGACCAATACGACGATAGTCGTTATCAGTTGGGAAGTCACCACTACCCTCATCGTATGTAAACTTGGTGTTAATCATGACTCGGAAACCACCTAACTCGGTAGCTGGTTCTGCACCATGACCTTGGACGGGAGGAATTACAACTTCGACGCTACCACCTGTTCCTGTGCCAGCTCCGATACCGTTAACCTCGTCAATAATAACTTTACCAAATGTATAACCACTACCACCAGAGGTAACAGTAGCAGATACAATTCGACCACCATCAACAACAAGTGAAACTCTACCACCTACACCGTCTCCTTTAATGGGGACGTTTTCGTAAGTACCATTGTTATAACCTGCACCAGATGATGCAATAATAACTGTATCAATTTCTCCACCAACAGCGTCAGCAACAACAGCAGTGTCACTCAACACAGGCATGTATTCATTAGAGAAGAATTTTAAGACCTGACCAACAGGGATCGTATACATATACTTCCAACGGTAACCATCAGCAGTTGTGATAATTGAAGTGGAGGTACCAGTAGGCTCAACAGTAGAAGGTTTACCATTAGGATCGCTAGGACTTGTCCCGTTGTAGATGCACTTATAAACTTGATAAGACGAGTTGACCACGTAGAAGTCAGCGTCGTAGAGTTTAGTCGCACCCGATGATGCAGTTTTAGTCGAGGAGTAATCATGGCGATACATATCATAAACATAACCTAGTCCACCAGTGGTTTGCTCTGGGGGAATCCAGTCAGTACGACGAATAACTTGAATGGTGTCATTTGCTAACACTCTCTTCAAGGATATCATATCCGAATAGTCATCGGAAAATTCTTGGAATGAATCTACTGGGTCTGGAGGGGCATTTTCGTTGTCCCAAGGTTGGGGACGACCGATAAAGACGTAAAGACGATCCCGACTAGCACCTGCCAATAGGTCAGATTGAGTCGCATCAGGACCTTCAAGAGCCTTCCTAAACCTCTCGGCAGTAAATATTCTAAATTGGTCGGTAAGTAATGCCATTACTATACAATTGCCTTCTTTTTATTTATGGTAGTTAATCATCCTCATTTCTGAGGTACGTATTATATTCGATATAATCGATAGTTGCCTGAGCACCAGTCGAATTTCCTCTTAATACTTCTCCCTTCTGGAACTTATAATTAGCACCGTTGGAAGTCAGTGATTCCATTGTTAAAACGATTTCAGTGCTACTACCACCCTGAGCTAATGTTAACCCAGTGGCAGTTACACCTGTTGTCAGACCTTGGAGTTGCTCTGTAGCATTAAATGCAGCAGAGGAAGTTTGATAGGTTGCTTGAATAGTTGCAGTAGATGTGTGGGTATCTCCGTCACCCAACGCACCAGCACCTTGTATGGTTGCAACTAAAGAATTCTGACTACCGTCATAGATTTGATCACCAATTTGGAATAGAGTAGTATTCGTGCCACCAAGGGTCTCTTCAATACCATATAGGGATGATGCTATCCCTCCATCCAAACTAATTTGGTTTTCAAACTCTGTGCCAGTATTTATCAGGTCTGCTATACCATCTCCAACACCGTCTAATTCATCGTCATCTTCAAACTTTCTATTAAGAATCTGACTAAGTGGTACTGTAAAAGCAACAATATTGTCACCTTCAGATTCTACTAATGTATGAGGAGCAACACCAGTATCACTAGCACCAGCAGTACCTGCTACGAATGCAATGATTTTTGCTTTCTCATTTGACCTACCACCATCGATGAATGCTAATTCATCAACTTGGAATGTAAGATAAAGTGCTCTCTCACTTGGATCCCAGTCGTATACAATAGCGACTCGGTTTGATTCACTCTCTATAACTCTTCTAACTTTGTCAGTTACTTGGAAATCATATTGAGTTAAACCTGTATTTGGGTCATCCTGTAAGTTGTCTAGGATGACTTTTTGGTCAAATCTAAAATTGATACCTCTGTCACAACCAGTAAAGGAGGTTGCAGTTTTACCAGTGTATCTAATAACTTCTCTACCTATCAGTACCTTACCTGAACCTGGATAAGGATTGGTAGTTTCAACATGTATAGTTGATTGTCCTGATGTAGCATCCTCTAATAGACCTGTTAAACTATAATAGACAGAGTTAAGAGATTGTCTATTTCTAGCAGCTCTAATAAGGTTAGTATCTCTAGTAAAGATAACCTCTGGGTTAGCAGTATATCCACCACCACCTGATAAGAGGTCAATATTTGTAATAACACCTAGGTTAATAAATGCTTCGGCCGTTGCACCACTACCACCGCCTTTAATTATCTGAATAAGGGGAGGTGTCTCGAAGAATTCACCTTCATTAGTTAGAGTAATAGAGGTAACTTTACCAAATCTATTAACACTAGCAACACCAGTAGCACCGTCTCCACCACCACCTGAGATGATGATATTTACGTCTTCCTCAGTGTAATTTCTACCTTCTTCCTCAATGGCAATACCAGTTACCAGTCCAGTAACTGCCACAAGCTCACTACCAGACCCACCACCACCTTCAATACGAGCATCAGCATCAAAATACTGGTCGCCAGGAGTAGTAATCTGGACAAAATCTAATGCACCAGTCCCGTCATCTTTAAGATATACGTTGCCAGCAGCAGTTTTAGAGGAACCATCATCATCAATAACAAGACGTAACGGGTCATACCCTTCTCCTGGATCTAATACTTCTACAGCAACAATCTCTCCATTATTTGCAATGACTGCTCTTAGAACAGCATCACGAATTGGAGTACCACAGTTCTCCACACGAAGTCTAGGTGGGTCATTCTTATCATAACCTTCACCACCTGAATTGACATATACATCTCTAACCCCAAAGATACTATTGAATATCGGGGTTATAGTTGCACCGCTACCTGGAACTGTTCTTGGCATATTACACCACCACTAAGTTGCCTACCATGCCAGCATGGATTGTACATTGATAAACGTAAGTAGTACCAGCAGCCAGTGTTTGTGGGACTGTCCAGTACTGCACACCTGTTTGTGATCCAGTAATACCATCAGTAACAGCAGTACCACCATTGCTTTGTCTTATAGCAAATGGGTGACCTGCACCTGTCTGGTTATAGAATCTGTATGTGAAACCTCTATACACATATATTGTTGGGTTACCTGTTGATGAATTAACTCCACCACCAGTAAATGTATATCCACCACCTGAACTACCAGAGATTGAGAATCCAATAGTAGGACCTTGAGTTACAACCCAGTTACCATTTTGCTCATCATATATGAGGTTATCATTCTCACTAGCAGAAGCTGGTAGAGGATTAACAACACTGAGAGTTACAGTGTTTGATGTAACAGCAGTTGATATATGATTTGTTGCACCTACAACGTTAAGAGTTGAGGTTGCTAGAGCAGCAGTTGTTGTGCCAGTATCGCCAGCAACTGTCCTGTATGCTTCTTGTACTACATTGGGGGAGTCATTAGTAATCGTAAGGTCACTTCCTGAAATAGCAGTACTAATACCAGACCCACCAAGAACATTAATAGTAGTAGTTGCACTATCTGCGGTTTTGTTTCCTGAGTCACTTCCTATTACTCCGTAGGCATTTTGGTTTGTATCACCAAGTGCCCCTGTCATAGTTATGGTGAGGGTGTCTCCGACGATTGCAGTCGAGATATTAGTGCCTCCCGAAACTGTAAGGATATCAGTAGCAGCACTAGCAGTAGTACTGCCAGTGTCAGCAATGAATCCTTCAAAGAGGTTTTGAGTCGTGCCACCGCCTCCACCAGATGCAGTTTCATCATTTGCAGCATACCAATGTGAATTACTTGAAGACCATTTCAATACTTGTCCGTCGGAAGGTCCTCCACCGACAGTCATATCTACATCACTTAGGTGACCTATACTACTATTCTCACTAATTAAAGGTACCCAAGCACCACCGTGTGCAAAGTATCCCTTTCCTTCAGTATGAGCATGGGCAAACATACCATGATGATTAGCTGCATCTGGTAAAGAAGCAACATCATCGAAATGATTAGACCACTTTAACTTACCGTCAGCACCATCGATGTATGTTAGAGCAGATCCTGTGCTACCAGCCCAGAATTTAATATGACCGCTACCATTTGGTTGAATAGTTATATCACCATTTGATGTTGATACAATATTATGTCCATTGACACTTAAATTTTCAGTAAGTGCATTAAGACCCCCTTCAGCAAATGCTGTGCCATTCCATTTTAGGAATTGACCAGTCGAGGGAGAGCCGACATTGATTTGTAAGTTGGTGTCGTTGCCGAGAGCAGTGTATAGCTCGTCAATGATGCTATTAAGCTTAATAGCACCATCTCTGAGACTGTCACCAGTCCCATCGTTTGCCGACGACCCAATATTTAGATTCTGCTTAGGCATGATAGGTAGTTTTCTACAGTTTTATTTAGGTGCCATCAAAGGTTTGCTGCGTGGAATCCATAGTAGACTGAGTGCTATCAAATCTGTTAGCAAGTGATCCACCATCTCCACTACCAGTAACAGTTAGAATGGCATTTTGTGAGTCCAAAGGTGAGTTTTGTGCTGCGGTACCTCCAACAGGACCTGTTATACGACAACGATACCTGTATCCAGTCATGTATGCTAGGGCAGTGACCGCATAAGTGTTAGTCGTTGCACCTGTAACAGCAGCAAATGCATATCCTCCATCAGTAGACCTATACCATTGATAAGTCATAGGACCATTCTCAGGTAATATCTGAGAATTGATGGTAAATGTAGCAGTTTGATTGGCATTTACTGTTACATTCTGAGGTTGTAGAGTAATTTGAAGGGTAGAAGGAGCAGCTCCACCACCATCTCCACCATCTCCACTATCTTGCACAGGATTTGACCCGTTATTTGTGGGTGTATTGATGGTTTCTCTAGTCTCAAGTCCCATAATGAATGGAAATTTGACCACACTAACGTCAGTTTGGTCTACAGTAAGGAAATATGCGTAAGTTCCGTTAGGATATTCGGGTGTTACACAAAATCTACCATTATGTCTGTCTAAATCTCCAGTTCCTTCGACATATTCCCAGTCCTGCATGAGTGATCCAGCAGGTGGATTGTCAGAATCATTACCATAATCGGGTCTTCCAGGTGCTTCAGTTGATTTTACTGAATAACCAGTCCTCATAACTCTTGTGCCACTCAAACTATCCCAAGAATGGTCATATGCATAGGGTCCATAGATGGGAAATCCATCAAATGCTATCCCTACTATCTTAGAATGACCGTCTGGGTGACGAATATTGTTACCATTAAACTGAGTTGACCCATAATAATCGTTATATGCTGCCATACTAGAGTTAGATTTCCAGCATGATAAGAAATCTGAGTCATGATAATGATACATTCCTTGCTCTTGTGTCTTACCACCGCAAGTATCTTCACCAAAATTGATAAAACTCTGAGCAGATATACCAGCAGATACCCAATTGAATCCAGCTGGAGGGTTACCGTTAGGACCAGCAGATGGATTGAATATAGGTACACCATTACCAGATATACCAATAGCACCTAATGGTGTAGCATCACGACCATTTCTCTGATCATGATATGTGTATGTACCATTAGCACCAGTGTTGGTGTCTGCCATTATAATATCAATTCTACTATCAGTTGCTAACCAAAATTCTCCGTCAATAGAAGTAAATGTAGTCCCTCTAAAAATATACTTTCTTTTTATATCTCCAAAATTAAAACAAACTTCATCACCAGGTTGGATGTTAGGTTGCACACCAGTGAAATTGTTAAGATCTGTGACACTGATATTAATGCTTCTAATAAACCCATCTTGAGTCCAAGTGTTGTCATCGAAGACCCTAGAGGTACCAAATGTACCACCACGATATAAGAAGCTATGATCCCAATCATGTGTAACAATGGTATTTGCATTATTATCATTAGGGAACGTACCGCTATTCACGGGAGACGGAAGACAATCCGAGCTCACCGAGAGTTGTTGGGTACCTTGATTAATTGTTGCGGTAGCAGCCATAGTCTTATTTAGATGTCATCAAAGATTTGTGTTGGACTGAAGTTGGAGATTACAGTTGCACCAGTCTGGACTGTTAGGACAGCAGATAGTGAGTAAACTGGGGTTGCACCAGATGCTGTGATAGCGACTCTGTATTCATCACCATCATCATTTTGTGCGGTATTACCTGTGTTATAAGTTGCTTGGTTAGCACCAATAATGTTGCTCCATGTTTGTGTGCCATACTCTTTCTTCTGCCACTGATAATTCATTGTCTCATCGTTAGTTACAGTAGAAACAACTGTGAATCCAGCAGTCTGACCTTGGTTAACAGTTACGTTAACTGGGTCTGTAGCGATTGCGATTGTGCCAGGAGTAACTCCACCACCCTCTTGTCCTTCTGGACCTTCGCCAGCGAGAACGTCAAATCCACCGTTGATAGGACTACCAATAGGAGGTGTCCAATCGTCTGGGACTTCGTTATCAATTGCAACAACAGGAGACTGGTAACCAGTACCAGCAGTCTTAACATCAACACGAGATACACCCATAAGTGCCTTCAAGCGAGCATCAAATCCAGAGGAGGAGATAACGTCAACGTTAGGACGTGAGGTGTAACCATCACCAGGATTGGTTAGTACTGCGTTAGTAAGTTGACCAGATGTTATGTTAGCAAGAGCAGCAGCATTTCTACCCTTAACAGATCCAGTGTATTCAAATGTGATTAAGGAGTTAGAAGACTCAATTAGAGCAACTTCTCTGGAGAATTCTTCACCCTCTATATCGAGGTTATCACCAGCTTCGATTGGTGGGACAACAGTTGCTGCGATAACGTCTGCGTCACTACCAATGTATGAGAAACCAACGAATGTTGCACCGAATCTTGGGACTTCAGCGAAGATGATACGTGAACCAACAATCTCGTATGCGATACCTGGTTCCTGAATAATACCGTTGAGTGAAACGATAATATTATTCTCAGGACGGATGACGTTAGAGGAAACACCCTCAGTCAATGTCAAGGAGTAGAATAGACCTTGACGCTTGAGGTTGAAGGAAGATCTCAATGAGTCAAACTCGAAGGAGATGTCATCTAACTGACGTAGTTTACCAACATAGTAACCGATGTATTGTGAACCAATTACAGGTGGCTCAGTAAACTGAATCTTATCAGAGAATGCAACGTATGCATTAGTTGCACCTGGAGGTTGTAGAATACCATTAACAAATGCGAGTAAGTGACCAGCAGGGTCTGGGAAGTATGCTTCACCATTAGCAACAGTAAGGTCAAATGTAGTTTGGACTCCATCGAATCCTCTGAAGTACCTATTAACACGACCTTCAAGTGTGCGAGCAGATGAAACGGCACCACCCCATCCATCATCAGAGATGATACTCATATTATCTACGAATTCACCAACTGCATCTTCTACCCAAATAGTAGCAGTAATACCTTGTTGCTCGATAGCAACAACCTTAGCGTAAGATGAGAAATCAGTAGTTGTGTAACTAGAAACACCAGCATAGATTGATGGGAAGTTAGACCCAACAACCAACTTACCAATGTTATTATTGGGGTCAGTTATCTCAGAGATAGGAGCACCAATTCCAACTGGAACTAGATTACCAATCCAAAGTTTGTGAATACCATTATCAGGGTCATTAGTATACTTGGTTACAGTTGCATGGAATCCTGGATTCTTCTCTGTTGTACCTTGTAGGAGGATAACCTCATCACCAACGTTGAATGTGTCATTAACACCAGTATCAATAATAGCAGTGCCAAGGTTTAATTCGTAAACTGCACGACCGTGGACAAACTGGTTAAGTTGAATCTGTGTTCCACTGATACCCTTAACATCTAAGATGTAAGAAGTAACACTACCGTAAATAACGTCTCCAGGAACCCATGGATCCTTAATTGTTTCAACGTCAATTGTGATACGACCACCAGTGTTACCAGTTAGACTACCAGACTTATTAGCAAATTCAGAGATATAACCCTCAACAGAAGAATCTCTATCGAAGAACCAGTCACCCTGATTAAAGCTTCCCATCTTAAGATTTGTGAAGAAGCGATCTGATGAACTGTCAACAGTAGCAGTAGTGCCACTTGTAGTACCTTCAAGGACATCATTCTGGTTAATTGCTCCTGAGATTGTATGAATCTTCAAGAAGGATGTGCCTGTCTCACTAACTGCACCTGCTTGTAATACAAATCCTTTATTGGTTACTGCACCCTGAACCACAACCTCTTCACCGTTAGTGAATGTCTGATAAACAGAGTTATTTTGTGACTGATTAGAAGTTACAAAGTGAGTAAAGATTTGTCTGATGTTTGCTGCATTCATTGTGATAGCAGATATCTCAGCAGAAGCATCAGATGTGCCTCCGAAGATAACATCAGCAGGGTTGAATCCACCTTGAATTGGAGTTACAGATGGGTCTGATGGATATGTAGGAGCAGTTCTATTAATACCACTACGTCTTTCAACAGCAAATATTTGAGCACCTGAGTTAGAAGTATCTAACTGGAAGGTTCTGAAACGTCCATCATGAATTGGTGATACACCAATCTCAAACCACTCAGCAGTAGCAGTCAAGCAATAGAAGTATGGTTGAGTTGCTAATCCTTGTAAGGATGTCTGAGATGCAGGGATGTAACTTAGTATGTCACCACGTCTAAAGTTGTTAGCACGATTGATACGGACTCTATATTCTGCTCTTTCAAATCCAACTTCAACTTCTGGAGTTAGTAGGACAAGTGCAGGGTCTGTATTCCAATCCTTACCTACTTCATACTTGTTGCTTAGGTTAACAACGTCAGTAGATGAGATGAATTGGATTCTTGCTTCAGTAGCAAATGTAGATCTTTCAAGAGCAAATTCAATTGGGTTGAGTGAAGAGTCAACCATAAATTCAACAGCTTCCTGATTCCACTCGAATCTATCGGTTGGAATGTATACATCATAGTTTGCCCATACAGCATCAGATGTATGGAGATACATTACAGACTTGATATACTCACGAATGCGAGTTAAGCAATACAAGATGTGAGATCTAGTTGTTGTTGGGAATGCAATAAATGTGCCTTCTCCATCAAACCATCCTTGAGATAGTTTAAATGCACCAGCATTACCACCAGTTACCAAGTCATATCTAACTGCCTTAAGGACATCGAGTGCGAAGTCAATAGTTAAGTTAGTAGTTGGATACTGTTGTTGTGTCTCAGTGAATGCTCTCTGTGATATAGATTGAGTGTTAAAGAGTAAGACATTAGCAACACGCTTCTGGTTAACCATTCCAGCACCAAGAGTATGAGTCATGATGTCGAATAAAGTCTCAGTTGCAGATGTGCAATCGTAACAAGTACCTGCTTGATATACTGTATTTCCGTTGTATGGGAATGTCTTAGTTACACTAGCAGTTAAGTAGTTAACATTATTCTCTGCTGCCTCTCTAATAGTATTGATAAAGATATCAGTTAGGGTGCTAAGAGCAGATGCAGATTCTGGGCAAGTTTGATTCCAGTTACCAACTTGTCCTGATCCACCATTATTAGCATCCCAAGTAACAGACAAGTCTCTAACAACAACATCAGGTGTATACTTGATAGGCCAACAGATTGGCATCTGATATGCACGTCCATTAACTATACCAGGATTCTGAATACCATCAGTAACAAACTGAATTAGAGAAGTAATTTCACTTTCAACATTAGATGATTCTGTACCTGTATAGTTGTAATCAACAAGTCTTCCTCTCCAGTATTCTAGTTTTGTGCTAACTGGGTAAGCCCATGAGTTAACAGCAGTAATAGGTAAGACTCTATCATCTGCATAGTCAGTTGCACGTGGATAATAATGATTAGTTGCATTCTGGTCACTTGTGCAAGTGAATACAATTGACCTAGGAGCAAGAGTAATATTGTCATTCTGAGTCAATGTATGACCAACAACAGTAAGTGTTAGGTCACCTGTTACAGGATTATAGTAACCATCTGTAGGTGTTAGTTGTACTCCACTATCAACAACAGTGATAGCATTTGAAGCACCAGATACCCATGTGTGTCTGTAGTCACCACCCTTGATAACAGCACCGTTGATAGCAGATACAAATGTATGTGCATAACGGTTACCAACTCCACCAATACCAACGTTAATTGTAATAGTACCAGTCTGTTTCTTAACTCCACCAGTCTTAGCAGCCACGAAGGTATGGTCAGACTTATCAGGAGATTTACCCATGAATAAGTCGAATGTAGTTGCAGTGCAATTGCTGACTGCTAACCATTCATCGCTACCAGGATCAGTTGCTCTTGGATATGCATGGATAGACTCATTGTCATCTCTATCACATGTCATATGAATTGCACCATCTTCCAACCAGACATAAGTATTTGCTTTCTCAATACCATTTGAAGTAGCAGATACAAACTTATGGTCGTAGTTACCACCACCAATCAATACTCCAGGTATTGCACTGACAAATGTATGTGCATACTGATTATTTGCAGCAGCAACACCAACGTCTAATGTAATCCAACCATTCTGTCTGTGGACACATCCTGCAACAGCAGAATCAAATGTATGAGTAAAGTCACCACCAACCTTAACAGCACCAGAGGTTGCAGATACAAATCTATGCTCTCCGAGGTAAGTAGCAGCACCAACATCGATAGTAATTTCAGAATCCTTCCAATGAATACCATCAGTAACAGCACTTACAAAGGTGTGTGTATATTGACCACCACCTGATACAGCACCAACTGATGTACCACCAGCCCAGTTGTGGACTGAAGTATTAGAAGACTTACCAATGTTAATGGTAATAGTATGACCAGTTACAGAATGAATAGGAAGTGCAGTGTCATAATATGGATCCTTCTTATGAGTAATTCCGTTAGCAGATGCAGTTTGGAATGTGTGAGCAGTTACGTTAGTTGAAGGAATAGTATCCAATACAACTACGTCAAATGTATTAGTAGTTACGTCACGAATCTGAATCCACTTACCGCTAATTGGGTCACTGCTACGTGGATAAGTATGGTCACTACCATTACTATCCTGCATACATCTGAATGTCAGTGAATTATCAGCAATCTTAATCCAATCATTTTCATTGTATCCATGACTTGCAACAGTCAGTCTCAAACGACCTGTATTTGGATTGTAATCAGCAGCAGTAACTGTAGACTGAGTAACTCCAGCAGCACGAGGATATGTATGAGTAGTAGAGAAGTTGTCCTGAGCACACTTGAATGATAATCCATCATCAACAAGTTTGACGGAAGATGTTGCTCTATGAAGACCATTAGCAACTGCACTTGAGAATACATGAGTATGCTGACCACCACTGATTACACAGTTTTGTGCAGATGCAGTGAGGACAAAGTTATGTGCAGTAGTATCTGTAATAGCACCCTGTCCACCGTTAACGTTGAGTGTTATGGTTGTGCCAGTTACAGCAGTGATTGTTATTGCAGTGTCATAAACATAGTCACTACCACCAGTACCAGTTGCAGCTGATCCAGCAGCACGAGGATATGTCTTCTGAGTTGTGTTACCGTCACCATTGTAATCACAAGTGAATACTAAGGAATCTGCGACGAGTTTAACACTCTCATTAACCTGTAGATGATGGTCACCGATTGTCAAGACCAAATCACCACTTGTAGGACTGTAAGTAGCGTTAGTTACACTGAATGTTTCTTGAGGAGTGTTACCAACATATACATCAAATGTATTGGTTGTTATATTCTCAACATCTACCCAAAGGTCTGCTAGTGGGTCACTAGGACGTGGGTATGTTTTGTTAGAAATATTACCATCCATTCCACAGTTGAAGCTGATGCTATCAGGTGTGAAATGTACTCTGTCACCAATTACAAAACCGTGGTCTGGGACTGTAACAGTCATCATACCAGTTACAGCATCATAAGTTGCACCTGTAATAGTATGTGCAGAAGCAGACCTGAATGGATGAGGACCTATATCCAGAGTCATTAGACCAGTGGTAGGCTCATAAGTTGCATCACTTACGTTGTAAGGTGCAAGAGGAGTTGCTCCAACATTTACATCAAAGTTATTACCAGATACGTTGGAAATCTCAAGATACTTGTTAGATGCAGGGTCAGTGCTACGTGGATATGAGTGCTGAGTAGCATGTCCATCCATATCACAAGTGAAGATAATGGAGTTATCTGCTAACTTAATCATATCCCCATTACTGAATGGGTTGTTAGCAACAGTCAGTGTTAATACACCAGTAGTTGCAACGAATGATGCAGCAGTTGCAGTATACTTAGCATCTCCAGTATTCTCAATTACGATTGAATGGTCATATGCTCTGTCACGCTTTTGCTTAATGCTACTACCTACAGCAGACTGGAAGGCATGTGTATAAGCACCACCAGACTTGAATGCTGCACGTTTGATAGCACCCTTATGAGCACGGATAAATGTATGAGCAGAAGTATTAGTAGAAGGAGTCTTATCGAGAACCTTAACACGGAATGTGTCAGTAGTTACGTTATCGATAGTTAACCATGTGCCAGATGAATAATCTGTAGGACGTGGATATACATGCTCAGTAGCATGTGAATCCTTATTACATGTAAAGACTAAACTGTAATCCTCAAACTTAATTGCTTCACCGTTTGCCATACCATGATTCTCAACGGTAACAGTCATAAATCCTGTTGTGCCATTGTAAGAAATAGCAGTAGGTGTTACACCAGCATGCTTAATGAATGTATGAGCAGTTGTGTTGGTAGAAGGAGCACTACTTAAGATATTGAAGGAGATGCTACCTTGCTCAACAGCAGTAACTGTTACTGGAGTATTATATGCAGGGTCAGAAGTCCTTGGATATGCATGTAAAGTCTGATGATTATCTTGAGCACAAGTGAATACAAATCCTTCCTTAGCAATCCAAATCTTCTCACCAACCTCAACGTTATGAGGTCCTGTGATGACCTTCATCACACCTGTAGATGGGTTGTAATCAACATCTTGTGGGTCGTAACCTATGAATGGAGTCTTACCAACATTCACATCGAATGTATCAGTTGTTACATTCTTAAGTTTTAACCACTTACCAGATACAGGGTCAGAGGAGCGAGGATATGTATGGTCAGATGTATTACCATCAAAGTCGCAACGGAAGGTTAATCCATTATCATCAATCTTGATTAATGATCCATCATCAAGACCATGACCTGCAACAGTAAGAGTTAGATAACCAGTATCTCCATTATAAGAAGCATTGGTTGCAGTATGAGTATCAATAGTTGTGCGAGGATATGTATGGTTGCTACCGAAGCTGTCCTGAGCACATGTAAATGTTAGAGAACCATCTGCTAACTTGATATTCTGACCAGACTTAAGGTTATGAGCACCAATGTTAAGCTTTAACTTACCAGTATTAGGATCGTAATCTGCATCATTAACATTCTTAGTAGTATTAGCAGTTGTGCCAACGTTAATTCTAATAGTGTTAGCATCAACAACACTCAATTCTCTCCACTGTCTGCTAACTGGGTCAGATCCACGTGGATATGCTTTAGCAGATGAGTTACCATCCATTGTGCAAGTGAAGAGGATTGAATCATCCTCAATCATTATCTTGTCACCAGCAGAGAAACTATGACCAGTAATTGTTAGGTCAAGGTTACCGTTAGATGGTGTATAAGATGCACCTGTTGGAGTATGGTGTGTTACACCATTGCTGATAATCTTAAGAGACTCCTTATATGCAGGGTCAGTTACACGAGGATAAGTATGCTCAGTAGCATTACCATCCATTGAGCATGTAAATGTTAATCCATCAGTAGCAAGTGAAACAGTATCATTTGCCTTCATAAAGGTTGCAAGAAGGACACTGTTTGTAGCAGCAGACTTAAATGTATGAGCAGTTGTGTTAGTAGATGGAGTGTTATTTAATACTTTAACATCAAATGTATCGTTAGTTCTAGCTAAGACTTTCAACCATCTATCGTTAGCTGGGTCAGTCTTTCTAGGATAAGAGTGATAAGAAGCACCACTATCTTGCTGACATGTGAATGTGACAGCACCCTCATGAAGTTTGACATAGTTACCAATATGAATTCCATGATCTGCAGAAGTGATAGTCATCACACCTGTTGATGGATTATATGCAGCATCAGTAGGAGTGAGGTGAGTAGCAGATACAAACTTATGGTTATAATCACCACCTGTGTGGATTGCACCAGAGTTAGCACTTACAAATGCATGAGCATAGTTACCACCAGCAATCACTGGAGTTAATCCAGCAGTACCAACGAAGATATGTTGTGTCTGGTTAGAAGACTTACCAACGTTAACACGAATCTTACCAGTCTGATGGTGAATACCATTAGCATCAGCAGATACAAATGTATGATTGTATACATCATTAACACCAGATATACCAACGTTAACATCTATAGTAGTTGCCTGAGCATTAGAAACTGTTAACCACTGGTCAAATGTTGGGTCAGTGACACGTGGATATGTGTGGTTAGTAGCGTTGTTATCCTTATCACATTTCAGTGTAATAGAATGAGGAGCAATCTTAATTCTGTCTCCATTAGACACACCATGAGATGCACCAAGAGTAATGGTCATTACACCTGTAGTTGGGATGTAATTTACATTAGTTGCTGTCTTTCTCTCACGAGTTACATCTTCAACCTTGATTGAATTCTGATAATATGGGTCAGCACCAGCAGTGATTGCTAAATCACCAGAGTAGTTAGAACCAGATGCTCTAGGATATGTGTGGTTACTACCATGTCCATCCTGAGCACAAGTAAAGATTAGAGAATCATCGTCAATTCTGATTGAATCACCATCTCTCCATACAGCGTATGTGTGGACAGAAGATGCAGCAGCAGACTGGAATACGTGAGTTGTTACGTTAGTAGAAGGTACGTCAAATAAGACTTTAACATCAAATGTATTCGTTGTTACATTCTCAATAGGAATCCACTGACCAGATACAGGGTCAGTATTACGTGGATATGGATGATCTGATGATTGACCATCTTGGTCGCAACGGAAGGTTACTGCATTATCATCAAGTTTAACTCTATCACCTTCAAGTAAACCATGACCATTAATAGTCAGAGTCATGATACCTGTTGTTGGGTTGTAACCAGCGTTAGTTGGAGTTAGAGCATTTTCAGCAACGAATGAATGGACGTGGTTTCCACCAGTCTGCACACATCCACTAGCAGCAGATACAAATGTATGCTCAGTTGTATTAGAAGAAATACCAACCATCAATGTAACTGTGCCATCAGGTCTCTCAACACCAGAAGACTTAGCAGATACAAATGTATGAGTAGAAGTGTCTTGAGACTTACCTACATGGACATCAAATGTATTTTGATTAACATTAGAAATAGGTAACCACTCATGATGAGATGGGTCAGACATTCTAGGATATGCATGGTTGGTAGCATTACCATCCTTAGCACATGTAAATGTAATGGACTCAGGATCCATCTTAATCTTATCATTTGCTTTCCAGATACCACCTTGAGAACCTGAGCTGAAGGTGTGGACTGTATCGTTAGTAATTGCATTATGTCCGAAGAAACGTCCAGTTGTGATATCAAAGTAATCACCTGTTACGTTATGGACAGTTACCCACTTACCGCTAATTGGGTCAGTGCTACGTGGATAGGTATGAGTTGTAGAATTATCATCCTTCTCACATCTCCAAGTAACAGCACCATCTGTAAGCATGATTTTGTCTCCATCATGCAATCCATGACCTTGGACAAACAGGGTCATGACACTGGTTGTTACATCATAACTTCCATCAGTAGCAGTCATAGTAGATGGAGCAGTAAACCCATGATTAGGTACTGTCAATGTCATTATACCCAACTGTGGGTTATAAGCTGCTGTAGTTACTGTATGGAGAGATGTGCCAACTGAATGGACTGGAGTAGGTTTGTTATAAACTGGGTCAGCACCACTATTAAGAGTGTAGTTAGAACCAGATGCTCTAGGATATGTGTGGTTAGTAGCATGGTCATCCTGAGCACAAGTAAATGTTAGAGAGTTAGTTTGTACTTTAACTGCATCACCACCCTTGATGATGTTTCCTCTATGAATACTATTAGCAACAGCACTCTGGAATACATGAGTAGTTGTGTTTGTGCAAGGGACATTCTCTAGGACTTGAATACTGAAGTTAGTATTAGTGCAATTAAATACCTGAATCCACTTACCTGAAACAGGGTCAGTAGAGCGAGGATATGCATGGTCACTTGCTTGACCATCTTGGTCGCAACGGAATACTACTGCATTATCAGAAATCTTAATGTAGTCACCATCTGAGAGGTAGTGAGTACCAGAAGTGATAGTCATCACACCAGTTGCTGTATCAAATGTAGCACCTGTAGGTGTAATGCCAGTCTCAGGAATGAAGGTATGAGCAGACTGGTTAGTAGATGGGACAGAATTCAATACTTGGACATCAAATGTATCCTTAGTAACGTTAGTAACATCTAACCACTGAGTTGCAGCAGGGTCACCAACACGAGGGTAACGGTGCTCACTAAACCCACCGTCAAGGGTGCAATTGAAGTTGATAGAATTCTTAGCAATCATAACTCTATCACCATTGCTGAATCCGTGGTCAACAATAGTAAGAGTCATAATACCCGTAGTTGGGTTATATGCAGCACTTGTATTATGATGTGTCTCAGGACCTTTCAACCAGTTGTTGCCCAGAGTCATCTTCATCAAACCTGTAGTAGGTGTGAAGTCAACAGCAGAAGGAGTTAAATTAACGCTAGTTGACATACCAACGTTAACATTAAATGTATTTGTTGTAGATCCAGTTACAGGTAACCATTGTCCAGCAACAGGGTCTGTAAGTCTTGGATATGAGTGCTCAGTTGCATTACCATCCATGTCACATGTAAAGGTCAAGCTGTTAGGCTTAATCTTAACCATGTCACCATTACCAATATTATGTCCATTAGATGTGATGGTCATAATACCAGTAAGAGGATTATACTGAGCATTACTTACTGGATATCTGCTACGTCCACGTAAATCATGATTACCAATATGTAATACTAAGTCACCTGATAGAGGATCGTAATCTGCATCTGTTGGTGTGAAATTAACCTGAGGTGTAGTACCAACATTAAGAGTAATACTATTAGAAGTTGTGCCAGTAATTGCAATAGGCTCATTATGTACTGGGTCAGTTATCCTAGGATATGGGTGAATGGACTTATAGTTGTCCATTGCACATGTGAAGTTAAGAGAGTAAGGTGTAATCTTAACGTGTGTACCAGTGCTTAATTGGTGAGCACCAATAGTAAGAGTCAACTCACCAGTTGCTGAATTATAAGAAGCACCTGATGGTGTGAAATGTTTGATAGGAGACTCACCGATATTAACCTCGAATGAATCCTCAGTAGCATTCTCTACTGCCAACCACTTACCACTTGCAGGGTCAGTAGACCTTGGATATACGTGGTTAGTATAATGGTTATCCATGTCACATGTGAATGTCATGGAGTTATCCTGAATCAGGATCTGGTCACCATTACCGAATCCATGCTTAGAAGCATGAATCTTAAGCATACCTGTTTTAGCGGTAAACTCAGCATCAGTTGCTACATGGTTAGTTGCCTCAACAAAGTTATGGTCACCAACATCAAGCATTAATTCTCCAGTTGCTTGGTCGTAGGTAGCATTAGAGACATCATATTCTCTCTTAGCAGTTTGACCAACTTGGACTTTAAAAGTATTGAGTGTTACTTCTTCAATTGCTAACCACTGGTCGCCAGCTGGATCCTTCTCTCTAGGATATCCATGATTAGACCCATGATTGTCCTGAGAGCATGTGAATACTAAAGATCCAGTATGAATCTTAACTTGGTCACCAGTACTGAATCCATGTCCAGGAATAGTTACTTCAAGAATACCACTGTCAGGGTCATAGTCAGCATCAGTTGCAGTATGAGTTGTAGAATCAGCGAAGTTATGACTTGGTACTGTAACTGTCATTACACCCGAATGTGGGTTGTATGCAGCATCAGTAGGAGTGAATGGTAGAACTCCAACATCAATAATATCTACTGCTGTATTACCAACAGGGTCACCAGAGCGAGGATATGAATGATTAGTAGCATTACCATCTTGTGTGCAACTAAAGATTAAGGAATTAGTCTTAAGTTGAATCTTAGTATTATTAGTAAAGTCATGTGAACCAACATTCAATACTAGGTCACCAGTGCTTGCATCGTAATCAGCATGTGATACATCGTATGCAATCTTAGGTGTAGGTCCGACATTAACAACGAATGTATTAGTCTGTACTGGCTCTCCGTTTGGACGTGAGCTGGTAGTAACACCGAATCCAGCATAATCTGCATCAGCAAAGATACCACTACCACCAGTTAAACCAGTGTTAGTCTGACCAGGTGTAGTTGCTTCACCAACAGGGGTGCCATCAATCCACATCTTAACACGTCCTGGACCAGTACCGATGTCACCACCAACACGAATCTCAAATGATATTTCGTGGTCACCACCATCAAAGTAAGATGTTAGATTACTAATTTGTAGGTCAAGCATTGCAAGACCAGTATCTGATGTATAAGAAGCACCACCAGAATATGAATTTGTTGCAGTACCTGCACGAAGTCTTAGATATGTGCCACTGTCTCTGATACCTAACCAAACACCAGAAGTTGCACTACCTGCTTCAAACAATGTGCAATCTACAGGAGAGGAACTTGGAAGTGTAGTTACAAGACGGAATACAGCATCTTCATCAGGTGTAATACCAATACTACTATCTGAAGTGGAAATATTAGATTCACCGAAACTAAAGTCTCTAGTTAGGCTATTATTCATAGTGGTTGTAATACCACCACCTCCACCACCAGCACCTTGTCCAGTACCAGCTGGGTTAGAGATAAACAGTCTGTTAGTAGGCTTAGGTGTTGCGTCGTAGAATCTTTGATTTACTGAGTGACCAGCATTATTAGTAATAATCTGATCCTTCATCGCACGGATTGCATATTCTTTTGCCTTATTAACAATCCATACAGACTCAGTTGCCTGAGATGTTACGTGTAGTAAGTTACCACCAGAGTTAACATAGAATTCTGTACCATACTGTAGGTAGTTGTTTCCACCATACTTAAGGTTGAATACCATTGCACGGAGGATATCAGTTACGTCATGGACGCAGTTGATAGGACCACCAGGAATGTTTAACGACGGGAATTGTTTAGTGCCTTCTGCAACCGCTTGTTCAGCAATATAGCGTATGTTTCCATCAATAGCATCTCCACAAAGTTTATAAACTTCTTCTCTAGGATTCTGCTCATAAGTTTCTACAGGTTTGAATTCTGGGTTACCCTCATCATGGTAGTCTCTACCTAATGCATTACGCATTACAAGAGCACACATATCACGAAGTAGTTTAACTACAGTGATAGATGCTTCCCATTCACCTTCGATATGCTTAAGTGAGTTATCCTCTGTTTCGATATACAATGCAGCAGCATCGTATGTTTTCTCGTTACAGTCATACTGTATATCATGACTGATAGAATCAATCATGTCAAGTACGTCATCCTCACAGTTAACAGCCCCGCCAGGAATGTTGAGTCCTTCAAACTTAGAAAGGTCATTCATGACTCCAACAACTTCTTTAGCAATGACGTGCTTGTTACGTTGAATCATTTCAACAGCATCAAGGAATCTGTCATTTTGTGAGCGAGTTGCATAAGGGAATCCTTCATCCTCAATTACAATTGTGTCATCTCTATATGCAGTATTAGTTGTGTATAGTGGTGAATAGTAATCCTCCTGAACTTGAGCAGGAACTCCAAACTCAGCAGCAACTTCACCTGGAGATAGAAGAAGGTTATTAAGTGCCTTCATGCAAAGCATCTTGGCAAACTCAATAGCGTCAAGCATAGGATTAATCTCATGCTCAACATGTAAAATGTTCTGGTTGGAATCTAGGTAGTTATCGATGACATGTTGTGTCTGATAAGTACCACCTGTGCAAAGGTCATTAATTACAGCTGGGAGAATATGGTCTTTAATATCTCTCTCACAATATGGTTGACCATATCCAGGCATTTCAAGGAAATCATAATTAGTAGAATTGATTGTCTGCTGATACTTGTTCTGAATATACTCAGCAGTTTCTTCTGCAATATAATCTCTATTCTTCCAGATCAAGACACCTGAATCTCTAAACCTAACATCGTTAGGAGCAACAACTTCAAGTAAATCTCTACCTAATGCTTTAATATAATCCTGTACCGCAGTAGATGCAGGTGTAGAGAAGTTATTAGGTACTCTTAATTTACTTGTGTATGTACCAGCAAGATCTGAGCTTGTAGTTGTCAAGACTGTGATACAAAGGTCAACAACTTTATCCCATGTATACAATGCTTGAAGCACTTCTTCCTGAATGTGATCTAACTTACCTGAAGCAGTTAGATAAGTCCTTGCAGTATAAAGGGTATGATAGTTTCCACCTTCATGAAGGTCTTTAATGATAGCACCTAAGATGTAATCTTTAGTGTCTCTAATACATGTATTGGTACCACCGTAGAAATTAGAAGCAGGATCGTCACCTCTAATTGTAAAGTCACTAAACGTAGCCTTCATCATACCAACTGCTTCTTCAGCAATCCAAGGACCATTAAGGTCAAGGATATCTGCACAGTTTCTATATTCTTGACGACCTAAGTCAACATCTTCAATAATGATATCACGCTCATCATAATCAACTTTCTTAGCAGTAGCAGAAGAAGTATTCTGTCCAGTGTAAGTTGCATATACAGAAGTTGTAGATACAATAAATGGTGCTTCACCATCTAATCCTAGGACAATATTAAGTTCGTTAGGATCAAATTGATTAGAAGGTGTAAATCCAGAAGAGTGGTCAGCAACACCTTTCTTAACGTAGAAGTTATCAATATGTCCAGTCCATCCACTTAAAGTCTGGAATGACATTCCAAGCCAGAATGGTGCATATTGGTAATCATTATTATCAGTCCAGTTAGCACCAACTTGAGCACCGTTAACATATGCCTGAGTAACGTTAGATGATCTAACAATCTCAATATGATACCAAGTACCAGTTGTAGTGAATACGTTAGTAGAAGAGATACCTAAAGTTGTGCCATTATAAACTTTTAATTGTTGTCCATCAAAACGGACATTAAGTCCAGAGTTAACATCAAGACGACGTAAATCAAACAGATATTGAGTACCAACGTTAACTCCTGGTCTAAACCAACCAGAGATAGTAAAGTCACCTGTACCGAAGTTATAATCGTAACTATCAGCAGCAGCGATATATCCAGATGTAGGAATGTATATTGACTTAGTTCCTGTCAATTCTGGTTTCTTAACAATCACAGACTGTGTTACAGCACCTTGGACTGTTAAGGTAGAATTGGTAATAATTTCATTTAACTGGAAGTTTCCAGTGATACCTGAGGTAAATATCCACTTAAGACCAGAGTTAGCACCAATAGAAGTAGCACTAGCACCAGATGTTACACCTTTAATTACATCACCAGTAGCAAACAATCCAGTGGACTTATCCTTATATGCAAGTTTTGTAGTTCTTACAGTCTCACCATCTTGGAATGTACCATCTGTGATGCTTGCAAGTGCATTAACATTGGTAAGGTTACCAGCAGTCATTGCAGTAGTTGCAATACCAGCTAAGGTGTCAATATAGGTCTTAACGTTTGCACAGTTAGCAATATCCTGATTATTACCTGTACCGTAGTTTGCATCGTAACGATGTGCAGGAGCAGTACCACCAGAGTAAGTAGTTGGGTCATTTAAGTTATATCCAATACCACTTAAATCCTTCCAATACATCAAGTTATTGATAGCACGTTTCGCCAATTCTGCTGCTTGTGTGAAAGCATGAACTGCTTCTGCTTCTTCACCAACAATACCGTTAGTTAGAGGCACACCAGCGTCATCGAAGAATTTCTTAGTGAATTCAACAATATTAAAGTTACCACCAGATCCAAGGTCGTTAGCAAGAGCATCAATCATATAACCAAGGTCACGACGACACTTCTCTTGGTGAGGTGAATATGTGCCTTCTGTTTCATCAGGCAATTCACCAAGGTTACCATTAGTAAGAGTAGTCTCTACAATATTCCATAAAGTAGTAACTGCTGCTTGGACATCAGAGCAATTGTTAGCATCGGTATTTGAAGCATTACTACCGTTTGTACCGTAATCATCGCCAGGTGAAGGGTCAGCAGTAATAGTAGTGTCTTGATATGCAGTCCAAGAGTCACCAGAGTTTACAGCACTGATTGTTCCTGAATACTGGTTAGCAAGAGCAGCATTCATTCTATCAGTCGCTTTTTCGTAAGCAAACTTAGTTTCTGCACTTTGGCCATTGATGTATGTGAAGGTGCCATTTACATCGAAGTACTGCTGACAGAACTTACGAGTATAGCGGTTACCACCTGCATACATGTCAATTGCTAATGCATCAACGAAATATTCAATATCTCTCTTACATTTTGCATCTGAAGGAATAGAAGAGCTAGGATACTGCGTCTTCATATCATCAAATGCCATTCCAGCAATCATTGCTTTATTCTTCTGAATTAAGCGATATGCGTCTTTAAATCTACTCCAGTTGTTAGTAATAACATCTGAAGGGAAATAATAGTCAGGATAGTCAATTGCAATGCTTGCTTCGGCAAAATCGATGATTTCTTGCTTATTATTAGCAACGTTACGTTTTGCGTCTAAAAATCTGTTTCCAGCGATTCCGTGGAATGTAGAAACGGGGTTTCCATAATCTACGTCTTTAGAAACGATTCTATCGCCAACTTCGATATTTCCGTTAGCAAGATTGGTATAAGTGATTTCTGTAGTTCTTACTTCTTCAAAATCAAGGAAATCAGCGTTAATACGCTCTTCATCATTATAAAGCTCTGTAGGAGTAATAGAAGACTGTGAAATGTCATCTAGGATAACATTTGGATTTTCAAGACTTACAAGACGCTCAAACAGTAATCCGAAGAAAGTAGACCCTCTATTAATGATTAATTCGTCAACAACCTCAGAAGTGATAGGATCAACGTATGGAGAGATAAATGTAATCTGTCCAGCAATCTTAGAAGATGCAGAGTAGATATACTCGTTAAGTTTAAGATCAAAGATACCAGTCTCAAATTTAGCAGTACCTGAAGTCTTAGAAACAACTAGACGGTCATTTACAACACCATCGACAACGTTAGTCTCTTCAATGATAGCAGTGTCACCTTCAAGGTTAGTAACACTTTCACCGAATCTAAAGATAGTTTCAGTGTTAACTAGAGTTACAGATTCAACTAGAGCAGAGAAGATTTCACCTCTTACAATTTCTTCGTTAAGTTGGAAGGTACCAGGACCGACATTAATAACATCAATATGATTCAATCCTGAATCAATTACAGTACCAAAAGCATCAGAGAATACACCTTGGACTGTTTGTCCTAAAGTTGGGAAAATACCGTAGTTAGATCCACCACCAGAAGTGTAAAGTGCAATTCTGTAGATAGGTGTAGGAGTAACTCCTAAGATTCTATAGTTAACTTTAGATGCTGGTTTAGGTGGCTCAGAGAATACTAAGTTAGGACCAACAACTTGATAAGATTCACCAGGTGCCTGAATAACACCGTTAAGTGTAATCATCAACTGATTCTGTTGGACAATTACTTGCTCACCTTCAACAGTAATTGGGAATTGCTTGTCTATACCATTAAACTGTGGTGAAATATCATCTAATTTCTTAACAATAGAAGTTAAGATTTCCTCAGAAGATGTCAAACGCTTCTTACGGAAGAGAACCTCGGTATTGTTGTAATCAGTATAGATTGGTTGTGCAGCACCAAATGATGTGATTTGGTTTACATTACTATAGTTGTTAATGTTAACCTGTTTAGTAAACTCAGTACCAATCTTACGTCCAGATACGTCCTTACCACCAGTCAGTTGTAACTGACCAAACATGTTGAAACCTGCTGGGTGGTTATTCTCAAGGACTTGAGTTTTCCACTCAGTAATTGGTGTTTCAGACTTAACAACATAAGAGAAATTCTGATAGAAGAAACTATCTTGAATCTTCTGGACAATCTCAGATGGTTTACCAATATCATCGATGAATCTACCTGGAGTTTCAGTTAGAGAACCAATATTCAATACACCACGAGCAATACTCAAGTTATCGATAATACCAGATGCTTTAGAGATAATACCAGTTACCTTTTCACCTGCTTTCCAATCACCAGTATAATCAACAATCTTAAGAATCTTAGGACCTATTTGCCAACCAGTATTTGTAGAAACAATACCTGTAGCAGTAGAAGTTTCAACAGTAGATCCTTGGAATACTTCTTCACCTTCAAGGAATCTGGAGGTTTCTACAACAGCAGTTGCTTTACCACCAAATACTTCAGTAAGAAGTGTCTGACGACCTTCACCTTGAGTTAGGAAGGTAATATAATCACCAGCTTGTGCTGATTGTAAAGTAAGACCAAATCTTATCTGGTCAGATTCAAGACCTGCTGCTTCACCAGCAATAGCATAGTAAACCTGTCCTTCAACCAAACTGGTTAAACCTGCGGTACTTGGTTTTGGTAATTCACCAACTGTAGTACCAATTGTATCTGCCCTAAACTGAACTTCGGCACCAGTTGTAATACCGTGCGGGAAGTTAAATTGTAGATAATTAAGGTCTAAGTTAACAACGTAGTTAAATTCTGATTTAAGAGTAACAGTTGGTTCAGAAGAGTAACCAGAACCAGGATTCTTAATGATAATCTCATTAAGACGATTATTCTTAACAACTGCTTCAGCAGAAGCACCAGATCCACCACCACCTGTGATTACAACAGCAGGAGTTGAAGTATATCCAGAACCTGGATTTGTGATAGTAATCTGACTTAGAATTGAAGTATTAAAGAGTTGTAAGTTAACAGGGAATGTAATCTCTGGTTTTAGAGTATAGTCATGAGAATAACCGAAACCAAATTCATTATTCTTCAGTCTCTTAATCTTACCAATATTAGTACCTGTTAAGAATACAGATGCACCTGTGCCTTCTTCTGGAATAACAACATTAACTGCACCACCAGAACCTGCTAACTGACTACCCAATATACCAGGAATAGCATCAATATCAATAGATGCAGTTGTATATCCTTTACCTGGGTCAGTTACAGCAACGTTGGTTAGTGTGCCAGATCCAACAGTATCATCAACTTCAACGGTAACAGTACACTTAGCACCTTCACCATCTCCAGCGATAGGGACATCATAGTAAACACCTGGAGCATATTCAGTACCACCAGAGGTAATAACAACCTTCTCAATCTGTCTGAATGATGCAATGTCACTAATGATAGGTAACTTCTGATAGAAACCACCAGCAGATACCAGTTTAATACTATTGATAGGTCCAACTGCTCTTAGAGAAGTAGTTGAATAATAGGAATATGGATTATCAAATTCGTCGTTAATTATTTCAGCTGATTGTCTCTCTGGCTCTTTAAGTAGAGGGAATTTGAATTCAGTATCACTTACAATCTCAGAGATTGCAAAGGTACCATCGAAAGGAGTTGTGATAACATCGATGAATGAATTCTCCCCAACAGGTGAATTAGCACCAACCCTAGATGGGTCAAAGTAGTAAGAGATATTAGTTACATCACCCAATACAGAGAATTTAACGAATGGGTAAGATCCACCACCAGAAGGAACACCAGGAGTACCAGACCTTTCAATGTTATTGAAAGAGTATTCTAGTTTATACTGGTTATCTTGAGAGAATGATAGGTAATATCCGAAGTTAGTTGTATCAGAGATATCAAAGACATACTGATGACTTCTAGTAAATTCTAATGTAGGATGCTTCGCATATATGTTAATGTTACTAATAGCATTAGCATTAAATGCAGGATCATCTAGTGCAACTTCTCTAATACCAAATGTAAATTCTCTAGTGCCAATTACTTGGTCAACAAAGAAACTACCATTGAATTGTAAACCTTGGAATCCTTCAGTGAATAGAATATCACCTACTTTAAATCCATGAGCACTATTTGATGTGCAATAGATTTGATTAGTTCTGGCCGTTGCTGTGCGTATGAGGTCTTTTTCCAGACGAGCAGTAACAGTTATCTTCTTAACTGATGCAAACCCAGAGATAACAACACTCTTCTCATCTTCAGCAACAGTAACGTTACCAGAGTTAAGACTTACAACGTCTTCTGGAATATAAGTTGATCCAGGATGAATCTCTTGAATTTGGACTGAATAATTATTACCTTGGTCATAAGGAAGATGTCTTGTATAAGTGGCAATGGATTCGCTAGTAGAAACGTGACTCCAAGTTACACCACCATCTGATGCATCTCCAGTATCATGAACAGGTGGTGTAGTGCCAGCAACTCCAGCACCACCCGATGCAACGGTATAAACGTTTAGTTTATGCCAAACTTTTTGTCCTTCAACATATAGAAGACCACTATCCCATTCAGGCATATCCATGCCAAGATACTGAGGACGTGGATAAGGATGCTGAGTTAAATCAATAGTAAACTTACCTGCATCATCAATGAATGCCCAGTTGATTACGCCATCACTCTGGACACCAGCAGTATGTTCTGGAGTAATAGTACCAGAAGTACCAGCACCTTGTGCTTCGTAAATCTTCTTATCACTGTATACTCTATCACCCTGAGCATATGCTGTACCTGCTGCCCAAGGAGATTCAGGCTCTTCAGTATTGAAATATGTACCAGCAATCTGGTTAACATCACCAACATCAGTCCTATAACGGTCTGTGTTATTGAATGTACCGTAAATCTTACCAACTTTATACTTGGTGCCAACACCAGGATTTAATAGAGTTCCTGTTGGAACTTCTACAATGGTGCCATATGCTTGAGTTACACCAGCTGTGTTGAATTGTTGGATAATAGAACCCTTAGTCAACTTAATATCTTGACTGAAGGTAAACTCCATTACATTATCAATCTTCTGATACAATGCATCACGCATGTAGAACTTACTGATTACATCAGCAGTAATGAGTAACTTCTTACCTTGTGGTGAAGGAATAGTAGAAGTCTTAGATGCATATTGATATTGTTTCTGCGTTAATGTGTATGTGCCAGGAATATAAGTGGAAGGTGCCTGAGACATATCCAATATCTGAAGACCACCAGGACCTGCTTCCCATAATGTAATAGCACCAGCACTGAGAGCAACCCATGTAGTTTGAGTTGAAATATCAGTTAGAGCAAAATTAGTATACTTATCAATTCCAGTAGCAGTATATGATCCACGACGACTGTGAAGTCTATCAAACTTAACTAAAGCAATATCAGAATCAGATGTGGTTACTGGAAGTTGGTCAGAAGGCATTGTATATGCAGCAGTAGCATATGGTGCCTTATCATCAACTACAAGGTCATCAATCCAACCAATGAATGAGTTACCAGCTACAGGTCCAGAATACTTACCAGCAATGGTCATATCCTGTAAACTAATATCAGATGTGCTCTGATAACTTACTTGTTGGTTACCATTAATGAATACTTCATAACGGTATAAACCAAGTGACTCTTCTCTCTTCTGGAAGGTTACATGACACCAAGCAGCACCTGCAAATGCAGTCCAGTTAGTAGCAGAGGTAGAAACTGCAACCTCAACACTATTAACGTATAATACCCATTTCTCGAAGTTTGCACTATTTGAATCTCCATCAAGCTCAACTTGAATAGAATCTCCAGCAATAGGAGTTAAATCAAAGAATATTGGTTTGGTATTCTGTGCAGACTGTTGTGCAGTTGCTAGAGAGAACCAACCTTGGAAAGACCACTCAGGATTTTGAAGATTATAACCTGAAAGTTTAATTGGGCAAACTGCACTTAGTTTTAGTGCGGAAGTACCAAATCTGTAGAATGATGTATCTAATGATGCATCAGGTACAGAATAAATGTTGAATGTTGCTGTATTCTGCTTAGTGTTATCAAAGTCAATATCACCAGCAGTATCAAAACGATATGATGCTAATTGGTCAGATTGCTTACGATTAAGAGTAACAATGCAATCACCAGAGTTATCAACAACATGGTCTTTTGCTTGCCAACCAATGTTGACTGTATCATCAACTTTAGTTTCTGAGATAATACTACCATCATACTTCATGTAATGGATGATAGAATAACGCTGATTCTGACTCTCTACTACATCACTGATAAGAGTATAGTTGCCAAATACGTCAACACTAATACCAGCATGATTGATTGAATCAATACTACCAGAAACAGTAACAGTCTTAGTCCATTCCCATTGAGTATTAGCAGTTGCTAATGGGAATTTATTAATTTGAATGCTGTCAAACTTAGCAGCACCATTATCATAGATGTCCCAAATAAGGACAACATCTTGATATTCGTCAATAACGAAACGTGGATTTCTTACATATCCACCAGTAACAGGGACTTGACGAATCCAACTAATTTCAATGTTTGCACCATCATAATAGAAGACACCAAATAATACATCATTATTTTCTTTGTTGACACCGACAAACATAAAGTTGTCATCAGATATCCACTGAATTTGATGTAATTCCTCATCACCATCCTCAGATGCAATCTTACGTTTCTCAACTAAGTCTCCATCCAAGTCACACTGGATAACCCACATATCATTAGGATCTGGTGAGTTAGAATCAGTATAACCTGCAAGGTAGATATTCTTATCTTGGTCTAAGCAGATAGAAGTTACCCAATCTCTACGGGTGCTACCAGAGATACCTGCAATTGCTTTCTGCCATTTGAGGATACCATCAGGAGCATTAGCATTATTAAATCCAGACTCATATAGACCCATCCAAACATCAGGATTGAATGTAGCATTGTTGGGGTCATAATAATGTCCTGTGACATATATCATGTCATTCTCAAGACTTGAATCAAGATGCATTCTTGCAAATTCAAGTTTCTTCTGACCTACGTTTTGAGGTATTAGAGTCCTTTCCCAAATGAGCTGACCTAGGTCATCAAACTTGGCAAGGAATGCTGCCATATCACCATCAGTCTCAGTGATACTACCGCAAATATAGGTATATCGGTCAGGTGATTGAATTGTATGATGTACATTAATTGTACCAGTTGCCTCATGGTATTCAGACAACCAATAACGAGTCTTTTTAAATTGCTGTGGATGTGATACTCTGATTTGAGGAGGATTATCTTCATCATAACCATTACCAGAGTTAATGATATTGACAGTTTCAACTTGACCTGTCATCTCACGTCTAATCTCTAGTTGAGCATCCTGTCCTTGAGGAGTGATAACCTCAAATGTTGGTGGAATATCTTCAACGTATCCACTACCTTCCTGAAGGACGTTAATTCTTTCAACACCTGCTACAACCTTAACACGGTAGACTTTATTGGTGTTATCAATGACAGGACGTGAGTTAACAATAACTTCATCTTGTTGACGAAGCTCATGTCCCTCTGATGTAGTAATATGACCATAGGGACGGTCACCAATCATCTCCTTATTATAAGAAACGATTTGTTGACCCTTAACAGATTCAATAAGTGCAGATGCACCAAAACCACCAGTACCTTCGTTATCGAAGAATACGGTGTCATTTACCTGATAAGATTCACCTGGATTCTCAACTACGAATCCGTCGATTTGAGCGTTTTCAAATTGGGTGGTTGTTTCAACTTCGATGTCAACTCTGGATTCCGTTGATACAGAAGGAAAGTAATCGTATATCTGTAGCGTTGCCTCCTCCGACATTTCAAGAATTTCTTGTTGCTCATCAGCATCAATAATTCCATCATTATTGGAGTCTTGAATTTCAAAGATTAAAGGATATCCTTCTATCTCAGTAGTAAGGACATCTGCTTCTTGGTTAGGTTGACGGTCAACATCAATGTCAACTTCAGCAAATGGGTCTCTATAACGGACAACACCTGATGGGATATTCTCCTGAGTTGCAACTTGAGAGAAGTTCCAATCATCTGGTAGTGAGTTAAACTGAGGACCCATAATATATGGGAATTGTGCTATACCTGCGTCACTACTGTCGATAGTGATAAAGTAGGCATATGTGCCCTCTGGATACTCAGGTGTTTTACAGAATCTACCGTTGTAATTGTCAAGGTCACCAGACTGGAAATCGTAATAATAGTCAGCAACAAACTGACCAGCAGGATAGGTACTAAGTGATGGACCATCTATACGAGCAGGGTTAGGATTAGTTGTTTCATCATATACAACATTAGTCTTTAACTTATATGAGGTACGCATCCTTCTGATACCACTATTCTGGTCAGTAGGATCGATATATCCATAAGGACCATAAATTGGGTTACCATCATAAGCCCAACCTATAATAGGAGAGTGCTTATAGTTGGATGCTAATTCTTGGAATTGTTGTGTAACAGGATTGAGGAATACGTTATCTCCAACAACATATCTCAATTCTTTAGGATCTGATAAGTGAGCATACTCACCACCAAACTGGTTGTTATATCCAGTGAATACATAACCACTTGCTATGTCATAATTGTCAGCAAGGTCAAATTCTAGGTTTCTATTCCACTGATATACAGTAGGTGTAAATGACGCTAATTGACCCACTGCTTCGAGTCTAACGGTGGTCATTCCTTGTGTATACCCAATACCCTTGTTGGTAATAGTTACACCTAATACACGACCTTTATCTTCTCCGATTGTGCCGATAGTTGCTCTAGCAATAGCACCAAATCCATCACCATTAATAATGACATTAGGAGCAGTTGTATAAGAATTACCAGAGTTAATAATAGCGATAGATACGATTCTACCGTTAATAACGATTGGTTGTGCTAAAGCATTCTCACCAGAGTTAACTCTAACAGAAGGTAGAGAAGTATATCCTGTACCTGGATTAATAATACTGATGCTAGAAATAGCACCTCTAACGTTTGCAGTTGCTTCTGCTCCAGTACCTCCACCACCTGTGATAGAAACACTAGGTTGTGATGTATAACCAGATCCTGGTTGCTCAACTAGAATTCTTGTTACTCTACCACCAGTAATAACTGCTTGAGCAGTAGCACCGATACCACCACCTCCAACAATGGATACTAGAGGTGATTCTGTGTAACCAGTACCTTCAGCAGTTACATCGAAACTTTGAAGACTACCATTAACTATAACTTCAGCAACAGCACCAGATCCACCACCACCTGTAATTTCAAGGTTTGGTTTAGCACCAGCGTCATATCCTTCACCTACTTCATCTACACTGATATTAGTGATAGGTCCAAACTGGACATACTCTTTAGACTTGTAAGACCAGATAGAAACACCATTAACCCAAGCACCAATTGAGGTACCTGCTGCAACGTCTTTACGTTCGGAAATAGTCTGTACAAGTCGTGGGAAACGAAGAAGTTTCCTTTGGTTACCAGGAATAAGTGCAGATCCTGTAAAAGGTCCTATTTTGTAGTTTGGAAGACCAGATGCTGCAACATAAACGTATTCATCGTTAAAGAAGGAATTTTGGATGTTAGTAGTGAATTCACTAACAACTTTGTTGATTGAAGTAACAGTTGACTTACCTCTATTCAAATCAACGGAAAGTAGGATATTTCCTTGAGGAATAATCTCTGTAGGAGTTGCAATCTCATATGAGAAGGAATATGCGTCCAAACGAGATGTAACGACAAATGTGCCATTATAAACAACTGGGTTTGCACCATAGATGGTTACAGTGTCTTCAACGAGTAATCCATGTGGATTATCGCAAACAATAGTCGCAGTTTGGTTATTAACTCCTCCTGGGGTTACAGATGCAACTTGGATGAGTTTTTTAACGTTATATAACCAAGAACTCAATCTTTGGTCTTCTGCGGTCGATCCAAGGTTTGCAACCTTCAATTTATCGCCTTTTAGGTAATAACTACCCGTATTATCCAATACAGTCGTTCCAGCTTCGGCAATACCCAAAATACGCAATTTACACTCTTGTGCAGTGCCTCTATTGGTATAAACGAAAATATCCGAGTAAATAATCGTACCAGGATCCCAATCTTCGACAAGTCCGTTTTTAGAGCGAGTACACTCGATAAATTGGTTTAAAGACTTCTCTTTATACTGAACTTGCTCATCATCGTTAAGAATGATGGTACCATTCCTCTCAGGCCATCCAATAGTCGAGTCAACGGTAATAATCTGCCCTGTAGTCGTTAATGGCTCTACAAGTTTGGTTTTGTAAGGAATTACGAAGGATCCTTCCAAAGTTTCTTCGGAAATCGCTAATTCGTAGATAACATCAGTACCTTCGATGATTGTGATGACATTTTCAATCAGAGCACTTGCATCTTTGACATTATTGTCTACTGGGTCGGTATATTGATTAACTTCAGAGTCAATTAGGTTTGAAGGGTCTCCAGAAATCAATTCTGCCCTTAAAACGGTATCTACAACCCAAGTAGCGTGAGATGGACTAATAATCTCATCTTTTGGATAGTAAATATCGACTTCTTCACCAAATAGGATTTTAAAGAGGTATTGAGTCGCTAATTTAGTACCTTTTGAGATATAGAAGTCAGTAATATTCTTAATTACCTGAACTGGGTCAATTGACGTAAAATCAATGTCAATAGTCGGTAAATACTGTCTCCTAAACTTATCGAAGACTTCTTTGATGAATAAAGAGTCTAAATTGACAACTGTCTGTCCACTATTATGATTTGACTGCCTTAGAGCAGCTTCACCAGCATAAATCTCGTTATGGAGGTTATCATAAGCAACAGGACCTGAAACTCCTCTAGAACACTCCAAGAAAGCACTAGGAGCATATCCTATACCCTCTTCTAGGATATCAAAACCAGTAACTTGGTCAAATCCTACATCTACCGATGCTCTTGCCTTCTGAGGTTCAGCAATGTAGATTTTAGGTGGGAATTCAGTCGAATATCCAGTACCAAAGTTGGTAATGTTGATATCAGTGATTTCACCGTTAAAAATGGTGGCAGCAGCAGTAGCACCAGTACCGCCTACAGGTACACCGTAAGCATCCTTGCGATCATCAACAATATAGACAGATGGAGCATCAGTATAACCCTGACCACCTGTTAACATCTCAATATTAGTAACAGAACCAGATGCAACAGTCACATCAAGGACTTGAGCACCAATTGGGTCGATTATCTGGACTCTAGGGACGGAAGTATAACCTTTACCACGATTAACTACGTTAATCTCATATAGTTGACCATCTTGGTTAATTTTTGCTATTGCTTGAGCATTGATACCGTCACCAGGTGCTGGATCAATGTAAACAGTTGGTGGATTACTATATCCGAGACCCATCTCGGTAACACCGATGCTACCGATGTTAACTCTACCCTCACTATCGATAGTAGGTGCTGAAATCTTCGCTCCACCTGGATTCTGGAAAGAAATCGCAGGAATAAAGTCATAACCACTACCACTATTAGTAATAGTGATAGAATCAATCATACCAGTGGTGTCGTCAACGGTAAGCGACAGCTTCGCAGGTGTCCCGTTGGAGTTTGTAGGGGGAGCACACACTGGAACGGGTGGATTATATGAGGTATAACCTTGACCACCGTCAATAAGGGTTATATCCTTAATTCCACCAATCAAAGACCTTGCTGTAGCACCACCACCGCTAGTTGATAGGATAGTTACCTTAGGGTTGAAGTCAATACGATATTTGCTACCACCTTCCTTGGGAATTAGTGCTGTAATCTGCCCTGAGTCGTCCACAGAAGCGATTGCAGAGGCACCTGACCCATATTGGGGTGCGATATACTCTACAGAGCGAATATGGATAGAATCAGCAGCACCAATAGGATTATTGAAGACAACTCTGTCTTGGAAAACAGTATAATCAGTATATGGCTCCTGAAGACGATTATTCTTCTTAATAATCAATCCAATTTCAGAAGTTGGAGTATATGGTTGTGTATTTACTCGTAATGGATAATTTTTAGTATTCTGCCACTCTTCATAAGGAATAGCATCTGTAGTTTGGACTACTTGATCAGAATAACCAATCAAATAGGTAAGTTGAGTAAATTGACTATCGTCTGCACCTGTCCTCATTCTAGGAGGCTCAGTAAAACGAATATTTGACCCTTCTATGAAATAATCAACATTAGGCACCTTCATGTCATTGTAAGTAATGACAATTAAGTGTTCAGCAGAAGGTGGAGCAACAGGAGTACCTAAGAATGATAATGGGAAGATGGTTTCAGTGCCATCAAACAAATCAAAGGGGTTTTCTAGTTGTTGCTTCTTCTTATTAAACTGACTAAACGAAATACCTGGAGTAATAATGACATCAGGACCACGAGTCACGTCTTCGTAGTAAATGACCTCATTATCAATCATTATTGACCCATTTCTGGGTTGGAATCCATCAATTCCCTCTACTTCAATCTTTTTATCATAGACACCAATATCCTTCAGCAGTTTAGTACTACTAGACAACTCCGTTGAGCTATACTGGTCAAGATCTAGGTATCCTAAAAGGTTGTTTAGGATATCATACGGTCTACCCGTTTTTTCTTGAGACTTGTAATACTCAAACAAGAAATTGACAAGTTGTCTGTCTTCCTGCCGAATGAAATCGGGTAGTTGGTATTCTACCCTATCCGATACGTTAATATTCTTCGTAGGCATCTATCTTAGAAACAAGATTCGCTGACTGGATACGTGAATGCATCCGTTGGATAATCAATGATATTTATACCCCCAATGTTACCGTAATTGTAACCATTAAAGTTGTTAGGATCGAAGTTGGGGATTGACACATCGTTGATTGTGTAGTCAATTGGATTGACTGTTGGGTTAAAGATTGAGGGGTCAACACCTGGTGGGATTGTAAGTGATCCACCAGCTGGAAGTACCTGAATAGGTAATCTGGTAGTGCCATCAGGGGTGCCCTGAATAGCAATAGGTCCGACACAGACCTGACCTGTTTTATAATCAACTGTTCCGACAGCTGGATTGAGGATTACCTCAGTCTCATCTCTCTTCGTCACTAGAATCAAGTTTCCTTTACCGTCATCTCTAATATTTACTGCAACTAATACAACATTGTCAGTATTAGTTGAAATTACTGGACTACTTATCTGAGCATTTGTAGATCCGTCAGAAAGTGTCAAATTAACGAGGTCTTCAGTGTAACCAGTGGCATAAAAAGTACCAGATTTGACTACAGCGAAGGATGGAGCACAAGCATCGCCATCTTTATCACCTGCAAGGTCAGATGGGTCAAAAAGTGGGTTTCCAAAGTCTAAGCATTGGGTAAATACGTTACCAAAGGTGAATTTATCGAGATTTTGACCTAAAGTCATCTGAGTAACGTTACCTGATATAGCAGTATCACTACTATCAATCATAGAACCGAATTTAGACCCATCTAAGCGATTTCCAAATCTATTATTCTGTTGAGTAGTGTTAAATTGGTCAATTGCCTGTAAAACCTTAGTTGCGAGTTGAGCACCAGTCAAAGATGTCTCTCCACCATTGTAGTAAATGTAAGATTTCGGAATAAGGTAGAAACTTGTTGGGTCAATGATGACTGGCTCGATAGAAGCAACAGAATACTTCTTCAAATCGTTTTTAATCCTTGCCTTTGTACTAGCATTGAGTTTATTTCCCGTTTTTGGTCTAATTGCAATGTAAACCTTACCATATATGGGTGGAGATAGTTTCTCACCACCATAAGCGGTCACAGATGCTGCCTGAGGGTAGATTTCAGATACTATATGCTCATAGTCATTCTCAGTAACTGCTCTATTCTGGGTTGCATACGCTCTAGGTGCTCTAAACTTGACTGATAGACCAGTTTCACGCTCTTCACCGTCTTGAGAAGCGTCTTTAGTATGAATAGAGATGCCAGCAGGGGCAATTACCCTTCCATCAGAGTCAATTATGTTGCCGATGTAGTCAAAATTACGACATCCGTTAGCTTCAACACCATAAGTGGTAACATAGTTGATTGTGATGAATTCTCCATCAATCAATTTACGTCCTAAGACCCCATCTCCGAATAAAAGACGGTATCTAAGGTCATCTGTCTCCTCCAAATAGTAAATTCTGGAGGTTGCATTCAATGCTGTAGCATTTGATACCAAATTATAGGTATCAGTCTCTGAAGATTGAGCATTTGGACTGATATCTACGGTCAAAAGACCTGTATCAACGTTTTCAGCAGGGATAACGAATTCTTGTTTCTTAGTATAGTCCACTGTATAGTGGAATGACATCAAATTACCTTGATATACCAAGACATTATCGAAAGTTGCTAGTCCAGTAGAGGTATCTACAGGGACTTTAATGTCCTGAAGCACTGCAAAGGTAAAATTATCACTATCATTCTCTGCAACAAAGACATCACCCTTCTGAAGAGTAGCAAATTCGGGGAATGTAGTACCATTTAAGGCAGTAGTTGTCTGAGCAATGATTTTAAGACACGCCCTAGGTGCCTTAATTGACCTTGGGGTGTAGTTTAACTGCTTTGCAATCCTTACAATGTTATCTCTAACAGTAGCAGTCTCTAAAAATGCCTCATTTAATGCCATATTAGCATTGAAGGCAGTGTAATAAGTGTTATAAGCGAGGATGTCAATCAAATAAGACGCAGAGCTTCCCTCAAAATCATAATCTGTAAACTCTTTTCGAGTCCTAAGATAGGATTTGATGGATTCTTTGATTTCAAAGAAGTCTAGCGACGTTAATTGTGATGGAATAGCTGACATTTTACGCTCTTTCTAGTAGAAAGTCTACTGTTTGTGTTTGGGACTCACCTACAATCGTATAGTCAATAGAAACGAATGCTGCATTCGTATCTGATTCATCTCGAATATTTACATTAGTAACCTCAATTCGTGGTTCTAGTCTTTGGAGACAATTCATTATCTCTCCTTTGATGGAATCCACTGAGAATGGATCCCATGGTTCGAATAATAGTGCTTTGACACGAGATCCGATATTCTGCTGAAATGGTCTCTCTCCAAATTCGGTAAGAATTAGATTACGCACCGATTGCTTTATAGCATTTACATTTTTTACCACGCCAATATCTCCAGTCGAAGGGTTAGCATTAAAGGATATTGCTAAGTCTTTGAATCCTCTGGAGACATATTTTTCAGATCTGAATCTGTATGATGGCATTCTTGTAATTTGCTATGAAAATATTTATCACATCTAGGGTCGGTTATTAACACCATACCTTGATCTATAACAAATTGGGCAATATCTACTCTTACCATTTTATTTAGCTCACTTTCCTTGACCTTTGTATGCTTTCTTCTTGCCATTCCTAGAAGTTGCTGCATATTTGGTGTTTGCACTCCTCCCTTGACGAGTTTTCTTCGGGTTAGGAATCACATATGACCCAGTACCCCATGCTCCAGTTGTTGATTTTGCCATAATTAAATTAATTTACTAAGATGCTAACACAGTTGGGTGCCCCCAGGCAACCACTGATGAACAAGGGTAACTAAATCCAGGGAATCCCACCCCTAGTGGATCCAGAATCCTTGCAATTGGTCTCTTGAGTGCAAAAACGGTTATCGTTGTTGCCATCAAAGTCCTTATATGTCCAATACCACCCATGTCTTCTATAGTTAGGATAGAACACGGAATGGGTGTGGGAATAGGACACATCGCTTTACCGCACGGACAAATGTATACTACTATATTTGTACACACAGAAATGTGCGGAATGAACGTATCTCCCATCAAACTGATAGGAATCCCATTCACAAGCACAGTCGCCCGCAATGGGGTGATTGGCATCATGGGAATGAGAGGCATCGGAGGCCACCAACACGTGAAATTCTTAATAGTAATACTATAAGGTATTGGTGGAGTACCACATGCCTGTACAGAGTGGACAGTAGAAGGCAAGCAGAGTCCATGACCACTACAAGGTAGTCCGTTAAGGGATGATACTGGTCGTAGGAAACCGTATGCCATTACTTAAAGTCCTCATTCAGTGTAGTACCGTCAGTCCAAGAGTCTTGCTCACTACATTCATCGAAATATGGATTACCATAATTCCGTATAGCTCTATCTAGTGCTTCAATACTACCTGTTAGATTATTCCGCACAGTCATTGTACCATTATAGGGTCCCAGTAGCATTCTTGCATTGGTACCACTACCACTAATACGGTTAGGGTTAACCGCAATTGACGCATCCATACATTTGTCTAGTGCAGCACATGAATCAAAGAGCTCTGATGTCTGACACCATGTGTTTCCTGCTAGACCGTTTCCGTTACTATCATATCCACAGTACACATCTAACGGTCCGTCTGCTGCATTCACACCACGTACGTAACTGTCCCAACACTCGTTAGGTGGTATAGTCCCATTAGTGGGTGTAGCAACGGTAATTGCTGTATAGTCCACACTGTGAGGTGTGCCAGCTGGGTCACCTGCTGTGGGATGTCCCAACCATGTCTGTACCGCAGCACTACTACTGATATTGGTACCCGCCCATATCTGCAATTGCTCTAATTCTGTAAACCCTGCACGGTTATAGTCCCAAGTATTCTCATCTAATCCCACAGGTACGAATATAATGTCCGCACTATTGTTAGGGTCACGGTAACATCTTCCCTTAATAGAGCCTCGCTTGCAATTCCACATGCGTTTACCTGCATTATTTGGTGCGTCTCTGCGTTGCATCATAAAAGGTTTGGGTAAAGTCTTCATATAATCCATAAAGTTACCGCCTTGAGATCCAGTAACCTTACCTTCACACTCAATAGACACTCTATATGACGCAAGGTCGTCGTGAGATGCACAGTATTTGTAAGGTAACCACCCAAATGCCTTCTGCTCACCGTCATCACCCACGTCAAGATACGCACATGGGATGTCAAACCACCTCTGAATGTTGTAAAGTTTGGGTTGACCCGACTTAATACACCTATCCTTACCGAAAGGACCGTATAAGTGCGACTGATTCTCAACATATTGGTCAGTCTGCTGTGCAGCTTGCTGTGCGAAAGGCATTACTTCCTTCTCAAACTGTGCAATTCCTGGATTTAAAGAGCTCACTACCTCAAATTGCTCCCTACCAGGTAGTGATGATGCGACTTGACCTACACCAGGACCTATTTCGATACACCCAGCAGGTAGATTCATACAGTATGAGGTAGTATCATCTATTAATTCTGCTGCACGGATGTAACTATCAGGCACATCTACTGCTCTACCCGACTTAATAAGCTCAAATGATGAGTCAATATACTGTCTATTGCTTCCTTCCTCTTCCATTCCTTGCACACCACCCTCTATACCACCTCCAATACCGTCGGTTAACTCTTTACCTGTGTCACCAAATGCCTGTGGGTCGGGTGCTCCGTCCTCTTTTTGTAGATCCCACTTGATATGCTCAGGTTCAACTACCATTATCTTAGGTAAATCTGCCTGTGAATACCCTGCACCACCATCTACTACCCTTACTGCCTTGATTACACCTAGTGCATTCAACTCAGCTATCTCTAGGGTTGCTTTACGCATCTTCAAACGGTCTTTATTCTTATCCTGAGGGAGTGGAATTGCACCTGTATGGACACCAAAGGTCGATTGGGTGTCTCTAACTTGATCATGGACGGTCTGAGAGGACTCTGGTGTCTTAAATGTCTTCTTCCAGTCCTCATCCATAGAGACTGAATCACCCATAAACTTAGCAGTATCGTTAGGAGAGAAGTCTTCCATCTCTCTAGGGTGGACTATAGAGATTGTAGGTTGGACAAAACCCCTACCACCATTAATAATATTGACCGCAGCGACACTTCCATCGTTATCTATGACTGCTTCTAGCTTTGCTTCATCTAATGTCCTAAACGGAATGAGTGCTTTTGGGTTTATTTGGACTTTCCAGTAAGAAACCTTCTTGGGAAATTCATATACACCAGTAAAAGCGACCTTATTTGCTATTCCGTAACCTGCTAACACCTCAATTTCACCACCATCACTACTTGTAAACGCTTGTTGGTAAGTAAAATCCTGTCCAACCGCACCAAATTGAGTAAATTCCATTACTCCGCACTTCAATTGGTCTCCAAAATAGTAAACTGAGACAATATCCCACCCATTTATCTGGTCTCCGCTATTCCAATCACCAGTACGGGTAGTATAACGGAAGAAAATACGCTTACTTTCGGTGTCAATAGTGAAAAATGACTCCTTTACACCGACTGAGCTCTGGTCTGAGATGGTAATACGGGATTTTGTAGTCTCCCATGAGTCTTCACGTATCTCATAGAAGTGAGAATGGTAGGTCCACACTGGAGCACACTGTGGACAACCCTCTGGGTCAGTGGTATTAGGGCAACACTTAGCATTACTGATGATATACTGTGAGGAAAATATAGGTCCATTCCACGGATACGACGTATCATACAGATAATAGAGGAATTGTGAGTCATAGGAGTCCTCAAAACCGAGGAATCTAGGCACTGCTGCCTTAACAGCACCGCTTAAACCATATGACCACTCGAAAAATGCATCATTTGATAGTGCTTCTACGTTATCTGGGTTACCCCAACCGTTAACACAGGGTGGTCCTTCAACATTATTACCACTACTGTCACGCATCTGACGATACATGAACTCAGACCATCCACCATCAGCTTCATCATAGTCCTGTTGAGCATCATTAGTATAGGCATACCAACCAGACTTATTAATACACTGCCCAGTAGGACCTTTCTTACCAATATCAATGACTGTTTTGTTGGGTTGGTCTGGTATATCAGTCTTAAATACCCAAGCAAGGATACCCAGATATGAATATTCCTTGTCTAAAGCGTTTAGAGGGGCAACTGGTGAGTTGTCAGCGAGGTTTACTTCCTCACTTGGGTCTATACAATAGAAATGATCTGGGTCAGGATGCAAATATTCGTATAAAGGGACTGGTGTTTCGCCTGGACCACAGTATGCTTGAGCATGTGCCTCTGTAGCAAACCCATATCCTAGTAAATTACACTCCTCATACTTGTTTCTACCACAACCTGTGCCATTTAATCCAGTAGGAACGTTACTACCAGCACATAGTTGGGTATCATCAGGCCAATAAGAATACCATTGCTTGATAGGTACAGCATTCTCTACTGCCTTTTTACTTAACCAAAAGACAGGGGCACCACTTCTAGGCTCTTTATTATATCCACTCGCTGCTTTCTTCCAAGATTCATTCTCGCAACCCATATCCTGTCTTTGTATCTCAGGAGTATTGGTATACTTGTGGTCGTCCTTAGACCCTCTGTAATGCCTGTATATGGCAGTCCTAGAAGCACCTAGGATAGTTGGGTCATCATCGCCTAGGTAATGAACTATATCCTTACCCAATGGCATACTTCCTGGACCATGACCCTCGAAAGTAATATTATAGTCTTGTCCAGTACCTACCCCAGGGTAGTCTCCATGTGAACGATAGTCTCCGTTAGGTGGACGCTTAAACGTCTGCACAAAGTTACCATTCTCAGTAGGGTTGGGAAAACTTCTACCAGTCTCCTGGACGTATGCGGGCATCTATTGGGACTTCTCTTCTAAGGTATTTAGTCTCTCAAACAGATTATCCAGCAATTGCTTTAGGTTAGAATATTGGTCGTCACCTGGAATTTTATACTTAATCATATCAGCACCAGGAGGAGGGATTTTTTGCAACGCCAATTCCAGGAACTCTACTCTCTTAGTAAGAGTCTTAATTGCTTCTGATTGTTTTTGAAATGCCCAGTTAATGAATTCTGCATCGCTCTCAAACTGAGGTATCTCTGGTTCTATTGTTTCGGTTACGTCACCATGCACGTATTTTCCCATAATGCCACTCGCTATTTTTTTCCAGACGCTAATTTTTTATAAGACTAATAATGTTAATAATCACTAATAGCGTTAAACAAATCTGATTGTATCTCATTCATTCACACGGGATAAACAAAGAGACCCATCTGTCTCCTCTGTATATTCTAACACATCACCAACTTCCCAGTCAAACTCTGAAAGTAATTCGTCAGGTAATTGTAGATATATCTCACCATATTCATCCTCATGTATTTCTAAGGTGTATCTTTTAGACATAATAGTTACATTTTCTTCACTCATCTGCTTTATGTAGTGCTCTCACGAATTACACCTACACAAGATGTCTGATATAACATACAAGAAGGATGTGTAAGGTCATCTATTCTACTTTCCTCTTGCCATACCTGATGAAGAATAAACTTATTACCAAGATACATTGCACCATGATTGGGTGACCTATCCTTCAGTTTCACTGAGTAACCACCTCCCAATGCCTCGCTGTATATCTTATAGAGGAGTAGGTCATTCTTCTGTATAACTGAGAAGTCTAATGGCTCACCCCACTGAGGTTTTGTAATCCATACCCCATTCTCTTCTGCTACCGCCTCATCCTTGAAAGACGTATACAGTCCTGCGAAACTCTTCAAGTCCCTGTCCAATTCCATCTTGACATACTTCTGTATAACCTCGTAGCACCCTGGATAACGTCTACCAGGCCACGGGCGACCTATCAAGTCTTTATACTTTTCTTCTAGGTCTTGTTTTTCTTTCAACCTCTGGGGACTCGACATACTGGGGGAATTTTTTTACTGGGAAATATTTTTCTATCGGCAGGATACTGTTGTAGGTTAACGATAGGGAAGTTATTAATATAGGGACGGAAATAACTGTCCCTATATGTTATTAACTGTTATGCTACTATGTATTAATTACTCCACATATTGCACATCATAACATAACCCTTCCGCTATGTAATAATCACATAATTGTTGATACTGTAACAGGGTATCATTTAACCCCGTATCTATCAACAACTGTGCCATTTCGATTGTATCATTTAGTCCTAGTAATCCTTTATCGTAATTATCAAGAATAGATGCAATCTTTCCTGGAATTGTCATTAGTTTCCCTCCGTTAATCGTGTTGCATCAAGTAATGCTAACTTCTCAGATTTAAAGGGTCCATACTTACTACAATTAGGGTAATTATACGACCAAAAGTGTTTCCTACCTCTTTCCCACAGTTTAACATCTACAGGGGGAAATTGTGATTGAATTGTTGTTACTTTAGTCATAGCAATAAAGGGCAAGAAAGGGCAAAGAATAGGGGGGCGATTAGGGGCATGTAGTTAACACATAGTGTGGTTAATCCTCATTGATTGTTTCATCTGTGGTGGTGTAATCGTCCTCGAATAACATATCATCAACCCAATCAGATTGCAAGGGGTTGTAGTTAGTTTCGTCCACTGTGATTGTCCTCCGTATGTGTTTTAAACTGTGTGCGGGGTTTGTTATACTTTTCCACAGGACTTGTGGAATCGTTAACATTTTGTTGCTTGTAATTAGACTTCGATTGTTTACGTTTTTCCCTTAAAGATTTCGCTTTATGTGATGAATAAGGGTCATTACGTTTGTAAGTCCTTCCCATTGGAATTGTGCTAACAATGTAATAATAACCGAAAACGATTGCAATGTCAAGGTATTAGTGGGTTTTGACATATTTCGTTAGGTTGTTGACAAAAAAATCTCGGTATGTTACGCTCTTAGATAACACTAACTAGAGTCTATATTACAGTCTTTAAATAACACTCTAATACATTTATTTGCATATTTAAAATATACACTATTTTCCACAAGTATGTCCGCTAATTGTGAATTACCTGTGGAAAACTTCATTGAATTGTTGTTAATTAGTGAATGAATTAGCATTGTTTGTTATTACCTCATATACAAATATCCACCTGCCCAATCACATTTAGCGAAGCAATCGTTAGGGTTAGTTAATAAGTTATATCTTACATGTTTAGCAGGTTTGTTATAACTTGCTGCTTTATATACATCACCATTCTTTACATCTACAAAGCAATGTACTGAATTATCAAATGTTAATTTGTAATACTTTCTTCCCTTGCTTACTTTACATTTAATCTCTCTACTTCCATATGCATTCTTATAACTATCATCTACACAATTTGCAAGAATATATACATTTTCTTCTATAGTCTGTGTGTCATTAATGTTAGAAACGATTGTTGATAATTTGGGCATAGTTGTTAGTTAATAAAAAAAATAGCGTGGGTAGTTGTTAATTAAGGGGAGATATTGTTTAATCGTTGAGTATACTTAATTTCCTGGATCTTGGGGCATTGTATACACTTTGGGGTTGTAATTTGATTGGATTAGTGTTAATTACTGTCTGATAGATTCTCAGCAATGTATCACTATTCATTGTATCCTTAGTTGTTAGTGAAAGCATTGAAATTAACCTCGTAATGTGTTATTTAGTAGTGATACCAGTAGGTATAAAGAAAGAGGGGAGATTATCCCCTCTAAGTGTCATTTATGATGCTGATAGGTAAGCATCAATTACTGCTAGTAATTCGTTGCCTGATTGACATTTAGCGAGATCTTCAGATAGAAAACGCAAAGCAACATTCACTGAGTTTGACATAATTAAGGCAACAAATAAAGGACGTTGAATAACAGTTTAGCGTCATGTTTAGGACGATTGAGTGTTAGTCTAACTCAACATTCATACCTGAGAAAAATGGCATTGTGCCCATTTTGTTTCCACTTAGATACCATGTCCAGTCTTTTTGAAACACTCGGCAACCGTAAGAAACCTCGTCTAGCAATGCATTTAGACGTGATTTAGTTGTATTTGATTGCCATCCACCGTCAAAGATTTGCACAAATGTGTCACCCACTCTAGCAATTAGATTGCCATGTAAGTATACATTAGCAATGCGATCTTCCCAAGTCACTTGTGTATTTGCTTTCGAGAAGTTTGTGTTACTTCTGATTGCTGAATTCATTTGTGATTCGATTTTACGCATGTTTGAAAAGAGTTGTTTGTAAGAATGAAAATCGGTTGGTTTCCCTCCGATGTCTTTATTATAGTGCATTTCCGTGTCCTGTGCGGGAATAGTGGACACTTTGCGGACTAGCACACCGCATGCGTGTGTGTGCCATCTATGAATATATCATTAACTATTCTTTCGATTCTTTTATAACACTTAGTGCCATAAGATTTGTGAATAGGAATAACACAATAACCAGTGGATTTGCGATACAAACTAACATTGCCAGCAGGAAGATTGCCTTCTTTAATGTTAATGGAATCTTGCTTATTAAGTCTAATAACTCTACCAATACTTTGTGCCATTTCGATGACGTTAAGGTTTCGCAAGAATAAAGTATGAGTGAGTCCACTAACATTAATGCCTTCTGATAAAATCGAGTAATGAAATATGACGAATTTCTTGTTATCGTCTTCACCCCATTGTTTGAGAGTTTCAAAGAATGTCGTGCGATTGACTTTAGTTTTGTTAACATAAGCACCAAATTTACTTGTAATGTGTAATACTTCATACCCACGAGTTTCTAACTCTTTGAGTAGAGAAGTATGTCCTAACATGTTATTTAAAATCCTGGAAGATGGGACACTAATTAACACTTTAGGTGTATCAGTTGTTGTTATTGAATCAATGTAATTTTCAACTGTTAATGCATGATGGACATATGCATTTACCTTATTAAAATGTGTATTAACCTCAAATGGCACTATAGTTGGTGGTAGAATACTTCCATTGTTAATTAACTCTGGAGCAGGCACATTCTCAATAATATTACCATAAACTCCACTGTTATTCATCCCTCTATGATGTTTATAACTCACTCTAGGTGTTGCTGTAAAGTAATAACAACGTGATGCAATTTGACTTGCTGCTGCTACACTAATAAAGAAAGATTTACATGTTGAGTTATGTGCTTCATCGAAATATATGTTATCAATGTTAATACCACTCTCAATGATTTGCTTCAAAGAGTGATAAGTTGTAAACAGTAATTTGCTTCCTTCGTTGTTACTAACCCACTCTTCAATCTCATGTGGTTTAGTAGAACTATCGTAAGAAGTGCGTCCGCTATGTATATGAAATATATTAATATTATCGTCTAATTGTTGTATAAAATCATCACATAATTGCTGTGCTAATAGTATACGAGGTGCAACAATTACAGTGGTGTTGTTATCAAGATTTGCCTTGCAATCTTGAATCATAATGAAAGTTTTACCACCACCAGTAGGCACTACAATTTGACCTTTATTAGAGGTTTTCATTGATTCAAGTGCTCTTGCTTGATGTGGTCTTAACTTAATCATTATTAAATGGAATAAATGGGTTAATAGTAACATTATAACCTATTACATCAGCATTTACACCACATTCATACCAGTTTACAGATTGGATGTGCTCTTGAATTGCTTCACATAATTGCACTGGATTTGGTGCATTCTCTTTGTTGCATTTAATTCTACATTCAAAGATAAACTCTTGATTATTCATAATTTGAGTCCTCTGGTTTAATGTTTATTTGAAATGAAAAACTACCGTAGTCATCAAATAGACCACAATTAGAAATAGTATCAAATACAATTTCTGATACTGTTTGTAAATCCTCTGGTAGGATGTTGCCATTTAGATTAATAGTGCCATCATCATTGTAGTTGATTTCACCATTGAATCCTTCGGGCATTAAATCGTTAGCATTAGTTGGCATGATTAGGCAATTTCAAATGATTGTGTTTTGTCCCATAAGTCAATGTAATCTGTTAACCAGTCACGTTGCTCTATGGTGAGTTGTTGATAGTAACCATGTAGTAAATCATCAGCACTTAGAAACTCTAAGTCTTGTGATTTACACCATGTTTCTAATAGGTCGGAGAGTGAGTTTAGCATGATAATTAATAAGAATTAAGCGAATAAAGGTCTCATGTAATCTTTGAATTCTTCTCTCATACTGTCTGCAAGTATGCGAAGTTGATTCTCATTTGAGTTGTTGCCACTTGCAACCAATTCATCGTAACATGCCTGAGATATGCCTTTATCTGTTAGGTCATATTCGTGAAGTGAAACATGCTTGAAAAACATAATTAAAAAGTCCTTGTGAATTGCTTATACATCTATTATAACCATAAAAAACACCCTACGGTCGGTAGGGTGTGCCACTTTGTCAAGTGGTTTGGTTGAAATGTGTGTTGTAGGAATTCTTACAATATGTTACAACTTGCTGTGCATAGGGTTGTAACTTCTTAATGTCATCAATTAGTGCATTGATTTCATAAGTGTGAATTTCCCATCTTAATTTGAAGTCTGATTTATAGTCTTCAAATTTCAACAGTGTAGATGGTCTCACTGTTTCAGTAATCACAACTTCTAAAGGTTTTGTTGATGTTGGATTTACTGGACTTGCTTTCTTTGCAGTTGGTTTACGAGTCCTTCTCTTGCGAGTGGTTGTCGTAGATGCTGCTCTAGTTGGCATGTAGTCTGTTGTAAAGGACGAGAGGAAACAAAACGCACCTTGAATGCTTAAGTTCGATTTAAAAGCGTTTTCTGGTGTGGTATCCGCTACCTTGAAAGTCTTAAATCGAGGTGGTTTGTTTCCCCACTATCAATATACATGAAAAAACCCCCATTTGGGGGTTTAGTGGTCACTTTGTGGATTGTCCACTGATTGTTTCAATTCATTACGAAATCAAAGTCATTTATTAAAATGTCTCTGACTCTCTCTCTGTCTAGTGAATCACCATCACCCCAAGTATAAAAAGATCCTGCGGATGCTTTCATTAATCTATCGTTATACACTTTGCATGCTTGATAGATTTCACCCTTAGTGACCATCCTATTATCCTTAACAAGTGGATATAGGACATCATCAGGACATCCGTAGAATGAGAAAACGTAATCGATGAATTGCTTTAATACTGGATTCATTTAGAGTTTTTGTGTTGTTATCTCTATTATAAAGGATATTCTAAGGTAATATTATTATCTTGTGCCACTAATTCAACTGGTTTTATTAATCTCGTCTTGTGCTGCTAGAATGCGTTGTGTTACCTCTTCATTAATATATCCTTCAATAAATATCTTACATTCTGCTAGTGTGTCATATGTGTCTATTCTTTCATATGTCCACAATGTCTTATTTTGAAATTTATACAAATGCTTATTATCTACTCTAGTTTGATAATACCTTTTCATACCTTCTATATTATTTAATTTACAAGGTAGTCTTTGATTTAACTCAAATTTAGTATTATTTTCAGTAATAGTATATGCTGGAAGTTGTATACTATCCACAACAATGTTATCATCACTAATGAATATATTTTCGTGATGATAACTAAATTCGTTGTTAATAACAGTGCTAGTTATTGATGCCATGAGTTAACATTATTTGTGTGTCTAATCTATTAATATGCTCAAATATCCATTGCTTTGCATCTGCTACTGTATCAAATTCACTAACTTGAGCATAATCCCATTTATCAATATTATTATATTTAATACGATGTCTTTGTGATACTTTATAAGTGGTATTATCTTTATTTGTAATAACAAATGCTGATAATCTCTTGTCACCATCCCATATGCTGTCATATGTAATGAATACATCTTCAACATATCCTGATACATGATTTCTCCGTTGAGAATCACATATATCTAATAATTGTAATGTATTCATTGACATAATTCTTCAAAACGTCTTTGTGCTTCCTCTGCTATTACTGGTAAATAACCTCTTTCACTAGATTGGTCTAGTGCATCTAATTGGTCAAATGTTAGACCATGCTCTTTAGCAAAATCAGTCCATGCTTCATCATAGCATGTTTCAAGTAGTGTTTCATGATGTAGTGATGACATTTAATTAATCTCCAAGAATAGTGTGATTGTAACCCATACGAGATGCAACTTTGTTGTATACATCATTAACAATATAATCCTCTATATTGTTGGATAATCCGTATTCATTATCCTTTGAGTATTTTTGGACATTTTCAGACATGTTATCATATTTATCTTTAACATATCCGAATAATGCCATAAACTCTGCATTTTCAAATGTAATAGTAACTGACATTTAATTACCTCTGTCAATTACTTTATCCCACACTGCTGAAAACTGGTCATGTGTGGTATCACCATCCTCTACGAGTCTGGTATCGATATCCAGTGCTGCTGCACTGCTGAAGACTTGAGCAATCAAGTCAAAATCTTCTTTGGTGAGTGTGTTTGAAGTCATTTTAAGGTTGAATTGCTTTGACTCTTCTATTATATCCGAAAATCGACCGTATGGTGACCAAGGTGGACACTTTGGAAACCGTCTCATTATTTCTGCTTCAACCTTCACCAGTAAATCGTGGTCATTCTCATTCCATAAGCACCCCTTAGGGACGTTACAGTCCCCTCTTTCCTCATAAGGTTTATACATCCTCTTGATGCTTAACCATCCTCTGATTGCCTTTAATTGGTCTTTGTTGAGATCCACATTATAATCGGTTGCCTTTAGGTATTTTACCACCACTGAAGTATGCATGCAACTTTGTTGCCTTCTCACTATATTTGTTGTGAAATCTTACATACTCTTGTAATTCTTGTTGAAATTCAGTATAAATTTGCTCTGGTGATGCATCCGAGGTCATATAATCTGCAATTAAATCTTTAATTGTATTTCTACGATTGAATGCGATTGTATCACCTTCATTTAGTTTATATTTGTGAAATTGCATTAGTTACTAGGTGTAATGTTTGCTGTTAATGTAATTCTCTCATTCTTAGGGTTAGTATCATAACCATGAGTCAAATTAGCAGGAAATATAATAATATCACCTTCATTAATTTCAAATGTTGCTTCAGTCATATTATATGGTGTTAACTCTGTGCTATCAATTTGAATGATAGGATAATGTGCTGAAGCAATATTACGTCTCCATTTAATATAACTATGGTCTTCCTTATTGTAGTTAATAAAATAACACAAACTAAACAAACAGTTACTAACTTCATGTGGTGCATAAATTGCACCTTCAGATGCTAACTCAAGGTAACTATCATTAATTGAGAAATTAGACTTATACTTCATACTATTATTATTATGCTTATCAACTGCATCTATAATAGTTCTGTGTAACTCAGGGATTGCATTTACACATTCATTATTATTACCTACTTGCACAACATTATGACAAATAGATTCTCTACCATGTTTTTCAAGTATCTTACTTTCATTCATCCATAATAGAATTTGCTCTTTCAATTCTTTATGATTAGGACATGTATATTTCGTTACTGGTGTAGGAAATAGTCCATAAGTTTCATGTTGAATCTTATCAAGTAGTGTATCAGATAGTGGGTGATTGTTATTCATGTCAGTGGTGTAATAAATGGTGAGTATAACTCTTGAATTGGTTTTAATGGATAAACTGCACCTAAACTAACTCTATATCCTTCGGTTGGTGCTTCACCTCTATGATATTCTGCACTATTAAATATTACCATCCTTCCTTCCTTAAATGATATTCTTTCAACATCATTGCCCTCTTCATTAACAATAACTGTATCCCCACTATTTCCATGTGCCATGTATATAATTGTGAGATAATCTTTACTATCAGCATCGCAATGGTTACATCCATTTTGTCCTGGTAATTGTCCATTAAGTAATATTCTGTGGCAATGATTTATGTTTAATTCTTTACATATATCATTGTAAATACATCTATTAAAATAATCAACAAACCAATAGTATGGTAAATCTTGGAACTTGTCATCCAAGTATAACATAGTACCAAAGAATCGTGCTTTATCAAAATCAGCATAAGGTGAGTTAGTATACTTTACAGGCATACTCTCAGTGTCCTTAGATACTATGTCAACTAACCAAGGTGGAAAGTAATCATCAATAACTTTAACTAATTCGTTAGTCACTTGCTCTCCATTGTTTATAGGAATTACGTTGTGCATCTTGTGCATCCTTGAGTATCTTCTTTAGATCCTCACATGCTTCAATTCTCTCACTTATATTGTCATTTAATGCATCAGCATTACCTGCAATTTGATTGGTTAATTCAATAACCTTTTGAAGTGCCTTTGCTGCCTCTTCTCCCTTCTTAGTAGGATCCTGTGCCATGATTAAATTTCTCTGTGATAAACGTCTTATCATATTTGGGGGCACCAACGAGCAATGAATGGGCATCTTTGAGCACTTTTAAGCGTGACTCGTGATGTGTTTCCAAATCATTTAGTGCTGTCTTCACTGCATCAACAAACTCACCTGCTGTGAGAGTTTGTGACTCAACATACTCTTCCAATACATCTTTAACTGCTGCTACACAACAATTAATATCTGCTCTGTGGTCTGCTAGTGACTTGCTAGTCTCTTCATTTAGTGGTGAAGTTTGGTATGATGCTGCACTATCTTGTAGTGTCTCACTGCTGTAGGTCATAGTTCTTTATACTCCCAATTTGGGTCATCTTTTACATTAATCCAAAACCAAAAGTCTGGATTGTCTGGTGCTGATAGAAATATCTTATCAGACCTCTTGTGCTCTAAGGTAACAATATTTCTACTGTTTAAGTAGGTTGAAAACGTTAGTTTACTCTGCTTAGATATAGGTGTAACCCATACCTTACGTCTTAATGTCATTTAATCTAGTAAGTAGATTGTCTTGAAGTGGTGCAACTCTATCTTTACACATATCATAATATGTATCATCAATTTCAAATCCAATGAAGTGTCTGTTTTCTTCTATTGATATTTGTGCTGTTGTGCCACTACCCATGAATGGATCCAATACTACATCACCTTCATTTGTCCATGTTTGAATGTGACCTCTTGCCAATTCTTCTGGCATCGTAGCAGGATGTTTATAGGCATTCTTATTTGATTGTCCAAATCCTCCACTGTTGTTAATTCTCCAGATATTATTACGAGCACCAAACTCTCGTATGGGATTCGTCTTCTTATCTCTTACAACTAACTTACCATCTTTACCACGTCCTCTTGCATTACCCCATGATGTAACACCTGCCCACTTATTTGGTTTATCACAAATAATATTAGTAGTCTTTGGTTTACCCTTAGATAATATAAAACAATATTCAAATGCTTGACTATATCTAACAGACTTAGGACCACTAGCAAATGCTATACCAGTCTTCTCATATATCATTGTATCATGTAATCTCAAACCACATACATCTTTAAAATGTAATGCTTGTCTGAATGATGTGCCTGACTCACTACCATTTATAGTAGCATCATTAACATTCCACATAATAACACCACCAGGTTTTAGGACTCTCTCCAGTTGTGCTGCAACTGAATAGAATATATCCATTGACCATTTACTGCTATCATTATATGTCCTAAGGTCATCATATGGTGGTGATGTCACAACCAAATCGACCGACTCCTCATCCATTTGTTGCATACCTGCAACACAATTTACATGATATGTTTTATCTAACTCTAATCCCATGTACATTAAAAGAGGATACAAGTATTATAAACTCATATCCTCCTATTGTCAAGCACTTATGTATGTGCGTGTTGGTAATGGTAGGAAGTGTAACTTCTTCTGTGCAGGTTTTACAATACCATACTGAGATAGAATGCAATCCTCCTCACCTATCATTAACTCAAGTGTGCTGAATGAGTCCTTACGTCCCTTAGAAGACTTCCAAACATTTGATTCAGTCAAATCTGTGTCAATAACAACCATGCCGAAAGAATCGATTTGATTGTCCTTAAAGGTGTATTTGATTGACCATACAATATTGGTCTTTGCACCACCGAAGTGTGATGTCTTGTTACCTGTTGCAAATGATGCCTTAGACTCACCACCCATGAGTTTAAACTCTACTGGTGTGTCTCTGATAACATAATCATAACCTGATACTTCCTCACGTCTTCCATCAATTTCAAGTTTCTCAATACCTGACTCAATTACTTCATTAACAATGTATTGAAATAACTTTGTGAAGTCTGCTGTATTCATCTGCTCTTTAATATCTTGAAGAGTCTTACCATAAATACGAAACTCATCCTTGATATAACGATTTACTTCTTTAATAGTAAATTCTGTGAGTCTATCTAGGTCTTGTGTTAATACTGTTGTCATTTGTAGATGTATTTGTTTGACTCTTTAATAATACATCATTTTCTACGCCACACAACGCATCGTGTGACACTTCCTTAACTGGCACACTGCCCCAATGTCGAATCACCCCTGATATAATAAAACAATTAGTAATAAGATAACTGATAAAGATAAGAGATCGAATAATGACCACATAATTATCATACTCTTTCGTTGTTTCATCATTAAAACTGCCTAAACTATACTTCCAAATTCTCCACATAATAATCCTAATCTTTGCCTCATAATATTTTGATAATCACTATTTAATTCACAACCAATATAATTACGTCCTAACTCTTTTGCCACCATTGCTGTTGTGCCACTACCCATAAATGGGTCAATGATGATATCACCCTTCTCACTACCTGCCATGATGCAAGGTTTAATTAACTCAGGTGGATATACTGCAAAATGTGCTCCCTTATATCCTTTAGTTGTTACTTTCCATACTGATCTCTTGTTTCTTTTATCATACACCATTTTACGAGGACGTGTGAGTCCACTGAATGTGTTATCAGTATCTTTAGTATTATCCATATTAATGGGTGTGTTGCCACCCCATCGCTCACCTACTGCCTTCTCTTTAATTGCTTCGTGGTCATAATAATAGTTTTTACTCTTACTCAATAAAAAGATATACTCATGTGATTTAGTGCATCTATCTCTCACTGATTCTGGCATTGGATTTGGTTTATGCCAAATAATATCTTGTCTCAAATACCATCCATCTGCTCTCAGGGCAAATGCGAGCATCCAAGGGATTCCAATTAAATCCTTACTCTTATAACCTTTTAATTTATTACCTCTTAATGGTGTGCTCTGTGGTAGATCCTGTCTAGTCTTTGCTACTGATTGCTTAGGATAATTACCATCAGACCTATAATTATAATATGAGTCACCAATATTAACCCATAAGGTGCCATCATCAGTTAAATTATCTCTGACCAGTCTGAATACATCCACCATTTCTTTGATGTATTCCTCTGGTGACTGCTCTTGTCCAATTTGCTCATCCTTACCACCATAGTCTCTAAGACCATAATAAGGTGGTGATGTGACACACATCCGTGCCTTCTCATCAAATTGAGTCAGTGTCTTCCTACAGTCACCAAATAATATTGTATCTCTCAATCTTTTTTAGGATAGGTTATATCATATTCTATCACTATCTTTTTACTTTGTCTACCCACTGAGTTACTTGTTTCAAGATATGTATACTCACCCTTCATTAATGCTTGCATAATATTCTTATCTAATCCACATAAGAATTCAGCATTATCTATTGCTGCTTTAACTGACTCCAGACCATCAGGTTTCTTATCCTTAGTGAAACCATTGAGATCTGTTTGTTTAGCACTCTCTAATGCCTTGTCAATATCTAAATGAAATTCGTCACTCATTGCTTTGTTGTATTGCTGCGTGTCCTATTAATAATGCTGATAAACTTATCACCAGCAAATGTACCACCTAGACATACATCTATTTCATCACCATCTTTCCAGTTGGTCTCACCATTCATTTTGGTGTGTGTCATTGCTAATTGAATTTGATCAATTACCTTTTGTGTTAATCTCATTTCTTTTTACCTGTAATATCTGATGGTAAATCTTCATTACCAGGATGGTCATTTACCTTACCTTTATAACTCTTATGGTTATAAAAATGCTCATCCTCAATATACATATCTTCCCATTCGTGGGGATATACTAATACCACTGTCTCTCTATATCCATGCATTGAGTTAGGATCTTCCCAACGATTTGTGCTAACAGTAATATAATCATCACTTACAAATGTAATAAGACCTGCTTCACCGTCCTTAAGTTTAACCTTCATCCCTACCTTCAGAGATTTGAGTATATTTCTTAATTCCAATCTTACTGCCTCCGATAATAGAATAGGTATTGTCATAATGTTAAATAGCAATCATCAAATCCAAATGCACCCTTGAGATAATAATTAAATGCTAAACTATATCTCTTCTCATCACTATTATTAACATTAATAGTATGTGGTAGATGTGATGGGAATAATATAATCATTCCATCAACAGGTTGAATAACTGCTTCCCTCATATTATAGATGTTAGACTCTACAATATCAGGTAATACTGTCTGTGTCACATATGTTGGAAACATTGCAGGTACATGAAACAGTATCTCACCAGAATCAGGTGGTATTTTAAAATACATTACACCACTAAACATACTATTAGTATGTGAATGACCTGCACCTTGGTCTCCTTTATGGTGTATATTAATCCATGATGATTGATGACACAATGTGTGTCTCTCCATACCAATACCTAACACTTTAGTTAGATAATGCCACAGATATTGTTCTGCTACTGATTTAATCTCAGGATTAGAATTTAACCACTGAGTATTCTTTGACATGCCACCATTATTCTCTACATTATTAAGGAAATGATAATCAGTCCTCATAACATCAGACACCATTTGATCATTAATATCAAACATGTCAATGTATACTGGTTGAGAGAATAAAGGTAATACTTGTCCAGTCATCGTAGATGTAATTTCTCAGCGATATGATATATTAAATCATGTTGTTCCTTAGGTAGTTTACCTTCAGAATTATATGATTGTTTAGCATAAGTAAATAATGCTTTCTTAAGAAGATGTTTCTCCTTAGAGTTCAGTAATGATGTTACTGGCATTGCAGTGGATGACATTTTATCCTTAGGATCAGTGTAGTCTATCATAGTTATACCCCATTTTGTCGCATCTGCAACCAAATCTTACTGACTGTGTTGGGATCAAAACCTGCGATGCCTCGATCATGGACAGGTGGCATACCATTCATTTCATGCTCCACAAACAACTTCTGACGTGTTTCTGGATCCATGTATTTGTATGTAAGTATATATCTGTTGTGTTTATACTTGGGTGTTGGTGGTCTGCCTGTGTGTGGTATCCTCCCATCAAATATAACCACTCTACCTGGTCTTGGTTGACATAATCTCACTGCATCTAAATCATGGTTAAAGAATATAGTCTCCCCTCCCCACTGTGGATCCCACTGTGGATTCATGTATATTAATACTGTCTGGTTATCCTCTACAAAATATGGTGCATCAACATGTATACCAGGATCATTTCCCTCTCTTAATACATTAATATAACTGCTGTATAAATTGGCACGAGGGGGCATTCCTGGGCAATTTTGTTCCAAATAATTGAGTATATCTAAGTAGATTGGATCCTCACTACCTGGTACACCTGCATGCTGAAACCACTCAGGGTCATCAATGGGTGTGAAGTTATGAAACTGGTGTGTCCAGTATAATCCTTGTTGATCTAACTCTGGTGACTGCTCAGTCGGTGGTGCATCAATACGTGTGAATGTATAAGGAAGATGTACTATCTTCTCAAACATTTCCCATGATGTTAGTTTTGTATCGTATATTTTAATCATGGGTTAAACTCATAGTGTCCCATTATATTGATTGACATAATATATCTATCCTCATCACTGGCACTCTTCTCAGTCTTATGCTTCAACCATCCTGGAAAGAATAATACATCACCAGTCTTAACATCAACAGGTGCGAAATCATAACCACTATCATAATAGTAATAGTTTAATGGTTCACCTTGCTTCTGTAATTCCATTGGATTCTTCATCAAGATCCGACCACTACCTTCTGGTACATGTAGATAGCATGATACTGCCACTTGTACATTTTGGTGATGATGCTCCTTAGTATATGCACCTCTAGGATGTCTATTGATCCATGACTGTGAAATATGTTTACCCTGTGGTGCTAATCTCCATCGCTCCCATATCTCATTGATACGTGGATATAAGAAATTATCTCTGAAGTCATGGAAATGATCCCAATCATGTGGTGGATACATATTTGCCATCACAACTGTAGTGACACCACCATCCTTCTCTAAGGTATCAAATTTCTTTGCCTTAGTCATACTATCTGCCTGAGCAATATACTCATCCACCCTATCCTTTACAGCAGGGAAATTAAAATCATAGTTATCCTTGTAGATATATGGATGTGGATTAATTGGTTCAAGGTAACTCATAATACTTTCTGTCTATTCTCTTTAAGTGTGGTGTATCTTCCTCAGGGAAGAATATATCTTGCATGGGTATGCTCATACTTAATCGTTTAGTTAATGGTTGAGCATAGTGCCAGCACCTCGCTGGTATGTATAACATATCACCTGGTTTAAGCATAACATCAACTGCTATATCCATTTCCTCTTGTGGTATAGGACAAAAGTCCTCTTGTCCTATTAATTGACTACTCCTATTATTATACACTGTCCAGTGTGTCTGCCCATCTATTTGTAATATAAAATTCTGTGCTAAGTCCTCATGTATTTTAAATGATTTACTACCACCCCATCCACAATATATGTGCATTGCTGCTATTACTCTGGGGAAATATTTCTCTACATCTGCAAGTATCTCCTGATTCTTCCTATGAATAAACTCTGCGTTGTTTACTATCATGGTGTGACCATCAGTAAACATATCCATTAGTATACTTTGCTCACAACATGGTGGGTCAGACCATAATCTCTTCCACCGTGGAAATTCTAATATACTATTATTATTCTTATTGATAAACTTTAAATCATAGAACCATGGGTTATTAATACAATGCTCTACATCCTTCCAAGTACAGTATATACTGGGATCATCAATAATACCCTTGAAATACTGTGGACTATCATCAGTACTCCATTGTTTATTTGCTATTAGATTCGTAAGCAGCGAAGAGATCATAATCTGATTTGATATTAAAGTTTAATACTACCCTCCAAGGATTAGTAGTAGGATTAGATGAAGAATGATATTGGTGTCCATTAAAGAATACAAACTTATTTGCTTCAGGTTTCTCCCTGTGACCAATAGTATAGTCCTGAGTTCTACCTCTCATCCATCTATCCTCAATTGTACCATAAGCAGGATCATCAAACTGATCAAAGAATACTGTTTCACCAGATGAGTCATGAAAATAAAATAGACCAGCATAATGATCCTCCTCACTATCTGTATGAGGTGCATTATGGTGATCTATACCATTATTTAATTGTAATGCTAATCTTAATCGAAATATCTTTACAGGGACATTAAACATACTCTCAACAGTATCTACCAGTCCATAAAAATAGGGTAAGTAAGGACTCTCTATACCCCCTTGATCTAATAAAAGATGAGTGAAACCACATGATTTCTGTCTATCTGGTATTTCTAATAGTTCTTGACTACCAAATTTAAAACCAGTGGTATCTATTGCAACATCCTCTGATAAGAAATACCAAGGGAATCCATTCATACCTGACACTAGGTCAAATAGACGAAATAGATATTTCTTTGGCAGTAGATTTCTCTCTCGGATAAATTCCATAATAATGTTTTGAGTATGCTGAGATATTAAATGATATAGAGATACGTTCTTCGTCACTGCTACTCTTATGTACCCTATGCATTAAATATGCAGGAAAGAATAATAGAGTATCATCCTGTGGATATACATCATACTCATCATCATTATATTCATTATGATGACCTCTATTGAAATTAGCATTACAACCCCATGCCTCTTTCATATGAATCTTATCAAATGTATTCATAAATGTGATGTTACCTGAGCAACACTCTGGTACATGTAAATAATATGCTCCAGATAATACAGCACCAGGATGTGTGTGTACTACGTTGTTGTCTCCTCTCTTATTAACATTAATCCAAAGGTTAGTCATCTTAAGACTATAATCTTTGAATGACCACTCATCACATACTACATAAGCATGTCGTAAGATAGCATCTTTAATATCCTTTAAGGGATTAGTGTCACAGATATGCTCCATGAAATCCCATGATTGCCATCCTCCTTCATTAGAGGATACTCTACCATTAGGATCTTCTTCCCTTACATATTTGATAAAATCTAATAGTGGTTGTTTCTCAACACCAACCTTAGGGATTTCCCACAGGGGTGTCGGAAACAATAGTGTTGTCTTCATCATTAAATACGAAATCTCTATCTGTGCAATTAGGATCTACATGCTTCTTATACAATGCCATTGCTTCAATAGCACCAGTCAACTTATTAAGATGATCTTTCTTCTCTTGCAAGTCCTCTAGTGAAATACGAGTAATAGTACTTGTGTAGTGCATATTATCTAATGCTTCCTGCAACTTATTATACTCTTCCATAGTATTATGGTGTTGCTGTAGGAAATTCATAACAAGTTGATCGAAAGAAATCAATTCACCCTCAGGTAGCGTTGTATCTTCATTCGACAACTCAATACCAGCAACTTCTTTAAGATCAACCTCAACTACTTCTTCAGTTGCCTGTTGTGCTCTGATAGCAGGTGTGCTTGCTCTCTCGTTGGTAATGTCTGCCATTTAATTAAACCTCTTGATGTTTTTATTTAGTTTGAGAATTTTAGTGTTAGATTCAATTCTATCTTTTAGGATATCAGTCTCAAGAAAATTCTTACGTCTTCGATATTCCATTATATCATTATTTTCTTGATCCCACTTGTTTTGTGTCTCCACTCTAACATCCCATCCTTTCATTGTCAAGAAGTCTCGATGCACTGGTACCCACTGTGCTAATGGTGTACCTGCTTCTAATAGATACTCACCTGCTTCTACCTTATGCCAGAATAATTGTAGATTGATTTCATATGAGTATGATGGATCCGCAATGCCAGTAGGTACTGTGAATCTATCCTCCTCATAGTATGGGATAGGAATCTGCATGAATACCACGTCAGGATGTGCTTGCACCCTCCAAGGCAACTCTAATTTAATAGTCCAGTCTAATACTGGTTTGGTGTGGTCAACAGTCTCACGCATGCCTATGGTCTGCTCAGGGATATGTGCCTTGACATAATTCTGTCCATAATTAAATAATGCTTGTGACATCCACTGGAAATTAACACCAGTGCCATCTGTCTGAATTAGAATATCGGCAGGTAAGGGCAAAATATAACCACTGTCCATTACTTTAGTAACAGCAGGACATGTGACACCATGAGTATAGTTTTGTGGTATCTTTTTCTGCTCACCCTTCATCTCTGTCTCTAGTCTATTCCACATCCGTGATGCTTTCAACCAAGGACACTTACGTTCCTCACTATTCCTAGCACCTTGATCTTTTAGTGCTTGTGTCCTCCATTTCCTATGTAATTTCCTAGCAGGGAACCATGGATGCAAGTCAGCAACACCAGCATCTACTGAGTACCACCTCACCCAAGGTTTCTTCTTTTTAAACAGATTAAACATAGATGTTATCTCTTAAGTATTCATAATGTGATGGTTGTGTTCTACACCACTCTAATAGTTTTTTCTTATCTGCTTGCCACATTTCATGACACTCATCTAAGTCTGGATGATTAGAACTACCAGCAAATGATGCACGTTCTTTATATAATTGCTCAGTGATTGGTCTCCATCCCATACCTGCTGCAATATACATCTGTCCAGTATATCCAGAGTTTTGGAATGCTCCACCATCAAGACTATCCAGTATTGCCCAGACCAGTTTCATTGCAATCGCATCTGATTCAGCATAATGTCCTCCATGATCCATTTGCACATCTAAACAATCTCTCCAATACTGTGTATCAGTCCTTTGAGCAAGTGTATAATGCATAACAATGAAATTCTTCATTGCTTCTATCATATTATTTGTGACAAAATTAAATGAATCTATATCTACACGGGAAATAAACCCGTGTCTCCTTGAGAGAGCATCACATAATAGTATAGCAGATTCATGTGTAGTCATCAACCCTGTTGATTCTAATGGTTCCAAGAAACCATATGATAATCCTACTGCTACAACATTCTTAGTCCATGCCTTCTCATGTTTACCATGCTTCATCTTAATGGGCGTGAAGTGGCATTTCTGGACATTCTCAGGTGAATATCTATCTGAAAGGTACCTCTTAAATTCTAGTAGTGCCTGACCATCATCAATATAATCACTAGAGTATACATAACCAGTACCAACTCTATTCCACAGTGGAATATTCCAACACCAACCATTATCATGTGCTACACAATCTGTGTAGGTCTCCATCTGTGTTGTTTTATCAGTGTATTCAATGTGTGTTGCTATTGCCCTGTCATTAAATAGTTTATCTTTAAATGAAATGAATGGAACTTCCATGTGTTGTTCCAATAGCAATGATTTAAACCCTGTGCAATCAACATACAAATCAGATTGAATACATGCACCCTCTTTAGTAATAACTGCTGAGATTTCACCGTTGGGTCTCTTCATTACCTGTTCAATGTCACCTTTAATATGATGGACACCATTAGGTATTGCTACATTATCTCTAAGATACTCACCAAATAGATCAGCATCAAAATGATATGCTGTATCATCATTGAATACAAAATTACCACAATTCTTATCATCATGGTCAGCAGGTAGTCTACATTCCTCTGCTAGAAATGTTTGATGATTACAATAACGTGCAAACTCACTTGGTGGATATAATTCCTCACCATACTGTGACTGTAACTCAAAGAATGTTACTGGTGTTCCTTTATAGTCATTAAACAAATCAAAATTACCAAAAGGATATTGAAATCTTTCTCCCTTACCTTCTCTAAAATTCTTAAATGCTATTGATGTTTTATATGTTGCATTACATTTAGACATCCAATCCTTATCTTCTAGTCCCAACCTACGCAAGAACCTATTGAAATGTCCTAGTGTTGACTCTCCTACTCCAATTCTTTTTACTTTCTCTGATTCAATTAGTGCTATCTCATACTTACCTAAGGATGATAACAGTGCTGCTGTCATCCATCCTGAGGATCCACCACCAACAATAGTAATAGACTCAATTTGCATACATACCTCTCTTATAATATTCCCAAGGTGTTGGTAAACTATCTATATCATCCCAAGGTGGGATTTCCATACGTTTAAATGACTCTGGTACACTATCCCACATTTGAATAGTATTATCAATGACTGGATTGAATGGATTCCACCCATGTCCTGCCATTACACACCATAGTGAATCACCATGCTTCCAATTAATCTTATCATGTAAGTTGTGTGACTCTTCCATGAATGTTATCTGGGCATTTTTAAACATATTATCATATGGATATTTAATTTGTGACACTGCTCTCCAATAAGGTGAGTCATTACGTTGTGTCAATGCATAATGTAATCCCACGAATGAAGCAAACCCATCGAAACTAAAGTTACAATGGTTATTAAATGTATCCTTCATAAACTGTGTGACATGTGTCCTGTCTGCCATCACTCTACAAAAGTTTAGCAGAAATTCATGGACACTCAACAAACCATTAGACTCTAATGGTTCAATAAAACCAGCAGATAATCCAATGGACACTACATTATCATGCCATATCTCTTTCTTACGTCCAGTCCTATACTTAATCTTACGGAACATTTTGTCAGAATATACTCCAACATCAGGTTCCACATTATCTGCTAAGTAATTTCTAAACTCTACTATTGCTTCTTCATCAGAGATATACTTGTCACAATAGTTATAACCAGTACCTATCCTAGTGTATGTGGGTACATTCCACACCCATCCAGATGATAGGGCAGTACAATCAGTAACTGCTTTTAACTGATTCTCTTTATCTTGATATCCTATCCTAGTAACTACTGCACTATTATTTGGTAGGTAGTCACTATAATCTATCCACTCACTCTTATTATACAACGACTTGAACCCAGTGCAATCAAATACTATATCTGCCTTAGGTTTTCTCTTTAAATTTCTTCTAATATGCTTAACACCCCTTGGTTTAGCATAGTTATCCCTTAACCACTCAGCAAATAATACTGCATCAAAATGAAATCCTGTTGATAGTTTATCAAACTCAGGATGATCTACTGGTATCTTACCTCTCTCTACTGCTTCTGCTGCTACCCAATAATCTCTAGCAAACTTATCATTACCCCATCCTCTCTGATATCCTAGGTATAACCATTCATCAGGTGAACAAATATAAGACCTTGGCAATCCAAATGGATACTGCCAAGGTACATCGTTTTCTTTATGGAAATTATGAAATCTTACACTACATTTATATGTTGCATCACATGCTGGCATCCACTCCTCATCTACCAAACCGAGGAAGTTAGTCCAGATACGAAAGAATTGTGTGGTTGATTCACCTACACCAACTGATGGAACATCAGGTGACTCGTACAAAGTAATATCCCATTCGGGATATGCCTTTATAAGGGTACTTGCAGTCATCCAACCAGCAGTACCGCCACCAACAATGACGATCTTCATAATGTAATCAAGTTGTAGATATTATAGGATTATGGTGACCAGTTGTCAACCCATGGATCCCATGATGCTCTACCCTCTAATTGAATTTTCTTAGGATCAGCGACAAACTCTGCGATAGTTCCAGGTGCTGCGATTGTTGATTTTACATTCGCAATGTGGTCTTTCCAAGTTGTTGTGCCATTGACTGCATCTTTATACTGCATGTCCATTTGTGCTCCGATATCACCGTAAGCATTCACTCGCTCAACTTCTTGCTTAAGTCTAAGATCCTCTGTGTCATCCCTATGAACTGGTACTCCATTAATCATAGAGTGCTCATAAGTCGTGTCATCAGGAACTTCGCACCACTTCATTGACGCATCGTTTCCTTCATAGATATCAAACTTATCTGCTTCATCACAGATATCTGAAATCTGTCCAGTATCCTTTTGTACGATTGCCCATTTAGCCATGATAGTTTAAAACTCCTTAATGTTATTTATTAACCGTAGTATTCAAATACGACTACTACGCCTTCTCTGCCTCTAGCACCACGACCTCCGTGCTGGGCACCGTTGCCACCTGCACCCCACGCTGCGTGAGATTGATGTCTATGGGCATAGTCTCTTTGACCATGACTAGATGGTTGCCCACCTCCCATATAGGAAGCACCTGACATATGGTTACCGTAAGAGTGGTGAGAACCATGTCCGTTACCACCTCCACCGTAAACATTCAAGTTACCACCTGAACCATTACCACCGATACCACCTGCATGCTGTTGCCTACAGTTAGCACCATAACCACCTGATGCAGAGCACCACCCACCAAATGATGAGGATCCTCCGTTACCACCACATCCAGAATAGTTGGATCCACCACCTGGGTTACCAACTGTGACTGATACTGACGATGTATTAGTTACGTCAATAACTCTCTCTGAGGTACCACCAGCACCAGCAGATTCACAATATCCTGAACCACCTCCACCAGCACCGACAACCTGAACCTTAATGGATTTAACTCCACTTGGTCGGTTCCATGTGCCATTGGAAGTCCAAACTTGCATTGACCTAAATCCAGATGTACCACCTGATCCAGTGACCCATTGTAGGTTTGTACCATCTGTAGATAGGAATTTACCTGATTGTCCTGAAAAACTAGGAATAATATGGTTAGAACTACCAGAAATACTACCGTTGATATTGATATCAACTACTTTTAGAGTGCTTCGTGCTGTAATAGAACCTGAGGAAAAATCAAATCCACCAAGTCCAGCAACGTCCCTAGCTCCAGATACTTTAATAACACTCATGAGTAGAACTCCTGCACGACTACAACTCCTTCACGACCTCTAGCACCTCGACCACCATGCTGTGCTCCATTACCACCTGCTCCCCATGCAGCATGCGACTGATGCCTGTGAGCATAGTCTCTCTGTCCATGAGAGGATGGTTGACCACTACCATACATCGAGGATCCACTGGTGTGATTAGCATAACAGTGGTGTGATCCGTGTCCAGATCCTCCTCCACCATATATGTTTAGGTTACCACCTGATCCATTACCACCAATACCACCTGCATGTTGTTGTCTACAGTTGGCACCGTATCCTCCAGAAGCACTACAGTATCCTCCAAATGAAGAAGTACCACCGTTGCCTCCACAACCTGAGTAGTTTGAACCACCACCTGGGTTGCCGACTGTAACTGATACTGAAGATGTATTAGTTACGTCAATTACTCTTTCTGATGTACCACCTGCACCTGCTGATTCCGCATAACCTGAACCACCACCTCCTGCTCCAGTAACAGTTACAATAATTGATTTTACACCCGTTGGTCTATTCCAAGTCCCGTTTGAAGTCCAGACTTGCATTGACCTAATGCCAGCACCACCTGCTGCTTCTGCCCATTCCAATGAAGTACCATTAGATTTAATATATCTACCAGCATTACCACCTTGGGCAGGTATAATATAATTTGAGTCACCATATAACTCACCGTTGACCACTAGGTTAGATACCGTTAGTGTACCTACGGTCATGATACCACCACCGCCAAGGTTGAAACCCTTAGCACCAGTGAGATCCATTATAGATGATACTTTAATCTGTGACATGCTTTATTTATCCGTAGAACTCGTGAATTACGACTACTCCTTCACGTCCTCTAGCACCTCGGTTACCCTCTCTAGCTCCGTTTCCACCAGAACCCCATGCTGCATGAGATTGGTGATTGTGTCCATAGTTTCTTTGAACGTGTGACGCTGGTTGACCTCCACCCCAATATCCTCGTCCAGAGGAATGGTTACCATATGAGTGATAGGAACCGTGACCGTTTCCACCACCTCCATAAACGTTGAGGTTACCACCTGATCCATTACCACCGATTCCACCTGCGTGTTGTTGACGACAGTTTGCTCCGTAGCCCCCACTGGCACTACAATACCCACCAAAACTTGATGAGTTACCGTTACCACCGCAACCAGAGTAATTAGATCCTCCACCTGGATTACCTACTGTGACTGAAACTGATGAAACATTAGTAACGTCCACCTGTCTCTGTGAGGTTCCACCAGAACCTCCAGATTCACAGAATCCAGATCCACCTCCACCTGCACCTGTTACAGTAACCATAATAGTTTTAACACCACTAGGTCTATACCAAGTACCATTAGAAGTCCAAACTTGCATTGACCTAACACCAGCGTTTGTCGAAACCGCTTCCCATGTTAGGTTTGACCCATTAGTAGATAACATCTTGTTAGCGTTACCCGATGGGTTCGGTATGAGATATGCAGATGATCCGCTGATATTACCATCAACTTTAAGGTTGGTAACGTTCAGAGTACCGTTAGCAGTAACACCACCTGATGACAGGGTGAAACCACCAATACCTCCTAAATCTTTGATAGCACCAACGTTTAACTGTGCCATAGTCTCATAACTCCTATGTTTTTATTTATACGATCAATTGGGATACCAGTCTACTATCTTATCTCTCAGATAGTTGATTCCCTGACGTTTGTGAAAGTCTGATGCAGCATACTTCAAATCTACGTCTTGATCTTCATAATATGTTGTATTAGCACGGTACTGGTCTTGAGTTATAGTACCTGCCTTGAGTTTTTCTGCCTCCTCTACAATCTTTTTAGCATGAGCACAGTAGTCAGCACCCTTTTGAGAGTATGACTCCTTCTTTGCAAATTCGAGATAATTTTCGTATACACTCATTTGACCCAAATCTCTGCTCTAATACTTCTATTTACACCAGTTGTGCTTTGGCAGCACCAGATATGATCACCTGCTGATGTACCTGCTCGATTGGTACCAATTCCACTTACTACATCATTAGATCCTGGACCTCCTTCATTATTCCAACCAAATCCCCATCTCACTTCAGAAGAATGACCTCCTCCAGTGTAATAGAAACCATACCATTGGAATCCACCTTGTGCTGAGAATCCACTACCTTGCCACATATTCTGACCTCTTGGGTTACCTGAGATCTGTGACTGTGACTGGAATCTTGATAAGCATGTCCTATTCTCTCCAGTCTTTCTCCAAGACCATCCACTGCCATATCCAGAGGTTTGACCTCCAGTATTTAGGTCAGGGAATATTGCTAAGAATTCTGAAGCAGTGTAGTAATTGAACACATCAAATTTGGCATCCTCATCATTTCTGTTGAGAGCACCAGTATTATATGTGTTAGTGTTAGACCAGTAACTACTACCCCAACTAAATCTACTACCTCTTGTGCATTTCCATGCTAACATCCAACCTCCACCACCTGCCCATGAGGATCCCATTTCACAATAGACTTCTCTGACACCAACAGTGGGTAAGTTGATATAATATACACCGCTAGACCTTTGTCCAGCGTTATACATTTGTGCTGCTGAGGTTGCAGGATTGGATGCAGAACCTAGTGGTGCTCCACCACCAGCACCTCCACCACCAGAACCAGCGATACGAGGTCCTGAGGATGTTGGTGTAAATTGTCCTGACATTCCAAACTTAGGCATAATAAAATCCTCTAACTATAGTTTGCACCAGATCCCAAGACAGTATAGGTTGTTGTAGTACCTGTCTGAGTCTTCTTAATAATGGCAAATGAAACTACACAAATCTCACCCCCAGAGTGAGATGGAGAGGATCCACCAACCCAGTTAATAGGTGCTGCTGTACCATTAATATTAAGTGAGGATGGTATTCCGTTACCACCTGCGTCTTCAATTATAGTTGTAAATCCATAACCAGCAGAGTCAGTAGGGACATTATTAAGACTCAATGTCCAGTTACCACCACCAGTTTTTGTTACCCAAATAGTATTATTATTATTGAAATCGTGTGTTATACTACCACTACTGGTTAAATATGTAATGCTTTCTTTAGTCTCAGAGTAATGTAAGAATCCTGTTGATGCAATATCTCCTACAATAATCTCTCCAACTTCCATGATGCTCATGTCATCACCACCAAGGATGACCCAGTTGGCACCGTTTTCTACCGTAACTGTATATCCGTTCGCAATCGTAATAGGACCTCCACTGAATCCGTTAGTGAATTCGACTCCTCCATTTGCTGATGGACCAATCGTGAGGTTTTCTCCAATCGTAGGACCGTTTGTCCTGATAATACTATTCTCACCAACTGAAGGACCACCTCCACCTACATCTGTCCAACCTGGCACACCTTGAGCAGCATCCTGCTTATAGATTTGTGCCATGTCCTCCGTAGAGTTGTACACCAAAGTACCATAGGCAGGTGTGCCTAGAGCATTAATTTGAGTTTGATTTCTGTTGGGTAGATTGAGTTGCTCTGTGACCTGCAATGCCTCCATTATGGCACGAGTCGTGGCATCAATCTGATTACCAATTATTTTGGTGGACATATGGATCCCCGATTAATACTATTTAGATAACGAGCTCACGTATCATAATATTATCTCCTGATTGAGGAGTAGTGCCAATGCTGAAATCTACAGCGTTAGCAGTCACGGTATAATCAACAGTAGGTCTCTGGCAAACACCATTTAAGAATACTAATACACTGTGTGAGTTATGACCAGGTGAGATAGCAAACGTTGTAGTTGCTCCATTACCTGAATACATGACTCCATTATTACTATTGTTGACACCTGTAGCAAGTGAATACTTGTCGGCACAACCATACTTACCAGTTACATCAATATCACCAGTAATGTGGACATTACCAGCAATCTTCATTCTATTGTTTGCATCTGGTGCAATACCAATACCATAATGTGTAACACCAGCATATCTATTAGATTCTATAGGTGCTGTATCACTCAATCCAAACTTATACCATGTACCTGTGTCATATATCCATCCTATAAATGTACCTGGTGTCCAGTCAATGTTATATGCTATATCACCACTGTTAAATGCACCCCCTGCACTAACAGCAGGATTACCAGTACCATCATCCTCTGCGAGGAATTGGTTTCTCAAAACAGTACCATCATCGTTAGAGTAGGTCATGTTAAGAGTTTGGATTCTATCCTGTGATGTTAATTTCTTCTGGAAAGTAACAGGACCTGAGAATACAGATTCCAACTGGTTAGATGCACCACCAATAACAGTTAATTTGTCAGTCAAGACAACTTCACTGAATGTTTCAATAGTGGTACCTTCTTCACCCAACACATTAAGTTGAGCAATATCTTCGTTAGTGATCTGACCTGTAACTGGGTTAATAACCTGGTTACCAACGAACAACTCACCATCACTGTTAACACCTGAGTAG
>Ga0208277_1000026_pt1 | contig 77826 bp, 43 predicted proteins | sample ETNtaG_5_FD_185782 | JGI IMG/M metagenome (GOLD analysis project Ga0208277, IMG submission 185782) | Marine microbial and viral communities from oxygen minimum zone, Eastern Pacific Ocean - ETNP201406SV205 (SPAdes) (version 2) | ecosystem: Environmental > Aquatic > Marine > Oceanic ...
CCACCAATTGTTGCTGCTAGAGCCCTATCTATCAATTCAAAAATGATTAGGCCATAAACTGCTAGAAGAATCAAAAATGACGCAGGTAATGCCCATTCGGGCATTGAAGAAATATGATCGACATACCAATGCCTGCCTGCTAAGCCTCCTCCTCCACCTGCTTGGACCATCGGAAAAAAGGTAAACATGGCCAACGAAGAGAGTAAAAGAGTAGATCGGATCCAAAACGACCGCCCTCGGGAAAAGACTCGCATTATTACTCCGTCCATTAGGCGATTCAAATAACCATCCATTGATTATTCCAAATTTCTACTTATGATCTCCATAAAACAGCGACATTACCTCGAGAAAAAACAAGAGTACTCATGGTTGATTCTTCCAAATGAGAAAATATCTTTTCCCTCTGTTCAGAATCAATGGCAAATCCTCGATTTAATCTAATTTTGACCAATGTACGAGCAGATAATTGAGTTTTAATTTCTTCAATAATAGAATCAGTTAATCCATTTCTACCTAAACGTACAGTGGATTTTAGGTCTGGATCCTTAGCCGACAAAATTACCCAATCAGGAATTTTCATTCTAACTCCTCCGAATTCAAAGGAATGCGTTTTTCACGAAAACAAGTCAAACATGTAGTAACACGAACTCTAGAACGAACACGTATTCTTGCAGTCTCGCCTGGGATTAAAGCGCCTTTACATCCACGACATACCCATCGTTTGAGATTTTCAGGAATCGAACAATTATGCCTCATACAGGTCCTAATAAGATCACGTGCAGCTGTATTCCGCACATCTAAATCTGCGCCAACATCTACTATAATACCTGAAAGATGAGCAATCGCCTCATTTGCCCTCTCCACCCGTAGACTTTGTCGACGTCTACGTTTCATGAAAACACCACGAATTATTATTCATCAAGAAGATTAGAAATTTCTTGTCCAACTTGCTCAATACTATGATTCCCATCTATTCTTCTAAGTAGTCCTCTATCAAAGTACCATGATTCAAGGGGAGATGTTTGCTCATGATATGCTGAGAGGCGATTTCTAACTGTGGCTTCAGAATCATCAGCACGTCGTTTAAATTCAGTCCCATTGCAAGAATCGCAAACAGATTCAGTTTTACATGGCCGGAATATATCGTGGTAGACTTCACCGCATGAAGCACAGGTAAATCTACCACAAATTCGTTCCACAATTGACTCATCTTCAACATGTATTGCAATGACCATCGAAACCGGAGCGATTTTTTCGAGAGCTTCAGCTTGAGGGATGGTGCGAGGGAAACCATCGAAAAGTAGGCCACCGATAGCGTCTGGCTGCTTTATTCTCTCTTCTATGAGACCAATAATCACCTCATCAGGGACTAAACCTCCTGACTCCATGTATCCCTTAGCGATTCGACCCAATTCAGTTCCATTTTCAACCGCTGCTCTAAGCATATCACCTGTAGAAACCTGAGGTTTTCCAGTTGCTTGTACGATGCGCCCTGCTTGAGTTCCTTTGCCTGCACCGGGCGGACCAAAGAGCACTATGCTTGAATCCATGGTCTTCTGAACAGGGTCCTAGAGATAAGTGGAACGGACTATTCGGAAGGAGGGAGCCCCGGTGGAAGGCCTGGTGGCAATGATGGAGGAGGGGGTCTGGAGAAACCAGGAGGCAAGCCTTCAGGAGTTGGAGGGGGTAACGGAGCAAGACCACTGTTTAACGCGGCATCTATCTCTGCCTGTGAAACTCCTCCGCTAACCAATGAGTTTTCTTCATTTCCAGTATTTATGGCGGCATCAAATCGAGTTTGGTAATCACCTTGATTCAAGGTGGATCCTGCTGGAATTAATCGTTCGCCTTCAGATAAAGACGAAATCCCACGATTCCGAAGAATGAATGTTCCAGCAAACAGACCTACAATTACTAACATTACCAAAATACCTGCTGCCCAAGTAGGAACTCCTATTGATTCAAGTAAACCAATTGCACCACCACCTGATGTAGATGCTGCTGCAGTAGCCTCAAAACCACCAGTTTCCATCTCAATTCCATCTACTGTAGTAATTATAACAAAATTCTGTACTCCAGAAGATACTTCTTCTGAGGGATTAATGATAAGAATAATATCAACTGTATTACCTGGTGATAAATCAGAAATTGATTGCTGATCAAAATCATAATTCCACCCTTCTGGACCAACTAAATCAAGGGAAGCGGTAAGGGGTAAGTTACCTCCATTACTCAAATGCATTATCAAATTAGAGGATTCTCCTCTTGGAAGATCATTAAATCTATTTTCGTCAAATGTGACAACGGGTACTGCAAGTGATGAGACTCGAACTCCAAGAAGGACTGATTGGGAAATATCCAATGATGAAGAGGATAGCCCACCCTGTACCAATAAACCAACTTCTGTGGCAGATACACCAGATTCTAACCCCAAAGGAACTGAAAGGCCAATATTCACAGTTCTAACTTCACCCATCATCAAACTATATGGGGCTAAAGAAAGAAAACCAATTGACCAACCATCTGGGAGAGAAGGGAAGGTCCAATTCAACACTATTGGGACATTACCAGTATTGCTCACTGTAACATTAAAGTTAGACGTAGAACCAGGAGATACGTCAATTATTCCCGATTCAGGACCCTCAAGAGAAAAATCAGTACGTTGTTCAACAATGAATTTTGTTTGATTAACAGTAGGTATTGATCCAGAAAGTGAGGTCCGGATTGTCACTACGTTAACATCAAAATTATCTGCATTTGAAGAAACTGCCATCTGAACTTGAAGATAGGAAACAACTCCTGGCTGAAGATTAACTGAATAAGGAGAAGAGACTTGATTTCCATCGACATAAAGCCAAACTGGCCAAGAAACTAATCCAGTACTCATCGAAATATCAACATCGAAAGGAGTATTTCCTTTATTTTCAACATTGATAGTGGTATTTACGATCTCATCATTCAATACAGCACGTTGAATAGCCAAACCTGATGGACCAATAGGTGTACCATCATCTTCAAAAATTTCCACAGAATAAGCTCGACTCTCTAGAACTCCAACAGTAGAAGTTTCTAGAGATGAGACGAGTGAATCAACTGCAGAATTGATTTCACAAGTTACTGTTGCGGATGATCCTGCAGCAGGTTGACCCATATATGCCTGAGGGATTACAATACGAACAGATAATCCAATGAACTGTAATCTATTCAAAGGATCGAGTTCTATTGAAGATGTGTTTCCATTACCTAATTCAATTGGCCATCGTTGATCATTTTCGCAATTTACTGCAAATATTGTTGGTCCATTTCCTGAATTTCTAACGGTAATTGTATACCCAACTGTATCTCCAGGTTTTCCTGCCAAACCTTGATCCCCAGCAATAACCGTATTTAGTCCCTCAACCCTTTCAACATCAATTGTCAATCTGATGGTATAGGACACCAATGGAGCGTTTCTATCATACATAGTCAAATCAAGTATATACGTACCAGGTAAGGCAAAAATAGCACCATATGGGTCATTAAAATCCGCATCTTCATCAACTACAGATAAGGAAATGGTACGAGTAGAACCAGATGCACCTCCTTCGGGTAGGGTCCAAGGACCCGTTTCAGAAAGTGTTCTAGACCACTCATCTTGCGGGGCATCAAGAATCCCATCATCACGAACAAATTGAACTGGAGTAACAATTAATCCAGCCTCGATTGAGGCTGTACCTTCATTCATAATATCTAGATTGAAAGTAACTGACGAAGTAACACTTGGATCAATTATTCGACGACTAGCCTGAGATAATTTCTCAGGAGTATCGGGAAGACTTCCATCATCCATATATGGGACTATCCGGACACCGATAGCTGTAACATTAACATCGTAAGTAATTTGATTGTTATCAGTACCATTAATATCATCATTTAATTCAGCAACAGATCCACCAGAATCCAATGTTAACCTAAGAGTATGAACTCCAGTTGTAGAGAATGTATGTTGAGTAGTTATGGAATCAGCTGAACCACCTTGAATAGGGCCCCGGCTACTTTGGAGAATAATCGTAGGAGGAGAAGTAGAAATATCTTCAATCAGAATATCATATCCTGAAGCCGCTCCTGGCGCCTGATTTAACCAAGATGCCCTAACAACAACCGCATCCCCCTCTAGTGGTTGATCTGCTGAAACCCACAGCGAGCCAGAAAAGACAGCAAGATCAGCAATAAGATTCTCAGAACCAATTGATGTTGCAACCATAGCAAAATCTTGTGAATTACCTGAAGTATGTTGCACTCTAATTTCCCATGTCCCTGAAAGTCCTGAAGTAGGTGGTAATTTGACTCTCTCGACATTATTCAAATCATCACTGGCTCCTCCAGTAATACTGTATCCATTTGAGAATACATTTCCTTTGTAGACAGACCCATCAGGAGCAATTACAGTCAAATCTAGATCATTTACCAACCTCTTCGTAGATTGAGAGGCACTGGAAGAACCAGCAGCATCTGTCCAAGCAATAGTAATATCGACACCATGAGATGCATCCCAATCATAGGTGTATACGTAAGAATAACCAGGTTGTAAGGTTTGATTCCAATCCATGAAGGTATTCAAAGGAACTATACCATCTTTAGGATAGAGTGATTGTTCAAGATCAATTTGACCCCAGCCTTCATCCATATTTGGTATATCTTTGGCACCTATATCCTTAGCACCATTTACTAACAAAGCCTTGAGAAGATCAGAACGAGGAGAAGAAATCCCAAATTCATCTGTCAAAAATTGGCGTGCTAATAATGCATTACCTGCTGCAACTGGAGTTGCCATAGAAGTCCCATCCATTTGTTGGTATAGTGGTGTTGAGCCATCGGAATGTCTAGCAGATGAACAAGAAGAACCCATCGGATACTGTGCTTCTTGAGCTCTAGCAGAACAAATCTGAACACCTGGAGAAACTAAATCTGGTTTTATCCTTCCATCTGATGTAGGTCCAATAGAAGAGAACGTGGGGACTTGGCCTGCTGCTGCAGTACCTGGTCTCCCACTAGTTGATGCACCAATTGTAAGCACATTCTTTGCAGTTGAAGGAGGACTGATGGTTCCTGAACCTGATGAACCTTCATTTCCAGCGGCAAACAGAACAAGGAAATCACCATATTGATCAGCGAATGAATCCGCAGAACGAGAATCAGAATTGTATTGCCCCCCTAAGTTCTCAGAGCCCCAAGAATTTGTTTGCATACGGGCGTTCTGTTGCCATGAATGTCTAAACATATCAAACAAAGATCCGTATCTTGCCAAGGCCCCTGTTTGATCATATTCAAGTTGATAGAAATGGAATGTCGCATTTGGAGCCATGCCTCGCGTACTACTATCACCTGAACCATCTCCTAGAAGAGTAGCAGTGACATGGGTTCCATGTCCACTGTGCATATCTGCAGCAGAATTATCTGGTCCATACTGGTTGTATACTGCACGGATTCTACCATTGAAATCGCCATGATCTTGATCTAACCCACTATCTGAGATGGCAACTACTTGTCCTTGACCAGTTAATGAAGGATTATGATTCGTCAAAACGTCATCAATATTTGAAACTGAACGGGCATAAATATTCTCGTAAACTAATTTTGCAGATGGTTCAATAAAAAGTATATTTCCTGAGTTTACTAAGTCAATCAAAGCATGAGATTGAATTCTCTCCACTTGGCAAAGCCAAGAATCACAATGTACAATTTTTGCACCCTTCAGATAAATTGAGGATTCTAATTGTTGTAATTCAACTTCTTCAAGATCAGGAGCAGGAATGATATTCACATCGACAAGCCCAGATGATGGGAGATCTGGAGACAAACGCCACCCAGGATGCTGACTACCAAACCATCGAATACCTTCATTCGAAGAAATCGCGGAAATAGCAGCATCTAGTTCATTCGGATCCGTAGGAACTCGAATAAGAAGCGCGTCATCTGGAATTATATCTAGAACGGGAAAATCTTGAATTTTCAGCCAATCATGTAAATCGCTTCTATCAGCATCAATGTCCTGAATAATTAACATTCCAGTCTGGATAACGTCTAGACTATTGTGCAAGTTTGAAGGAAGTACAGGAGTAACAACCAGTGGATCGAAAGAGCCAGTCACCGGATGGAGTAGGCCACTTGTCTGACGCATTGAACTTGATTCCAAAATCGGACTCGCTCCAATTGTCCAATGTTCTGAAGCCTGTTCAGAAGACCAAGATTCATTTTCTAAGGGCATTTCTTGATTCAATGAATCAGATGATGGAAGCAAGGGTACAAGCAAAATGAAAACAAGAAAAAGGCTCCAACTCCGTGCTTGCATACGCATTGATGTAATGCCCCCCTTTTTCATGGTTGCATGGAAATGTGCAATATTATTCACAGACCATAATAAGATGAAATCGCAGAATCAGTCTTAGCAACACTTACTTTCCAATCCGTTTCAGTCTCCATTAATGCCCTGATACAATCAACGTTCTCAGGGATTACATCGCTCTCTTGATGGATAGCTTGGAAATAATACAACCTATTTCCTTGAAGGCTAATTCCATCTTGCCATACAAAAATTTCGTGGAGGTCCCCCCATTTTCTGCCTATATCTCGTGCCATCTCCATCACCTCAGCAGTGGTTGTGATTCTATTCTTTGCACCTTCCATGACGATTACTCTAGGAGTTTCTTTCCACATTTGTATTACTGATTCAGTAGTCAAACCATGACCTTCAGGCAAATCTGCGACAATCGCATGAACGTGCATTATTGTTGTAGGAACTGCCACTGCTAAGGAATTAATCTCAATCTCAGGCTTTACAGTCATTACATCTGGACCATGATGACTTGGTACTTTGAGAACAGGAGAAATTGCATTAATTGGCCCCTTCTTTGAATCACCAGGATCAGCAGCTCTTCTGATCATGGTGCACTCTACCTTCAAAGAACCACAGTGTTCGTATAGAGGAACTAAAGTCCTAGAAAGCCCAGTAGTATTACAAGAAACAACTCTAGTACCTTGAACTCCAATATTCTCTGAATGATTGGCACTAGAAGTATAGGATTTACCAGTAAGTGTATGTTTTTCACCGCCTTGGAAAATATGTTTAATTCCTGCATTCTTGTATTTTTCAAGATTTTCAGCTCCTAATTTTCCAGGGGCACAATCTACAACAACGTCTGCAATTGAAAGTAAATCAGATAGGCCTCCAGAACAAGTATATCCTGCATCTGCAAATGCAGAAATCTTTGCCGGATCATCAAAAGTGCAAAACAAAGGGAAGCCCTTCTTCACAGCTAAATCACAACCAAATGATGGACCTGTCTTCGTAACACCTACCACAATCATATCCTCTTGTGCATCTACTGCGTCCGCTACTCTCTTCCCAATTGTTCCAAATCCATTAATGGCAACCTTGATTGTCATATGCACTCACCTGTTGGCTCCCCACGGCAGGCCATCTATCAACAATTCCAAGGCAATTTGGAGCGAAGGGGTCAAGGACGGGCTAGTTCCAGCAGAGACAATGGAGTCACGAGCAGAGATCACTCAGAAGAGCGTCAAACTAACTCGAGATATTGCCAAGATGATTGATCAAGCCATTCAACTTGATCGGGCTTTGAAGATTGGGTGGGGGCGCGATGGTGATGAAAAACCAAAGAAAGGCGAAACCGGAGTAATGACACATTTTCCAGCCAAACTGAAAATGCGGTTACTAGGTGATTTAGGCGATCTTGTAGGTAGTGCTAATCAGGGTGCATTACTACAAATTGAGGGCACATTAGGAAATTTGGCTGCTGCCTTTCAAAAAGATGGGAAGACAATTATTGAGAAAGGAACAGGAGATCGAGTTGCTTTAGGAATGTCTGGAGGCACAGTAATTGTAAGAGGAGATGTAGGATTTGATGCAGGAGAATCGATGACTGGAGGTCTTCTAGTTGTTCGAGGAATGGTAGGTGAACGAATTGGATCGGGCATGATTGATGGAACTATAGTAGCACTTTCCAATGTAGATATTGATGCGGGATCTGGAATGATTGGAGGTAGAATCATAGTTGATGGTAAAGTTCGTTCAGTTGGCAAAGGTGCCCATAGTAGGGAAATTGCTGCTGATGAATTAGTTGAATTAAATGACATGCTAGAACCACATGGATTCAAGCTCACTATGGATGCTACAATAATTGAAGCCGATTTAGAGGAACATGTTGGAGCAGAACCGCCTGAAGTTTCTTCACAGGGGAGATTTGGAGGATTACGTCTTTGCCCCCATGGTGCTTCTTTACCCCCATCTTCCGTTGTAGAATTATCAAGTGAAATCACAATGCCAGGAGTTGCTTCGGGAAGTCACCTGAGAAATATTTGGATTCCTCAACTTCAGAAGGGGCCCTCCAAAGCAGGTTCTGCTTTGGAAGGGCAACCATGTATTGTTGACTCATCGCCAAGAGAAAATGATTACCTCAGAATCTATCAAGAAAACTACCTAAACCTTAGACAAGAATTATCAGAAGCAGGTGGAGCAGTAATCGATATTTCATCATTCCCTAATCTAAACGAAGCAGCAATTCATGCTATGGCAACAATTGCAATCGGTTTTCTTCCAAAGGATTCTCCAGTCCTCCTTATGGATGATGTTGATCGTGTCGAAAAATTACTCAGAATGACTGCTGAATTAGGTTTAGCAGGAGCCATTGTAGATGTGAGAACCATCGGCTCTGCTCCTGCAATATCTACATTGCCAACTGTTGGCATGGCTCGTTCAAAACAAAAATCACAGATGAGCGTGTTTCTAAAGACTGATTGGACACCGAGCCCATCAGAAGCATTAATGTCAATTGCAGCAGGACTTAATGGGATTGTATCTGAACCATTTATTGATGATGAAACACCCCCAACAGGAGTAAAGAAAATTGCAACTGAAATTGATGGTAAACTGTCGACAATGGAAGACCATGCTCGTGGATGGATGCAAGCCATGGGTGTTTCCGCAATTGATTCTCTGCAAAGGCATCATCTAAGAGCAACTACTCATGAAGCCGCTGTTCTAAGTGGTTTACGACTTGATGGAATCCGACAACCACTACCAATGTGGTCCCGCCGTTAGACGAAGGAGTCAAACCGAGAAGCCTCCACCCATAGGAGAGATACTATGCCCACAGTGAAGTACGAACACGAAACAATTCGTAATTTACTCTCTTTTCATGACATAGTATACGACCCAGAATTATGGGAAAAAGAACTCTCAGATATCGGATGTGTAGTTGAAGAGGCAGATGAAGAAGGCATCGAAATAGAAGTATTTCCCGACCGCTCAGATCTCCTATCTGTTGAAACAATGACACGGGCTGCTCGTGCATTCCTTTACTCAAATATTACTTCACCAAATTTGAAAGTTAAAACAGGTACAATCTCTATGGAAATCGAACCAGAGATATCTACAATTCGCCCAGTAATTCTAGGTGCAATTGTTCGTAATGTAAACATTGGATCAACAAATGAAGAAAAAGACCAATTTATTCAATCACTAATGGACCATCAAGAAAAATTACACCTTACTCTCGGTAGAAAACGTAGACTAGCATCGATCGGAGTTCATGACCTTTCCACTCTTGCACCCCCATTCAAGGTTAGAGCAGTAGATAGGAATCACAGATTCATCCCATTAGCGATGAATACTGAAATGAGTATTCAAGAAATCCTCGATTCACACCCTAAAGGAATGGAATATGCACATCTTCTTGATGGGATGGAAAGTGTACCAGTAATCGAAGATGCAGTGGGCAGAACACTCTCATTTCCACCGATAATCAATGGAAACCATACAACTGTAACTGAAACAACAACTGATTTTTTCATCGATGTTACAGGTTGGGATGAAAGAGCATGTGAAGCATCACTACTCTTGGTTTGTCTTTCCCTAGCAGAGCGAGGAGGGGAGATAGAAAGTATCAATCTAACTAGTGCCAATGGTGAAGAAATGGTCACCCCAAATGGAAAGGCACGAACACACGTCTTACCTGAACCATTGTTAGAGAAAATTTTAGGAGGAAAAATCGAATCAAGCGTTATTCATTCAGCACTCGAAAGAATGGGAGGGAAATTAATTGAAACTCGAACTGCAACAGATGGACCAAGGAAATCTAACAGATGGGGGGAGGCATCAGTAGGTGAAAAAATACACATTATCGAAATGCCTCGATGGCGATTTGACATTCTTCACCCAATTGATTTAGTCGAAGAAATCGCAACAGGAATTGGCTATGAATCCCTAGGTGAAGCACATTCATCACTCGCCCTTGAAGGTGTTCCGTTAACTCGAGCAAATCTCACTCGCAGAATAAATGAAAGTCTGTCTTCTCAAGGAATTCAGCAAGTTCAAAGTCTTACTTTGTCGAATGAGATATCACAATTTTCGAATATGAGATGGAGGCCTCAAGGAGAAGTGACTAGAATCGCTAATCCCATCACAATTGAGCATACCATTCTTCGTCAAAATATACTTCCATCATTATTAGAAATTTTAGCAGAAAATAGGCACCATGAATTGCCTCAGAGAATTCAAGAGTGTGGAGAAGTAGTTCGAGACCATCATAATGCATGGAGAGTTTCTTGGGCATGTGCTGAAACAAATGCAGGATTCACAGCAGCTAAGGGAATTGCTCAAGCATTAACGAGAGATTTAGGTGCTAGAGAAGACATCTCATTTATCCCATTAGAGGATAAAGAAGGCCCATGGATTCCTGGAAGAGGAGCTAAAATGCTAATTGGCGAAATAGAATTGGGGACCTTTGGAGAAATAGATCCAGAAATAAGTGAAATTTATGGGTTAAAAGTCCCAATTCATGCAGGCGAGTTCGACTTACGGGCTTTGGCAGAAGCAATCCCAGACCCGTTAATCTGATGAACGCCAAATACAACGAATTAAACCTCTAGATATTGGGGAGACATCATGCATGGAGCGACTTCACGTCTTGTCGCCCTCTCAATTATCATATTATTTTCCTCTTCTTTGTTGATTACAATAGAGCCTTTAGAATCAGAAGTAACAAGTAATTCAATAGAACAAACAAGTCATCTTTCATTTGGCAGCACATCTGGTTCTAATTTCGTAATTGAGCCAGGAGTTGGAACAAATATTCTAGTAAATATTACGAACAATGCAACAATCTCTGATTCTGCTAATATTAGCATTACTTCATCTTCAGGATGGAATATAGTTTGGCCAAGAATTTCTGATCCGACTATTGGAGAAAATATCACTATTGCTTCGAATGAATTAGTATGGATACAATTCAGAGTAGATGTTCCAATTGTTGAAAACGGCGCACCTCTAGCAGGAAGTAAACATCCTATTTCTGTCAAAGCAAAAAGTCAGATTGATGGATATGAATCATATTGGAATTTCACAATAGAGGTTACTGCAGTTTCAGGAATTTCAATTGATTCACATCAAAATTTTGCAACAGTAGAACCTGGACAGAAAGTCCTTCTCCCAGTATCCTTACGTAATGTTGGAAACCATAATGCAAATTTAGTAATCAAAGTCCAACCAATGTTACAATCCGGCCTACCAGTCGACGGAACAATTCCTGACCAATCATTCACTTTTGATGGATGGACAGTAGGAACATTTGATCTTTACAAAATTGAAAATCTACCTGCTAATGGTTCAGGAGTCATCCTAATAGAATATGCAGCCCCATATACTGATTCAGGTGAAATGGATATTCGTATTAGTGCATTCAATGAATTTGAGCCATTAGAAATCTTAACTGTAAATCAATCCGCTTCAATAAATCGAATTCGAGGGGTTTCAATTAATTTTGATGGAGATAAAAAATGTGAATCTTTGAAGCCTTCGACCACATCGAATTCCCCCTCTTGCCATGAGAATTTATCAATAACAAATACAGGGAATTATAACGACATTGTTGAACTTCAAGTTCTTTCTAATCCGATTTGGTCCGACGTAAAATTAGGATCATCTCAAATCTCTCTAGCAAAAGGAGAAAACGTCAACAATATAGATCTTGCAATCGAAATTTTGAATGGAACAATGGCTAGAACAAGTGGAGAAATCTCTATTGGGGCATTCATAGCAGGGGAATTAATTGCTATAGAAAAATACTCTATCGATGTTGATTCAATAATTAGTTGGGAACTTGATAGTCAAGAGGCAATTCTTGAAAACAACAATTGTACAATTACATTATCATTTCAAAACACTGGAAATGACCTAGATGGAATGATGATTTCGCTTGACATGAATGTAACATCAAATTTCGGGCTAATTCCCCCCTCCAATTCAATTTATGATTCTACAGAAAATATCAGATTCTTCGAATTGAGAGATATCGAACCAAACCAAAAAATCTCTTTCATGGCATTTGCAACTACGCCTACAGGATTAGAAATGAACGGCACAGCTAGACTTGAGGTAATGGCTCATAGCATATTGGATCCGAGTATTAATTTCTCAATTTATGAAGATATAGAATACCTAGGTGAAGATTATATTATTGATGAAAACGAAAATGAACCAACTGTATTTTCTCAATTATTAGAATCAGGAATTTCATTTCTTTCAGAATGGAATGGTCTTATTCTCACATTAGTTGTTGTTGCAATAGGCTCAATTATGTTGAATCGTGCTTTAATTAAACGACAAGAAGATATGAAGAAATTAAAGGAAAAAATAGTAATTAAACCAGTTGAAAAGGTCGAAGATTGGACAAAGAAATTTGAAACAAAAAAAGAAAATGAAAACATCGTAAACAACACAAAAAATGTAAGTGCCGCTACCAATGTACTTGACTACCATACAAAGGAAGAAAATCTAAAAGAAGCCGATTTATTGGCCTTAGGACTTATTGGAGATAGCACTAAGAAGACTCTAGGTGAAACATTAATGCCATCAAATCAATTGGAAAAGAAAACTAAAGTTAGTTCTGCAGATATCAATCCAACCAAAACAATAGGTAAAACAACAGAAACAGAAAATTTGACCGATACCGATTTTGACCTAGACCTATGAACAGAATCATGATTGGTGGAGTTGACGAGGCAGGTAGAGGCCCGGTGATTGGACCTCTTGTTGTTGCGTCACTAGCAATTCCGGAATCTGAAATAGAAATACTCAGTGAATTCGGAGTTAACGACTCAAAGGTACTTTCTGCAACAAAGAGATTAGAAATTCGAAACAAAATTTTAACACAAAAAAATTGGAAGTATTCGATTGTTGAGTTCTCAGCAGAACAAATAGATAGAGCAATGGAATATGAAAATCTTAATTCGATAGAGGTCAAATTATTTGCCAAATCTATACAAGAAATTGGAGCACATAATATCACCAAACTAATTTTAGATGCATGTGACGTAAACGAAGAGAGATTTGGGAGAAATGTAACAAATAAAGTCGAGTCATTCTCTAAAAATACAACATTAATTTCTGAACATAAAGCAGACGCCAAACATCTAATTGTAGGTGCAGCATCTATTCTTGCAAAAGTGCATAGAGATTTAGAAATAGAACGAATATCAAAAGAATGTGGATTAGAGATTGGTTCAGGATATCCGTCTGATCCAAAAACAAAGAAAGTAATTCCTGTCTTAATTTCAGAAGATTTGCCATACATACATCTTAGATGGTCATGGGCCACAGTAAAACGGGCATGGGTTGAAGCGGGAAAGGGAAAACTTCCGCTTAGGCCTCGTAAATCTGAAAATGTTGAAGGACAGACATCTTTAGACTCCTGGTAATCGGCAAATGTAAGAGTAAGCGCCTCTCAGCCTCACTTGAATATCATGCCCAGTCCAGTTGATCAGCCTGAAATTGTTAAGGCAATCAGAACCTTTTCTCTTCAAAATGCTCTTGAGTATGAAGGAGCAGGAGAAATGAAATCAGTTTTGGGAAGAATCTTCGGAGCTCATCCTAACCTAAAACCACATGCAAGAGAACTCGTTTCACAAATCCAACCCGCTGTAGAAGAAGCAAATAAAATTGCTAATGAGAAAGGTTTGGATCACATTAGACAATTACTTTCAGAAGAAGCTCCAGAAGCCCTGGAAAAAAGAGTAAAAGAACGTAGAGAAGGACTCAAACCTTTAGAAAAAACAGACAAAGTAATCTTACGATTTGCTCCAAATCCAAATGGTCCAATGACATTAGGACATAGTCGAGGAGTAATCATCAACAGTGAATATTCTAAAATGTATGACGGAGAAGTGATTCTAAGGTTCGATGATACTGATACCAAACGAAAACCCCCTGAGATTTGGGCGTATAAGCAAATTGAAGAGGAATATGAATGGTTAACTGGTAAGACTCCAGAACGGATTGTTTTTGCATCTGATAGAATGGAAATATATCTACAACATGCTGAAGAAGATATACTGAAACAGAATTCGTATGTTTGTACCTGTACTGCAGAAGAATTCAAGATTTTAAGAGATTCAAAGGAGACATGCCCTTGTAGAAATCTTGAAGCATCCACACATCATGAAAGGTGGAATCGAATGAATGATCCAAATGGAGGTTGGGATGATGGAGCAGCAGTAGTACGGATCAAAACCGATTTATCACTCCCAAATCCTGCTCTTCGAGATTGGCCGGCTCTAAGAATTCAAACATCTGAGCACCCTAGAGTTGGCACAACTTACCGTGTTTGGCCATTATTGGATTACCAATCTGCTATCGAAGATTATCTGCAGGGGGTCACACATATTATTCGTGGAAAGGATTTGATGGATTCTACACGAAAGCAGACATTACTTTACGAATTACGAGGATGGAAATACCCTGAAACAATGTATTGGGGGAGGGTCAAAGTCCATGAATTCGGAGGATTTTCAACAAGTGGAATGAAAGCCGACATCTTAGATGGAAAATTCACTGGTTGGAATGACCCTCGTCTACCAACTATTGCAGCATTACGGGAACGTGGTTTTTCTCCGGATGCTTTACGTGCTTTTTGGATTGAACTTGGATTAAATCAAAAGGATATTTCGGTATCAATGAAAAGTATAGAGTCCCATAATTCAAAAGTAATTGAAAAGACAACTCGGAGAGTTTCTTTTGTAAGTGGAAAACATACTACACTGACACTTAATATGGGTGAAAAATGGCCCACTGAAGAACTTCTAATCCCAAGTCATCCAGATAATTCAGCCATGGGAAATCGGATTTGGCCTGCACCTAAAGATGGAGACAAGATACTAGTAGAAACTGAAGATATTAGTGACGAATTTAGACTCAAAGAATTTTCTAACGTCAACTGGAGTAATGAGATACTTGAAACAGATGGTTTTCAACGTTCAGATCGAAGACCTATTGTACATTGGCTACTCAAAGATCATGTTCAACCAGCTACTCTTTCTATACCCGAAGGAGACGAAATCAATAATCAAAAAGGAATGATTGAACTAGGAAAATACACAGTAGGTGATGTTCTACAACTAGAACGAGTAGGATTTGCTAGAATTACTGAAATTTCCGAAAATTCGGAAATCAAACTTGTCTATCTGCATGAATAAATTATGGCGTTGGATTCAAGGACTTTAGACGGGTGGCACACACATGAAACGGGGAAGTCTGGTTCTCACTATTCTATTCATTTTCCTGATTTCGATGTTTCCGGTTCAAAATATTTCAGCAGAACAGGCCACGGTACATCAAGGGCCTCTAGAACATGTAATGTTCTTCATAGGAGAGTCAGATAATACAAAAACCGGTTCAATGTCACCTTCTGAATCTTCAAAAAATCAAAATTATGAATTGGAGATTACATACCAAGGCGTTGAAAAACAACGAATGGCCCAATTTGAATCTGTGATTGGAATTAATGGAATCATTCCTTCAGGCACGTGGGAAGTTTGCACTGATTACCGAGCAGAAGGCGGTTCTACCGGTGCAGCTAATTTTTCTACAGAAGTCGAAGTTGGGGGCGAGACATTCACGGCATCACAAGGAGGATACGCTGGGATCCCATTCCAGCCAGGTAGAGAGGGAACATTCTGCATCGAAGTAGAAGTGGATGAAATATCGGTATCTCGAGGTGAGAAAATTACAGTTTCTTTGTTTAACAACGGAGGAGTAATTTGGACTAATCCAGATGATGACTCCAAGGCTATGATAATGTGGGGTGATACAGACTCAAATAGTGGATTAGTTCTGAACTCACCTCTACTTGATATAGAAATGATGGAGCCAAATGTAGATGGAAATCAAGTATACTTTCCTGTGAGATTTCATTCTGAATTCGGAGATGAACTCGCTATTGCAGAAACTTTGACTGCTAAAGTCCTAGGCAATGAAATTCCAGGAAATCCATATGTTAGCACTACGTCAACAGGAGTAGAAGTAGTATACATCTGGACACATCCAGATAATGCCGAATCAGGAAGTTACACATTCAACATTACACTAAAACCTCAAGAAGGAGTAATAATTCAGGCTGAACTCAGTCATGAATTGACATTAGATGGTAGCTCAAGTGATGGTGATGGTTGGTATCCTTCTAACGAGCCCGTAAGAACAGGAGGCACCGATTTACACCTAGATATCGTCGTGAATCAAGTTGATGATCGACTTGAAAGAACGAGCAAGTTAGAGATTGAGGGCGCTGTATCTACATGGATTCGATGGGGATTGGATAACATTGGTAACGACAGTCTTGACTCAACATCATGGTGGAGAGAACTAGGAGATTCGGGATCTATTGTTGGCGCTGATAGTTTGAATAATCGCGTTGTAGACGATTCAGAACTTGATATTCTTGAGAATTACCTAACTGGGAGTTCTCGAGATTTAGCCGATTTCATCGATAGGGGGCTAGCATTAGAATCCAAGTCAATTCTAGGAGGTGATCCATTTGACCTAGAAGGAGCCTTAGATATTGAAATTGATATGAATGGACAAAATTCATTCGGACCTGAACCAATTACAATCACTATTCGATCTAGTACTGTTCTTGATTCTGGTTCTTTCGTTTTCATTGAATCATTCGTTCGTTCTCAATCTCAAACATATTGGACGAAGGTAAGTTTAGATGCTACACTTTCTACAAATCCCTTACAAGGAATTTCAAATGTATACTCTGAAGAGATTGATTCAACCCATCTTCGTATAGGAATTACAGAAAATGTCCGAGTTTCATTTACTTCGGAAGAAAGAATTGATGATTTTAGAGTCACAATTACTCCTGCAACCTCGTTTATTGATGGACCATTGACGGGATTGTTCCTAGTGTTAATCATCCTAATTATTAGTGGAACTGTATCAATTAAAGGAACTAGAAACAAATCAAGATCTCCCTCAATATTTTGGTTGATTCTTTCAATAGCTGTTCTTGTGACCCTATACACTATGGGAATTAGAATGGGCTTAGTATTAGGCGCAGGCATTGGTACTTTCGTTCTTTCACTAATCATCATCTTCATCTCACCCCGTCACAGAATTGAGGGGGTAGGAGATATTCCGAATAAAAAAATTCCAGTTATTGATTGCCCGATTTGCAAACAAACTAATCCTATTCCATCTAATGAACGTCCACTTCGACTACCTTGTGGAGGCTGTGGAAGAATACTCCTGATTGAATAATTATTCAAATCTTCCAGTTCTGACCAATCCATCTACGGTCCTACTAGCAAATAATCGAATCTCATCAGATCGACTCCATTCATCTGAAATGTCATGGAGTTGAGACGCAAGGTCTCTTGACCAATCGGGAGCAAGAATTCGATGCCATCCTAATTCTTCAATACGAGGAGTAGAGGGGCGATTCAGAGAAAGTAAAGGCAAAAGATAGGTAGAAAGAGAACGCGCTCGATCTTCTAAATCCATCTTATTCCACCCTAGTGTTAGACCTTCAAGTAGAAATGGATCTAATCCAGGTAACATCTCAATTGAAGGGTCAGGGACTTCAGGTAATGGAACAACAATGATACTGCCACGTTCTTGCAAATAATCACGAATAATTGTGAAAACTGGGTCGTAAGTTTGATCCATAGCATCATGTAACCAATTACCTGCAATTGAGAATGGAAGTAACCTGAGACTTCTTTTTCCATCAGGTGCTAATTCTTCCATTAAAGATGCAGAAATAGCAACTGGAGAAAGACGCCCATGCCTTTCATCTCCTCTATGTCCATCTAAGGCATGTACAGTAGCAGAATTAATAGAAAGTGTAGAATCCATATCATTCCAAACAGTTTCTGCATCATGGCCATCTATTACGTCAATTAGAATATTTGACTTATCAACAGAAGATGGAGAAAAACGACGACTATATGGTCGACCTAAATCTACCAATGCTGATTCAACCATTGATAGTGCAATACATCCTGAAATTGTAAGTGGAGCCCGCAAGGTAACAGAACATCCCGGATTATCCAAAATATGCCTCGCAGCAGTACGAATTGCTAATGATTGACCGGAAAAAGGTTCCAAGTCAACTAGGCGCGTCATGAATCTAGACCCACATGGAGGTTCAAGACCTATACTATTCAGATCAATTCACAGCAAGACGGAGTTGATCTCGCTTGTATGTCCATTCGGAATCTAAAGCACCTGTACCTTTGAGATATCTTGAGAGCCTACGAATTCTAGATTCGACTAGTTCGAGTTGACGACGGTTGTGGAGATCCTTTCTGTTTGAGTTAAGATGGTCTAACATCTTCAAAGCCTTTCTCATCAAATTCATCAAATCTTCAGGGATTGCTGGAGAGACTTCGTTTCTTGCTAATACCTGTCCGATTCTCTCGCCTAAAAGTAACCTAACATTTGGCACAGCATGTTGATCTCTAAGAATAAGACCAATCTGAGCAGTAGTATGTCCCTTTCGAGCAAGTTCAACAATGGTCTCCTCAACAGCAGATTTGTCTGTGTTTGACCACTCTGGAGCCGAGTCAACAAATGGCTTACTAGATCCACTACGACCACGTCCTGACGCATGCATTCGACCCATCGATACCACTCCTCGCAGCGCTGCGACTTCCTTCCCCTCTATAACCGCTCCGACAATGGAAAATCAATGATTAGCCAATTCTTTGATGGGATCTAGCAATTCTTCCAGGAGAACCTCGCCATTCCCATCCTGCAGCAACTGCTCTCGCAGAACCGATCAAATTTCCATTCTGCATCACGAGAAGATCATCTCCTTCTCTAATACCATCTGGATAAGAATCAAGAATTGACACAAATATATCTCCTTTCCATTCTACATCTGGAATCAAGTGTATTCGTTGAAGTACATCTCCCTCATCTAATAGTTGAAGTGAAGCCTTAGAAAATGCAAAACGACCAGAATGTGGGTGCCATTGCGCAATTTGCACCCCCTCTTTCTCTATCCTCCAACGAGGTGGACGACCTTCTATCTTAACATCGGACAACCATGAATCAGTACCAAACAAAAATCGAGATGTAGAACGATAAATCTCTAATCTATGTCGATGCCCCTTAGGGCCCCTGATTTCTAAGCTCTTTACCGCATCAGAAATAGTGGATTCAAGTCTTTTCAACGCATCTGGAGAACCTGCAGTTAAACCCTGCCGAGTATCTATCAATTCAAAATCCCCTTGAATTGAAGACATATCAACTCCTGAATGATTAATAATCATTCGATAACCAATTCGATCAATCAGAGATTGTACCATTTCATGAATCATCGAAATTTCATCAGAATCCCAATCACCAGTTACTGGAATATCATAGTGTGCTGCGGGCCAAAGGTCCTCAAGAGATCTAGGAACTAAACCTAGAGGAGAGGTGACCATTACTTGATCAACACAAGTAAATGGGATATGGCGAGAAAATCTCCTATGGCTTTGAGATTCTCGATATGGTTTACGTTCACTACATGGAAGTAATAGTAGAACTGATTGGCAATGATTGGGAGGAGTATATTGTTCTGATACCCTTTTTTTCCAATCATGAACTAATGGGTCATTACGCGAAGAATTAGAATTAAATCTAAATCTACGATTTTGAGAAACATGTCTTGCGAGGGGAGATTCTCTAGCCCTTAACAATGAATCATGGCGTCTAAGATGTTCTACACTACGAGGACTATTGAGGGCTTGGATTTCGACTAATTCTCTCAAATTTCCTGATTTGATTGATGAACGAATAAATCGCAATGAATCCTCCCAATCACTTATCCAAATATCTGGATTTTCATCCTCATCCATTGGACGAGGACCCTGCATTGTTAGTCTGTGCCCGTTTACTGCAGCGGATCGGGATCTAGCGGAATCAAACAAGTCTACTCCAAACCAACTTAGTAACGCAGCATTATCTGGCCCACTAATTCCGGGAGTCCAAATCAATGCTGATGGGAAACGTTCCCTCAAACTAAGGAGAGCTTTGAGAAAAATTTCACCTGAAGAAATAAGTTGAGGTGCATCAACTAATATTACAAAATCTGGAGCAAGACTATCATCCATTAATCTTGAATCATGATGCAAGGTTTGCCATGAAACTATCAAGATATTTTCGTCACCACCTGATTTACCGGAGTCAGCTTCAATTAACACTGGAGGAAGATGTTGCCCCTCAGAAGCCTGCCATTTGATAATAGATGGAGGAGATAATATGTCCATATCTTCAATTAATGTCTCTAAAGTTAGAGTCGCTGGAGAAACAGTACCATCTCTAACGAATCTAAAGGGTGCAAGCGCATCATGGAAATCTGGATCCCCGTCAATTTTCACTAAACAGGGAGTATGTACACAAGGCGACCTTCTATCACCTAAACCAATAATTCTAGCGTACCGATTCCGGCCAACTATGGTTCGACCTAGGGCACCCATGTTACCAAGGAGAAGACAGACCTGCTTGAATGATTCTAAAAGCCAGTCAGGATGACAGCACTATATGGGCATCCGACTCAAATCAGTTTGGGCATTTTGGATTCTCTTAATTCTCATGACTCCTTTGGCACCAATTCATACAATAAGTGCAGAAGAAGAAAATACGTTATCAGATACTCAAGTAGGCGATGGGATGGCATGGATTGGTATTATTTGTCAGAATACAAATCAAAATTGTGCGCCCATTAATGTTACAATAATTTGGCCAAATGGAAGTATTGACTATATTTCTTCTACATCAAGTGAAATTCTCAAAAATATCACTTCAGGTACTGTATCTATATCTTCTAATATTTCATTTCAAGAAAATGGATGGGAACTCAAAACATTACTACCTAGTACTCAAGGTCACGAATTTACTGATCATCCAGAACATTCAGGACATCAAGAAGTAGTAGATGCAAGTTTTATTTCAAGAAATACCGGTTATTTAGATGGAACAGATAGTGATGTAATCCATATTATTGGAAATGAAGGAGACATAGTTGAAGTCCATCCAATATCTTCAAGATATCATTTAACAGTAGACATACTTGATACAAGTGGTCAAATTCCAGTACTACTCGGAACTATTGAGAACTCTCCATTATTTATCGAAGTCCCTTCAAACGAAGGACTTTATCTAAAAATTCATTCAAACGATGGAGATGGAATTAATCCGTATAGTTTTGATGTGAATATTTGGGATGATGATGATGAAAATAAAGATATTATCTACCCAGATACTGCAATAATTGGGACAATAGGGCCTATGGATGAAGAAGGTGATTTTTACCTACTTAAAGTCGGACCAGGAGCACCCGTGAATATCCAATTTGAAACATCTGGATTGATTGAATTAAGATATGTTGAGAATGGAAACATGAGTGAATTGAACCAATCTAGTGGGAATCTAATTATTCAAAATGTAGGAGAAACAAATGCCACATTACAAATTCATGTTCGATCTTCTAGTGCTGTTTCCTACAATATTTCTCATTCAATAGATTTCAAATCAGATGGAGATACTTTTGGTGATGCTCCTGATTTCCCCCCAGATCTTCAACGAAATAGAGATGCATATCCAAGTATTCAGGATGATGGTGGATGGTATAATGGCCATCTAACAAATACGGAAGATATCGATTATTGGATTTTTGATATAATCGAAGAAAATGGGTCAATCGTCCATCTAATCCCTTCATCTGAATCATCGGATTGTTGCATTATGGAAATAGTCCCATTATCAGATTTGATCAATTCAGCAAGTACATTGAATGTAATTGAGAAAGGCACACACGCGATTCGAATTTCTTTAGACCAAAATCGCACCTCTAATTCATCTTCCATATCATATTCATTCAGATTAGAATTACAAGAAACCGATGAACCAGTATACCTTGATCGTTCAGGAGAATTCATTGTTTTCTACGTAATAGTTGGATTCCTTATGCTTTCACCTCTATTGCCAATTGCCTATTGGCAATGGAAAGATAGAGATGTAATACGTGTAGAAAAACACGAAAGACTACGGCTAATTCGCTTACGTGAAAGACTTAGTGGAATCGGATTAGACTCGCAAGACGATGATGATATTGATGCTGCTCTTTCATCATTAGGTGATTCTGAGTGGGATGCATTAATTCAAGAATGGGGTAAACCAGATGTAAGACATTCAACTGAAGATGTTGATATTGCTGCTTGGAGATTAGATATGGAAAACCCTACATTATTAATCGGAATTCGTTCTAATGTAACATGGGAACATGCCGGAGTAAGACTTGCAGCTACAATGGGAGATAGAGTAGAAATTCAAGATGTGCATCCAAGTCATCTTCACTTTGAAGATGAAATTGTTTTGGATAAGATGCATGCTAATAAACTAAAATTCCTAAGAGTTCAACATTCAAGTGGGTCAACCAAATTAGATGTAATAGTTACTGGGACTGTAGAGGGAGTGCCAATGGCTGCAATGCCTGCAATAGCCCTAGGAGATTCAGAAGAATAATGGAATTAAGAAAGAAAATACCAAACATATCTTTGATTCTTATTCTCTAACATAATATTATGTGTATGATTTCATTATTACTTTTATGCTTAGAGTGATTTTCGCTACGCTGATACTTTTGGTCGGTCCAATGGCAGGTTGCATCTCACCTACTGATGATTCGACGAAAAGTGATAGTGGTGAAAGTATAGTAAGTGGATCTAATTCATTGATTAGAATGATCGATGAAGAGGCGGGATCGAATTGTACGCATGGTGGCGTTAAGATAGATTCAGGTATCGATCTAAACAATAATGGGAAATTAAATGATAATGAAATTGAATTCACATCTTATGTTTGTAATGGAGCACCAGGAAATGACGGAGCTTGTAACCCAGAAGATTGTTGTAATCCCACAAACTGTGAAAATGAAACATCGCCAGTTGATCAACTAACAGGAGGTGGTTGGCATACTTGTATGCTTAGAGAGGATGGTACAGTAATGTGCTGGGGTAATAATTACTATGGACAACTCGGTGTAGGATACCGAAATTCATCGGGATCACATAATCCAATTGAAGTTCCAATGTATGGAGGACACTTAGTAACTAACCTATCTGCTGGGGGTTTCCACAATTGTGCGATTCTAGAAGATGGTAGTGTTGCATGCTGGGGTTTCAATGAAGATGGAACTTTAGGGGATGGGACCTATGATAATCGTTACACCCCAGTACCCATTACTAGTTTTTCTAATGGAGTCACAGCACTGCAATTATCTGCTGGATATTACCACACTTGCGCATTACTATCTGACCAATCTGTTGCATGCTGGGGGAACAATACCTATGGTCAAATCGGAAATGGGGAAACTTCTCCAAATGGAATTTCGACTCCTTATGAGATTCAGGAATTTGGTCAAGGAAGTAATGCATCATTAGTTCGATCAGGAGGGCATGCAACATGTGTAGTAACCACAGATGGACAACTATATTGTTGGGGATACAAAGCACTCAAAGGAATTACAAACTCTAATCAACACATCAAAAACCCTGCACATATCCCCCACGAAACCCTCGTTAGAGATGTTTCTGTGGGGGGATTCCATTCTTGCTCATTACTTGATAATGGTTCAGTAATGTGCTGGGGTAGAAATGACTACGGCCAACGTGGATTAGGATACACACAGGCGCCCACAGATCAATTTACGCCAAGAGATACAATTGATTTTGGTAATGATAGAAAAGCCCTCCAAGTTTCTGCAGGGACACACCATTCTTGTGCAATTCTAGAGGATTGGGATGTTGTTTGCTGGGGCAATAACACATATGGACAATTGGGTTCCCCTCCTTCGAGTTATGAAGCATCTCCTCTTTCTGTTACAGGATTTGAAGGAATGTCCAAACCGGAAAATCTGTTCCTAGGAAATTTCCATACTTGCATTATGTTTGAGGATAAAAGTATAGCATGTTGGGGTAGGAATATTAATGGTCAAGTTGGAGATTACACTACTGAGGATTCTGCCGTACCAATAATACTTGATTTGTAGATATGATCCAAGTTAAACACCACTTCTTCGGTGACGAGCTTCTTTACGAATAGAATCCTCAATTTCATGGTCTAAAATATCAATTGATTCACTTAACTCTTGTAATAATGAAAGTGTCTTTTTAGAAAGATTATCAGGGATATGTAATTTTAGCAGTACTGTCACATTTCCCCTCCCTCTACCTCGATTTCTAGGAATTCCTCTTCCTCTGATATCAATAGTATCTCCTGGCTTAGAACCAGCAGGAACATCGATAATTAGGGGGGAACCATCAAGATGAGGTAACTCAAACTTCTTGCCACTCAATAAATCATTATACCCTACTGGAAATGCCATCAACAGATCTGAATCTGAACGTTCAAACCAATCATGATCATCAACTAAAATTTCGATATACAGATGTCCAGATGGTCCATTTCTTCCCGATGTAGGTTCACCTTGACCTTGCATACGAAGTCGAGTTCCATGAGAAATACCAGGAGGCACTGAAAATCGAATAGTGCGATCTTTCTTTACTCTACCATCACCCCTACAAGGAGAACATGGATCAGTGACAATTCTTCCAGACCCCCCACAATTTGGGCAATCTGCAACTGACTCTTGTAAGAACGGACCAATCCTCTGAGTCTGAGTAATTCTACCGTGGCCGTCGCAAGTACTACAGGAACTTACACCTTCCTTTGATTTTGCTCCAGAACCCATACATTCTGAACATTCTATCAAGGATTCAATCTCTGATTCTTCCTCAGAACCATTAAACATCGAATCGAATGAAATGCGGTGACGCATCAATAAATCATTGCCTCTTCTCTCTCTCCTTCTAGAACCACCTCCACCAAAAATTTGTGAAAATACTGAATCAAAACTACCTCCAGAAAATAAATCTTCAAAATTGATATTTACTCCTTGGAAACCGGAACCGAATGGATTCCCATCTGGTCGATTGTGCCCGAATGTATCATACTGTCTTCTTTGTTCTTCGTTTGACAGGATTGCATATGCCTCTTGTACTTCTTTGAAACGATTTTCAGCATCTTCATCTCCTGGATTCTTGTCAGGATGATATTTCCTAGCCAAAGAACGGAATGCCTTCTTTATGTCTGAATTAGACGCCTTCTTGGATAGACCAAGAACCTCGTAGTAATCCCTCTTCTCAGACATATTGGCTCCTCGACGGTTTTAGGGTATGAATGGCCCCCTTTGAATCGTTCCCGCAACTAGGCAGAAAATGAACCACACTTTGGACAATATGATTCATTCAAATTCATGTGAGCTCCGCATTCATTGCAACGCCTCATATTGGACTCCTGTGACTCGTTTTTTTGAACAGAAGGAGCAGGGATAGAACGGGACGATTCTGGTGATGGATCATAATCTTCTCCAGGCCGAACATAAATTCGATCAATTGGACTTTCTTGATTATTTATGAGGTCTCTTGACTTACTTGAGACGGAGGTATTTACGGGATTAACTTGATTTTGTGCTGCCGATTCTCTAGCTTCTGATAATCGGCGTAGAGCACCCCTGAATAATCCAGATTCTTCTTTAGGTGACTCTTCCAAAGTGACTCCTTGAACTGATTCCACAGGGCCTGTTTTTCCAGTCACCCTAGCTGTACTCCTTGCAACATGATCCTGTTCAAGAAATAAATCTACATTCTCAACATCAGATTCATTCGATTCAATTTCTGTGGGGCCACCTTCATGATTAATTTGTGACACTGAACCTGAAAGACGTTCGACAGCCTTTTTTTGTGAAGTGAGTGGTCGATTTATCGCTGCAGCACTCAAACGATTATCTGCTTCTTCAGAGCGCAACCAAACTCCTTTATCTTCGGCCTTGTATACCTTTTCTAAACGCTGAATACTCTTTGATCGATGCCATTCCATATCTTTTACAACTCTTGAACGACGGAACAAAATATAGCCAAAAACAAGAGAAGTACCATAGTAAACATAGGGGATCCAAATCTTTTCGTCTAACAAAAGATCAATGGCAGGTGGACCGAAGAGATCTAACACAAGAAAAATCAATCCTGGGGCCAAGAATAAGGCCACTGAAGTGCCCGAATTCTTATCCGCCATGAATTTAATTCCTACCTTTATTGTTTGAATTATTCGCGCCCTTGACTCGTTCATTATTAGGCGGTTTTAGATGTAACAAACCAGTAAGTAGTCCAAGACTAAATGAAATATGTAACACTACCAAAGATACAAACATTCCAAAATCGGGTCGCCGCTTTTGTGATTGCATTTTGTATGGTCTAAAAATCGAAATATAAAGTAAAATTCCAATATAACATTGAACTAGTAATACTGAGAAATAGAAGAAAATATCAGAATTACCTGTGAAAAAATTGTAATTATCGAACATCTCAGGATTTTGGGAGATAATGAAATTTGATGCTAACGAGAGTAAAACAGTAATAATACCAATCCAAGGAAGAAATTCTCGTAATCTAGCACGATTTGGATAAACTTTCAATTGCCTCATTCTCCAATATCCATATCTTCGCCCCATCCCCCATAAGCCCGATAAATTGGACCTTTTTGACATACATACAAATGAAACATCAGAACGCATTACTGGCCAACCATTTTCCCTAAGCCGATGATTCAAATCATGATCTTGTCCTGCAACCCATCGATTATCCCAACCTCCAATTGACTTTACTGCTTCAACACGGTGCAAGCAAAATGCTGGTGAACTTGCATCACCACGACCTTCAAAACTTGCGAATTGTCCACTTCCACCCAAAGGAGAATGGAGAGCATTTTCAATTGATTTAGGCATACCATTTCTTTCCTCAGAGGGCATAATTTGAGTCCCCATTGAACCAATAGATTTCCCAATTGATTCTTCTGCATCAAGCAAATCATCAACCCTTAATTGGATGTGATCATCTGGAACCCATGTATGGCCAATAATTTCTAACATATGTGTGGCATCTTCAACTCGCTCTAATCCAATATTTCGTGCTGAAGATACATATTTCCCAGGGTTATCTAATACCTCGATTAAGGGGCCTTCTGAATTTTTACTTTCAACAGAATGTTTCTCAGCAATCTCTCTAGAATTATCAGTTGACCCACCGTCCAAAACCAAAATTCTGTGACGCCTAGAATCAAAGGTCTGATTACGAAGGGAAAGAAGGCACCTATCGAGATGTCGTGACTCATCTAAAACAGGAATGACCGTCAATATCTTGACCTCATCCATGACCTCAACTTGACCTTTCAGCCGTCAACCTTGTCATTGAAAAATTGTTTAGAAACCAATTAGTAGAGATACTGTTCAAGCGCAACACCCATGGCCCCCCACCATCACGCAATGATATGGAGGAGCCATCAGTGAGAATCAGTACCCAATTAGGGGCACACGAATCACCAGTCGCAATAATTGAATCAATTAAGGGATTGTTTCCCGATTTTCAACCAGATAATCAAGTCGAAGAAACATCATTTCCAAGAGAGAATGTTTGGACTCAAATGCATGGTCACGGAGGAAAAATGGATTTTTTCTTTCAGGTACTTAGAGAACAAAGAATTCTCGATACAGGGATGGATGCAATGACTATGGATTCTACAGAAAACTCCACATTGTTTAGATTATCTAGACAAGCTGCAATTGTAGGAAAAGTAGGATTCGTCCTAGAAGGTGAAGCAACATTGGGCGGACATTTCGATGTTTTACTAGAATTACCTAATTTAATTTCATGGATAGAAAAAGAAACCCATCATGAAGGTAGAAACCATGTCCCAAGAACAGTAGGTGACGGATATGGGATGGAGATGGATGGAACATCTAGAGAATGGAATGATTAAATTTTGAATCCTGACTGAATGAATTCTATCAATGGGATATCTGCATCTAGCCAATCAAAATCCCCAAGTAATGATGTTTTAATCCAACGATGTTCGGTGTGACTATGATTAGCAGGAGGATGATTACTTAGTGAAATACATCTCCAAAAATGAATTGTGACTGTGAAATCTGGATACTTATGATCAATTACCAAAATTTTCTCCTCAGGTGTTATGTCCCAATCTAATTCTTCTTTACATTCTCTAACCAATGAGGCCTCTTCAGTTTCACCATTCTCAATTTTTCCACCAGGGAATTCCCATTTATCTGTGTGTAAAGGCCCTTTTCTCCTACTAGCAAACCAATTTCCTTCGTCCTCAAAAATCGCCGCCACTACATCGATATGCTTAGGTTGTACAATTATTCCAGAGATTAATGATACAAATTCGATTTGTTCGTCAATACACATGGTTTCTTCTGAAGGTAAGTGAACAAAAATACAGGGTAAATTTCGATCTAAAGATTGTAATGCATGAAGCGTATTGAATAGTGTTTCATTACATACAAAACCTCCTGCATCTTCACTAAATTCAAATGGATATTTGAGATTCTCATTTTGAAGTGATTCAAGCGATACAGAAATAGGAATTTCTGAAGGTGCTCCCGGAATAATTTCTCCATTGGCAATTCTACCCTCATTATCTGGAGATGAGAATCGATTCATGTTCAAGCCCTTAGTTTCTATTCTCGGAATCAAAGCCCCTCTTGCTAATCCGAGATGTATTATTGCATCTATATCATTTATTGAATCTGATTGAAGAACATTTGAAATGCAGTTACTCCCACTTCTATCTACAGTGAGAATCTCAGAACGAACAGATAACAACGGATTTCGGTCACGAATTTTCCTGATACCAATTCCAATTTCACCTAGATTAATATTGAACGTTTTTGAATCCAAGGAATTAGCTACAATCTCGCTCACATTGGTCTCCAGTCCAGCGAACGGTTCAAATCCAGTAATCAAAATCTTGTACATCGGTATGACTCCCCAGTTATTGCCTAATTGAATAACTTCCGAGAAACTGTCTTTCTTACACAGAAGAACAGAGAACTTGAGAAGCAGCAATGTACACCACAACACATGGTGGAGACAGTAGAGGTCGAAAATGACGAATTCGACTTGGCTGAAAAAATCCAAAATCGAGCTAAATCTCCAATCAATGTATCTCGAATAATTTGGTATGAATTCACTGGTGGAGTTGGACCTTGGGGTGCAATGAGACCACTATTTGCTATATTATTGGCATTGATTCCATTCCTATTCTTAGGACAGCACTTCAATCGAGAACATGGTAAAGCAAGAGATTGGTTCTTATTACAAATCCCACTGTTACTATCTATCGTACTTTGGCCTTTATTGTGGTTATTTTCCATTGTAGACGCATGGTGGGTAGCAAATAATCGAGTTGCGAAAGATTCGTCAATCCTGAATGTATCAGAAGTCAGCGGGTAAAATCATTGGGGAGAATAGTTGGCCAGTTCCAGATGCCCTCGATAGTTGATTTCTAGCGAGATGTTCCCATCTTCTTAATGCCAGAACTGCGTCAATAAACGGTAATTCAGTTCCGTTAATGATTGTTCGAATCATAGTATCTAAAATATCCATGCGATCAATGTCAACTATCTCTAAGATTCTGTCTAAAGCCATTCCAGGTCGGTCTCCAGCACTAGAATCCGACTCTATAGGCCAAGGGTTTAGTATTTCACTAGATAGTTCCTCATCTTCTTTTTGTGCACGTTCTTCAAGAACATCAACCAGTCTCTTAAGATATTTAGAAATCACCAAACTTACTTCAATAACTGGCATCGACATCTGATTAACAAAATGAACCATATTCTCCTGTAGAAACAACATCTTCTCGGTACTTGATGAAGAAACTGAAGGCATCGCTTCGGACATGAGAAAACTCAGGCCCCTTCACCAAGACTGCGTGCAGTCTTTTCTAATTCCTCAGCAGTCAGATATCGGTTCCCATCTGCATCAAAGAACTCTGCCGCAGCCAAAAATGAGGCGCGATCAGTCAGGCTATACTTCTGCATCAAATGAGAGACTACTCTGTCAGAATAGGACGCCCCCGCAACTCCTCCAGTTACATCCTGACTAGGAGTAGCTTGTTGGTATGTCGTCTGAGCTTGTTGTGTTCTCCACACTGCAATCTGCTCTGCGGTCCATCCTTGAGAAATTAATTGTTCATCGCTCCATTGTAATGGCTTAGGATTCTGTGTTGGCAATTCAGTTTGGACAGTTGGAGTTGAGGACTGTAAACCAGCAGGCATTGGAGGAGGTGATTTAGCCACGGGAGGAGGGACAGCAGACTTTGGAGGAGTAATGGGCATAGGTGGAGGGGGTGGATTTGTTCTGGCCTTTTGAGAATTCATTGATTCCACAACCAAATCTGTTTGCTCCTCAACAGTTACTGTTTCATCGTCTTCTGAGGTATTTTCTTGCCGATACAACACTAACATTATGGTTCCAAATATTAAACCGAACAAAGCAGCAAGATATAGTAAAAATGTCAATTGGCCTTCCTCAATTTGTTGACCCAATGCCTCACCATCTCTTGCCTGATAAGGTTGAACAATTAGAGATTCTAATGTGAGAATATCAACGTCAATATGGCCATCTCTAGCAACTAATCGATAACGTTGAACCTCTGTAGAATCAACACCTAATGTTAGTAAATCAATTGCAGCATCATATGTAGAATCAGGTAGAATATTCAAATCTGTTTCAGCACCATCAACATCAGACCAAATACCAGGAGATACCTCATTTTGAATAACGAATTTTATCTCGCCCTCATACTCCAACGGATTACTCCCTTCAATCATAAGTGAGACTATATCTCCCCCAGTAGGAGAAGGGTCGGACCATTTGATTGAAGAACTAGGCAAATCTATCTCGGGACCTACTCTAACCAATCGCCAAGTATCAAACGGTTGAATTTCGGAATTCATATTGTTATCATAGGGATTGCCGGCTCGATCTGAACCTGTAATCCATACATCGACAAGATAACCAGGTAACAATGCAGTTGCACCACCATCTGTAAGATCCAGCTTTCCACTCCACATAGCTTCACTTTGAATCTCGGTTAATTCTGACAAAGGCACACTGCCTCTAGAAATTTCACTAGAACCTGCTCTGATTCGATAATGAAGGACGCTGGATAAATCCTCATCAAAACCACTAGAATCTGAAGCTAACAAATTAATCTGAACTTGTGATGCTCGATCTATACGAACATCTCCAGTTGGGGCAATTTCCTTGATTTGAGGAGGAGTCCCATCTACTGATAGTTGTAAACGAGGAGTGCTTTCAGTTTCATCTTGAGCAAGACCCGGGAGTGAATCTAAGCTCATAGAAGCATCGAGATATCCGGATTGTAAATTAGGTACAAGAATATCTAGAGTGAAATGACCATCTTCTCTTGGAATTGCAACCCATACGTTATCTAAATCTGAAACAACAATATCGCAAGCACCACCGGGAGCCGGAACTAAATCCTCACTGAACAACAGTTTCCCTTCAATTCTTACCACTTGTCCGGCTGCTATCAAACTAGGACCTGAAGATTCATCTCCATCAAAGACATTACGTCCAGTTGCCAAGTCTGTTGCAGTAAGATGACCCTCTCCAAGATCAAAACGAAGATCGTTGTCTAAACTCCACTCGTCAAACCCTAAACCTCCTCTATCATCGTGACAAGGTATAGTTTCACCCACGTTACATGGCCAATCTGTGACTTCAATGACAGGGATAAACGTCGTTTCCCCATCTGTGTCAAACTCTTCAGGGAACCACCAGGTAAGTTGGAAACGAATATCGACGAAAAGTTCTGAAGAATCAATTTCTGTTGCCATAGGGTTGGGCCCATATGTGCTATACAAATTGGAAACAGCAAGTCCTTCGCCACCTGATTCGAATTGTATTGATGGAGAACCATCTGAAGAAAATGATACATTGCCATAGATTGATTGTTCGGGGTCAGATAAATCCCCTGCTAATGCCATTTGAATTGAACGAATATCTTGCCAGCCATTACCATCCTCAATTCTCAATCTAGCCAAATATTGGATACCAGGGTGAAGCGGCGTTTCATCATCATGTCCTATTATCGTACTATTTTCAGAAACTAGAGAGGGTTCAAATTCTTCTCTATTGATATACGTAACCAAATCTTCATTCCAATCAGAAATCCCTCGGATATCTTTGTTGCAAGGAGATGGAGGTTCGGGACAAATTGCATCACCGCCTAAAGCAATCGTATTTCCACTAGTATCCTCTCCAGTAACATAAATAGATACTCGTTCTTTATGAACGTTCCAAGAATCATCTAATATCCCATTGAAAACATTGATCCCACCAGGTTGAATTTCAGGGGACCGGAATAACATAGACGAATATTCAGATCTATCGGGTACCTTATTGTAATTCAAATCAGATTGATTTTCTATCCAATAATGTACTGTAATTTCTTCCGGTGGATCTACAGAATCTTGAATTGTAATTGAAATCGGTTGATTCCCAGCATGCATCTCGTCCCCATCACTTGGAGTTGAAGCAATTACCAATGGACTAACACCATCTAGAACTAATTTGATTGTATTCTGCCCGGGATTAACAAAATTAGAACCGTTTTTCATATTGAAAACTCCAACTTCGAAAAGCATTCCTCCGGGAGAGGACTGGAAAGGAGTTTGGAATGTCATCGAATATAGGCCATATGAGGGATTAGATTGGTTGACAAACATTGTCGGTTCTTCCATCGGAAGTCCATCTAATGTCAAATTCCTACCAATTACTTGAAGGCCAAAATTACCAGGCCTAGGATATCGAGAAGTATCTTCAAAGGAAATTGTACCTGTAAATGTAGCATTTAGGCCACCTCTCATCCAATCTGATGGGAGTAAAACTCTACCTGTCTCGTCAGTTACTTCTAGAGCCCCAAGGACGATGTCATTCTCGACTCTTAGATCCAAACTTTCAGTTTCATAATCATTTACTGCAAGGCCAAGATCATCTTCTAAATCCACTCTGACCTCAACATCGTTTTCATCATCCCATGCCCAATTTGGCATAATTGGCATCCGAATAGAAGTAATTCCACCTATTTCTTGAGAACTACAATTTGAATAATCAAAAGATACCAATCCCAGTGGATCATTTGAGACGGAACAGGTATTGCCACTAATCCAAGTTAGACGAGGAGTCGAGCCTTGACCAGACATAATATCAACATCAAGTCGAAGCAATGAAGATGCAACATCACCAACAGCTGCTCTAACAATTAGATTACGATGCTCACCATCAGGAACTATCGTACCACCTTCCATTGTAGCCTCAATTACACGAGATCCATATCTGTAAGTGATATCCAAATTACTCAACAAAATACGACCTGCAGAACCTGCATGAATTGCTAAAATAATGTCTGTATTACCTTCACCATTCTGAATAGTATGATCATTGAATGCATCAATCATTTGTTGATTATCTGCGACTTGTGGGTCTGTTAAAACACCTGTATGGGTAAATTCCATTGTTCCATCGTTTCCAATATCTAATCGGACACTTGCAGGCCAACCTTCTTCATAATTGATAACAAGATTCTCTACTACTGGGGTAACACTGGAGTCATTTGTCTGCATCAATAATCTATACTTCAATCGATTACCTGCACCTGAAAATGAAGTATTGTCAAACTGAACTTCCACATTATTCTCTATTTCTTGCCAATTTGTTCCATTATCTGCAGAAACATGTACTTCCAATGAGGTATCTGTAGGGATATCTGCAATCCACGTAGCTCGAACTCTTCCAATCTCAGTTCCAGTCTGAACTAGATCACTGGTCCAATCTCCAATAGATGCGTATGCAGTAGAATATTCAATTGATGACCACCAAGCAATTGCAGTAGACCCAATGAGTTCCAGTTTCCATCTAAGTTGAGTTCCAGTGTGGGTGAATCGTATTGTTTCATTATTTGTTACTGGCTCCCAATGCGTCCCATTATCTGCAGATATCCAATAATCTACTCGATCACCTGCTGCACTTGCACTCCAATCTACTTCCATGTTAGCTGCTAATATTTCTTCATCGGTTTCATGAGTATGACTTACCCAAGTAGATGTCCCTGGTACAGGAGAAATCTCGTAAGCCCAACCCGATCCATATTCTCGATAATATGCTGTAGACCAAGAATAGTAGTCTTGAGTGAGTAATCTTTGACCATCATATACCAATCCATAACCATTCGCAGGGATAGATCTAGCCCCTTGTTGTTGGGTTAAAGTAGAACCAATATTTCCAGTAATCGCATATGCATCTAATCGATCTTGTTGCCAAGAAGAGTACGTTCTAAAATATACATATGAACCATTGACAACCATTCCTCTTGGAGTTCCACTACTCATGAAATAACTGTAATACAGTGTGGAGTTTCTAGTAAAACTACCATCTTCAGGATGATAAGCTACTACTCGATTTAACAAATTATGATTCACCCAAATTAAATCCCTACTTCTATCATAAGATATTCCTGAATAATCTCCATGGTTATTTGAAGATGGGTCGTGAACCCCTAAGCATTTCCACTCAGTAATATAACGAATATCAAATTCGATAATTCGATGATATTGAGAGGATGTAGAGGAATAATACGTGGTAAGAAGTCCGAATGCTCTTTCATCATCAGTAATTGCCCAATCTCGAATTCCATAACCTGACCAAGTGAATGGAAGTGAAGGGATGGAACAACTATCAGTGTCTATTGAAATCATTCCATTATTGAAAGCAGCACCCTGGACCTGAGTCCCATTATTGGCATGTAATAATCGGAGCATCCCCCCAAATGATGTTGAACGAAGATCGGATGCTACTAACCAATCACGATGTTTGAAAACAGCACCTGAATAAGTTCCAACAGAAGTAGTAGACATTGAACTTTGTTGGGAAAAACGAGATTCAGAAGCATTGGTTGAATGTGGTTGACGGATTGAAAAAGAAGCATCATCATACCATGCATCTCCAGAAGTAGAAGTAGAATCGATACCATAGGGTACGAAATCTATCTCAGGATTATCAAATCCTAAAGATAAGTCATCAGAACGTGGTTCAACTGAATTGGATTCACCTGACAACCAATCTGCTCGATTAATTGTAGTCACCTGATTCCATCCAGTTGAAGACGCACCAGACAACGTTAATTCTGCATCCAAAACTTCAGCACCTTTGGGTAAACTAACCATTATGTTACGAGCAGGAGAACCTGGAGATGCAAGAGCAATAGCGCTAGAAGTGCCATCTGAAAATGTATAGATATGGCGACCACTCTGATTAGCTTCTACCTCATCGATTGATGAAAAAAGTGGGACTAACGAAGCCAACAAAAAAATAGAAACCAACAACAAGGGGCTCGATCGGCCAACAATGGACGCCGAAGTGCTGCCGCTCATAGTACCTGTAGTGTAGCAACCGCCTTTGAATATGACCTCGGACGGTCATATTATGATGTAGATCGGTCATCATATCTTATTGGAGAACCACCGTTACCCCTAATCCCATCAAGTAAATCATCTTCAATTTCGAAATAATCATTCAACCAATCACCATCAGTATCATAATTAAACGGATCTGTACCATCGGCAATTTGATCCCCATCTATATCCAAATTATACCAGCCCCAAACAAATTCGCCATTACCAAGATTAGGCAAATGATTCTCATCGCCAAATGTTCGATTCCAAGGGTCAGTCCATTGACCCCAAACAACATCTATATCATCTTCTGGACTTTGTTGGAGATAATCAATATCCATATCATTGACTACATGAGCATAAAGTAAGTCAGTATTGTTGACTTTATTCATCCTCATATAGTTCAAATCAGTCGGATTCTGAAGGCATAATCCAAGAAGATGTTCACGGAATTGCCACCATTCTTCAATAGGAGAACCAACACAATCCAACAATGGAGTCTGTCTTACTAGAGCTGCGTTAGATAAACTAGCATTTGTAATTCCAAAGAATTCTTGGAAATTATTGTACCGAATATAGACACAAGTAGCACCTCCACAATCCCAACCTCCATCATTATCAGGGTCATCTGTGGCATCACTAGGGTCGGTTGGATCCATAGTAACCCAAGTCCAGTCCAATGATGCTCTTTGAATACTAACTCCACCATTTCCATCTGAAAGAACAGTTAGCGGTTTCCAATTGTCTTGTCCAATTTCTTGCCAAATTACACTAATTTGCCTATATGACGACCAATTATCGTTAGACTCATTCCACCCCTTGGAATACTCATACCAATCAGGTAACATATCCCCATCAGTATCATTGTCTTTAGGATTGGTACCATACTTGAAAACCTCTCTTCCATCGGTTAAATTCCAATCTGATTCATATGTGGTAACACCATCAATTGTCTTGAAAATCTTGACACGAGAATCACCATCAGAATCAGAGAGGATAGGATTGGTGCCATTATCATATTCCATCCAATTGGTAAACCAAAGATAGGAATTTCCAGGTGAAATTTGATGATTAATTGGGCCAGTAGTAAATGAACGCTGGTCCCAAGTCCCCTGAACTGCTACTGGCTTACTACTTGAACGATCAAACCATCCATCTTCATCAGCGTCATAATTTACATCCAAGGAATTGACTGGATTAGTCGTCCACCTGTAAGCATTTACAGGTTGAGTATTTCGATAAATTGCATAACAATATTCCCAACCGTCCGAAAGACCATCTCCATCTGAATCAGGATGAGTCGGATCAGAAATTCCAAGAAGACTTAAGTTGAAATTATCTGAATAAGCAGAATTTATTCTAACGACTCGTTCACTTGACTTTACATCCTTGGAACGGAAGTCTTCAAACAACTGAGCTTGGGCTTCAATAACTGATAAACCCTGTTCCTGAACCATTGCATCAATTGAATCTTGAGCAAAAGTTCGAAGAGTTATACCTGAATCAATATTATTGATTTGAGAGTATTTACCATAACTCCTAGATTCATATTCTCTAAGATTGGTAAATAATTCCTCAGAATCAATTACTCCATCACCATCACAATCAAATGAATCATTGTCAGAATCAGCAGATATGTCAGTGTCAGTAAGAGGATTCATAGTCCAACGATTTTCATCAAGGTCCCATTCTGTGAACCAATATTCGTACCCATCCAACATTCCATCTCGATCCGTATCTTCATCATTCGGATCGGTAATTCCAAGTAAAGTAGACAGGAGAGGAGGGGCGAAACCAGTGTTTTGCCAAACGTCATATTGAGCAATGGCAATAGATGCACGACCCTCTTTACCAAATAAAATACGATAAATCCTACTAGTTGCTTCATTGGGGTCTAATGATTCGGCTTCTTCCCACATTTTAGGAGCATCAGGAGGGGCAAGCCCTCCATTCATAGGATTATTTAGAGTAAGATTGAGTTCTTCTCTATCAGTAACTGCATCTTGATCTCCATCATAGCCCCCATCACCTGAAACAAGTGGATTTAGAGTCCACTCTTCATTAGTTTCATTCCATGATGTGAACAATAATTCAATACCATCTAACATTCCATCTCCATCAGTATCTGGATTATTTGGATCAGTGGTTGGCCCAGTTTGATTATATTGTTCGAGTGTTAAAAATGATCCAAACGAAACATTTCCTCCAGCACTACTCCATGGCTGAGGTGTCCCGATATCCCCTACTACAAAGAGATAGAATTGAGGCACAGAAACAATTGTACTAACTTCATTATCTTGATTCCTAATCGAACCATATTCTTCCCAATTTGTCATTCCATCCCCATCAGGATCGCCTGACGAATCAGATCCATTGACTGGATTCAAGGTCCATTTCTCCTCAAAAGAATCCCAACGAGAAAACCAAATTTCCCAACCATCAGGCATTCCATCTCCATCGGTATCAGAAGAAAGAGGGTCAGAAGACCCTCTATCTGCATCGACCAGAGAAATATCTTCTACAACGGATGAAGCTCTTTGACCAAAGGACACTGTAGGCCCTTCTATCCATGAATCATTGTAGAGAGAAGTAATCCATCCGGAATAATGAGGAGTACCATCCACGCTCTCATTAGAGAGTAAAATACGATTAGAGATATGATATTCCATCCAATTATTGAATTGTTCATCCGGGCCAATTATGCCATCTCTATTTACATCATAACCATCACCATCAGGATTACTAAATGCATCAGAACCATTCATTGGATTAATTCCAGCATTGGTAGCAATCCAAACACAAGCATATCTGGCTTCCCAACCATCGGGTAATGTATCGCCATCTGAATCAACATTATTTGGATCAACAGCAGTCCAATTCTGTGCTGCTTCAGCAGATTCCCCATGTAATGGGAAACCCGATACTCTAGCGAAATCTAATGTCTGTTGCCAATTATATTCACAAAGATTAGAGAGACCATCGCCATCTGCGTCTTCATCAGCATCATTCGGGTTGAGAGGATCTAATGTCCAATCATTTCCACCTGTAAATTCAGTACCAATCCATCTTCGATTTTGTATTTCCCAACCATCTGGCATTCCATCACCGTCGGAATCTACGTTGCTAGGATCAGAAGGAATATCAGAGCCCCCTCCACTACCTCCACCTAACCAACCAGAGAGGTATACGCTTTCAGCTGCTTGCCCCACTGATTCATCGCAAATATAATCTGAATTCAGATAATAGCATGTAAAATTAGTTTCAACAAAATACCAACCCCAGTATTCTGAACCATCTGGCAATCCATCGCCATCAGTATCTGTATTCAATGGGTCTGTTCCATTAAAACCCTCATCAGTAGTTGCTAGGAATCGATATTCATCTAAATTTGTCCAAGCCTTGTCTACATAAGCACTCGAGGGGTCAAATCTAACTCCATCATTATCTCTATCTAAATCTCGATCATATGGATCAGTAGGGTCCAAATCATAGGCATATTCCCATCCATCTGGCATTCCATCTTCATCAGAATCAGCAGATAACGGATCTATAGGAACAATATTCGAAAACCTACCTGGCACAATACTCGCAAACAAATGTGTTTTATTTTCTAATTCTAATAATCCAAGTGATTGAATGGCTCCTGGGATTTGGGTATGAGCAATATCTACTCCAAATGCTTTCGAATAATCACCTTCTAACACCCAAGATCCGGCTGCTGATCCAACAATTACTTCATCTTGCCCAATCCATAATGAGCGTATATCGTTACCTCCATCTTGATCTAAATCGCTGTTCTCCATCCGATCTCTAGAAAAGGACGTCTCAGGTGATGTAGAACCTTGAACTAAGTCAAAATGATGTAAACCTCCTTCTGTTCCAACCCATAGTGTCTGTTCACTGGTAATTACTCCATCAGGACCACGTGGTCCATCAATTAACAGAACATTAACTATGGCTGAGCGAGATGAGTTGAACGGATTAGCAGGACGTACAAATTGTTCCGCAGTAACATTATCAAAAATCCAATATGGGGGTGATCCACCTTGCAAATCAGTAGTATTCCAAGCAATCATTCCATGAGTTGTACCAACATATAGAATCTGAGATGACCCAGTTACTGAAGTATGGGCTGCTGACAAAATACTACTGCCATTGATAGATGCCAACAATGATTCTAATTCTTCAACTGGCTCTACAGAACCAATTCCACCTTGAACATCAACTGGAATAATCCAAGCTTGACCCACATGCCCCCCTGCAAGAACAGACATTAACGAACCACCCAAGTTCATACGATGGATAGATTCAATTGGACCTACTAATGAAGAAACTAAAGAATTCTGATCAACTAAACCAGCTGCATCTAATCTTAAAGTATGGATGCCTAAATTTGTTGAAATGATAAGATGTTCATCTTCAGGATGATCCCAGTGGATCATATCTGTCATTTGAGCCCCTGCAGGGAGTTCAAAGTGTTCTACAGTTTGACTAGATGGAGACATGATAGAAACTCCATACCTAGTTCCAAGAACCAGTTGATCGCGGTCAGGAATAGGAACTATCTCTACTACATCATGGTGCAATAGTGGTGGAGATGAACCCTGATCATAAATTCGCACTGATTGCTCTACAACTCCATGCTCCACCGTCTTCATCCCAGAGCGCACCCCATATCCACCATCATTGTGAACCTGATATTCCTGTAAATTGCTAAATGCCTCTCCAATTTCCACTGTCCCGATAGAAGTATCAGGAGTAGTTTGGCCATCTCGATTAGCATCCCATCCATCTAAATCAGTATCAACAATTCCGTCACTACTATTGAGAGGTTGGAGATTAAAATATACCTCCCAACCATCTTCAATCCCATCTCCCCTTCTATTCTGAGTAAGTAATTGGCCTCCAGAAAAGTAATGATCATCAGAATCATTTCTAAGAGGATCTGTTCCAAGCCACCCACTATTCAAATTCTTAATTCCACGATCTTCATCTGAACAAGCAGTATCTACGAGAGTCCCCATTGATCCGAAACAACGTAAACCATCGATTTCGGTAACCCAACCAGTAGGTGAACCATAAGAATATTCTTCAGCATTGGTATATGCTTCCTGGGGTTCAATAATTCCATCACTATTTACATCGAAACCATCTCCACATCCCAAAGAATAATCTGCACAACGATCTGAATCTAAAAATCCATCAGAAGGATCTAAGGGATCAAATGCTGAACATGTCCAGGCATATGATTCATTGACAAAACCGACTCCTTCATTCATACACATATACACTTCAAAACCATCTGGTAAACCATCACCATCAGTATCGGAAACTCGGGGATCAAGGAACTCTCGAAGTCCAGATTCTGTTAAGTCGGGTGGTTTACCAGTCAATGATCTTCTTTCATCAAAACAAGTATCCATCGAATATGGCCAACAATATTCCATTAAAGCATCCAATCCATCTCTATCGAAATCAGAAATATTATCTGAACCATTGTTCGGATCTAAACCCTGAATCTGACGAATTCCACCCATATAGGAAATATTTCTAATTGGGGAAAACAACTCTTCATGCAAATCAGGAATCCCATCCTTATCTTGGTCCGTTATAGGAGGGCCAATGCCAGTTGTATCATCCGGATTAACACTTCCAACTTCTGCAGAAGGACGAGTCTGGGAAGCAAAAGAAAGACCACTGATTAGCAAGAATACCAATAGAAGGGCCGTTTGCCTGCGACGCATTTCATCACCTCCGGTGGTTTAACACACCCCTTAGCCGATTCAGTGCCTTATCATGGTGATGGAGCGATGTTCGGACATTTGTACGAATGGATGATTTCATTTTTCTCGAAAATTGAGTGAAAAATCATATTTTGACCGAGTCGTTCAAAGTCCGCCGATTCGCCCTAAGTAGCGTTGAGTAGTATGGAAATAGTACACTTGGGTTCCGGGAGCCGAGGAAACTCAACATTAATCCGAACTGATGAAACTTCGATACTAATCGATTGTGGGTTCTCCTTACGCCAATTGGAGCGCAGAATGAGTCTAGTCAATATGGACCCACAAGAATTGGATGCTATATTGGTGACGCATCATCATGGCGATCATGGCCGAAGTGCAAAGGGCGCTGCAAAACGTTGGAATGTAGAAATACATGCAAATATGGAAACCTGTGAACGTTTATCACTCGACCCAGTCAATGAATGTAGAATATTTGAAAGTTTAGAACGAAGAGATATAGGACCCGATCTTTCCTTTCTTCCAGTCCCTGTCCCTCATGATGATGCAAACAATGTTGCCTATGTTCTTTCATCTTCAGAAGGTAGGGCAGGATTTGTCACTGATCTTGGAGAACCTACTGAAGAATTGGTCAAACATCTATCCGGCTGTAACCACTTGTCAGTAGAAGCAAATTATGACACAAATCGATTATTCGGCAATCCACGTTACCCCCAACCTCTGAAAGATAGAATACATGGAAGAGGAGGGCATTTGTCAAATAAACAAACAGCTACAATGCTTGACCGTCTAGTCCATGACAGATTAGACTCAATTGTATTATGTCACCTTTCATCTGACAATAATGCACCCCATCTTGCCGAGAGTGAAGTTCTATGCCAAATCGGAGAAAAATTTGAAGGAGCAATCCATATTTCTCGGCAAGAGGGACCTGAATTCGCACAATGGCTCGGTGAACGTGCCGCAGAACCCTTACGTTGGTCCTAACACCCTTCAAATCCCCTCCTTACTGCGAATTGCTATGTATGGAGTAATGTCTCTCGGGCCGTGGACATGAGACGCGACCGCCAATTTGGCGATGATTCCGGGGTAAGCGAAATCCTCGGAGTTACGATGCTTTTGGCGATGGTGGTAGCGATTATGAGTGCAGTTGTAGTATTCCTTCAGCCATTTGTCATAGATTTGAATGACAACAGAGCTTGGGCTGCCGGAGGAGTAACTGCAGAACAAATGAATGATCGAATTCTAGTTGTTGCAGGAATGCCAAATGGTACAGGATTAGTCCATCAAACTGGGATTCCAGGAGGTAGTATCGACGTGTTATTCAATATTGAATCATGGACGATTGGAGCAGACATCTACGGAAATGACAGAGTAGAAGTGTTTCGAAACGGTTCTGGAATTGTCATCAATAGCGATAATCGGACGGCTGAAACTATTAAAATTTGGACTGACGGAGAACAGGCAGGCCATTGGATAAATGATGCATGGATAACAGAATGGTCAATGATTGAATGGGAAACAATAATCACTGATTCACTCTCATACATATCGACATTACGAGTAGATATATTGGATAGAAACGGTACACCTATCCATAGATGGATGGAGATTAATATCGACGGATTACGATTGAGTTCACCATTGGCTGAGGGGACATTTGTAGTAGATTTGTCGAATGGAGCAATAATTGAAAAATTGCCAAATAAAAATCTAGCAATAGAATCATTTCCAAGACTTAGTTACAGAGAAACCATTGATGGAGGACATGTTGTACGATTTGTTTTACTCGATATTAATGTAGATAATGCGGCAACTGATCTAAATAGAGACCTCGACCTTACAAGTAGGGGTTCAGAAATGTTGTTTGATGTAGAACACGCTAGAAATCTAGTGTTAGGTATGGATATTGGGGGCGATTCTACAGTTGAACCAAGATATATTGATCATTGGACATCAGAACATGAAGTACTAATTGCGACTGGTGATTTAGAGGGATACACTGGATTTGGACCTAAAGGGCCATTGAGTGGTTCGGACGGATTAAGTTTCCATTCAGACCCTGCTCACTTCAAACTCGAAGTTCTTCTTCAAACAGTTGAGGTGGTACCTTGAGAAGAAGTCTTAGAGTTCAAGAAGACGCTGTCTCTGCAGCAGTAGCTACTGTACTTCTCTTTGCAATTGTTTTGAGTATCATTTCGGGCATGATGGCTATGATTGTACCAACTATGGCAGAATTACAGGGCGCTGTAGATAGAGAATCGATGGAAGGACAATTCACTGATTTAGCACAAGAAACAGTTAGACTATCAGAAACAGGATTGCCGGGAGATATCGCTGAGATGACTATCAAACCTCATACTGGAGACATAGGATGGGATATTCGTAAAGAAGGCACATGGTATACTGCTAGCCTGAATGAAAATCAGTCTCTACGATTAAAGGGATTAAACGACCTAGACTCTTCATTTCAACATAGATACCCCAATGGAGAAGTTTCTTCATTGTGTTTATCTGATCTTCGAGCCTATTCTGAGGCACTAAATATCTACGAATCCCCTGCATTAAATGGAACTATGTTATTGACTCCCATGTCAAATCTCCAACAATCTTTGGAAGACACTATAATCAAGACAGAAAACAACAGTCAACGACTTAAAGTTGGAGATGTGTTTTCGGCACCTTCAACAGACAACTCCCCAGCAATCACTGAATCTACAAACAATATGAGAGCATTATTTGTTCAGGGAGACTCTGGAATTTCAACATATTCTCCTGACTCACCTTCACCCTATGGGATGGGACGATCATGGACGATACCTCTTCCAACTGGAAATGTAGAATTCGTATTGTATAGTGAAGAAGCATTTACTGCAACTATGAAAACTAATGATGGCATTTCAATACAAGCATCTACTACCTCTTCGGCAGATGGTCCTTTGGACACTACTGGGAGAATTTCTACAACAATTTTCAGCCACATCTCAAACAGTGAGGAAATGATTTTGATTACTTCAACTGCTGATGCAAGAATGATTATCCTTAGATCGGGAGCCACTAATTCTGGCACATCTGCCATATTAGATTGGACCGGCAGCACATTCGGAACTGAATTCCTAGTGCCTTCAATTTCAGAGGACATCATTATCCATAATCCTGGACTAGAAACTTCGGCAATACTAATGAACGGATTCTACCATAGCGTAGGTGCCCGAGACAGTATTCGCTTATCTTTGAATGGTGAAGGTGGGTGGATTTCATCAAACAAAGCAATTGAAGTTCATTTAGTAAGAGGTGGAAGTGGAGAAACCATCTCAAACGGAATTGATATCGTACATCCAATAACTACTGGACGTACAAGTGGAGCAATTTGGGAGAACCTAGTTAGTGGAACAAACGAAGAAACAAAGTTGATTTTCCACAGATTAGGAGTTGATGCCGTAGTTTCATATGTCGATAATATCCAACAAACAAATGAAATTTCTTTTGTTTTGAACGAATCTCAACACTTCTCATCAATACAATGGAATTCCAATGACGGTGGACGAGTTATAATCGATGCAGAACGACAGATTGGTGAAGGAAACACCCCTATCAGAACATACATATCTCATGGAAATTCAGGAACCATAGAAATTCAAGAAAGAGGATATGAACGTTGTTTAGGATTCTCAGATAGGATTACTGGATGGGTTCAAAATGTCTTACCATGGAGAGATGTATCATTCATGGCAGATGCCGCAATTGAAGATTCTTGGAGAAATGGGGAACACCCAGCAGGAATTGGAATTCAATTACGTGGACCGAGCGAAGAAGGGCCAAACTCAGCCATAGCATTAGGTTGGTCAATCCCGCTCCCACGAATGGACTACGGATTCTCTTCTAGTGTTTCAGGTTTAGAATTAGGCTGGAGAGGAGGATATGTTGGTACAAATCATCCAGAATTTGAACCACAAGCAATTCTTACCCCTCCAAGTCGCGAGGGTCCAGGCCCCAGAGTTGCAGTAACAATCCCAGTTGTGTATCCTAACATCGATATTGTAACAGGAAATTCTGATCATGAAGTAATGCTAACATTAGATTCTAGATTCCAATTAACATCTATCGCTGCACATGAAGTGAGGAGAGGTTGGGACGGCCCTTATGGAGAAGCAGTTGCATCACAAGATGCCATTGACCTTGATCAGTCTGTTGATTGGCTGATGTTTCCAGGCAGATTAGATTTACTGAACGACTATGTTGGCTGGGTCCAACCCACTCCCACTTCTGCTGAAAGCATATACCATGCAGGAGAAAGCAACATCTCATTTAATCTTCAAATTGCAATAATTGATTACCAGACAGAGGTGGCATAAAATGCGAAATCGAAAGGACGATGATGCGGCAGCTACTGAAATCGGTTATGTTCTAACTTTCTTCCTAGGGTTAATGTTCCTAACTACATTCTCGATTTGGACTTTCGATATTCAACAAGCAACAGAAGAAAGATGGACAAATGAGGCGATTCAAGAAAATCTTAGAGAAATCGCAGAAGCGGTAGAACGAGCAGACTCAGTAATGAGACTTGATTCAAATGCTTCGTATGCAGAACCTGTTGAACTACGCCTTTCAGCAGATATTGGATTGGGATTAATCCTCATCTTAGATGATGAAAAAATAACAATGACTGATTTTTCTGAATCTCGTTCATTTAGTCAAGATATTTCTGCTGCTTCAAGTGCAACGCATTCTTCGGAAGTTGACTTGGCAGGAGTGCAAGTCCTTTGGGTATCATTGCACAATGGAAGTGTCTCGATTACAACACAACAACCCGGATTTTAGCCCAATAATGCCCTATGAACTGATGCTTGAACTTCCATCATTCGATCATTTGCACCAATTTCACGGAATACAGTCAGGGCCCTCTGGAGATGAGACATTCGACTTGAACGATTAGGGTCGGAACTACCCAGGCGAGCGAGAATCTCTCCCAAGAGCATACGATGATCATTTGCTTCAGCTAAAGCCAATGCATCCAGATAGTATTCCATTGCTTCATCGGGACGTCCAGTATCCATCATTACTTCACCTAATAACATCTTAATTTCTACAGATGCGCGATGATCGGGTTCTTGCGACATTGCAGTTAATGCCTCACTATAGTGGTGAACCGCTAATTCCAAATCTCCTGTCTTAGAATATAATCTCCCTAATACTGTACGTGCTCTTGCATGTAGATGATGATCTGCTTCAACTGTTAAATCATGAGCAATCATTGCATGATTCCTAGCAGAATCAATTTTATTCATATCTAACAATACAGAAGCAAGACGGATTCTAGAAAGTATCAATTGATTATCCTTATCACTATCAAGTATTTTTTCAACCTCATTATAGGCTTCAAGTGCACGCTTTGGTTTCCTTAATCTTCGATGGATACTACCCACATTCAAATATGTCCTAGCAGCACTAACTGCATCACCAGTCTCAATAAACACTGCTAAACTTTGGTCTAATAGTTTGAGCGCAGGCACTAGATTATCCCGATGTACTTCAATATCTGCAAGAGAAGAAAGCAATCTAGCACCTTGTTCTGCTAATCCATGTTTTTTAGCTAAGGGTAATGCTTCATTATGACAACTCTCCGCTTCAGGCCACCTATTCTGAAGAATCAACAAATCCCCCTTAATCTCCAAAAATGAAATCTGTGAAATTTCACTCATTTCAGAATAATCCACAGAGTCCAATACAGTGAGAAGATTGGTATGTCCTGCAGAAACAAGATCTTGCCCAACTTCTCCTAATATGTTTGCAAATTCATCAGTATTTCCTGCTTCTGCAAGGTGGTGAAGAAATTCCAAATCGTCAATTCGTGACCCTCGATGTGCACGATAGTGAGATGCTGCATTATCATGAAGTTCTTTTTTTACAACATTATCCATTGATGAAGTTAAAAATTCTCGAATTAAATCATGTACATCAAACGATTCTTTGGATATTTGACGTGCTAATCCTTTTTCTACAAGCCCGTCGACTAAATCAATATCCACATTTGCCTTGGAAATCGCTTCCATTGGAACCGCATCACGGAAGACTGCTAATGCACCAAGTAGCCTCTTTTCCCCACCTGACAATCGACTAAAAATTTCCTCTTCAATGAATGTTTCAAGAGTTTCATGAAACGTATCTCCTACGCCACCTCGGTTAATCAACTGCAGAACTAAAGGATGCCCCCGTGACAAATTATAGAGATGAAGAAAGGTAGTTGGATCCAAATCTGGGACCTGATTAAGTAAATGCCTACATGCTTCCTGATCCAAACCGTCTAATGGCATCACTAATGTTGTAATTCTGCCCTCTGAATCTTTTTGAGGGACAACCATCCGATATGAACGAGAAAATAATACTAAACCGACTCTTTCACAAATATCTAACCTCTGAGTCAAACCTCGGATAATTCCAATTAATATTTCATCATTTACTTTATGCAAGTCATCAATAACAATCAATGCAGGAACTGATTCAAGACTGTTCAAAATTATTTCGAGACTAACATCAATTTGTGGGACAGAAGTACCATGAAGATAATCTGATAAATCAGAAGAACCGATTTGTAAAAGCCATTCGCCAACAACATCGAGAAAAGCTCGAGAACCATCCCAATCTTGACATCGATGATATAACAAATTACGCTGATGAGTGAATTCCTCTATCAAACGTCCAGCCATCGACGTTTTTCCAATTCCTGCAATTCCAGGGACTAATATTGAAGTTGATTTAGCATCAAGCAATGCAACCATATTCTCAAGTTCTGTCTCCCTACCATAGAAACGACGAGTTCTAGGTAAATCTGCTAAAGAATTCACTAGTTGTTTCTCAATATGTTTAGACAAATCTCTTTCAATAATTTCAGGACTAAGGACCCTCATATCCAAAACACCTGATTCATCTAAGTAACGAATAATATCAACAATTCTCATTGGAAATGAAAGATAATCAGATGCGGCTCCTAATGTCATTTTTTCAGGACCATCGGAACCCATCATAGTAAATTCAAACTCAGAATATTCAACAAATACTCGATCTGCTGATTCCATACCTAAATCAGTTAAGAAATACGCCTTACGCTTTCGAGAAACACCCGCAATATGGGCTTGCCTTTCAATAAGTAAACCCTCATCTTTCAAACCACCAATAGCACGAGGGACATTACTTCGTGCAATAGATACTGCATTAGCAATACCCATCTGTGAAATAGAGAAAGGAACTTCTATTGATTCTGAAAATTCATAAAAGTCTCTCAGATGAAGAAGTATTCTTTCCTGTACACCGGGCCGTGGTAATGTCAAACAAATCCCTCCTGTGAGGTCACTGATCCTGCACTGTAGATGGATCAGGGACCCACTGTTGTGTGGCTTGATCCCAACGCCAACCAGGGTATCCACCGGGTTGCACTACTGGTTGATCTGCTACTGCTTGTTGTGCAACAGTAGGCTGTTCTTCAGCTACAGTCCTCTGCTTAGCCCACGCATACGGATCTTCTTCTTGGACCGTCTCATTTGCAGATGGAGTATCAAAATCATCTTCATCTTCAAATTCAATGAAGAAGAAGACAAATACTGCACCTAATATAGCGATAACAGCTAAAACGGCCACTCCGATTAGTACCTTACCAACAGTACTCAATCCTTCTTGTTCACCGCCGACTTTCTCTACTGTTTCAGTAATTGAAACATCACTAGAACTACCATATGTGAACACTACTTGATTGCTTCCAGGATCTAATTGGCTTGCAGGTAAAGTAAATGACCATGAACCATTATCATCGACTAATGTCTGCCCTACTCTATACGATCCTAAATTGACATATACTGCAATTCCTGGACGACCAGCACCGGCAAATACAACTGAATCATCTTCTTCCAATGTTGTTGTAAAATCAGACTCAACAGTGAATGTAGCAGATAAAACTGCAAATGTAATTGGATTTGAAGTAGCAATTGAACCAGAAGGATCTCTAGCAACAAAAATCACATTTGAAAGGGTCCATTTATCCAACTCTGTAGGTTCATAATAATACATAGAAATCGGATCATATGTCGCCACTCCACTTGGAGTTCTGATGACTAAATCATACAAATCGTCATCAGGAATATTCTGATTATCATATGCCTCGAATTGTAACGATTGACCGTCAGGATCAGAGAAATACTGATTCAAATCCAATTCACCAATCGTACATCGATCGAGTGCTTGGTTTTGTGATGAATCATCGCAGAAAAGACGGATTTCAGTAGGCCAGTTTACAGACGAAAATGTTGGAGCTTGATTATTAGCATCAGGTGGATTGTCTGCAGTAATTTGAACCTCAAACCAATTTGAATAATTGTATCCATCATATGCACGTGCCTGAATATAGTATTGCTGAAGGTGAACAAGTTGTGTAGAATCCCATTCAGCTTGCCATGCACCATTTCCTTGGATGTTATCTTTGGTAACAATAATCTGATCTAACACACCAAAGTTTGCTTGTGGATCAAGAACCTCAATTTCAATTCGTGTAATCTCTCCATCAGCATCTGTCGCTTGTCCAGATATTACTGTTGTTTGACTTACAGATATTTGCTGATTAGAAGCAGGTATGAAAATGAAATTTGTTGGAATTCGATTCCTATTATCGACTGTAATCGTTCGAACACTAGCAGTACATTCCCCAACTTCATTTACACAGAAATCAGAATCAGCAGCCCATACACGTACCTCGTAAGATTCCCTGGTCTTGGGAAGACCAGAAGTATTCCAGAACCAATTCCATGAGGTCCCTCCTTCTGCTGCAACACTTCTGATTGCTTCACGTTCATCACTAATTTCACCAGGTAAACGATCAATCTCGATGTGGATATTTTCTATATCATTTCCAGCTATTCCGCTGTAAGGGTCACTAGCAGAACCACTGAACATCACACCTTCTCGACCACTATGCTCAGTAGAATCTCCAGGAGTTGTCAAGATAAGCATAGGAGGTTGAGTATTCAATTTAATTGTCCTAGTCACAATATTTCCATAATCAACACCATCAAATGCGCGGAAAGAGAATGTGTAATCACCTTCTGCTTGTGTAGACATATCATAACTAAAATACCACGAACTAAATGGGTGATTATCATAAGTTACTTCATCAACACCACTTGTATCTACTGCGTAAGATGCATCTGCCCAATCGTTAGTGAAAGGATCCTTCACTTGAATACGTGTTACTTCTCCTTTTTGATCCCATTTTGCAAGTGCATTTCTCTGATCAAGACTCATCTGACTATCTCCATAAATACCAATGAAATTACCATCATGGGCACTACCTGTGAAATTCACAATTCTCTTGAATGAATAGAAATCATTCTGTGTTACATTGATTGAAGGTTCAATATTAACTAGAGAAACTGCCTCTTGAATAGTCGATGAAGAATCTGGAATTGTGAATGAACCTGTCTGGTATCCTTTGCCAAATTTATACGCAGTATAACGATATAATGAAAGTTCACGTGTACCGCTTCCAGTTGCACAATCTGGATCTGCTGAATCGGGCTTATTATCGCCATCATTATCGATTCCATCATTACACGAATTCTCTGCAGGAGCTGTTGCGAAATTATCTGGATCATTGTCATTAGGACCAAGACCACGGTAATCAAGATGGAAATCCTTTGGAAGTGAAATCCATTCTGTCCAACCATCATCAGCCGTTTCAAGATCATACAAATCATTCCCTACTGCATCTTTGACTACAATGGAAGCATCAGAAACTCGGATATTGTTCACTGAAGCATAAAATCGTACTAATTCTGCCTCCCGAACTTGGGCAGCCCACTTGACTGGAAGTTGACCGATGTATACATCTTCTACATCGAAATTCACGTCTGCAAAAGTCAAAACAGTTGAATTGTTCAACATTTCATTAGCTAACGGGAAATCAGATGGAGTCATATTTTTCTTGTCTGATGTAATCATTATAGGAGGGTAAACATAGCCCTGATTTGCGTTACCCTCTGGCCAGAATAATCCAACAGGAGTTGTGGCATTAGTCCCTGATTGAACTGGAGGTAGATTTTCAGATTGTACAGTAATAGCACTCTTTGTTACGTTGTATGTTTGCATTACGCTACTCCATTGATTTTCTGAAAAGAAAGTAATACTTCCCCTCTCAATAGCATTAGAACTACCATCATTCCAATGAACAATCCTTGCACCAGTTCCAGGAGCATCGATGGTATTTCTCTGTACGTTTGCTAGAGATCCAATGATTCGCATTGCATCGATCTCATCGGTACCATTGACGGTAATTGTGTTATCTTTCAATGTGAGAGCAGAACGATATACATGAATTGCAGGGCAAAAGAAGGCCTTGGTCAACAAATCGTCCCACACCCTATCACTGAGACATTGCTGAGTAGGTGCATGATTGATGGTATTATTCGACAAATGTGATCTTGATGGATAAGATACTAAGCCACCCCAACCGGATTCTCCAGTATGGTAATCTCCAACAATAATCGGCTCACGTGCAGTATTTTGAATAGTATTATTTTCGATGATAGTATCAAAACTACCAAACTGCCAAATTCCATTGTAACCTCCAATCGGACCAATTACATTGTCATGAATGTGTGCTTCAGAACTCTTTACAACAATTCCAGAACCTTCAGATGAACCCTCCACTTTAGAATTAGAAAATATTACCGATGCATCATCGTAAATTGTTAAACCTGCGCCTTCAGCAGTAGTAAGAGTTGAACCAGTAATTTCTAATGGAATCTTTACACCAGAAACTCGCTTAGGGCCATTCACATCAATTCCTGCACATGTTACTGAGATAGATGCGCCCCTTACAATCCCTGCAGAGTCATCTATCCTTAATCCATAGTCACCAGACGCAACACCTGGATGATCAATCAATAGGTAGGAATCTTCAGCCCATAGCACATGTCTCCCCCCATCTTGTTGTCCACATCCCTTGGCACCACCAGTAAAAACGGGGCTATTCATGACAACAGGAGTGAATGAGGTCCCAGCACCATAAATCTGCACACCTTGACCTGCGACATCAGTTTCATCATCTCCATTGACGAATTCACCTCCAATGAATGTAGGAGTTGCAAGGTTTAATGCAAGTACTGAAGTGGTATTTATGCCTTGGAATTTTAATCCTTCAAGAGTCGGACTTGCTCCATCCAATACCAATGATGCTATTCTGAATTCATTGTTTACCTGACTTACTTGGGCTGGAAGGCCATACGCATTAACAATAGAAACATGATTTAATTTTGTTTGCCCAACATCAATACTATCCTTTAGAAGAATCCCTTCACCACAAGAAGGATCGATATTGCTATACCCATTTACTAAAGCACCATCATAACAATCACCAAATTGAGATGAATCACCAGGATCCGACCAAGTAAATTGGATTCTAGAACCATTATTTGCCATTCCACTAGAACCACAACTAATATCTCCAGCACATAGATTTCCTCGAACTGTGATCATAGTTCCATTATTCAATGAAATCTGAGTGCCCGGTTGTATGACTACCTTAGCACCAGCTGTAATCAATAAGTCTCCAGTAACTGTATGAGAACCGGACCATACTTCGTCACTAGAAATTGTTCCAGCAGCAGTTGCAGCACTGACTTCTTCGACTGGACCTACTAGAAGTGTAAGCGTACTAAACAACATCAACAAAATCAAACTTAGACTGATCGAGCGTTGGGCATCCATACCACTCAGAAATTCTGCTTGTGTATAACATTGATGCCGATTAGTATGACGATTAAACCTCAAACAACCCATTTATAATATCATTAATAAATTAAAATATCAATAATAATATCAAAATGATAATTAAATATCTATTAGACAACAGGTAAACGGGGCTCACGATAGCGATTTTTCGATATTTTGCCCCCAAGAAACTGCATCCAAATGCCCATATCCAGTACGCAAATTATGATCATCTCCAAGCGTTGATTCACGTAATGAGTCTTTGATGAGATTAATTTTTGAGCTACTTCCATTGACTTGCTCATATTGATTAATCAAATCGCCATGTTTTTGCAATATCAATGCAAGAGAACCCACTACAAACACTGTAGATACTGAAGTCCCGCTACTTGAGGCATAAGGGATGCCCAATGAAGGATCATTTGTAGAAATTATATCTGACCCTGGTGCTGAAACTTCTGGTTTCCTATGAGGATCTATTCTAACTTCTCCATCCATTGAAACAGCACCTCTTGAAGTGTCACTCCATTCAATACCGGCTCTATCTATTGCACCTACAGCAATTACTTGTTCAATCGAAGCGGGGGTCGAAACATCAGATGAGTTTTCACCTTGATTTCCGGCGGCAGCGATTACAAAAACACCTGCTTCTAGAGCATCTTGGACTGAAGTAACTGTAGGACCACCTATTGCCATTGTAGGATCAGCTTCTCCACCCAATGACAAACTGATTATATCGGCTTTTTGAGTCCTCCAACACCATTCTACCGCTTCACCTACAGCCCCATCCTTAACCGAATATCCAGTAGGGCCAAGAGCTGCAGCTACAGAGAGTGTTGCACCGGTTGATACTCCTGTGAATGCGCCCTCTGAAAATAGAATCCCTGCCATCATTGTACCGTGGTGGTCAACCCCATACTCAGTAGGAATTGCATCCGGATTATCTCCAACTAAATCTAGAAATCCTCCCATCTTAACATTTGACAATGCTGGATGAGTGAGATCTATTCCAGTATCAACCATGCAAATATGGACTCCGGTTCCATCAAGATTCTCATTCTGTAAACTTCTAACACCAGTATCTTCGAAAGCCCATTCCGAAGTAGGAATTAACGGGCCAAACAGAATAGACTCAATTGTAGGATATGCTACCACAATAATTGATAAAAATATTACAAGAGCGAATCCTCTCCATGATCTCTCAGTGGTCGGAGAATGCATTACACGTGAAGGAATCTCGTTATATCCAGGTGCATCTCTATCAATAACAGTCATCATTCCAGGATCTTCCGGTTCAGGAAGAAGTTGGACGTTGTTGGTGTCTAATGGCAAGGCATCAGACTCCAATCCTGCATTATCAGAATGGCCTTCTTCCACCACGGATTTTCGTTGCCCCGTAGAGGATTAATCCTACAATCAATACTACCAGTAGAGGCAACCAAGTCGAGGTAGATTCTGCTCCCGGTGCCGCTAATGATTCAGTATAATATTTCGTTTCAGGTTGAGGATCATCGAAAATCTGACCAGAATTGTTCACTGTAAATTCTAACCATGGTGATTCACCAGAATTCCAGTCAGAATAATCAACCATGAAAGAATAATTGACTAATTCTCCAGCAGGGATATCCTTGGATTCTGAGAGCCTTGAAGATTCAATTGCTTCTGAATTAGCACTTTCTTTCAAGACTGCTTCAAGAACAATATCTGAAGCATCTACAATACCCGTATTCCGTACTGAAACGAAGACTTCAGTTACTTGCCCGGCAAGAGGTGGAGTGCTAGATTCTGTTGTCCAAGAACCGTCAACAATCTCAATGATTGGACGGGCAACCTGAACTTGAATTGTACGATTCGAAGTAGTCTCACCATCTTCAGAAGATAGACGAAGAATCACATCATAAGTTCCCGCAGTAGCATTAGATGGAACAATCACATCGAAACTATAGGTTTTCAATGAATCAGCAGACATAGTAATCGATGAAGCCCCAAGAACATTCCAATCCGATGGTGCAAGTGAAGTTAGGTTTACAGCTACTGTATCATCTCCATTTCCACCATTTTCAATTGTCATCTCAATCCTAGTTGAATCTCCAGGTTTAACACCGTAAACAGGTTGAATTGTTGAGTCATCAAAACCAATATCATAAGTCTGAGGCACTCGAACTGTAACTCTCTCATTGTATACTGAACCATCACTAGCAGTGAATCTGATATTCAATGCATGTCCAAGGTCAGCATGTCGAGAATCTGTTTGATTGGGGCCAGAAACTCGTAATGTGACATCACGATTCTGGGCCATCCCATCCTCAAGACCCATTTGTACTGTCCAAGTTGAATTCCAAGCTCCTTCAGCAGATTCATCTGTGATAGATTCATTCCGAATTTCTAATGTCCATAATGATGAGTCAGTGCCCACTATATCTGCAGAAACAGTATATGTTTCTACTGCAGTAGTTCCTTCAAAATCAACATTGAAGGTATACGTAACTGGATCGTATGAAATACCCGCAGGTGCCAAAACAACATCTTCTGCGCCATCCAATTCACTTGCTTCTCCAATTGCATCGGATACGGTGATATTGAGGGAAAGGTCATCGCGTCGATTGAATTCCAACAGTGATAATGGAGATTCTTGGGATTCCCCAACAGTAACTGATTGACCAGCAGAATATTCCATCAAAGTATCTCTTTCATTTGTATGGAATTCACTTTCCATACTTACAGAACCTGCTGGCATCAACATTTCAATACCTCCAGTAGAATCTACAGTTAGATTCCATCCTGCACCTTTGGAAACAAGATTCAAACTGACAAATGGTGAAGAAATCATTTCAGCTCCGTTGACGGATGTATTTGCTAATGTATACTGAGATCCATCGAAGTCGGTCCATTGCGTACCTATACTGATCTTTCCTGCATTTTCTAAGGTGATATTCACATCTCCTCCATTACTAATACTAGCATCTAATGCTGCTACACCTACCTGTGATTCAGAAAGATCTGAGGACTCATATACAACATAAACGACCCAATCACCTGGTTCGATTGTAGCAGACCATTCTCCAGTCCAGTTGCCATCTTGCATTACCAAATCTGGAGAAACTGCTGCCCTCTCGAATCCAATTCCAGGATAAAGAACAATCGTCGTGTCCGATGAAATTTCACTCCATCTGTCAGCAGGGAGAATATCTACAATACCTGAAACTGAAACCAAAGCAGCTGACATTTCCAAATCGACACTTACTGTGTCAACGACAATCTCTACAAATTCTTGGTTAGAACTGAATCCTTCCTTTGCTGCAGAAATTGTGAAATTACGTTGTACTTGTACAAATTCAGACCAAGTTCCTTCTTCATTACTAACTACTACAACTGACTCGCCAGTTAAATTATCAGTAATGGTAACATTTGTTCCACCTACACCTTCATTTGCATCATACAAATCGTCATTATCAAGATCCCAGAACAGATTCCCTCCAAGGTTAACCCAACGTTCTGCTTGTACAGAAATCTCTTCTGAACCATTACTGCTTGACAAATCGCCAATACTAAAGTCATGAATTAGCCATCTAGTTTGCCCATCAGTTCGATTCAACGAAACCGACCAATTTCCGGGCATCAGATGGATATCAACCATTCCATCTTCACCTGTAGATGATAACGTAATTTCACCAAGGCCATCACTACTATTCGCTGTCAAAACGTAACTCTGTAATGCTTGATCATTAGATGAATCGGTCAAATTAATGCGGTAATGTGCAGAAGTAACGGTCTGTATCGATAAATCGACTGGAGCATTTGATTCTCCAATAGAAATCAAGCCCCTGTACACTGCCATTTGATCAGATCCGAAGATATATGGATCAACTGCAACAATCCAATCTCCTTCTGGGAGATAATCACTAATAACGCCACTTTCATTGACATATTTCGTGAATGATTGAGAAGATTCGTCGGCAGATATGAATGTGATTATTCTCTGAGCAACTTGGCCGCCCGATTGATTTGTCAAATTAATGTGAGTTAACCATTCAGGAGCAAGTGGGACTACCAGTTGCTCTGTTCCATTGCTCAAACCATAAACTCCTTCGGGGATATCACCAATAAATCCAGTATTCCATGAAGTGGAGTTCGGATCTAATGGGTCTTGTTGGCCAATCACTACACGATAAGCTCCGGCTTCAACTGTAACTCTGGCTACACCATCAGAAACCCATTCTGTTCCATTCTCTAGGACATCTACAACAACTCCGTGTGTAGAACCCTCTACTGGGACTAGTTGGAATCCTACAGTTCGCATTGTTCCATTTGTCTCATTTCTATCCAATGAATGATCAGTAAAGATATGTACATCAACTGTGATATTATCTGGATAAGCCATGATATCGTATGACTCATTATTATCTGTATGATTAACAGAAAGTGAAGTGACATTCATTCTTTCATCAGGAACATCAAGAGACCAAACACCAGGTAATATTCTTCCATTGAATCTGCCATCAGGACTTACATCGTAAACAAATGATCCTGAATGTTCTGAACTTGAAGCAACGACTTGAATAGGCCTGAAATCAATTATTCCAATATCATACTGATTTCCTAAACGATTCATATCAACCGAACCTCCAATGATATAACTAGGTTCAGCAGTCAAGTTGAGGATCATATCTTCAACCACAACATGCTTCTCAGAAACTGTCATCTGACTAGAAACTGTGAGGAAAGTGAAATTCGCTTCGATACCTAATGGTAGAAGCATACTATACATTCCATTAGAATCAGTCAATGCAGAGACTTCGATTGAGCCCCAATGAGCAGTTACTTCTATTCCATTAGCCAATGGAAGTAAATCAGCTTCAGGCTTATTAGCATCCAAGACATAAGTCAAATATCCAGTTACAGTAGTACTTTCAACATAATTGAATTGGGTAGTAATGTCTTGAGGACCAGCATTTACATCTGTGAAATCAAATTCTGAAAAGAACTGCTTTGTTCCATTCAATGCATGTGTGACTGACCAAACACCAGGTGGCATTTCCACATTATACATTTGAGTAGTTTCATCATAAAGGGCGATTACAGGATCCATATCGTCAAGATATGCATTTGTGAAATTGATCGAGTCACCTTCAGCAAGTTCCACTGGAACTCCATCATCAAACAAATGGAAGTGAATATCATGGAATGTAGGAATTGGGTTATCCAAAGTAACATTCTGAGAATCATCATCATTCACGAAAAACATCCTAAAGGTCTCACTGAAACCATCCATGTCACTATCTACTAACAAAGAATAGTTACCCTTTGTTACTGGACCAAATGCAAACGAACCATTCTCGTCAGTATCCATCCAACATGGAGCATAGCCAACATCGACACAAGCAACAGATGTATCTGATGCAGTACCATTCGGGCCAACAAGATGAACTCGACCAGGCAATGCAGTACCATTTTCATCTTCAATAGTTCCTGAAACATGTGCAGCAGGAACTGAAAGTACTACTCCTTCTGTAGGTTCATTTTGAACTACCAATGGTTGAGGGACAACACTTGTTTCTCCGTTAGGATAAGTAATTTCAACGAAATATTCTCCAGGAATTGCATCAATAAGATGGAAACTTCCAGGCTTTACCATATCTCCACTAAATGTTCCAGTACCAACGAATGTTCCAGAACCATTGAAAATCCCGTAATGTTCCAGAGTTGAATCACTATCATCGATGATGAAAGCACCCGTTCCAGTAAACGAACGACGCTCCATGAAGGTAGTGAACAGAGCAGTTCCATTAGATGTAAATCTACCATCTGCCTTTACTTTTCCAAGTATTATGAATTCATCAGATGTGCCATTCATCAAACAGACAAATTCGCCATTAGGTATTGTATCATTGTTACAAGCGACAGGGTTAGAAACTTCTGTACCATTCTCGTGGTATACAGTTCCAATCAAATCCCCAATCCCTTCAAAGACACCATTTCCGGTGAATGAATGCCCATCAAGAATGGTCCTAGTATAGTTACCAGTAAATTCAGAAACTGAAATTGTTCCACTAGCCACAACCTCACCAGCTCCAGTAAACATTGCTTCACCTTCACCATTGAATCTGAGATCTTCTCCAGTGATTGTACCATTACTAGTTCTCAAGGTATATCCATCTGAATCAACTTCATCCCAGATATTTGTAATTTCAATATCTAACTCTGCTACAGGATCACCTTCAAATTCATCATTTCCAGTGAACACAATCTGGCCAGTTACACCAGATGCTTCGACTACAATTGAGACATCTACAACTTCTTCGCCATTGCTATGTCCTGCAATGCCAGAAACATTGACGAATGTTTCTCCCAGCCACTGCTGACCAGACACATTCGCTAGAATAGCCGTAACTGGATTGACATTTCTTACTCCATTGGCAGAAGGTGCCATAATATCACTATCCCACATATTCCAAGCATTTTGATTGCCCTTTGCAGATGTAAGTGCGTCACGGTCAGATTGGAGGTCAACAATTCCAGTCATAGCAGAAACTCTAATTCTTCCTGCTGGAACAATAAATGAGAATTCGCCATTTTCATCTGCATCGACAGAACCAATTGGAACCCACCAATCTCTAGGGTCATTATCGATTACTTCTCCGTTGTTCTGTACTTCCTCTTCTCCTGAGAAAGCATCTCTTTCGATAAGTAATCTAGCATTAGGAACAACTCCAAAATCTCCAAGTTGAACAGTTCCAGTTAGAGTTGCGCCTGAATAGTATTTCAGAATCTTTGTACCAGTGTTTGCATACCCTACATTTTCCTGAATATCTGGGATACTATTGTTGTTATTGTCTGGTTCTCCAGTACCATCATTGTACCAATTTGCGATGACAAAATGATTCATCATTGCACCAGGTAATGGACGTGCATTTTGTAAAACAGAATCAGGGGTACCCTGAGCCTTTGCACCTCCAAATTGTTGACCAGGCTGTGAAGGGGATCCAGAGAGCCCGAGTGAAGTAGAACCATATCCAACATATGTTCGAGCAACCATTGTTTCAAAGAAGTCTGATCTTTGCTGATAATCAATATCTACAAGTTCGATTGGGTCAACTGTTGCTCCACTAGCCTGTTTTGTCATATCTAACAGATATTCTTGTTCATACTCAACTTGGGTTCTTGGAATTACAGGCCCATCTCCTCTTTGAGTCTGGTATACTGATTTGATGTACATGTCAGGATCTAGACCTGAAAGAGTAGTAGGCGCATAGAAAATTCCAGTCGGATTGTAACTATGATATCCAGCCATAGCATTGTATAATCCACCTACTGGATATAGTCGATTATCTACTGCAAAGTATCGAATGTCATGATTTCTAGTTAATGTCTCTCCAGGACCTCCCTCGTATGACGGGACATCATATTCTACATTTGTAGTGATTTTATGATAGATATCGACTAATGATTCTAATTCCAACGAAGATTGAAGCATTTGACGTGCTAATGCAAATCTAGCATTTTGACGGTGAAGTGCAGTAGATGGATCAGATAGTCCTTCAAGAATATCTGATGTATACCAATATCCACCGATTACATAATGTGAAGTTTCATTGCTTCGGTCAGCAGAAGTACCAACAGTTGCATTGAAACTACTCCATGCAGCAGTCTCAGAACTAGCTGTTTCAGAGATTAATTCCCCATTATGGTAGACTTCCCAGGATTCTGTCAAATCATTAAATCCATTTTCATCAAGATGATGACCATTAAGCAAATATGTGTCTCCACTGCTTTCAATCACACTCATTGAACGTGCAAGAAGGAATTCAGAGTCATCTCCTGTAGAGATTACCGCATATAATTCATCTATTTGAGCATCTGATAAATGTGCCTTTAATGCAGATCTAAAATCATTGGAGAAAGGCCCATCATTGTATACCATGTCACCCATTGCAAGATTTACGATGAAAAGCATCAACAAATCCTCTTGGCTATCTGCAAGCAGCATGTTACCTGTAGCAGGAATACCTGACTGGAAGTTATCAGAAACAGACGGGTGTTGACCTTGAGCTAGTGCTTGGAAACCATAATCCCACCATGAAACGAAAGCAGGACGTTCACTGAATGAAACATCAGTATCTTGGTTTGCTAACCATTCATAGGCTCTATTCCAATCTTGACCATTAAATCCAGGTCCAAACGTACCCATATACCTACATCCTTGACAATATGCATCATACGCAGTTGTCCCAGTTTCCGGATAACTGTTACTGAGTAAACTCAATGAAGTAAATGGAATGGGTGTGCGGAAAATTTCAGGTGGTAAATTATGAATTGCAAAGTCGATATCCGCCTTCTCTTCACTACCACGTGGTACTGCTGAATCTAAACCATAGGTCATATGCTGAGAAGCAACGAGCAAGAATACCAAGAACACAGCAGGAACCATTGGATTGGCCCTAGCTGCACTACCTACGGATTTGATGCGTGCACCAGGAGTACTTGTTCCCTTTCTTCTCCATGACCGTACAAATTCAGCAGATCCAACTGTCTTCCAAAGCATGACAATGGAAACTGCGCCAGCAATCGCCATTGCAGGAGTTGCGTTGAAGATAAATCGACCTGCACTCCAAGCCATGTATGCTGCAATAACTACCCATCCACCCAAGAACATTTCACTCTGATCATTTCTTCGAAGACCTACCCAAATTCCTCTGACTGCATAAGACACTGCCATGATAGTAACTATTGGACCATATGATGCAAAGAGAGTTGCACGATTTGGTGCCTGAGCCTCAGCAATGGTTCCGAAAATCTTGTTCGCTGAGAAATAATATCCACCAGTAAACAGAATATCCCAACCGTTGTACACACCTAGTACGAATTGTAAGATTGCAAGAATACCTACGAAAGTAGATGCAAGGACTATAGTGGCACCTAGAACTAGTAACCATGGTTTGTCTCTAAACGAAGTTGCAACCCATCCAAGACCAATTGTTAATCCAGCAATATAGAACATAGGCTGTAGACCTGAGGGGTCAAAGAGTAGGTTCAACTGATTGTGCCCATATACTGGAACAACCATCAGAAGTGAAATCAGCATCATGTTTGATGTTGCAGCTGTTAACATCATGCTGTCTCTTCTACGGAACATATTGAGAATAATCTGAATTGCAAAAATCAAGAAGACAATACCTGGACCATATACGAAACCTTTCCAACCAAGACCGGTTGTAGCAAATGAGATACCAGCTAATGAAGAAAGTACCATTGTCTGAGGACTTACTTTCCAAGATTCTTGAATTCCTCTCAAAAGGAACATTGGATTCATTCCTGATTCTTTCAACAACTTACTGTCATCAATTGTCTGAACTGTTCTAATCCAGAAATAGAATGCTGTTGAAATAAATAGAATCACAAATGCATCGTGATCAGCTAATCCAAGAGTAGAGTGCCCGACGTGACTGGGCATCAAAGCAATCAGCCATGCAGCTATTCCACCAGCTGTCTTGGAATGAAGAGTACGTGCAGATGCTGCAACAGGTAGGACGATTAGGGCCCCAAATACTGCAGGCATTGCTACAACACTGTACCAAACAGCAGTTTCCAATTCAATACCAGTAATTGCATTAATCGCTAAACCGCCTAAAGCAAGACTCCAAGTAAATAATGGGGGACGAGGATTGACACCACCTAGTGGGTAGTAACGATCAGCATCAACAATGAAATGGCTTTGATGCATTACTACGTAATCTACTGCTCTCTTCATGTACCAAGGGTCAGAACCTCCAGTCATATCCCAAAGTCCAGTGCCTGATCCATTCATTGCCGGAAGAATATTCCAAACTACTCGAATCATAAAACCGAATACTAAGGCAGCACCAACGACTAATGGATATCCATTTTTCCCAACCCATTGGCTAGCCAATCCGGGTTCTCGACGATAAGCAACAGGTCCAAAACGACCTCTTCTTCCAGCAGCAACTACTGAAAAATTTAGGAAGAACCAGAGTGAGAACCACATCATCACTCCACGAGTATCAGTGAACCAAAGTGCGAATTGATCAGTAGCCCAATCATTAGACTTGATTAATTCGTTAATCATGGTATTTTCTTGCATAAATCCAAGAGTATACATTACTAAATTCACAGCTACTAAACCTGAAATTACTACCCATCCTTCAGTTCTCAAATATGCAACTAATAGGACGAATAAACCAACTCCAACAGCCCACCAGTTTCCTAAATAAACTCCAAGGTTATACAAATCAGTATCAGGTAATTGCTTAATGGTATACAAACTGATAATGTGCAATATTGCCCATGCTCCAAAGGCGATTGGTACATCCTTGGAGATAATGTCAGGAAGGCCTTGGAACCAACGTCCAGAACCTGGAGAAATAAATTGTGTTCTACCACGAAGAACAGTAACTAATACCACACTAAGAACCATAGAAAGGAACCAGAATGACATGAAAACTGTCATACTGTATGCTGTAAGAGCATCCTGTAAGGAATATGAAACATTTCCATTTCCTCCTTCTGCTATTGATGCACTAGCACCTAGAGCTAAAGCAAGCATGAATCCAGTAATAGCCCCTACTGCTAAATTTGCTTCCTCATTACGGCCACTTCTTTCGAATAAATGCACTATAATCAATGTAAATGCACCAACCAACGAAAGAATCCCTTGATCTATACTCTGGCCTACAAATGCCATAACGACACCCGTTAGCACTACTACTGCCGTTGTCCCAAAACCACCAAGAGAGGAAGAGATGGTGGGTCGGGCTGCCAATCCAATTACTCCTGCTATTAGCAGAATAATGGTTGTCAAGCCAAGTTCGGTCTGTATGGCAGAGTCTGCCAAATCGATCCATCCGACGGACGCTCCTATGAACGCGATGACAAGCATCGCAATCATGAGGACAGGCCCTAAAAATCCGTAGACTCCGGGGCTATCTGCCGTCGTTTCATTCGCTTCTGTATCCATGTTTTTTCCTCTCGGTGTTTCAGCCTGTAGGCTGTAGCATCGCGCCCACCTGACTTCTCTTAATAACGGTCACGGGTACGGTATCGGAAAATAACAATTGAAAAAGACTACTTTTTCAAAACTTTATGGCCGATATCTGAGCGGTAAAATGAACCTTCAAGATCAACTTCTGAAAGACGTTTGTATGCCAGTTCCCTAGCATGTTCCAATGAATTGCTAGAAATTCCTGTAGCTGCCAAAACTCGGCCGCCAGTAGAAACTATATCTCCATCACTGAATCCAGTCCCAGCATGATGGATAGTAGACTTCCCATCCGATGAAATTACCCAATTAGAAGAGGTGTCACCGGTTATTTTTCGGCCTTTCACAGGAGGTCCGGGGTATCCTTCAGCAGCGAGGACAACAGTCATCGCATAAGAATTAGAAAACGTCGGCATAGAATTAGATAAGTTTCCTTCAGCTACTGCTAGAAGTAAGTCGCACAGGTCACTAGAAATTAATGGAACAGTGACTTGTGTTTCAGGATCTCCAAAACGAACATTGTATTCCACAACAGAAGGGGCACCATCTAAAGAAATCATCAAACCAACGTAAAGACAGCCTCGATAGGGTATTTCCTGTGATGAGAGATACCTGTGCATCGGCTCAACAATCTCAGAAATTGCTCTATTGTGTACCTCTTCAGTAACAACTGGTGCAGGAGCGTATGCACCCATTCCACCTGTATTCAGGCCAACATCTCCTTCACCGACACGCTTGTGATCCTGACTACAAGGCAATGCCACAAAACCTGATTCATCCATCATTACTAGCATACTTGCTTCTTCTCCTGAAAGAAATTCTTCGAGCAAAACCATACCATCAGATTCTATTGAAGTTCTAATGAAATCAAGTGCTTCATCTCGATTTTCAGTTACAACTACACCTTTACCTCCAGCCAATACATCTCTCTTCACCACCCAAGGGGCCCCCCATCTATCTACGGCTTCATCTAAATTGGAATCAATAGTTAGATGTTGAACGCCCGCAGTAGGGATTTCCAACTCAAGCATTACTTGTTTGGCAAAGCGCTTGCTCCCTTCTAACATTGCACCTGTCCCATGAGGGCCAAAGCTAGGAATGCCAATCGCCCTTAATGCATCAGATAACCCAGCGACCAATGGTGCTTCAGGCCCTACTACGACTAAATCAACATCTAATGATTGGGCTAATTCCACTTGAGCATTCACATCTGCTGCTGATACTGGATGATTGATTGCAATCTGAGAAGTACCTGCATTCCCAGGTGCAACATGAACTGAACTAACTGAGGGACTCTCTACAAGTCCAATGGCGAGAGCATGCTCTCTACCTCCTCCTCCAACTATGAGCACTGTTCGTCCCATGTCACCAATAGGCTACGGATGCTTCATAATGATTCACAATCAGTAAGGAACTGATTTAAGTCCTATTTTGTAACCGAAAACATTGACTGAACGATGTATTATTGGAGTCAATATCAGAAGCCAAATCATAGACGGAATAAGTTGGAGAGAACCATATAACTGATTTGGAAATAATACTAATCCGAATATAAAACAAACAATAGCAAAGGGTAGAGTATCTAGTAGAGGTGCCTTTGAAGAAATCTCTCCTTCTCGTTTTAGCCCACGTCTTCGCTTCACAAAAGAACCTAAAGAATCCCCCACTAAACTACCAAATCCGAGGACATATCCAATGAAAAATGCAGAACCATATAATCCTAATATTGTAAACCAAGGGTCTGCATTTTGCATACCCATCAATGGATCGTAGAGAGGTTTTGATGACAAACCATTACCATGCCACAAAAAGGTTGCAAGCATAGTTAGCAATGCACTTAGCAATGGACCTCCGAGAAGACCATTCCATGATTTACCATCACCTAATATTCTATGCCCATCTTTCCAATCTTTACCCCCATCAATTACCCAAACTTTCATTCCAGTAATTTTTGGAATCGCTTTACCAAAAATCATTGCCCCTGTGTTAGAAAGATAAGCGGGACCATACAAGAGTAATAGGGCTAGAACGCCCATTGGATCGAATACGCCAAACAAACCTTCAGGCACCATAACCGCAACTCAATGGTTCGGCCTTTCAATCATACTCTCTGGCATTGGCATTTACGAACAGTTCGGGGAGATATTGAAACACCCCAACGAATTAGTAGAGGTATGAAGAAGACGATAATTAGGGCAACTCTCCTATGTTTGATGCTAATGATAATGGGAATTAGCCCTATGCTTTCATCTGTCTCAGCCAGCGAACCACCTGACGGGGATGCTAGTATTACCATTAATGGCGAACATACTTGGAGTCAAAACGACACGCTCAATGGTACAGTTATTGTATCGTCCGGAGCAACACTTGTTATTGATTCAACATTGACAGTTACTGAAGGCAGTAGCATCCAAGTTGAAAATGGAGGGCAGCTAGATTTAGGTGGCAAATTAATTGCAGAAAATACCGATATAGGATATGAATGGATGCGAAACAATGACGCAGGAAGTAGGTCGCGATTTTTAATTGACAATACCTCGATTGAAGGTGGAGTTACTGTCACCATTTCCGCATATGATGGGACACTATTGGATGGATTCAATGTGGTTGTAAATGACATGAGTAACACAATGACTGGTTCGCAACATAATATCACATTTGAAGTCGGAACTGACGACACATGGATTGAATTTACAGGTATTCAATCGCTAAATTTAGTTCTTGATTCATCATTATCCATAGAAAATCAAAACGGAGTTATCACGAATATTGATTTATGGGATGATGGTCTTATTCTAACGGAAAATTGGATGATTGCTTCGAGTCCTCAATTTGAAATTGATATCAAAGGAGAAATGTTTGCAGAGAATGCAACCATTGTGGGTGCTGAAATTTCGGTAGATGGAAAGATGTACATGGATGGTCTACTTGATCAATCAACTCCAATATTAGCAGGAAATTCAGCAAACATAACTCTATCTGCAAGTTTGATTAATAGTCGAGATGACCATCATGTAACTGCAGGAATTGCGACTACACTAGATTTACAACAAAGTTCTGTTCGAGGCACCCTTGTTGATTTTTGGGAACGTCAATTGGATCAACAAATCCAGTTTAGAGCAAATGAAGTAATTGCTTCAATGACTGATTTTGGATACCCTCCACAAACTACGAATCCAATTCCTGTAAATGCGGACGGACTCATGACACTGCCAAAGAGAACTGTTCAGATCGGTTTTTCTGATGGAACAATATGGAACGAGCAAGCTACTATTGTAATTAATTCATACAAAACTGCGTGGAATGCACAACTAAGTGCTTATGGAAGTAATGAACCTCTTCCTATTGAATCATTTACGAATTATACTTCCTCAAACTTACCAATTCTATCTATTGATAGTATTACACCTGAACAGGAAACTAACTCAGTAGATAGTCGAATCAAAATGAATGCTACTATCACTAATTCAGGTGAAGGAGATGCTAGAATTGCTCTCGAATGCTTCCTAGGGAATGGATCTGTAGCAGATGTAGGAGGTTATCCAATTCTGGAAATTCCAGGTGGAGAAACTCGATCAGTAGAATTCAATTGGAATATGTTTGAGCCAGGTAATACTACAATTAACTGTGGAGTTATTCAGCCTTCACAATTAGTCATAGTTGGATCATACGGAGGAGACCCTGTAGATTCAGAGGTTGTGATGTGGACAGCAGCAATCCAACAAGAAAGTGGATTAGGAGTTTTACCAATAATTGTCGTTGCGTTTGTCCTTCTTGTAGGAGCAGGGATTTGGATCTTACAGGTCACAATATCATCCCAAAATACTCGAGATGAAGAAAAGAAAGAACGATCTTCTGGAATGGCAGAAAATGAAGAGATCAATGAATAATTAACATCCAGGAATCCAATTCTCACGATCTTTCATTTCTTCATTATCATCTTCAGTCTCGTCTAAACTGTAAGTATATTCGCTGGATGCTGTAACTGTTTCAGTCCCCCAAAATGAGTCTTGTGTGATGCTGACTGTAAGTGTGTAACATCCATAGTCGCTACTTTGCCAATCGTCCTTCAAGATGATAGAAAGACCCTCCTGTTCTTCACTTCCTTGCAACTGTAATTGAGAACCCCAATCTCCAACAATAGCAGCACCATTTCCAAAAGCACCACCATCTGAATCCCATGTAGCAGATGAACGTACAACTTCTACGACGGGATAGGAAATGGCTGTCCCACCAGGCCCAGACATTGTAGCAGTGAGATTGTAGTTTGCCAAGGGCATTGCCACAGGCGATGCAGCAGAAGATAGACCTGATGAAACACTCAATCCTACTCCTACTAGGCACCTCTCAATATTTGGGTCTTCACAATTAGATGACATGACATTGCTCACTCCGGTTTCTGCACCTGTAATTGTTCTGGTAAGGAAATTCGCATCAAGTGTACGTTCCCATTCCAAATCTCCTACTGAGACAGTCATCATGTAATCTTGGCCAGAATCTCCAAGTGCATTTCCTGAATAAAATGCAGAGGTATCTATACTGAATGTTCCATGCTTGCCATAACCGTCAGTCTGATCGACAGTAAATGCATGAGTACCTGAATAAACAGATGCAGAGCCATAGGTAATCGCAACGATCGCATCGTAAGATCCGGACCCTCCATTCTGACGGATTGTAACTTCCAATGCAGAACCATCATCTTCGTAATCTAAACCTCCAAATGACATAGTTCCAATCAATACATTTCCTAATAATAGAGGAGGTAAAATGAGTAAGAATGTTACTACCACTACTAAAACACTTGAAGTCATTTTTACTCCACCCGATTCCAACGGATTTCCGATATCTAATTGCCACCAAACAATTCCTGCCGTTGCAATTATGATCAACCAGAGATAAGAGGACATAGAGAATGGGAAATAGACATCGAACCACATAATCAAGAAATATGGAATAATCATTACTAATCCAATCATTTTGAGCGAATCTGTCATCGTTATTTCCGTACTCGAATCTTCTGAACCCGACTTCTCACGTGATAGAAGTCCGGCATCCGTGGACGCTGAAATTACCTCTTCAATCACTTCTTCTACTTGCTCATCTTCTTCAACGCGATCTAATAATCCGCCTGACATCGATATATTCTCGCCACTCAGAGGTTATCAAACCGTTGGCTAATCAAGAATCACTAATGTGATTTATCAGAATTCAGAAGAACGCCGAATATCAAAAATTAAAGAAGTAAAACGGGAAGCCCGTCATCTTCTACATCTTCATCGTCAGTAATATTGGTGCGTCGAGCTATTGCTGCAGCCGCAAGTCCAATCATCATTACTGAACCAATCATTTCGAAACCAGGGAGGTAAATTCCACGGATGTAAATGGTTACCATTTGAACCTGATAATTCGGAATTCCTTCAGTTCTAACCGAATAATCACTGGTTGCTTGGAATTGTAATTGGTAATAGATATCAGACCAACCCTGAACCTTTGGAGTTCGCATAATTACACGAACGTTGTCGGGGGGCGCTTGAGCTTCAATCTCAGTAGAAACCTGAGGAAGAGAGATTTGGAAACCAGCGTCTTCCAAGTCCTCACGGTTTGCTACATCGATATTGAATCGATCGTAAGCGTTACCATCGTTGTATACCTTGAAGTTGAATGTATAATCCACCTTCGGCCTTAGTTGCTTGAACGGCTCATCGGCTTCAACTCTGAGACGACTAAACTGCTTGATTACTACAAGAACAGAAGTTGTCTTCGGAGTACAGGTACCACAAGGCACTCCTGTGGCAGTATCTACACGTGCAGTAATTGATACAGTCCGTTGACCTTCTGCCATTCTTTGGTCTCCTCGAACTGATACTTCGAATGTTACCTCTTGACCTGCGCCCACGGTAACAGTACCTGGTGCAGCATATGCTAGCCCCCCGGCAGTTACAGTAATCGCCACGTTTTCAGAATAAGCAGTTGGATTGTTCAAAGTACAGTAAGTTGTACCAGTTCTAGCGGCGCCTGGAAATACCTCAATCGGGAAATTCGCAGGAGAACAAACAATACCAATATCCGGGTTAGGAGAGGCTTGCGCAGTTACATTTCCTGCTGCTCCTGCCCACATACTGAAACCGTAGATCAACATAAACACCAAAACAGTACGGACTGACTTCACGCTATCACCAATGCTCCGTGGTACACACCCCGTATTAAGAAGTTGGCCCCTAAATGTGGGACTCTGAATATCATTAATCAGAAGTCTTCTAAATCTTCGAAATCTTCGAATTGATCATCAAACACTACGACTTTACGACGACGCATAGATCTCATAGCAATGAATGAAACAAGAAGTACAATCATCAGTCCAGCAACAGAAATTCCACCATAAAGCAAAGCTGTCTCATCACTTCCAAGTGCAATAATAGATTCAGGTGCACCATCTGAACGAAGAATAAATTCAGATATCTCAAAAATTGAATTATCAAAATCTGATACAAATTTTACTGAAACCTGTACATCGGTTTCGGGCACATCTGAAGAAGCAGAAACTGTAAACGAATAAGGGAGACGTTCCCCCGCAATGAGTTGGGCTGTATCATTCACGGAAAAGGAAAAACCTAGTGCCTCTAAACCACTTTTATTTTCGATAATTACTGAAAAAGAATCCTCTGCATTGCCTTCATTGTGAATATCAAATGACACTTCTGAAGATGAATCAATATCCATCTGTAAGGTCCCAGTTCGAGCAGAAACTGAAACATCAGCATACTGGACAATCTCAACAAGGAAATCCACGGTTTCAGGTTCACAAGTCATACAAGGTGCTCCGCTAAATGTATCTACGGTCGCACTCACTGAAACGTTACTAGTCTGTGGGACCATCTTTTCATCTCCACGAATAGATACTTGGAATTCTTGTTCAGTACCAGGAGCTAGAGTGACAGTGGAAGGTGCAGCATTAGCGAGTCCACCAGATGATACTGAAATTGATATCTTTTCAGAATGTAGAGAATCATTGGCCACAATACAATTTACAGTCACCAGCCTTGACGATCCAGGGTAAACTTCCATCTCATGTGGGCCAGATTCGCATTCTAAAGAAACAGTCGGCAAAGGGCTAGCCTGAGACGAGACACAGGGGGCTAAAAGTAGAAAACCAACTAGTACCCACAACCGGCTCATGATTACTCGGACCCCTTCACCTATTGAATTTCTTTCCCCAAAACTGGTGGACCCGACCGGATTTGAACCGATGACCACCGCGTTATGAGCGCGGCGCTCTAACCAACTGAGCTACGGGTCCTAAACCGCCGTGTACGATTTTGGTCATGAATCTGTTGCATCATACATTCAATGTACTCTTTACAACCTCTTCACATGCCTTTCGGACACTAGCAGGCACGAATACCATCGTATCGTGTACTGTTTCCGTAATTGCAGCTGCAACAGATGAAACATCTGCAATATCTGTCCCATCAACAAGTTGAATCCCCCCTTCATATGGACGATAACCTACATTGTCCACCCTTGCAAGAATCAAATCTCTAACGGGGTCGTAACCTGCAGAAGAAATTTCGGCAGAAATAGCAATCATGCATCTTTCGACATGTTCGGGTGTCAAACCAGGTATTCGGATTCTCTTATGGAAAGAATCGCGAGACAAAATTCGATCAACCCAAAATCTCAGTTCTTGATCACTATTATCTCTCCACGAAGAAATGGCAGAAGATACTACTGAATCATCTAGTGAAAGATATCCAGATGCATCTAAATCAGTAGAAAGGAGCATCCCTTTCACGGCATCACCAATTTCCAATTTACCCATAGATGCGAGTTCTCTGGCCCTACGCAATACCTTTCGATGGTATTCAGAAGTTAAAATATTCAATTTATGGAAGTATACTAATTCATACATATGTAATCGAGTAAGCAAATATGACTCAACAGCTGGAACTCCATTAGGATGCAAACGTAATGAACCATTATCATCGAGACGTAATGATCTGAAAATTCGTTGCACATCATAGGTACCAACATCAGCACCCGAATGGTATTGGTCTCTAAGCAAGTAATCTAGTCGATCCACATCTAATTGACTACTCACTATTTCATGCAATGCAATGGGGTGAACTCTTCCAGCATAGATGTCTTTCAATCGCGAAATTCCAGACTCGCCAATTATTTTGAGGAGTGCTATTCTAAGATCATTATTTGGATCATCAAGTATTTTCCACCCCCATGCCTCATGGCCATGGAAGGTCATGAAAATGGTTCGATCTTCCAACATATGTGAATAAGGAGGATGGCCGATATCATGTAATAATGCAGCATAGCGTACCAATCTAGAATCAAGTTCAGAAATCCATCCTGGATGTAATTTCTCTAAACGATCTACGATTAAAGATGCCAAATGAAATGCACCTAATGAATGAGAAAATCTCGAATGTGTCGCCCCAGGGAACACAAGGTCGCAAGTAGATAATTGCTTAATTCGATGGAGTCGTTGGAATGTGGAGGTATCAATCAGGGATTTTACATCATCAGAAATTCGGATATCCCCATACAAAGGATCTCGAATTACCCTGACCTCGGCCGCTCGGGCCTCGACCTCGTCTGACCCCCCGCTCATACCTACCCATCACACATGTTAGGCATCAATCGTTCGCCATGTCCACACACCAACTGGCACACTATAGAGAATTACGGACAACAACCAAGATACAAGACTACCCACCCATACCCCAAAAGAAGGGAAAACCACGATGCAGATCAATGCATAAATGGAAACTGATGTCGAACCAAGCATCATTGGACCAGTAGCACCTACGGGAACAGATCTGCCTTGAGCAATCCATAAAGAAACCATAGTAGTTAGGAAAATCGCAGGGAAAACAGATACTACTCCACTAATGAATGGGAGACCTAATCCCGCAATCCATACAGATAAACCAATCGCGCCACCTGCAGCCACGCCTCTCAAAATGATTGAGATGAGGCTAACAGAATTAGATCCAGGCGGAGCATCACCACCTTTTGAAACCGCAAAATAACCTAAAACGAAGGCAATGATAACGGCACAAATTCCAATATTAATTGAACCCAAAAAATTAGAAAAATATTCAACTGAAACAGTAGAGATTCCTGCAGAAACTAGCCAAAAAAGAACTGAACATACTGCTACTGCATATACAAGATATGTATCTGAAAATATTCTTTCTAGGAATTTAGGGAGTACTCTCCAAGACCCAAGAAAAAGTACATTCAACAACATTCCTATCGGGACCATTGACATAGCTGCTGCAAATGATACCAAATCTGCATTAACTCCAATCCAAATCCCTATACTGGCAGGTACAATAGTAGTAGGCAAGGTGATTATCCCGCCAATCGCCCCTCCACTCCTTTCAATGAAAACAGTTGCCAGAATTGCAACTATTGCAGCCATCAATGATGACAAAATTATGCCACTAATTCCTACAGCCATGAAATCTGCTCACTCTTCGAGTAATCGTTGAATCAACTCTGCCTTCCTACCTGAAATTGACAAATTACGTTCTGAAAGCATCCCTTTCAATTCCTGTACTGTCATCTTAGAGTAAATAGCCTCTGTATTATGGCCACTGGATCTTGCCGATTCTATTTTTTCGACAAATTTTCCTGAAAAATCTATATCTTCTATTATTTCAGAAGGTTTTCCTGTAAGGATTACAGTTTCAGGCTCCGTATTTTCATCCATATTTGCGTTTCTCATCAAAATAATGAGGAGGCCCCCAATTATTGTAGCCATAAGGATAATTATGGCAGTCAAAGCAAATACAGTCCCAGTTGTTTCTTCAACAACATCTGGTGCTGGTTCAGCACCCATGACTTGTATGTGAGTAACCATGTTTGCTGATGCGTTAGGGCCACGAATAGACCGTAACAAAATCGTATGATTCCCCTCAATTTCAACTTCAGGTAGTTCTTGAAGACGGTCTACTAACATCGAATGAGTAACTGTTACCTCTTCTTCACCCAAATCATGGCCAACTAAATCCATCCATGTATCCCTCATGTCCCAAGTACGCCATTGAACTTCAACGGGATTGCCTGTAAGAGAGTAATCGATACCTTCACCAGGGCTGACATGGACCTTATTATCAGCAGTAGTTGGATCAGATAAGAGAGAGATGTTCATGCTCATATCCAAACCATAGACATAGTTTGCCGCCTCTGTAACAGATTCAGGGGAACGTGTCTCACCATGGCCGTAGACATTGTTCTGTCGATTCTTGGGAATCAAATCCTCAGCACAAGGTTGGTTGGCAAACATATAGTGACACTGTCGATAAATCGCTGTCTCCTGCATGATATTACGGACATCGAAGGGAGAGATATCTGGATTTGCCTGATACATTAATGCTGCAAGTCCAGCAGCACCAGGAGTAGCCATACTGGTACCTGACTTTGCAGTATATCCAGTACCTGTATTGAAATCAGGGGCCATGACATCTGAGCCAATAAAAGCGATATTGGGCTTAACTCGATTTTCTTCTGTAGGACCTTCGCTAGAATATGCAGCGATTGCACCATTTTTATCTAAAGAACCAACAGTAATTACATCTTCAGCACTACCTGGAGTTCCGATTGTTCCTGGCCCTGCGCTATTTCCAGCCGCAATGAACAGTGCAATACCTTCCGCCATCATTCGATTACCCATTCGATTAACAGATTCTTCCTCTGAAGATGTCCATTCAATTGCACCAGGTCCTCCAAGACTCATGCTTGCAGCACGAATATTGAAAACATGTTTCTTTTCAACAGTCCATTCCATTCCTGCCATTACTGTAGCAAATGAACCTGAACCGCCAGAATCGAGGACTTTGACACCGACCAACTGTGCTTGAGGAGCCACTCCTACATGGACCATTTCAGGAGCACCGGTACCAGCAGTAATTCCTGCACAATGTGTCCCATGACCTTGATCATCATAGGCCTTAACCTCAGTACCATTTGTTAGTCCAGGAGTATTTACTGGATCATAAAAGGCGATTACTTTAGGATCATCTGTCCCATTTATGTCGTCAAGATCATCTAAACCTGCATGATCGGAATCAATTCCTGTATCAATAATAGCTACTACCGAACCTGTGCCAGTATATCCAGTATCTTCCCAAACAGTGTCAACTCCATGATAAGGAACTACGTCTTCCATTTGAACCTCTAGACGTCCATCTAATTCAATCAAAACAACTCCATCGATTTCTGTTAATTCAAATAAGTGGTCGACAGCAACCCTTCCTGCTATTGAATCAATCAAATGATAACGCCACTGAACAATAAAATCAATTGATTCCTCTAATAGAATTTCATCTTCTATTGACGGTGTATGGTCAAAATCTACTATGACACCAATACGGCCATCATCATCAACCCATCCACCTCCACTCATTCCTGCAACAGCCATCCAAACAGCATCGTGAATCTTATCTCGATCCTTATCCATATTCGTCGTTTCCCACCATGGCAAATCTACTACAGATGATGACTCTTCGGCAACCATGGCCATAGGTGCCGTAATTGGGACTAAGAAAAGAAAGATGACTGCAATTGCAAACAAGCCAGAAACACTCCTCATTAGAGGGACCATGCCCCTCGGTACCACAAGGCATTGAAGAAACCAGCGCTAAAGAGAGCGTATTAGCGACGGAATGAAGCGGAGATAGTGTATGCGAGAGTCATGAACGGAGTACGGGGGAGGAATGGTGCGACCTTAGCAGTACTAGTTATCTTGCTTACATCTTCCATCTCTACTGCAGAAGTGATGTCACCAAAATGGACAGATGGAGATTCTTTTGTCTATGTAGGGTATGACACCTTTGCGATAGAAACTATGAGTCAATATTTGGCAAATGGGAGTACTCCAGAATCAGTAGATAGAATCGGTAATGATAGGTTGACTACCCTATACAATGGAAACGATGAGTGTACTAGAGAGGCATGGGAAGGAGAATGTTCCAAAGCAACTCAAACTCACCAAATCAACTTAATCGCAAATTGGAGCAATGGAAGTACATTATTTGAATCGGATCAACTCAATGTCTTAATCAATACTGAGCGAGAAATATGGGAACCATCAGATAGAATTGGAATAATTGCCCCATTTACAGATGTAAAAACGATTACCCAATTCATTGTCAACTTCACAGTTGGTTCTGAAGAAAATTCTGTAGAAGTAGAATCTACCGTTTGGACAAATAGTACTCGATCGGGTGATTGGCCGGAAAAATTCAGAAGTGGAGATTCTTGGTTTGTAGAACAAGATACAGAGACTACAACATCAATTCGAACTAGAGAAAATGGTGGTCCTTGGAGCGAAACAAATGCAGTGATAACAAGTGAAATAGTTAGTTGGATTTGGACTGCAGGAGACGAAGCAGATATCTACGTAGGAGAAGGTTCCCAAACAAAGGTATCAACCACAATTGTAACCATTGAAAAAACTGGAGAAGGAATAGAAAGATTGGATAAATTGTGGATCCATGATGAAGGATATATTTTACAGCAAGAATCTAGAATTGATGGAAAAGTTACTCTTGTTTTGCAAGCAATAGAATGGTCTTACAATTTTGAAGATGCAAGAAATGTACAAGTTACAGGAAGTGATAGAACTGGAACAATTTTTGTTTTCATCTTAGTAGGGATAGTATTGGCGACTATACTTGGATGGGTTGGATATAGAGCATATAATATTGTTAAAGAAGCAGATTATATCGACAACATTGCTGAAAAGGTAGTTGACATTGATCGAAATATTAGAGAGAAGGCAAGAGATTCAGAGTCTGATCAACCTCGTGGCTTGCTCACTAGAACTACTGAGATCTCCAATGATACTGACGATTCCTGAAACCGTTTCCTCACGAATCACAGCTCCCATGGCTGAACCCCTAATTGTAATTTCAGCAGCACCACAATCAGTATATGTTAGCGTAGAAGAATCATGTCCAATACATGCAATGATCGCATGACTTGACCAATCATCAACAGAAATTGTACTATCTTCTAGTTTGGTGGAATTGATAGTCAAAATTAGTTCACCATTAGATGTAGATGATTCTATCACCTCATCCATAGTGTACAAGTGAATTGTGCGTGATGTCGCTGAACCATCCGAAGATTTTGTAGAAACAGATACATTGAATGGTAATTCTTTGCCAATATCATCCTGTTCTAATTCAACAATTACTTCTGCTGGTAATTGAGTTCCTGGAGTTGTTCCCGCAGTAGTATAGGATAAGAGATTGAATGTTCCTTTGACTCCATTAAGTCCAACATCTTCAGTAAACCAATATACATCATTTTTTACATCAGGACAATAATGATGTTCTTCAATCAGTACACCATCTGATGCCATCTCTGAAATTGATATGGCTTGTGAAGGACAGGGGAAAGAGAGTAAAGAAGAGTCAATTCTTTTCACAGGAATTGTTTCCCTATCGGTATTATTCACGACTGTATCTCCTGGGAAAGAAACCAAACCATCGCCAACCCAAGTTGTTGAACGTTCTATTGAGAGGAAATGGACATCAGATTCACGTATAGGAAAATCATAAAATTCGTATGATGGAGAGTAAGAAGTATTCTC